>Ga0065711_1029962_pt1 | contig 34216 bp, 22 predicted proteins | sample Hoacrofraction12_FD_59098 | JGI IMG/M metagenome (GOLD analysis project Ga0065711, IMG submission 59098) | Hoatzin crop microbial communities from Cojedes, Venezuela - Epithelial fraction 12 v2 (version 2) | ecosystem: Host-associated > Birds > Digestive system > Esophagus > Crop | place...
TTTTTCTCTTTTTTTTTTTTTTTTTTTGTGTAGAAGATCACTGAGAACATTCTGCCTGTAAAAGATGGCAACTTTTGAATTACTTTAAGTTCCCTGCCCCTATAAATACATGCAAAGACCTTGTGGAGAATTACCTGTGTTGTTAACTTTGCAGTTATGAGACAAAACTAAAATATTTTGCCAATTCCTTTAAATTTGAGGACAGCTTGTGGATGACCTTTTTTAACACTGTATGCACATAAGTGCTAGTGCAGATCTTGCATGAGTTGAGTTGGAAGAATGCTTTTCTGATACCTCTTACTTTGTATTCTTATCCTCCTGTGAGACTACAAAAGCAGCTGTGAGCAAGGTTCACTCTTCTCCCTTTTTCCCAAAATCCCCTCTCGGAGTGTTACAGCAGAATACATCTCTCTTGCTAGAAGTGTATATGGTGTAGGAGCATTCAGGAGCAGACATGGAATGAGAGTGTGCAAGTTGCTGTCGTAGTTAGGCGAGTGGAAACAAATTAATGTTCAGATGAGAGTTTGGGTAAAAGGTTGTTTACTAGCCAGAAATTAATCTGTGAGGACTGTGGTAGTGCTTTGAGCAAATCCTGAGGCTTTCAGGAGGAGAAAACTCCTGGAACTGAGCCAAAGCACACTGGCCTGCTGTTCCACATGTCTGTCCTAAGTCTCGTAAGAGTTTCAAAAAGCGAAGAGTAAGCAACAAAAAGTACAAAAAAGAGAAAGCCAGAATTACTTGCCATTAAGTTTGTGTTTGCAATGTTCCAGGTTTGGGTTAATAACTTCTGTTCTAACATTTCTCTGTGTTACTGGATACAATGGTCACAGTCTTCCAGGTATATCAATAAACCTTTTTGTTTAGATGAATTCAGTCCTCTTGGCTTCAAATTCAGTAGCCTAACATTTCCTTTTGAGTTCCCATATGCCTACCCAAAAGAAAATGCCAGACTCTAGTAGTTTTTCAACATGTAGGTCTTCCAGGGGAGGCACTACTAGTCTTTCATCTCTCTTGTCAGCATTAATGCGACTGGAGTGATCTTTCGCAGCACAGAAAGGTGAATGGAAATTTAAGCATATATTTTTGCTGATTAAGAATGAGAGATCCTGCATACTAAATGTACCAATTTTCCTACTTTTGTTTTGCAAGATGACAACTGCCATGTTTGATTTCCAAGCTGATTTTGAATAACAAGCCTTCATGCCTTTATTACTTGAAGGTTAGATGTTAATGTACTCTGTGTGGGACTGTACCTTGAAGTCATTTGTAAGATGAATACAAGATCCAAACCTGTTGCTTATTATACTTTTTTTCTGCCCTCATTTAAAGACTTCTTAAGAATTATGTCACCTATTTTGATTTTAAGGTCTAAGCTAAGCCTCAAAGGTTTCATTTGATGCAATTTTATGTCTCCTTTTGTATTAAAAGTCGCAGAAAAGAGGAAAATCTCAATGGACTTATGACATGACAAACAATATCAGTTTTTCAGGAGCCATTATAATTTCTCATGTCATTGCAAACAGAATAGGAACCTTTAATCCAAGGACAAATGTCATGCAACACTCTTATCTGGCTTCTCAAGATACATTTTCATATTTAAAAGTATCATGAAGCATTAGCAAGCTTTTGCACTGCATACTAAGAATATTGTGGAAAAAGTCACTACAGCATGCATTAAATGACTGTGAAGACTCATTACTTTGGTTCTAGTTAATATTTCTAATTACAATTGATTGTTGATTTTCAGGAATTTTTTTTTTCAAGAAATCTGTCTGTTTACTCACCAAAGCTCCATAAATATATTTTTTAAACCTAATAAGACTGAGTAATATGTAACAGTGAATGTTCTCTTAATACAATTGATAATAAACTTCATCCAGAAGAAAAAATAAATTTGAGACAGATGTCTAAATCACAGATTGAACAAAGAAGGAAAAAGAGTGAATATTCCTTTGAGCAGAAAGATGAGACTTCTTACTACATTTCACATTTGTTTTCACTTACTGTGCAAATAAGTATAACAAAATTGCTTATGGTTTTCAAAATAAGAGAAAAATACATGCCCACTCCATAATCTATTTAATTACTTCTGGCATCTCAGCAACGAGCTCAAACTCATAGTTTGTTGAGATATACAGGGTTTCTTTATATTGAATAGTAGCCTGATGCAAGGAACATATCTGTCTCGGTTCAAGAAAGTACTAATGGAATTGATCTAAATGTTCAGCAAACAAGGGCTACATTCTAGGGATAGCTTGAAATACTGTGTGACTAAAGGTCCAGGAGTCACTGTGATCTACATGGTTCTCTGAATCATCACTCATCCTTTTTATTTGGAGGTAGGGAAGAATTTGCTGCTACCCTATTGCAGTAAATCGCGAACTTTTTTCCAACTGCTGTTTGCTCCGTTGCTTTCATCAGTGAGTTGGAGAGGGGAAGCAAAAGGGACAGTCAGCAAGTAGTCTTTTCTCTGCTTAAGCATGCTGATAAGCTGGGTAGCTCGAGGATGATTTCTCTTGTGTGACTGTGCAACCTGAGACAGAATTAAGTTTGACTAAAATCTGTTCCTAAGAACATTAATTATTTACTGTGTTTTATTAACTCTTAATTCCAAAAATAAGCAGAGCTGAGAATGCGTAGTGGATTATTTTGTTCCTACTGATTTTCTGTTTGGTTTTATTTGTTGGTTTTTTTTCCTCAGTTAGAAAGAAAATCCCCTTCTGCAGCTGTATGCAACTGCTTAACCTGTAGGAAAAGAAGTATAAAGATGTCCGTCATAGTACTTTCAACACTTTCAAGTCACTGTTTCAGCTGCGTAAATTCCTATCCATTGCATGATCGCAGCTGGCTAGCTAGTGTTAAAGTGTTGTCGGAACTTAGTACAGATAACATCTACTATCACACAAAGCACTTTGTATCGGTGGACTGATTTTGGCCTAAATGCTTACAAATAGTAAGTAGGATACATCACACACAGCCAGCAGGTAAAAAGAGCCCTGGACCACTGGTGCACTCCACAAGTTTATTTTCACCATCTTCTTTAAGAAAGCTATGTTTTGGCCCTTTCTACTTCTTTTTTTTTTTTGTGATGCGGCCTTCAGTTTGTTCCTACTCAGTCTTCCAAATGTTGTTGTTTTCTTTTTCCTCCTGTAATAAATTCTAAAAAAAAAAGGGGGGGGGAGGTGAGGAAAGGCCTTCGACTCTCTGAAACACTTTCATGATGTGTTGAAGTGCCTTGTCTCATTTTCTTCTTCCAAGTCTCACCCTTTGTCTTCCCCTTCTGGTCTCTTTATCTTGAAACTCTTGATGCTCTTTTCACTTACTGCCCTTCCCCATATCCTTAATCCCTTTTTCATCTTTTCTTTCACTCTGGATTTCCCTCTTGCTCCTCACCTATATGCTGTCCCTGTTCCCATGTGGCTGATGATCTGATGTGGGTGTCTGCAGAAGCCAGCTCCCACACTGGGTGCGTGAGTGCTCTGAGGCGGAGGGAGAGCAGAGAGGGAGCGGAGATCAGCTGGCAAAGGGCTTTCCCTGCAGCTCCCTCTTGAGCGCAGCATCTCTTGTGTAGCTCAGGTGGGAAGAAAGAGTGGCTCAGTTCATCCCACAGCCTCTACTGCCCTCCTGTATCCCTTCTTTTCTCTTCATAGCCAGCAGGAAACGGGATTAGGTATTCTTTCCCCTGAAGAAGAAAAGGATGTGTGGGCAGAGGAAAGAGCATTGTTCCTCAACCTGACTCCCTCTGTAATTTTTAGCTCTTAATATATTTTTCTGTAATGCCCAGTGTGCAATTTTTGGGGAGGGGGAGAGGAACTACGAAAGCATAATTTTTAACTTCCCTGGAGCAGTGTTTGTCTTCTATTGTCCCTATACAGCAATGTGAATATGTGATGCAATGTGGGGAATAACATTTCAAATAAACACAAAAATCATTTCCCTTTGTTAGGTTCTTGGCTTAGAATTGGCTGGCTGAGGAGAATGAGCCACTCTTTCAGTTATAAGTGGTTGCCTCCAGCTGCACAGGAAAGCAACCCGTGCTATACTAGTTCTGCAGAAAGATAAAGGGCCTCACTCTTCAAGAGCTTTTATGACTCCTTAACAGAGGTTTTGCAACCTGGAAAAAAAAACAAAAACCAAACTAAACCCCAAAACAACAAAACATTAAATAAATCTGAAGGGAATGCAAACAGAAGGAAAATAGGAGTTAAGTTTTTCTTGCTGAAAAACTGTACAATATGTAGATAGTGTAGGTATCTGTAACGTGGCATTTTGTGTTTCCTGCTGTCCCCAATCCTGAAAATGTAGAGAGTTACTTTCTACTAAAAGTTATGTTAAACTAAATGCAGATTCTAATTTGCCACTGAGAGTTTTGCTGTTGAATTTCATGGTACCAGAATGTAACTTTGTCTGCTTCAGCACAGGAGCACCCCTTCCAGAGCTCTGGGGAGGCACCTGAGGAAATAGAGGTTATATAAATTTAGAGGAAATTACAGAAGAGAGAAAAAGACCACACAGTTTCTAGGCAGTGGCAAGAACCATACCTATGGGGGGCTGCCCAACCTGCAGCGGAGTCAGAGGACTGGAGCCCGGATGTTCCCAGCTCCATCACCTTGGGGACTTCCCTGCTGGAGAGCTGTATCAGGAGGATTTAGCCACTTCTGGGTAGCATTTCTCAATAATTAAAGTGGGATTTTCTTGTCAGTGCTTTACTTTCAGAGGGAGGGATGAGTTGGGACCTGAAGGTAGGGGGTCAGCTCTCTCACCTGGCCCCACGAGCCCCAACATGAGGCAGCATGCCTTGTCCTGGCAGGGCTGGGACCCTATGCCTCTACAGAGGTGGTGGCTTTGGATCTGTTGTGTTTGCAGGGACTTGGTGGGCACCGAGGTTCCTGCTGAGCTCTGAATGGGGTTTCTTCATGTTCAAAAGCCATGAAATCAAAAGCATAGTTTGCCCATAGCCTGTACAGCACTACTTCAAGCACTCTGCACAGAGGAAGACAGACAACAGCAGAGCCAAACACTGCATCTGCTAAAAGCCAAGTTCCTGTATATATCTGACCTGGGGTGGTCTCAGACTTCACTCCAATAAATCAAATCTGGCACTTTTTCGTAAGAGTTTATTTTTGCTTTGGGAAGGATGAGGTTTTTACCTCTGTTTTAAAACATCTTGTAGCATGTGACCCTTTGGGGGAAGGAAGAGGGAAAGTCAGGGCATCATACAAATCTCAGTCCTGAGGGTGAGAGTAATGACACTGAATAATTTGCTTAAAATGATAAATGGATGTGAGAATGCTTGATCTGAAATTACGTGCCTAAATATATGGTCCCACCTCAGTGAAAATGGAAGTAGCCATCTGAATAAAACCTCCTGTCTCATACCATTTATTTTTCCCGGCCAAATAATATATTAAACCAGAAGAAACACACAAGTGGTGTCCATAGTTTTTATTTCTGTGAGGAGAGACCTGATGAAATACAGAGGCACAAGATGAAGGAAAGTTGAGCACCGTCTCCTTCTTCCACAAAATACGTCTCCCTGGCATCTCTTCTGTTCAATATCTGGACCTAAAAAAGCATTCTTTTATGTGGACAGTTTCAGTATTTTTAGAATCACACTCAACTAAAAAAATCTGAAATGAAGAAACCCATGGAAGGCTAAATAAGCCAAACTCCTTCCCTTTTTCCCACCACCTTGAAAAAGAGAAGGACTCATCAAGGTTTTTCTTGAATAAACTGGACCAAAATCCATTTGCAGCCTTGTGAATTTTCTATTTGTGTTTACAGAGTTTCCAGATTGGAGTTTTATGAAATTGTCCTAAGAAAGACCATTGTATGAGTCTAGGGTAGAATACTGCTAGACCCTGGAAAGAAATGCTTTCATAAGCACCCCATTGCCATTTATTTTAAGTGTGTTTTATGGACTTGGGTCACAACACTATTTGAAAGTCAAAGTGCTGCAGTTTGAATAATTCCTGCGAGCACCTGTGAAGGCCACTGGCTTCTGAAGAAAGAGCACAAAGCCCTGAATTAAATCTTCTTGCTGTTACCTCCTGACATGCCAACAGTTTGTGAAGAGAGACAGAAAGCGAGAAAATAACTTTTGCGTTTTGTCACTAGTTTAATGAGAAATGAAAAAAACAGGAGAGAAGGGTTGGTGGATTTTCCTTTCAGCATTGACTTCAATGTTTTTACAAGGACAGGCTAGGAAAGTCAGGGAGCTGTACAGTGTAATAAATCTAGAGCTACTCGGATAGCTGGGAGAGGATGCTGTGGTGCTGAGTTCTGGGGATGTAATCCCGTAATTCAGTGGTTCCAGCCCAGCGAGTGCCACGTTGCTTTCCACTGAGCTCATTTATGATCCCAAGCAGTTCCTCGCTGTCAGTTCCTATTTGCATCTTCTCCTTCCCTGTTTTTTTTTCCTTTCTCTGAAATCTTCCCTGTCACATTTCATCTTAATTCTGATTTCTCGTCATCATTCTTTGAGCTGTTTCCACTGACATTTTTTCTGCTACTGCCCACCATTTCCATCAATGAGGGGTTAATGAAGCAAACCACCTCTAGCGCCAACACAGTCCCCAGCTCAAAGTTTTTCTCTTGTTTCCTCTGTCTCAAAGAAGTACAGGTTCTTTAGATACTTGCTGTCTCTGATATGCCTAATTTTTGCAGCTAAACCAGAACCTCTGATTCTTTCTCACACCAAGCTTCCAACAGAAGAGCCTGACTGATGGACTCTTTATAGGGCTGTAAGAGTCAATGGAGCACCATAGCCACTGTATGCTGACATTGGTAGAACTAACAGTCATATGTACCAAAGATGGATGTAGGCTATTTAAGTTGCAGTCTGATATTTCGTGGTCTCCCTTTTCTGTTTAATACTTATACATTCTTAAATCAGCCAGATTAATCTTCATCTCTTTCTTCTTGTCTACAGTTTCTTGGGACTAGAAGCTTGTTGCAAATTGATTTTAATCTGAGTACCTCTGGGTTATTGTTTGGCTTCATCTTTTATATAAACAAATAATAAACTGTTGAATGATATTTTTCCGAGCCTGCAACTTGAACAGGTGTGTGCCATTGCTGTCTTCCCTAATTTCCTGCTAGTTTAACACTGTTCCTCTTGAGCAAATTCCATTCCCGTCTCAGCATTAGTCATGCATAATCTTATGGCCATGAAACTTTCCTGTTATTTGGTCAGTGACCCAGCCGTCTAATTCTCTTTGGAAATCCTGTCACTCACTGTTTCAGCAAGCGTATCCTTTCAGCAAATATATTCTTTCATCAGCATTTGCCAGTGTTGTTCCACCACATCTCACTGGTTTCATAAATTTTTACGTTATCTCATTCCAGTCCAGTTGTCAGCACCTTTGCTGTCCTGCTGGTTTTTCATGTCTTTACACTCCAGCAACCTTCGTGTGACATAAGATGCCCTGAGGTACTGTAACATCAAAAGGCTGAGTTGACTTTCCAGTAGAGACATCCTCAGTGCAGTACCACTGTGGCAGTTGAGGGGCAGGAGGCACAGTCTCTGGTTCCTGATGGTCCTTTTTTCCTGTCTAGAACAAACAGCTGAAGAACTGCTCAGTTAGTCACTAGGAGCAGAAACTCTTCTTAGTGTAGGAGTGCACCGTTTTCAGGACCTCTTCCCCAAACACCTATATTCCAATAACAGGCAGGGTAGGAGATTTTCCCGCAATCAGCAACATCCTGGAGTCATATGGCTCAAGACAGCTATTATACTTGCCTGGGAGCTGCTTGACACTGGTAGATTTGCCGAATTTACAGTCTACTATGTTTGTAGCTGTGAATATGAAGAGTGCATGTAGGGTGTTTTTTCAGTACTTTTGCACATGCTCCAACTTTAAATCAAAGCTTTTAAATAACTGACAGTTTCATCATAGTGCATTTCTTTGGATTGAATAAAATATATTGATACTACTAAATGGAATTTTTTGTTGTCAAATATCTTTGAAGATTTTTAGAATGAGAGTTTAAAGTAAACTTTTCACATACATGAATATAATATGTTTTTAAGAATGGTGTGTATTCATAGGTAAACCTTGGTAAAAGAGGTCATCTTGTTAAAACAGACCATTTGGGGCAGAAGAGAATCAGAAGAAGTTTTGTGCTGATGTAACTGATTATATATTCTCAGAAAGCATTGCATGTGAGAATTTTGTCCAGAGCATTTAAATTCAGGAATTCTTAAAAAGCATATGTACGCAGTGACTGCTCTTGTATGAAAGAGACTCCTTCTTGTGCAAAGGAAATACAGTCACTTAGTAAATATTTTGAATGGGCAGGGAACTGACTTTAAATTACAGATTGTAAGGCTGAAGAGGATTTCGGGATGTGCTGAGGGAAGACACTGCACAAAATGACAAGACAAACTTTGTCTGCATTTCCTGAAAAATGCTTATCTTGCCTATTATTTCTTGTTCGTTCCTTCATGGACATGGAGGATAAATTATTCCTGCTCTTTCTCTGCAAAAGCCTTTAATACACTTGAAGAATTATGCAGTTAGCAACCCCAATTTGTTCAGCTTTTCCTTGTAGGTTATGTATCTTAGATCTCTGATCCTCAGGAATCTCTGCAGGCAGCCCACAGGTTTTTGCTTCGCAACAGCCAAAGCCAAAGCTGAACCCATTACTACGGTAAAATGGATGAAAGCCAGGAAACACAGAAGCTCTACAGTTTATGCTGTTGCCTATGATCCTGCTTCAATGTCCACTTTTTTTTTGCCAGAGAATGACACTGTTGATTCGTGTTCTTTCTGTGATCCAATGTAATACCATGTATTTGTCTGGTTTTAGTAGATTGCCCTCCAGCCTGTATTTGTGAAACCATTTTCTTTTTTTTGTTAACGATAGCTGACTCTGTGGAATGCCATTCTCAAAAAAAAACATACAAAAAAACAAGGCCCTCCAATATGCAAGATAATATTAAATCATGGTCCCTTGTATTGTGCTTGCTGCCTCTTTAATTTTGGTGTCACCTTTATGTTTAACAAATAGACCAGTTCTGTTTCATTACTCAAACCACTATTGAAGATGTTGAATCAGAACTGGTAGCCATTGGACTAATCCTCATGCATCTTTTTATTTTTGAGAGTGAACACCTGCTAAGTACTCTGAAGACAGCCCAGGAAATGTTATATATGTTGCTGATCTACACTTTAGTTCCCTTCACTGCTGCCTGTCACTTCGTCCTAAGTAGCACACAGTCAGTGCATGACATTTACCAGTCTCCCTTTCATGGAACGGTTAAGGTCAAAAGACCTGTTATCCCACCATAAAGATACTGGGTAGATTTGATAGAACTCGTTCTTCACAATTACTCATGTCCTTGTTTCCTTGCTAGTTCTTAAAAATTTTTTGGTTGTGCTGACAGTTTTATTAGGTACTAGGTTAAGGCAACTGATGTGTAATTATTACCACTCCCCTTTTCTGTCCCAGAAATGCCCACTATATTTCATCTCTTCCAGTTTTCTGGAGTTTTACCCATTTCCCAGAGATTCTACAAAAACAGTCATTAATGTGAAAGAACTTTCAGATGTTTTAAATTTGCCAAAATGAAATTTTTCAGGCTTATGGAGTCTGAAAACAAATCATAAGTCTGAGCTGTCTATTCCCTATATTAGCCTTTTGCTTCTGACGTTAATTGTGCATCATTTTTCTAGTGAAGACTGAAGAAAAGAAGTCATGTAGTACTTCAACTTTGTGGGCATCCTCTCCCTCTGAAGAGGACAACATGTTTTTTTCTGTTTTTTTTTGGCAGTACTCATGTTAGTCTCCTTCTAGGATGATTTCTTGTCATCTCTTACATTATTTGCTAATAAGCTATGTTTCTCATTGCTCCTATATTCTAATGCTATTCTTTTATTCTCATCTTCAGTAATCTTGTGTGGCTTCCCCTAAAATGAGGTCAATGAAGACCCTGTGATTTAGCCAACAGGGGTCTAATTAAATTTTCTGTCCCTCATTTACACTGGGTTAGTTTGCTTCTGTGCCTTTGTTATAATTTATTTAAGAAATAGTTAGCTCTGCAGAATTTCTTTAGGCTTATCTCTTCCCTACAAGGTTATGGTCTACCAGTTCTCTGAATATATTGGCCTCCTTCATGACATTCTCTATTTTTGTTTTATTGTTCTTCTCAATCCATCATTTTCTAAGAACAGTCAATCCTGTCATTTTAGCCTGTCCCAAATTACTCTCTATTTACCTGTTTTTCCTTGCTGGATAGATTTGTATTTAAATCGATCATCATTTTAGTTGTTTTCTCTATATTCTGTAAAGAAAAATAAAAACAATCACAAAAGCAACTTTAAGAAATGTACTGTTCTCCTTTAATACTCAGCAGCTCACAGGGTTCAGTGTCAAGCTGCATATGCGGTTTCTGCAGGCTTTGATATATTCCTTGTGTCTGGAAGAATACCAAAGACTTCAAGCAAAGCATGGTGCGTGTCCTTAAATATTTGACATCATATTACCAAGCAGAGATCCTACAAGATACTTTAAAAAATTATTTCCTTGTTTTTCGTTCTAATGCAGCAGTGTTCTATGGAATTCTTATTTCTCTCCTGTATGTTCTTTCGTTTGGAAGAGCTTACTGAATTTAATTGATTAATTTTAAAAAGAATAAGTTATATACTGACATCTCTGAATCTATGCAGAACCAATTGACAATTTCCAACTGCATTTTCTACATGTACTTATCTAAAGTAAGACCTCTTTTCTTGCTTGATTTTCTCATGCACACACCTACCATCATATCCAGTCTTCGATAGAACTGTGTCAGTGGTAAGGACAAAAGCAATATATCTCTTTATCTCTGGCTTTTATGGAAGCAACACTTTTCAAAATATTTTTTTTCTCTTGACTTCTTTCATGCTAGATTGCTGACTGGTTTAGGAAATCAAGCACTCTGGTCAACTGAATCCCCCAAAATCTGATATTAAAAGATGAAAAGGAAGGACCTTTGGGTCAGCAGAATGAACTGAGAGGTGTTCAGGAAGCACCAGTAATTCTTTCTCAGGAAAGCAGAAAAATGCATATTTATTTTACTATTGTCTGGCTACGCTTGTTACCAACTTTACTTTGTTAAAGTCACAGGGGTTTTTTGTTACAAAAATGATGTCTAATTTCTTCTTGATAGTTTTTATTTGGATGGTAGAAACGTGTTGAACAGCCAAATTTATTTCTTTTTTTGGTTAAGTTCTTCTGTTTAAGAATATCATTTTTCCTCATACAAAGAGAATGAGAACATAACATTTCTTAAGTGAAAATAAATTTATCAGAGACATGAATGAAAATAATAAACCTTCAGTAGCAAACTAGAGAAAGCTCATTTTTGGTTTGTTCTTTGAGGTGCAATATAGTTTCCCCTTACTACAGAAGTTTTCCTGTCTTCCCCACAGTGCCTCCTCTTTAGGTACACCGTGTAATGCAGTTAAGAGTCTGTTCACATGTCTGGTATGCTCCTCAGATTTCGTAGGTAGAATTTTTTTAGTTGACTTTTCAGACAAATATGATACAGCCAGCACAGAGATTAGAACATACGCATCAGTCTTGTTTCATATTGAATTTTGGCACTGCAAAAGTTTCTTATTTTTATATTGACATTTCTAAATGTACTTCTATGCAGACAACACGAATTCAAGCAACTCAGCACAAAAGCCTCCAATTTCTCTGATTAGCCTTGCATCAAAAGCAGTGTTTCATCTCCATTTATCTATTTCAGACTGAAGAGTCTTTCTTATACATTTCCTCTAGTACCATTGTGCATGAGTAAGTGAAGTGCCTACATTTCCAGTTTTACTGTAAAGGTATTAGCAAGACAGCTCAATGCGCTTTTTTGCATTTCCATAGGATTTGTTCACGGAACTGCTGCAAAGCTGTTCTGTGGCTTTTTTGCTTTTTTTCTTTTTTTCATGTTGACCTGATTGTCTTCAGGGCTAGTCACACTGTCACATAATTTGTTATTGTGGAACTAATGGCTTCATTTGTCCCATAATTTCTTGCAAAGCAAGGTCTGTGTTTGGTCCCTACTATAGGTTTACTTTAATGTTGATGCTTAAAATGTGATGGTATTTTAAAATGATAGCAATGATTATAACTGTTTCCTCTTTGATGAAAAGAGAGATGTAATAGGCTAGGACATCTATCTCCTGCAGGCACTGAAGCACATATTTTCTAGACACATCAGGGTTGCAGCATCAAAAATCTTCACACTAACAAAAAGTTTCCAGCAGATAATTTCTCCCTGCGACCCTGGTGCAGAGTGCAGGCACATTCTGTGTCACTTTTTCAAGTCCATGCATATCAACTTGGAATGTGGGAGTATTTGATGACTTTCCTTGAAACTCCACCCTGACAGAGTTTATCATCCAGTTTGTAAGTCTGATATATTGGGTGGGTTCTTAGACAGGCCATCCCAAGTCCTTTAAGACAAGAATGCCAAGTTAGAAGGATGGTATCTACATCCCTCCAATCCTAAAAAGCCATATTTGGTGTATAAGTAATCTTGGTCCCCGCAGTCAATAACTGCTAACTCAAAGCATAAATGAGAAGGAGCTATTTCCAAATGTATATGAACAGAAGCTTTATTTTAATTCTTAATGTTCTGTTTGTCTATACCAGTGCTTTCTCAGAGCACAGATATCCTATTTATACACAGCACTGCAGTGGCAACAAGGAAGCGCTGGGAAGCTGTACCTGGCTACAGGAAATCTTGGAGAGGTTGTGTCTTGGGGATAACTAATTCTCAGACATAACCTCTCTGAGGCCTCCCATGGCGGGTCAAGGCTTCGCAGTGTCTTGTGAACAATAATTCTGGGTCACTCTGGGCCGTGAAAAGAAGGTGCCCATCTGTATGCTCTTGAGTACTGCCCTCCTTCCCTTTTAGGTCAAGTGACCTTGCTCTGGGAGCAGATAGATGACAGCTTCCATGGCTTTTCTCCTGCATTTCTCTGAGTGCAGAGCCTGCAGCTGTGATTCCTTCGCATGAAGGGAGTGCACGAGGGGTTAGTGTTTTTCCATGCTCTTCTGCCTCCCTTCACCTGGGAAGAGGCTCACTTGAGGACCACTCACACTCTGGTTCATAGCTTTTGCTTACAGAGCTATGCTTTGAGCATCTAGGTGCTGTATTTTTGCGTACCAAGGAATTATAGTTATGCATTACAGCAGATGTTTTACGGTAGTTCTGTAATTAGCACTCTGCACTACCATGCCAGAGGCACAGATTTGATCTCTTGCTCTCTGAGCTGGCAGGGGATGGGAGCATTGCATAGGCAGTGTGCAAAACCCCAGATGGGCAGGGAAAGGAGTATTTTCTATTGCTCTGCAGTGGCCTTTCTAGCTAATGATGATGCTATTTTGTGCTCTTATGCCTTTCATTTAAGGATCTCCAAGTGCTTTACAAGCATGAAGTAACACACTCTGTACCCAAGTGAAAAAGCCAGAGGGGGTTACGAAGGATCACTTCATCACTTACCTCTGGGCCATAAGACAGCAGCTGTCCAGCAAGGCAGGGCAGAATTAGTCAATATTTTAGGATGGGCAGTGAGCAATATAGCTTTCAGTTAAAACCACAGGGAAAACTGAGGTAGGCAGAATGCAATGGTACTTGGACTTAGCCAGAGCATTTGATCCAATGTGTCTGTTTTGAGGGGAAATTGCTGGGTTTCTTAATCCAAACACACATGCCTTCCATCAGCACCAGCCCCTCCCTGTCTCTGACACGATGACGGGTTGTTGGCTTAGTGATTTAGTGGGAGAAGTGCCATTCCCTGACTGATCAGAGGCCCAAAACCTGGCACTGTGAATTTCAAAAGATCCAGACAAATTATATGAGCCTCTGCCACTCAGAATGTAGGACTTGCATCAATAAATGTGGATTAAGGCCTTTGTGCTGCAGCCATCAGATCAGGCTTCCAGCTCCATTTAGCGGCTCCTAGCAGGACTCTGTGTGCATTTTGGTGAATTTTTGTTGGTTTCCTCTACTGTTTCCTTCAGACTATTTAGTCCTATAACATACCTCCCATGATTAAGTTAGCAGTCTTTTAATCTCAAATGTTCAGCAGTGTTTCCTTGGCAAATACAGAAAACCCAAAGACATTCATTAATTTTTCTAAGTTAAAAGATCTGTGTGCACGTTTTTGATTTGTCCTTTCTTTCATTTATCACCACCTTCTCTCATCTCTTATGTGTCTATCTTCATTTCTTTCCTTAGTTCTATTTCTTTCTCTTGTATAGAATATTTTATTGTCATTTGTTATACTCCCCTTTGGCCATAGGGCCAAAATAATTGGCTTAGTCTCCTTGCGTTAATTTGGGATCAAGGCAGAGACCTACATTTTATATCTGTATTTTTTTTATTCCCTATATATCAGATTTTGTGTCTGTGTTTATGTAACTGTGCATGTTTCTGAACTGTTTCATGACTCAGGCTTTTTAGGCTATCCTATATTTCTGTAACACATTTAATAAACTTTTTTTTTAATATGACCCTTGGGTGGACATCTTCACTTTTCTGTTGTTTCTGTGTGACAGTGTTAATTCTTTGTTGATCTGTGCTGTTCTGTGCTGTTCAACAAGTGCAACAGCTGCAAGCAGGTTGGTATTTCCATTCCAAATGCTTGAAATCCAGTACAAGCTGTAGCTTGAAAAGCTCCTGGATTATCATCTCTTTATTTAGCTAAATTGTTGACTTCTTCTACAGAAACAATCAGCAATCATGGACATTGCAGAATTTGAGCCTGGGAACTCTGAATACTAAATGACGAACATAGCCATTCAGCACAGCACTTCAGAATCATATTATCACTGGCTACCACCAAATTTTCCTCCTGTGTGTATAAAGTCTAGTTAGGTGATCCAAATTCTCCATGCGTGATTTGTTTTGATCATAATATGAACTAATATCAGGCTTTCTGTCTTCTGAAATAACCTTGTTGTCTTCAAAGCAACATGATGATGCTACAGCTTTCCCTTTCTTTGGTGCCCAGCTTACTAACATTGTGGTCTGGTAAAAACAGAACACAGATGCTTTCTTTGCACATGGATGATTTGGGAATAACTCCATTGGAACCTCACATCAGTTTTTCCAGATCACATCAGCCTTTGTACCAACAGCAAAAGTTCCTCTGCCAGGTTCCTCTGCAGAAAAAAGGGCCACTGTGACATTTTAACCTTTCCTTTCTGTAGGTTTCCAGTCATCTGATGAAATCAGAGATACTACTATCTTCTTTTTTCCACCTTTCCCGCATGTTGTCAGGAATGCATTTCTTGGTCAGGGGACAAGAGGTTGTAAAAGAGCAATACCAATATATTTGTACTTCCATAGCTCTGTCCTTTCTTAGCAATATTGGTAAAATAACCTTAAAAAGATTTCCTGCCATAACTTCACAAAAACAGCTATACACCCCTCTGGATGCAACCATCTTTCACAGCCAATGACACCAAGCTGTGTGGTGCGGTTGACACACTGGAGGGAAGGGATGCCATCCAGAGGGACCTGGGTAGAATTAAGAGGTGGGCCTGTACGAAGCTCATGAAGTCCAACAAGGCCAAGACCAAGGTTCTGCACATGAGTCAGGGCAATCTCAATCACAAATACAGGCTGAGTGGAGAATGGATTGAAAGGAGCCCTGAGGAGAAGGACTTGGGGTGTTGACTGACAAGAGGCTCAACATGACCTGGCAGTGTGTGCTCACAGCCGAGAAGGCCAGCCGTATCCTGGGCTGCATCAAAAGAAGCATGTCCAGCAGCTCAAGGGAGGTGATTCTGCCCCTCTACTCTGCTCTGGTGAGACCTCACCTGGAGTCCTGCATCCAGCTCTGCAGCCCTCAGCACAAGAAAGACATGGAGCTGTTGGAGCAGGTCCAGAGGAGGGCCACAAAAGACAGAGGGATGGAACACCTCTGCTCTGAGGAAAGCCTGAGAGAGCTGGGGCTGTTCAGCCTGGAGAAGAGAAGGCTCCAGGAAGACCTTCTTGCAGCCTTTCAGTACTTAGAGGGGGCTTATAAGAAAGATGGGGACAGGATTTTTAGCAGGGCTTGTTGCAATAGGACAAGGGGTAGTGGCTTGAAACTAAAAGAGGGTAGATTTAGACTGGGTACAAGCAAGAAATTCTTTGCAATGAGGGTGGTAAGGTACTGGAACAGCTTGCGCAGAGCAGTTGTGGCTGCCCCCTCCCTGGCAATGTTCAAGGCCGGTTTGGCTGGGGCTTTGAGCAACCTGTTCTAGTGGAAGGTGTCCCTGCCCATTGCAGGATGGGCCGGAACTAGAGGATCTATAAGGTCCCTTTCAACTCAAACCATTCTATGAACCTATGATCTTTCATTCTTTTTGTCTATGTTTTCATGCTATCTTTTTTGCAAAGCAGCTGAAGTGCCACAAAATTTGAAACAGCTGCTTAAGATTTTGCAACTCAAAATATGCAGATCACTACAGCTATCCCATTAATTCTTTTTGCTATCTCCAGTTGAAAAATACTAATTCAATAAATACAATATTTTTTACATATTTATCTATTGATCATACCGTGTAGGACAAACTTTACTCTGAATGGACAATATTTGCTCTTCTGTTCTATCTTACATATCAGTTCATAATATTGTCTCTTGAATGTAAATGAAGTTAGTGTATTTGTAACTTTTTTTACTTCATTGCAACACATCATGGTTGGTTAGTTACACAGATCTGTACCCAGGATCGTATCTAATTGCCACATGTTGTTATGTACAATGCAAATACCTCTGAAAAGAAGTCAGCTAGGCAAGCTGGTGAGGTTTTGTTTCCATGGGTAGTGGATCATTTTCAAGAGAATTCTTCTGCTGTCATTGGAGTCTTCCAGTTCAAGAAAATTGCCAGCATTTTTTTTTTTTGGTTGTTATTGTTGCTGTTTTGAAACAGACAAGAACAGCAACCTTTTGTAGAAATATGTATCCCAGTTGTGCAGTGCTACAAGGGTCTGCTTCAACTTTGCAGGGTCCAGTCAGTGAGACAGAGTATTTATAGAGGCTTCTGGGCTGAGGCTGGTGAGCAGCTGCTCATCGGCCACCAGCAGAGACCTCTCCTGCTGGTGGGCTGGCACCTTGCTCTCATTCTTGTCCTAAAGATCAAGTAGATATTTTGGGTTTCTGGAGGTTATAAATTGATATCAAAGACTGCCACACTACCTGGCAAGAAAAAATGACAAGATTCCTTGTCAATACTTAGAGAAGTTCAATATGTTGACCTATATAACTCTGGGCTCTCGTGGGCTCCGCTGTCTAAAAGTGGGCCATGCTCCATGGGGAAAAAACTGAGCTATTATGCTAGAGTGTGATTGATATATAAATATATATGTATTTAATGTTCATTTGATGCTGTCTTTGAAGTGCTGTAAAGAAGGCAATTGCAAATATTACTGACTTGTGATAAAATCGTTTTTTTCTAAGGCAGCATAAAGAGCTAGACAAGCAAGGGTTAAACAGCATAAATACAGTTTTATTTCTTCTTTCAAGTTACCGATCATTTGATTTCTCTCATGTTATTCTTTCAGTTTCTTCCATGTTTATTTATAACCGGCTTAGAAGCCAGAGCTTCAGTGTTCTGGGCATTGCACAAATACAGAACAAAGGCAGAGCCCCTATGACAGAGGCTTTGCTTTTTTTTCATCTGTTTATTGTAGCCTGTTATGGAAAGGCTGCCTTTTGACAACTAAAGACAAAATGTGTGTGCACCTGGAAATTAAATGGAAACTTGGGTTCACCCCGCCCCTTCTTTCAGCCCTCATCAAAATAATTTCCTTTAGCTTTGGCTGTGAAGAGAACAAACTTTCTTGGCATTTTTGAAATTCAATTATACAAGACATTTCATTCTTTTGTTTGTTTTTAGAAGGAAATAATTAGCAGACATTTCTGTTTTCCACATGGATCTTAGTATTCTGCAAAGAAGATGACATTATACCTGGGTAAACAGCAAAGCGATTATCAAAACAAAGTCAAATAAAACAAAGGAGACTTCCCCTTGCTTTCAGAAACTCCTGGTACTCTGCAGCATTTCATGTGTAACTGAATATTTTCTTCTCTGATTAATTTCTGTTATTGCACACTTGGCTAAATATAGACCAATCGAAGTAGTTTTAAGACTAGTAATTTATTTACCATAATTTTATTGGCCTTAATTCCCTTGTGATTGCATTGGGTTTAATTTGTACTACAGCAGCCTGCAAGTAGAAAAATAAGTTTAAAGATTTTTCGTTAAGCAGCTTTATTTTACAGCATGCTTTGTTCTTCAGTATTTGGCAACAACTGTCCCCTGTCCCTCCCCTTCCTAAGGTCAAAATTATTTGAGCTTCAACTAGTTATTTGGAGAGATCTGATAAAGAAATTTCATCTCTGTGGGTGCTGGCTGGTGATGAAGAGAATCCTAGGTTTCAATAGAGACTAATCTTAACTCAGGAGGGAAAATTCAGGAGGGGAAAAGCAATCTGCTCTTAGCTGACAGATCGCTGACAATTTACTTCCACTAGCCACCTCTCTCTTCCTGCCTAAACTGTCAGAGTGCCATGGAAGAAAAAGCCCTTTGTGCCTGTGTGCAGGAAGTGACTGTCATCATCATTATGAATGGTATTTTACATAGGGCTTGCAAAGATCAGCAATTACTTCATCCTTCCTGCCTCTTCTTTATGCTGGTTTCTCTTCATGGTACAACCAGCTGAGATTCAGTCCATAGGACATCTGCTTCCCCACCGTATGAGTACCTCTAATAGGTTGCCTGGTACTTGGGCTCCTTCATTCTAGTCATCTTCCCTGATCTGAGGCTGGGGACAGCTTTCCCTTCTCTCCCAGCAGGCTGGGGCTAAGATTTGTAACTCTCTTTTCGACTTAGAGCCCTAACTCAGGCTAAGAGGCAGCAGCAGTTGCTGACTGTGGCTGCTTCAACCCCCAAGAAGCCCTGCTGGGAAGAGGGAGAAGGTGGGTATGAGAAGTATAAGGACGGATTTTAGGAAGGCAGAAGGGACAGAAAAGGATGGGAGCCCTAAGGAACACTGTGAATGGTGGCAAGCAGGTTGCACAGTAATCAAAGTGGTGTGAAAGACTTTGAAAATCTGTGCTTTCTACATGTCATTTTTCTTTGAATTGAGAGGGAAAAAAATATTTCTTAGAATGGAAAATTCTAAGAAAATCTTGAACTTTCAAAAGTTTTTAGGTAGGATACTGTACTGAATCTGCCTAAGTAGGACCAGCACCTTATGAAAACTGAACTTCAGCTCTTTGTCTCTTTTGGCTCAGATTTGGGCTCAGACTACATCCTCCATCAGACACTGAAGTCTTGTGACTCAGACAGAGAGTTTAACAATTTAATTGGAGGGGATGCTGTGGAGTGTAAATGTAGCTGTAATTCAAAAAACGTGCCTATAGGGAAAAGGTAAGATGTGGAAGGAGCAAACTACTTCTCCCGTGAGGTGCCACGGCAGTAGCAAAAAACAGTAGCGGTGGTTCCAGCCCAAAATGTAGAGGCATGATTTGGTTTAAAAAGACAATGCTGTTTTGTTTCAGATCAAGTGGCCTCCAGAGTAAATCTTCCTTCCTTCCATCCTGAAGAAGAAAACATAAAACTCTGACATAATAAAGATTTTCCTGTATAAAGCATCAGGGTTAGGCAAGACACTTTGATTTCCATTGAATATGCTTGTCACAGTAGAATTCCCAGTCCCTGCTAGTCAGTGAGCCAGGCAAGTGAGAGGAATAGGGGTGAGTCAGGGTATTTATGACAAAGCAGTGAGTGAAGATTAATGTGATGAAGGTATCTCTGGTGTGGGCAAAAGGAGTGCAAAATGGCTTTGTGTAGACAAAGTTTGCCGTGAGAAGAGTATGTGTCTGAATGACGCCAGGAATGGCCTTTTATAAAAGAAAGGACCGCCCTTGTGCACAGCCAGTGAGGAGTATCATTGCTCACATTTTTAAATAGCTCCTTCTCATGTTTCTTTTAAATGTGATGAGTTTTAAGTTAATAAGCTTGTCTGGATGCAGCAGCCACATCTCTGGTTTAGATAGAACAGAAGCCTGTGTAAGGTTTCTGCTTTCATAGTTTTCAAGAAATCATTTCATTTGTGTGGCGTTTTTTTTAAACAACAAATAACCAATATATTTAGAGAGTTAGCAGATGAAGACTGTATTAGTTACTGTAGTTTATAACAGGGAAAATTATTTGCCAGATTCTGTGTGTTAGAAACAGGAGATACTAAACAACTCCAATTATCACATGAATTTTATAAGAATCATACAGAGTAGAAAGCAGCACATTATAAATCCAAAGGATAGGAATTCCTTTAAATGCACCTTCAGCTGCAATTGCTGCAGACCAGAATTGTGGGATCTTAGCATCACAGTCAGGCTGTTTACCTACAAGAATCAAGGTGGAAATGGAGATTTTGCTTCTTCTTCATGTTTTTCTGCTATTATAGGGAATGGTTTCTGTGCTATTGTTCTCTTTCGCTCATTTGCTTTTCATCTCTTTATGCTCTGTATATATTGTATCCAGTCTATGATATTTATCTCATTTCCTTTTTAATCATTTTAACGATTGTCCTTCTAAATATTTTTGTTGTTATTTTCATTTCTTTGGGATTGTTGAATGCTGTGGTCCATGTTCTTTACTGGTTGCTTCCAAGTAGATATTTTGTTTCAATCTTCTGGAAATTTTCTGAATCTTGCTTATTAGTATGTAATACAAATATATTTCTTTTTAAAGGGTTTCAGCAGCTCATTTGCCTTTTTTTTTTAATTTTCTAAATTAATTACTCTTCACATTTATAAAGTACAACAACTGCCTCTCTGGACCAATGTTAAATATACTGCGGAGTCTGGAGGAGGTGGGAGGTTATCTCAAGCACTCTCATAACTGCTAAATCTTTCTGTTAGAGAACAATGGCAAAACAAACTTCCACGTCTAGTATTTTTTACTATGGAGAAGAGTCTGATACCAACACACTATGCAAGAACTTGTGTCTGTTTTTTATGTACTAAGCACATGAGGAAATTGTGATGACATTCTTCAGCCTAAAATGAGTTTTCACTGTCTGTTCAAAAATGCATGAACCCTAGTTTCTATACACGTACTGCTGTGTTAAATGGTAGTGTCCTCTGGGGTATGAGACTGAGGACATAGCTGTGCTGTCAGAAGTGGCTCTGCATGAGCTAACTCCAAAGTCAGAATATTTGGGGATTACTGTGTCTCCCATCTAGTGTCCAGAAGCAGAATATTTTGTTCACTTAGGCAGAGTGCTTGGGGCAATACTCCATTGCAGTTGAACCTGGGCTGGTATGTTCAGCCTTGGCTTTTGTCATTTGGAGTTACTAGTGTTAGCAGGTGCTGATTGAAAGGTCTTCACATTGCACCCTGTTGCACGGTGTTGACCTAATAAATAAGGGGTGTGTGAAGGTGCCTCAAAGCTGTACTGGGTTGCAGGAACCCAGTCTCTCCTAAAAAGCTTTGGATTTCCTCACTTTCCATACCTTAGTGCTTGGTATCTCCAGCACCTATGGTTGCCTCCTAAAACAAGTAGCAGATATTATTTCTTCAGGGAATATTGACTCCATGTCTAAAGCAAGAGGCTGAGAGCTAGAGACATCATTTTCACTCCTAGTGAGCAGGTGATAAACCTGAAGACCTTTAGCTCCAAGTTTTTTTTTTTTCAATTGACTATGATTTTGGGCAAAGCACTAAGCTCTCTATCATAAGGTTTTAGTCTGTAAAACCTAGAAGACTAATAACCTGCTTCCTGAAGCTTGGGGGATTCTTCTTTTTGAGGGAAGTATGATTATTTTATGTTGTATCATACTGTCTTACAAGTTCTTACTGTTTATTGCAGTAACAGCAGGTCTCATGATATTTCATATTCCTTTTTGTCTTAACATCCCAGCTCTTGCAGACACAAGACTGTATAAAATTTTCAGCTTTAACTGAAACACGTTTCTAGCTCTTGTGGTTGTAAAGAAAGAAAACCTTGATAAAGTCACTCCCTGAAGACTAAAAGAAAAACTAGGACAGAAATGAAGAGGACTCAAACTATGTTATTTCTTAAAATGAATAATATCTTGGAGTCTAAGACATGGTGTGCAAATGTCAGGTTTGGCAGCCTTACATATATGAACAGCAAGGTGGGACTATGAGTGTTACGTATGTGCAGCCAGGCTGATAATTAGAGTGTTGTCAACCATTTGTCTTCAATTCAGAGGAAACATTTCTTGATTAGAGAGTGTAACTGAACAAAGTTCCAGGCAAGGGAAGCAAACCTAAAGAGCGCTTTATTTCCTTTTCTCTCTCTGCCTCTCCTCTTGGCATATTGCGTCAAAGGGATTAGATGCAAAGTTTTCTCCCCCTTTTTATTGCAGCCTTTCACTCTTACTAACAATTAGAAATTAATAGCCTCAGTTTACCTTCAGCATTTAAAACGCAGGAGCATTCTTTAGAAACTGCATGTAAGTGGACAAGGTGACCTTCGTAACCTCTGAAATAGGAAAAAACTGTGTACTCTCCTTGTGGGTGCCAAAGGAGTAGCTATAGTAATGTCCGTTTCATTGCCTTGCTACTTTTTGCTTCCCTTTTTTCCCCAACCTTTTGTCTAGACTAAATCTCACATGTTTTAGATGACAACTCATAAAAATGCCTTTACCTGTTCCACGCTTTTATGTCCACCTGTGGTTTCATTATCAGCCTTGCATACTGTCAACATGACTATGAAAAAATGGAGCAAATAAGATCCTGATATTTAATAAACTATGGTTAAATAAAAAATCTCCTGCATACATCACTAAAAAAAAGATAAGAACTATAAATGCTTTTGTAACATTGCCTTTTAAGCATTTTAAATTAAAGGGACAAATCCTTGTGTGGAATATATTGAACGTGTACCCATTGAAATCAATGGAGCTATACAGATTTAAAGCAATTTTGTATCTGGCCCTCCATTGGAAATGCTAGATTAAGTTGGAAAGATATGTACTTGAGATCAGTTCATTTCAGAGCATGCCTTTCACTAGAGTATCTATAATGACCCTAAAAAATCTGAAATACTCCCCAAATTGTGATTCGCACAAAGGAAAAAAAAAAAAAAGCTGCTTTATATCTTTGCACTGCTTTTACCTGGGAAGATACGCTTGAAGTAGTTTTCAAAATGACTGAAGCAAATCTGGCAATTTATCATAATTGAAAGTGTCTTAGGAAAATGTCTTGGAGGCTCATTTTCCTGCTGAGAAAGGGAATGTCAGTGTTGTCACTGACCTGTGGCTGTGAGAGGCACATGATCAAGACTTATTAATTACAACATTAAATGCCAAATATATGAGATACCACAGACATTTTATTGGATATGGGAACTAATCAACTTGCTACTGAAGTAATTCAATTCTGTGCAGGTTTATTATTCAAGCACTTTAAAGCTCAAGGAATGACAGCTGATATATATGAGAGAAAACTAAGAGAGACAGCAATAGTTCCTTTTAATTGTATTTATTGTATTGGATAAAAGTGATATACCGCTTTCTTTTTTGGACTTGAAGTGATTTGTCTCATGCTTAATTATCATTTAAGTATCAATGAACTGAAGAGAAAAAATAAGAGCCACCTTGAAAAATACAGTTGTCTTCAGAGAAATTGTGCTCTGCAGGCACCAAGAGAGTGGGTTGCAAGGCAGAGGTGGCCCCACTAGCATTCTTAACTCCCATACCTACAGCCTTCCAGAACCCAGCTCAGGCCAATCTGCCTTGCTGAGCTAGGAAGCTGCTGAGGTGAAGTGTGTCCTGTCAGTGCTATCATAGGCAGCAGCTGCCCAGGTTGTCCCCCAGCTGGAGATGCTCTCCAGGCTGGGCTCTCAAGGCAGGAGCTGAGCAGTAAATTGTTAGCTGGCCGTGCTTTAGAAAAAGCGGGTGCGTGCTTTTTCTTCCTTGCACATGAAGAAATTTGTTTAGCCAAATTTACACTTGACTACCCAGGGATCTGTGCTGTGTGCCGACTGAACCAGTCAACCTGGCTAGCTGGAGCCCCCTTGTCAGCTGAAACTGTGTTTTACACAGTCTTCATGGAGAAGCACGTGGGATTACATTAGTTACAAATGAGAAAAAGCTACAAAATTATATTCCTTTGCAAGTACAAAGATAACTTTTTAGTGGAGGACAGATGACCATTTCAGCAGGACAGGATTCTTGATGGCAGATTTTTCTTTCACAGAAATACATTACATGGCATGTGTGAGAAACTGTGCAACTTTGTGAACACAGAAAGACGCTTGTGTTCTCAAATAATGAACTAGATGGGGACTAGATGGTCTCATCACAGATGAAATGTCTCCTTCAACTGGGAATATTATGGCTTTAGAATAGACTAAACAAGACATATTGATGCTTCCTCAGTTCTCAGGGACCAGATGGTTATGATTTGAATTACAGAATCACAGAATCACAGAATGGTAGGGGTTGGAAGGGACCTTTGTTGGTCACCTAGTCCACCCCTCTGCCGAAGCAGGGGCACCTACAGCAGGCTGAAGAGGACCATGTCCAGGCAGGTCTTGAATATCTCCAGAGAAGGAGAATTCACAATGTCTCTGCACAACCTGTTCCAGGGCTCCGTCACCCTCAGAGTGAAGAAGTTCTTCCTCATGTTCATAATAATAATAATTCATAATTTATTAAAACATATTTTATTTGTACTCTAAGTTTGAAACCAAGATATGCCCTTGGCTTGGGAACAAAAGTCAGTAGGAGAATATGCATCTAGTTTGCCTCTAAGGCTGAAATTTTATGGAAAATTTTATTCTGTGAGTTTTGATTTTGAATGTGAATCCAGACTTCATTTCTTTTTCTCCTAATTTCAGTCTTTCATGAACATGTAGAAACAAATATTCAAACTATTGTAACAGGGTCAGTTTGGGGTTGTTTTTTAGAGTAATTTGAAAATACCCTGTAGTTATTTCCCTAGCATGGTAGTAGAACAACTGAAGAAATGTTATTTTTTTCCAATGCAATAATGAGTCCAGAGACACCAATAAAATCAGATTTTTTTTCTATATTGAGGCTGCTCAGATCTATTCAGATAGAATGTCCATTTGTTCACTGCCCAAATATTTTCTAAAATACAAAAAAATATCATATCTGTAGATCTATTTCAATGTTTTCAAACTCATTTGAATATTAACACCTCTTTGGAACATGTACACTCCTCCTCGTGTTTACAATGAGTTACCAACCCATTCCTTGTGTTAGTACCTAAAACTTTACCTGTAAATCAGATAGGGGGTGGGAAAGAAGACAAATTTGCACAGCAACATTTAATGTTGCATAAAATCCTTGTGATAGTTGTCATATGCTTGCACAGATAATCAGTGTTAGAGAAAAAATAGCAAATGATCATCAAATTATTTTTTAACTCTTTTTTAGAGATGATTTAACCAGAGGAAATAAGGAGGAAATGCTAGCATAATTAGATAAGCATTTCACTTGTAGTTAGCATGTGATAAATACAGTTATACCAGCTAAACTTTGAGTTGGAATTTTAGGCAGCAAGCTAGCAAGCGGAAGTGTGCCTGGAGAGATATTTCTGTTATTCATTCCTAATAGAGCTTCACTTAGATAAGGCAATGGATGTTATCTTCGTACAGTGCCTTCTGGCCAGAACTAGTAACAAAAATACACAGGAGATGTAATGTGGCTTGGCAATTCTCTGACCAGCAAGTTCTTCTGCCAGTTGGCTACAGGCAGCGGTGAAGAGTACACTGAGTGTTTTCAGTCTTGCTCTTAAGCCTTTTATTACCATAGTGTTATGCGGTGGACATAAGATGAGCTGCAAATGACCCAGTGAATCTATGAAAATGCAGAACAGAATAATATTGGTGACAGAATAGACACTACCAGGAGTGTCAAAAATCTTGCACTATAATAAATTTCGAAAATATATTCATAAACACATTTTGGCATTGATAATTTAATGCACTGATCTTAAGGATGTTATTATCTGCTTCCCAAGATCTTTCAATCTGATTATGTCAGATTTAAAGAATTTTAAGCAAGCACATTACTTGTAGGCTGACAATAGTCGTACGGAAATCCTATTCTAATCCTGCAGAAGAATGGTTTTGTGGTTTACTGTAGCACTTTAGTGTGCAAGAGGAGTTATTTTTAGGTGTGAATCTTCACTGAAATCCACAACTGGATGTTATACAGTATCTTATGTGTACCTCTAGTGTATATAAAATATACTCCCTTTTGCTGAAATGAAGAAGGAGGGAGCGTGAAAGGCTTCAGTGCTAATGGGAACACAAGGTACCACACTATCGTGTGGGCTGCACCAGGATCACGATCCTCCACTCAGGAGGTATACTTTCCAAACAGGTATGCAGGTATTCTGTTCTGGAAATACAGAAAACTTTCTGTCTTTCATCAATAGAGCTGAACAAGATCGGGAAGGCAACAATTTCTGACACCGCTCTTAGATTCTTAACCGAGGCAGGGATATGCATGGTGTTAACACAGAGTAATATTGCTGTAGCCATCTGTGGGTGAAGCAAAATACTGGAGAATTTAGTCTCTAAAGAAATCTAGCAAGAAATTCTTTAAATTCCAATAATCAGCATCTAATAGTTAAATTACAAATGAATTTGAATTAAGAAGACAGACCTGGGTCAGCTATCTGAGGACTGAAATCCAAAATCTGTCTGTAATGCCAGAATCAGAACAAGCATGCAGACTTCTGTTTCACACAGTGTTAGTTTCTTTTATATGGAAATGAATTTTTTTCTGTTTTATGTTGGTGATGTCTTGAGCAGGTTTATGACCATTTGCTTACCTGGTTTACAAGAGGTGTATTTCTCCTCTGGGCCAAATCTTGTACTCCCTGTAAAACAAAGGTTATGGCACTAACACAAGCTACTTCCTCGAGGCCGTATTCTACCCACAGTTTCTTGAATGCAAATCACTGGCATTACACATGGGTAACTGAAAGCTGAATTTACCCATAAGTGCTCAGTTCAGTTAAAATTATTTTGCAGCTTCCCTGCTGATGGCTAAGAAATCATCCAATCCCAGTAGTATAGCTACCTTTTATTCAGTATTCTCTTCAAAAATGTGACATAAGAGTTGCTTATAAATGTACATGCTTTAGTTTAAAATTGCTGTTGAAATACACTGCTTTACATACTACAGGTATAGTGAAAGCAACGTCTGAAAGCTCGTAATTAACCATTCCTTTTCATCCAGAGAATGCAAAGTGGGCAAAGTTTTCAGATAAAAAGAATGTATCCAAGTTGTTTTCTGTAATTTATCACACATTTGTGACTGGTTTATGGCAGAATTGTACTAGTTATCATTTCTGATCATCATCGTTACTGCCAATGCGTTGTGTCTTGTGTGTTCAGATCCAGTCCTGCCTTGCTATGAGCACAAATAATTTAGCTCCCTACTGTAAATCCTTTCTAATTAGGTTATTTTGGTCTTTTAATCTCTTACTCTGAGAACCATTAATGATTTTGAACTGAGACGTATATAATTTGTAATAATTTATCTTATCTGACTTTAAAAGATCATTTGTTTTCCTTTTAATCTTAAACCCTGTTTGGATTTAAGACTGTGTGCAACAAATACCAAAGGTAGACACAGTATCGGTTACATTATGTAATTCTTAACCTGGTGCTAAGGCCTCCAGCTGCAAAGTTTATGATGTTACCCATGAACAAACTGAAAAAAAACCCCAACCCAACACAAAACGCCTGGAGGGCTTTGATGATAATGGTAATAGCATGTTCATATGTCCATTAATTTCTGTGCTGCTGTACCAAATACCAAATTTCATGTTATTTTCCTGCCTATATGAACTGGCAGCTTCGACCTAATTATCCGTGATGAAATGTTGCAGATTATTGGAAATTTCTTGAATCTAAGCTTTCAGAAATCATTGTGGACTACAGGAGAACTATGCAGAAATTTGTTTTAGTGGAAAAAAATAGTGAATTCTTTCAGTCGTATATCAGAATATGATGACTACATTACACAGTAAATGAAAAGCATAGAAAGACGAAAGACTGAATTAATTTTCAAGATCGTATCGTATTTGGTTGCTAGATGCTCCTCTACAATGTGAAATATACATACAACAGTCAAGCAGGGTTTAAAATTGCTGTACATGTGTTGTATGTTTTAAAAATTCTTGTGGAAAGCTTTTTTTATTTATTTATTGGCAATCCATAGATTTAAATGCAAAACTTTCTTTGCTTTGAAGATTTCTGGAAGACAGTTTTCAACAAAGAAAAGGTATAATTTTTTTATTGGAGTATTTTATTTTACTTTGTAAGGTCTGTAGAAACCCCGGGGAGGTTACTATGTGTTTACATCACTTCTTGCCGTACATCTAAAAATTTTTCACTCACTAAGTGGAGGGGTTTTTGTTGCAGTTAAATGCAACAACGGAAAAGAAGTTTCAGATGGTTTTGGTTTATTTAGTCTACTCACCAATTCTTTTGTATACAGCCAGGCAAGTACACTCCCATGAAACTTAGAGAGCCACCAAGGGTGCCAGTGCACATAAAACAGCACTTAAACATATGTTCAATCCCGCTAGACTTCAAGACAAGCACGTAACAAGAGTGCATTGTTTTGGGAAGAATGAGCAGTTTTCTGTTGCTGTTGTCCGTGACTTCTTGGAAAGGATGATTTTACACACCAGTCAAGTAGACTGGATGAATCTAGAGCAACTTGAGAAAAGTAGAATCAAAAGTAATTAGAATAACTTACTTATGCTCATCTGAGGAGAATGTTGTTGCTTTCTGGCCGATGCAGTAATCTTTGAAAATCTCAACTAAGTAGAAAATAAATGCCTTGTAAATAGGCATATGCAGGTTTAGATATTTACACTATGTGCAAAACCAGATGTAACTGTAAAGGGAAACGGCTTTTTCTAAAAATGGTATATTATTTCTTTTGCTGTTGCAATTCTGTCAATTCTTGACTTGGACTAGATTCCTGATGTCGATAATTTCTCAAATAGCTTTGAACTAACATGAGTTTGAATAGTGCACAGAGCTGTGACCAAGCTGGGCACACGGTTGGTGTCCGGCCAGGAAGGCAGTATCCTTTCAGCAGTGAAGTGGCTGGACCCAAGTAAAAATGCAGCTCCCAATCCAAGGGGCATCATGTGCATGGGGGACCCGCATGAAGCTTATGTCTGGTCTTTCTCTCAGCTTAGCGTTTTTTCAGAAAGCCTTCTCCAAGGTTGCACTAGTACATCATTTCAGAGCACAGTTTGAACGCTCCAGTTGTTTCCTGTTGGACAAAATCGGGGGGTACTGGTTGATGAGAAACTCAGCATGACCCGGTAATGTGCTCTCGCAGCCCAGAAGGCCATCTGTATCCTGGGCTGCATCAAGAGAAGCGTGGCCAGCAGGTCAAGGGAGGTGATTCTACCCCTCTACTCTGCTCTGGTGAGACCCCACTGGGAGTCCTGCATCCAGCTCTGGAGCCCTCAGCATAGGAAAGACATGGAGCTGTTGGAGCAGGTCCAGAGGAGGGCCACAAAAAACATCATCGGGATGGAACACCTCTGCTCTGAGGAAAGGCTGAGAGAGTTGGGGCAGTTCAGCTCGAAGGAGAGCAGGCTGTAGGAAGGCCTTATCTCAGCCTTTCAGTTCCTGATGGGGCCCTGCAGGAAAGCTGGAGAGGGACTTTATGCAAAGGCATGTAGTGATAGGACAACGGTCAATGGCTTTAAACTAAAAGAGGGTAGATTTAGATCAGATACAAGGAAGAAATTCTTTACTGTGAGGGTGGTGAGGCACTGCAACAGATTGCGTAGAGAAGTTGTGGATGCCCCCTCCCTGGCAGTGTCCAAGGCCAGTTTGTCTGGGACTTTGAGGAACCTTATCTAGTGGAAGATGCTCCTGCCCATGGCAGGGGGCTTGGAACTATATGATCTATTAGGTCCCTTCCAACCCAAACCATTCTATGATTCTTTGAATATAGCACTGGATACCAGATGCCTTCCTGATGGCTGTGTGAACCTGGACAGTGTGGTGATCCATCTCTGACCACAAACCCTCTTCAGTGCAAGAAGTGCCACTGACTAGGGAGTGGGAAATTATGTAAAAATCCCTTTCTGTACTGGGAAAGGCTTGGAGAAAACGTGTTTGTGGGAGAGTAAATGGATCTGTCCATTACTCTGCTACCTTATTCTTAGTGATAACCACAGAACAGAAGTTGTCCCTCACTCCAAACCAATATTATTGCAGGCTTTCACTGGACCAATTCCTTTGAAATTCCAAATATAGTTGGAGTTGTTAATTAAGAGAAGTCGAAACAAAAGTCAGAAAGTCTTTCCTCATCAACAGGGGAGCCTGATAATAATTCTGGTTCACTGAGGTGAGGAGACGGAGCACATATGGACATAACCCCAGCTGAATACCCCAGCACTAGACAACCACCATGAACTTTGAGGAAACAGGATACGTTTTTCACTCTTGACTGTCCAGAGTAATTGAGCTGTGCTTGTGACATCAACTTATTTTCAGCCCTTCCAGCACTTCTGCATGCTCCAGCAGGGCACGATGCTTCCACTGTCACCACATAGATTATACTTTCTTTTTTCCTGTCCATTTAGTCTTATTTGCCTATGTGGCAGAGATTTTTCTGAGGACAGAACTCCTCTTATGAATGGCAGTTTTCATGCTGCTTGAAATCTGAGAAGAGGCTTAACTTCTGCCTTCTGTGCTCAGTCTCTTAACAAAGAAAACAAGTCTCATTCTGCAAATCTGCTTTTTTGCTGGAAGGTTCATGCATGTTGAAATCTTCTGGTTTAGTGATTATCTTTGGTCAGAGCTTAGTGTCTAAATTTGCTGGAAATAACCAGAAAGGCCCTTCTTTAAAATATGAAGAAAGGGGGCTTAAAAATTAGAACTTAATATTCTAGAGTCCTTTTTTATTAACTTCACATTTGAGGAAAAAAATCTTATTACTTATGTCAGGATCTTTTGTTCACTTAATGAATTTTTCAAGGTATTAAAAATAATTTGTGCAACGTGATGACTATTAAGCTAGTAGGTGAGGATGGGAGTAGAATATAATTTCAATTAATAACCCATCTGATACAAAAAGTATATTCTCAAAGATGAAAAAAATATCTTCACTTGTTCAGGAAAGAAGCTCATCTTTGTTGGAAACTAAACCATACGACATGGCAATAACAGCTTCTTAGAAGAAAGAGTGGGAAGTATGTTGAAGATCAGTCTTTACATTTAACACTTCAACAAATGAACCTCAGTGAAACTACCAGGCATCCATGCTCCTCATGCTCATTCACACTCACAGTACATGTGCGAGGATATATATATATATAAATATATATATACACACCTCTCCTTCTCATCTTGCTAATTTCTGTGGGTGCTATGATTACAGACCGGGAGGATATTAAACCTCAGGGCACAGCCACATGGTAGCTTTAAGCAAGTTTACTTTGGAAGTGTTAAATGTGTGAAGTGATCTTCAGTATATGCAAATTAAAAGCTTCTGGGAGTGCTGTGCATGCAATGAAAAGAAAATATAACCTTCTGCAGATGGAAAAAGCAAGCTTATTAGGAATTAATAACTGTCTCAGTCCTAGGGAAATAAGAGAAAATGATGCATCTAATTCTTACTATAGCAAAATGTAATTAATAGGAAGGTCAGAGGGCAAGGACACAGTATGCAATTAAGTCCCCCCCAATCTTGCACTACACAGGTAAACACCATGCAAGTTTAATAATGCACAAATCCTCTGGTACCTAGCACACATTTTTAGAACTCTCATTTACATGAACTCTGTGGAGATCTTATTTCTTGCTATAGCATGTTTTGCAGTTCTATATAGAAAATTTAGAAAGACTCTAAAGACGTTTTCCTCTCATCTTTCTTTAGGTTTCCACTTATCCCCCGACCACCGAATCATTACTGTAACTCATTTTTCTGCGTGTTACTTGAGGCTTGGTGCTAATGCAGATAGGGCAAAGCTGTAACAAGGGTGCTGGTAACATGGGAAAGCCATTCTTTGAAGTGATGGTGTAATGAACACATATATTAGTTACTGCTGGATACATTCTTTACCTTTTAGACGTCAAGCTGTTTTAGAAGGTGATACCTGTTTTTTTTTCTTAGTCCAGGGCACTTAGTTGAGCTTATAGCATTCATTATATGCCTGTTGACAAATGTGTGGTGGGGACGGATTCAGTGTGGATCACACTTTGCGCAGATTGGACTAGATGACCTCTCAAGGTCACTTCCAACCTGAATTAATCTGTAAGTTGAAGAGTTGCATGCAGATCTCTGTGTTGGTTTTCTACATTTCTTTTAGGGAAGCAAGACATTTCAACTAAATGTTGGATTTCACCTGCAGTATATCCAAGTTCTCAGAAGTGGTCTGTTTTTAATTTGTGCCCCTCTGCCACCACTTTATTTGCTCTTCTCTCATTTTCTGTTAAGAGCTTCCAGACTTGCCTGTGATTTCTGCCTCATAGAAAATCTGACTGAGACCCACTTCCCTTTCCACTTTTGCTTTCCAAACTTTCTCTTCTCTGTGGCTTTGAACCCAGGGAGTATTGTATTAAATGCTGCAAACCATAACACAGGAATGCAGCACCTAGCAGTCACCAAAATGGGATGCAGCTTTAAACAAATTGCACCAGCAGAAGGGACTATATTGTAAACTTACCTTTCCAGGCAGCATCAGCTAAGATTTATGCAAAGGGGCTCTCTAGACTCAGAAACATTGAGAAACATATCAAAAGGGCAAATTCATGCACTAAATCATCCCCTAACCCCTCTTGTCAGACCTCCCAGCCTCATACTGTGAATAACTGTGAATGACAAGATAGCACCTAATCTGAAAACTGAGTAGTCAGATTAAGGATGAGTGCAAAAATGACCTGGTTCATCTCTTCTGTCATCAGTCGAGAAGGCCCTTGTCATAAATGTTATAGGTTTGGTTTTTTATTTCTATGGGCAGGATTTCTTGTGAGAAGAAAGAAGACTGCAGTACAGGGTAAGTGCCCTTCTCCCAAACAATCTGTGAAAATCCAAACTTTACTATATTAAAAAGCAGGGGAAAAAAAAAAAAAAAGGAAAAGAAAGGGGACAAGTACATTGACTAATTAGAGAATTAGAGCAGAGAATATGATTTTTCCAAATTACTGTCTCTACATCTTGGGCTCTTGACCTGTAATGTTTGAGTAACAGTAAGCAATCATTTTGAAAATTGGGGGAATTCCTGTTCAGTGTAAATCCTCCTGAGATGAGAATAAAAGCCTCTGCAGAAAACATTTTTGGTCTCAACTAAGACAGAAACAAGAACTGAAGAAGAAGAAAGCCATTTTTGTCTCCTTTGGAAAAGAGAAGTCTGAAATTCAGGTGGTAGATGTTTTTCTGTCAGACGTACAAGATGCGAGGCAGCAGAAGAATGAGTGCCAGTGTGTAAGACACAAGCTGGCCCTCCCCCAGACACGCTTTTTCCGAGGGCTTGGATGTGAACTGAATTTCATGCACGCAGCTGCTAAAAAAGGTATGTGGACTTTTTTCCCAGACAGTCATACTTTTTACTGCAAGAAAGCAAGAAGAAATGAACAGTCGACGTACTAACCAGCGAGGGGGAGTGCAGAGGGTGAATCTGGGTTACCCTTTGAGAGAAGGGCATGCTGACCATGCACTACACGTCCACCTCTGTTGCTGCCCCATCCTTGCAGCCTCGCACTTGCAGGTGCTGCCTCAGCTTTTGTGGGGGCCTTCATCTGCTGCTTCATTGGCTACTGAATGGGGCTGGTGCAGGAGGCTGCCTCGCCTCCTGTGCGAGGGGCGGCCCAGCCGTGCCTCCTCTCGCTGGCGAGGCTGCAGGGATCTGTATGGCAGCCTGAAGAATATGGCCCTAATTAGGCAACAGCTCTGTAAGATGCTCCTTTCTTCTTCAGCTTTAAAACTCATTTACCTTTTCCATATGTGTCAAAACATGTCAGATATTACGAGCGTGATCTCTTGAGATCATGCTAATTCATGACTCCCTTAATCATACAGCTCTTTTTATTGAATGATTGTGGTATATTTTTCTTTTCAGAATCACAGAATCACAGAATCACAGAATAGTAGGGGTTGGAAGGGACCTCTGTGGGTCATCTAGTCCAACCCCCCCGCCGAAGCAGGGTCACCTACAGCAGGCTGCACAGGACCTT
>Ga0065711_1029963_pt1 | contig 34215 bp, 26 predicted proteins | sample Hoacrofraction12_FD_59098 | JGI IMG/M metagenome (GOLD analysis project Ga0065711, IMG submission 59098) | Hoatzin crop microbial communities from Cojedes, Venezuela - Epithelial fraction 12 v2 (version 2) | ecosystem: Host-associated > Birds > Digestive system > Esophagus > Crop | place...
GTGGCTGGCTCTGAACCCTGACACGTGCTCCTCCTGTGCTCTGCCTGCCGTGGGGCGTTCGTCTGCTCCTCTCTGCTTCCCTGGCTACAGATTTCCCACAGAACGTTTGGAAATCCAGTCTCTTTGGGACTGTTGAGACCTACTGGCCAGTTTCAATCAAGAGTTACTGTGAGCACATGGGATGTACATATGGACATCACAAGCACACCATAATTGTCCAAGTCTCCTTTTCCTAGGCAGTGTATCTTAAAAGGATACTTGAGGGTTTTGTATCTTTTAATTTTTTGTATTTTGTATCTTCTAACTTTGTGTTGTCTTCTTACCATCAGCCTCTGCTGCGTGAGCATAGTTATAGCAAACTAATGACTTGTTCCTTACGAGGTAGCACCTTGTATGTCCATGAGGAATAGCACTGTATTAACATAGAAACACAGCCCTAGTCATCATGCTTTTTAAGAAACAAATAAATACCCCTTCCTGTCAACCGTTCATGAAGAATTACATCTTTTATCAGCAATGGTGTTCACATTTTATTATGCTGACTCCCTAGCCACATCAGGTGCTGGTTGCATCTGTCGGTTTTCCCCTAAAAGCTTGCACTGTAAAAGTCTGCACTCTTGCTTCCTTGTGCTCCGACTTGCTAGAGGCCATGTGCCTTCACACGTCCATCTTTTCTCTGTAATAGAGCACGAAGTCTGTTTATGCACTTTCATATTTTTATTATCCTTAAGATATCTGGAGAGCTGGAATAATTAAAATAAGGTGCTATTTCTTTGGAAGCTACTAACGGTGTGTTGTTTGTTCTGGCAATAGTGGTGTTGGTTGGTGAAACTGGTAGCTCTGCGAGCTCTGGAGGTCTGAAATAGTTTCTCCTCTTACCATACAACCCCTTGAGACTTTTCTACTTTTTTTTATATTTTTCCTTTTTGGTAAAAATTTGGACAAATCAGATGAAGTATTCTCTAGCTCTTACCCCATGTCCAAGCGGAGATGCCATCATTTTAAGTCTAAGGCTTTGCAACCTCGTCCAAAAGTTTGAGAGCTGAAAGTGTTGAGGAAAAACAAGAAAACTTCTGAAATGGTATGTGTGTGGCATCTCCATTTAAAACATTGCCAATGATTCTCTTAAAAGGAATAAAAAAAAAAAAGGGGGGGGGAAGGTAATTGAATTTCATTTGAGAGTAGTACACAAAACTTCATAATTTTTGGTATCCAATCTACAACAATATCCTCCTGTGTTAGGTAGTTAACTGAAATCCAGAAGTTAAATAACTTGTTAAGATCGATAGGAAGTAATATTCTCATTTGGGATGATAATAGGAGTTCCTGACTTTGGTGTTCTGCCCCAACAGGTAGAGCTATCTATGTAAAAATTACTCTATTTCAACATACAGTTATTATTGAACTGTAGCGTGACGGTCTTCGTACTGATTCTAGAAATTCTCCTAACTCCATCCTTGTTCCTTGTATATTATGAAGTATTGCTTATAAAGTAAATGGAAATATTAGTAGGCAAATAAATATTTTTTAAAAAATAACTATAACAGAAAAAGATGCATGGGATTCGAAGCTGGTCTCTCAAAATGAAGCTGGTGCATCTTGGCCCCCACATGACTAGAAATACCTAACACTCCTCATGCTGGCTCTCTCACCTCTGTCTGATGCTGTTAGCAAAGTGAAGGAGGTCTTTGGTAATGTGTAGGAGCTGGGATGTTGTGTGCCATGGGATATGTGCACGTGGTGTTACCCTACAACAAAAATTAAGGTTACGGAGCAAAGCACGTATCAACTCCTTAGCCTTTACTTTGGTTGAAAAGGAAGTTGATAAATTTGCTTTTGAAACAGTAAGTGGCTGACAGAAGCAAAAAACGGACCAAAGTGAATACAGGGGATTCCGTGAAACTGCCGCTTCAAAGATGCTTTCCATAAACCATTCAGTTGTAATTTTGTTTTGTCTTGGAATTGGAGTTAAATAGTTTCAGTTACAGATAGCTGTTCTTGTTTTGTTCTTGGGGACTGTTTGTATTTGGAGTCAGAGCTAAAAAAGAAATAAAATTTTTCTCATTAAAACACAGATTGAAGAAAGTTAAAATTATGTAATTCCTGCACGATATGCCCTGCTTTCTGTGTCTTTCTTTGGCCTCTGAAGTACTCCCGACACTGATCATACTTGTCCTTTCTTGAGAACGTTGGTAGTAACAGGATGGCCTGAGCGTGCTAAAGCACCGGCTTGCTTCAGAGATGGACAGAAATGCTACCCTACTGAATTACCTTCACTGGCATCTTCAGGGCTCCGGTTTTCTGCAGAAGTCTACAGTTACAAATAGCGGGGAAAAGAATGTAGGCAGGAGTCTGTCCTTTAGTTAAGGAAACGTAATGCTTTTTATTGTGAAGGAGGAAATCATCTTGGGGTATTCCTCTTCTCCCAGCCTACAGATGCTGCAAAGACCATCATCTAGTGTGGTGTGCAGAAAATCAGTGCAGATCCAGAAAATACAGACATGATTTTTAAGATTCAAATTGAATTTTTAATTTTAATTATACTGAAATTGTTATGACGCAAGGGTTTTCTTGATCTCTCTTTGGGGTGTGGGGTTTTTGATTTTGTGGAGGTTTGGCGTTGTTTTTTATGTCTGCTGCGGCATTTTTCATCATTCTGAGTGCCGTTTTGTCCACATTTCTTATTTCAGTAGTGGTGTTCGCTTAGTTTTTCATTGTGATTGTATTTTGTCAGTTTTCTTTTCTGATGGGCCGAACCGAGTAAAAGCATTTGTGAGTACTCTAAAATGTGTCACTGCTAATTGTCAAACCAAAACTGACTATGGGCCTTTTTTATCTTTATCCTTTTTTTGAGAATAAAGACCAGTTTCTTCATGATGAAGTTTCATCTTCAGTGTCACAACTTGCAGCAAAGGTAAATAACTGTTTTTTGGAAGTGTAACATTTTATGTCATGTATATTTCAGTCAATGTGTGTTAGGAAGTTACCTGTTTTTCATGTAAAACCTGATTAAGGAGGATATTTATGTACTTCCTTGATGGTATTATAATTACGAATGATTGTTGGTCATGGGGTTCTCATTGAAGGAATCCTAGCAGTGCAGTATTAGTTAGAAAGCTGCCTTATTTCCTATCATTAATGGAGAGGAGAAGGTATTTTAATTTTTTTTCTTCCACATGATAGTTATTAAAACACAAAATGAAAATAAGAAGCTGCAGGAATAACTGAAGTGAAGTCTAAGGAAGCACTAAATTCTAGCTGTAACTGGCAATGAAAAAATGAACAGTAGAAGGGATTTGCATTATTTATTCCATTATATGTAGTTCAGCTGGCTCTCTGACCATAGGAGGTTAGGAACTTTATCTCCTATCTCCTTCAGAAAAGTCGGCATTCAAGTTAATTCTTTTTACCTTGATATGGGTCCAAGAATCTTTTTTAATGTTCTTAAAATACATTAGTAGAAGATGAAAGAACTGGAAGTTGTTACGATGTGCTGGAGCTTGTTTTGAAATTCCATAGGTATAGAAAAAAGCATTTAAGAATAGGTTCATTAGTGTAATAGGATACCTTACATTAATATGTATAAACTGAACTTCTGTCTCTGTTGCTTCTTTTTGTTCTACTTCAGATGCAGCATGACTTTCACTGAAAACAGAAGTCAGATTGTACTTACACCTTTTTCTACTTTTTAGAAGAAATATGTTCTTCTTAAGAAAACATAAACCAGATGATGAATGTTAAATCTTAAAATTAATTTATTTTATATTTAAGCCTTTTTGCCCCTTACTTAGTCATTCAGGAAGGCTTGCTAGGTATGTATTTTGACTTAAAAAAAGAAAAAAAGTCATCAGGCAAACCACCTAGCTGCAGTATTTTTGTGTTTCAAGGTAAAACTCCCTTGTCTTAAAAATGTATTCCCAAAAAAGCACCTTATCCTTCTCATCTTTTGTTTCTTTACTATTGTTACCAAAACAGCTTCTGTATTTTATTTGGTTTTTCTGTCCTCTTTGAAGCTGTCAGTACAGTGATATTCCAGAAGTTCCAAAATCTTTATGAAGTTAATAAAAGGCTGATGAGTTATATGTGTGGCCTTTTCAGTACACACATGTCGTGAATAGAATAGTCTCCATGTTGAAGCAGCATGGTGAAGAACAACAAAGTTTGTGAAGAAAAGGGCCGTGGATGAAGGGAATGACTGCCCTTTAGGGAGACAACCTTCCTGGTCGCTTAAAGCCCGAGTTTTAAGGCAGTCCTGATGGCCATTTGCAGAGGAAAGCCTTTGGCCTGGGTCTGGAGGTGCAGCAGTGGGACCTAGTCCTCAGGGCTGGAGATGGAGGCTGGAAAGTGGTCTTGGTTTCTGCTCGTGTAGGAGGCTGCCCGCGTGGCAGTGAGGACAGGCTAACTGCAATGCTGATTTTTTCCAGTTCCCTCTTCATGGGTCTCCTGAAAGGCAGGTGTGGCTGGTTAAAAACCCTTGGGACATCTCAAAGTGAGGAACTGTGACCCCTGTAGTGCGCCGCAAAATGGAGAAGTCTGGAGCCCGTCTTCACGCCGCGCCAGGCCCTTTGGCCTCTGCCGAGCCCACCTTGGGGGTCTCACCTGCATGCTGAGCCTCCGTGTTAAAACTACAGCAGAGGCTTCATCTGCAGGTGTTACTAGGACAGCTTTCGAGAAGAGACAGAGTTTGGAGAAACAAACTAAATCATTTTTAATAACAGAAGTGGAGATGTTGGGGCATTCTGGTAGGGCCAGATCCTGGCGTTTCAGCTCACACGCGCCACAGGATGGAGTAACCTTTGGTCTGCACACCAGCGGCTGGTCGAGTTGTGAAATTCTGCCCTCCCCGTGCTTTGAGATCTGGAATTGGATATTTGTAAGGGTTTGTTTTTTTTTCACTTTCTGTTATTTGAGTGCTTGCATGTTATGAATAGGTTTCCTATAATGTGGGAACAACGCTTCTTTAATTAAAGCATTGGCATTTTTTTGTTATAAAGCACTTAGCTGTAACTGTATTGAACTGTAAGGTACTTATATGGAAAATTCCATCTCTAGCTTTTTATTTTAGGCTCATTTTTTTCAGGGGGAGGAGGGAGGGAAGCTGTAGGACAAACAATTGTTTCTCCTCAGTCAAGGTTGAGAGGAAAATCCGTTCTTTTTGTTTACGTTTATAAAAAGTTTATGCAAGCATTTTGTGGAATGCCTTTATGCGGTGGAGGGTTTTGATTCACCAGTTGTCAATTTCTGAAAATACTTGTGGAAGTTTCCTAAACTTGGCTAAAATATAAATTTCTGGAAATCTCATTTCATACATGCTGAGCAGTGACTTTTTAGGGATTAGCTGCTTAACTACACAATGGCATTGAACGTGCTGATTCTCACTGCACGTATACAGCAAGACTCCCCTGTAATTGCTCTTTCTGGTTACTGAGACTCTTGTTATGTGGCTGCTTGTAGCCGCAGAAAGTGATTTCTGCACTCCAGAGCCCTGCTGGCAAGTAGAAAAGTCTGACTGGAATATATTGAAAGTACTGGTACCTGCTCATAAACCAGTACCATTTTAGAATCAGAGCAATATTCGAACATACTTGAATCTCTTGCTTTGAAATGTAAACTGTTTGTCTTGTGCCTGTAACATAGCATCCCAAATCCTTGCTGTTATTCTTTGACTTGACTGAATTCTGTGCTTTTTTCCCGTCCCGTAATTAGTCTTCGTCTATATTAATCACATCCATTCTGATGGATGGATTTAACTGTTTTCAGTTAAATTTACACAGTCTTCCTCTTCAATATATGTTCATGAGTATCTGCATACTTTTTTGTGCAATGTACTTTTTAAATTTGCTAGTAGGCAAATCTACTTCTTTAGTTTATACCCAACTGTTTGTATTCCTGGCTTGTTGCCTTTTAGCCTAATTTTTCATGAACCTTCTTGCCTGCTAGTGGAGCTTTAATGATGAACTATGTACCTTTGACAGTAAAATTCACTGAAAATTCTTCTTAGTGATGCTTTATTGTTTCCCAGTAGACTCTACAATTGTTCATTTATTACTCATTGCCTGTTTACCTAGTATGGGAAGCTGAGAGTCATGTAAATCATCAAGATTTGTTGATGTGGTGAAAAATGGTATACCTAAAGTCACTTTTGGTAATAATACCTCTCAATTTTGTAGACTTCCAATTTAAGAGGAGCTGTCCCTTTCTGGGGCACTTACAAAGTTAACTATCAGTAGACGTTTGTTCCCTGTTTGATCTAAAGAAAGAAAAATTGTAGTCAATTCATATACAGTTAATTCACTTGAATCAATATCGGTAACAAAGCAGAAAACCCTTACTGTAAGGACCGAGTGTACAGAGTGAAGCTTAGGGGGTGAGTTTGGGGAAGCCATGCTGGATGTACAAAGCTGCATGTGTGGAAGAAGGTGGACAGATGACTGCAGCTTTCAGAGGGTGCTTGAGCTGATACAGTAGGTGCTGCTACAAAAAAGATGCTATTGCCCCTAACTTCCACATTCTTTGGTGACTGTCTGACTCTGATGTCTTTTAATGAGCTGATTCTTATCACTAACCCAAAAGAACTCAGAAAAGGAATGAGTGAGTTAGATTTCTGCTGGCTTAGTGAGTTGACTGACTTGACCCTTTTCAGCAGCAGTGTCTGACAGACCAGGTCTGCCACCTTGTGAAACTTCTCTATGGGAATCTGTCTGACAGATGGGTGCCGATACTGAAGCATCAGCAAAGCAGAGGGGAGGGGAGTGAGGGAAAAAACAGCAGACAGTTTGGCTGGGGATACAGACTGCATCCTTTACACGATGTCCTAGAAGTGACTGCTTGTACTCCCAGTTTCAGAAGACAGGCTAATTAAATGGCAGCTTTCTCATGGCAGAGAAAGAGTACTTTGTAAACTGGAATTTCCTCTCCTGAAGGGGAAGAATCAGTGCTCTGGGACTGAGCATTTTAGATGCCTGTTGGGACAGATGATGATGGTGGGTTTTGTGTAGTCTGCCAGTGGATGGATTAAAATGCATGTGTAATTTCATGTCTACTGATCCTTTCAGGTGATTGCACAGATTTTCACAACCTAAAATGGAAGATATGGGAGAAACTTAATAGCTGTTCCGATAGGCATACTCTGTGCTCTCATAGTCAAAATGGTATGAGACCACTCTGTAATCCTACTTCACAGAATACTGAAATGGCATCTTGAGAAGTTTCTGCTTTGTTTCTCATTGACACTTTTGAAAAAATAGTAGACTGCAGCATCCAACCTGGTCCTCTAAAGGTTTTGACTTTCTAACATCTTATGTTAAAATTCTAGTCCTTCTTAATAGTGCTCTCTTTTCTTAGCAGTCCCTTATGGGCATTTAACTTGGTATTTTTTGTTCTGTTTTATTTTTTTTAACCTAGAGTTTCAACTGTACACCTGGGTCTATTGTAGTAGTATGAATCAGCTTTGATTTTTCAAAGATGCCCTCCTCCAAGCTCAAGAATAGCCCATCCCGTCAAGCAGAGATAGAAGCAAAGGTGACAGGAGGTCTGTCTGCGTGAACAAGATGTTCATGAAAAACCTCAAACATAAAAAGGAAGCATACAGGAGGCTGAAGCAAGGTCAAGTGACCTGGAGGGACTGTGGAGACACTCTCTGAGCATGCAGGGATGGGGTTAGGAAAGGTGAGCCCACCTAGAGTTAAATCTGCTGAGAAAATGAAGAGCAGCAAGAAAGGTTTCTGCATGTACACCAGCAGCAGGGAGGGTGTAAAGAAGATGGAATCTGACTCTTCTTGGTGGTGCGCAGTGAATGGGCAAGAGGCAGTGGGCACAAATTGAAATAGAAGAAATATAATTTAAACATAAGAAAAAATGTTTTCACCATGAGAGCGGTCAAGCCCTAGCGATAGGACGAGGGGAAATGACCTCAAGTTGCATCAGGGGAGGTTTAGATTGCATATTGGGAAAAATTTCTTTACTGAAAGAGTGGTCAGGCATTGGAACAGGCTGCCCAGGGAAGTGGAGGTGTCCCCATCCCTGGAGGTGTTCAGAAAACGTGTAGATATGGCACTTTAGGACGTGGTTTAGCAGGCATGGTGGTGTTGGGTTGATGGTTGGTCTTGGTGATTTCAAGGGTCTTTTCCAACCTTTATGATTCTGTGATTCTGAGCCCTGGCACAGGTTGCCCGGAGAGGTTGTGGATTCTCCAGGCGTGGAGATGTTCAAAACCCACTTGTACATGATCCTTGGCGATCTGCTCAAGCTGACCCTGCTGTGAGCAGCGTGGTTGGACTAGATGGTCTTCAGAGGTCCCTTCCAGCTGTAAAGGCTGTGTGATTCTGTGAAATTTGGATGTTGAATCAGTTCTTTTTCCACTGACACATGGAAAAATACATAAAAGGTTTGAGAACACAAGCCAGTCAGTTACGTATATAAACTTTTTTGAAAATTTTAGGAGTAGTACTTTGAGTTTTGTGCAAGAGTTACATCATAACAGTGAAACACAGAGCTTCTGAAAGTAGCTTGACGCTTTAAGATCATATCAGTACTATATTTTCACACTTTGCATAACCTTAATATTTTTACATAAAGTAAATCTCTGGTGTGGTGAGGAGTCCGCTTTCCAAAGTGCCATCTCTTCTTTACTTATCGATGTTCCTTTGACATCCATTGCAAGGAAGCTAATTGTTCCGGGATCCAGGTCCTTCTCCATGTGCTCTGTAAGAATGTAAGAAATTCCCAGTTGATTCAGAGACTGGCCTGTCTAGTCTGGCAGTCTGTGGCCACGGGAGAGATGCTGTTCAGGGGGAGCATAGCTTGGCCGGTTTCTAGGGCCTCTTCCCCTAACATCAAGATAAGTTGTTTTGAGATGTTAGAGGGTTCATCCCTCTAAACAGAGGGTATCCAGTTATGGATCTGCCGTCTGATTTTGTCTAATCCTTTTTGTGATGGTTCCCAGCATTTTTTGGCTTTGCAGCTGCTGTGTGTCAAACTGATGGTTTCAGAGAATGGTGACTTCAGGATCTCCTTTCAGAGAATGGTGACTTCAGGATCTCCTTCCTGAGCTGTTCCTACCAGCAGGTACAGCTGTGGCTGTTCCAGCTGCATTGCTGGTGGCACTTGTCTGTATGTTAAAAGTCTTTAAAGAACACTGAAAAGAAATACAGAAATGCAGCAGGCTGGTTTGAGGGATTTTTCTAGTATGTGACAATGTTACATGACAGCCGTAGTCAAAAAGAAAGGCTGTTGTCTTAAACAGTTCAGTAGTTAGAAAAAAGCTTCTGGAAGTGCGAAAGAAGTGTTTGACCTCCTCCTTTGCTAAGGTTTATATTCTTAAGTATGGTGCCACTGAGAAGGCTGTTCGCTCCTTTTCAGTTGAGTGAAAAGGTGCTTCAGAAGATCAGCGCTGGTGCAGGCAGGTGTAGAAAAGGAGGCTTAAGTGTGGTAGGCAGAGGTGCTGGTTTTGCTCTTGCACTGACGGGATTTCTTTCAGCCTAGTCCATTTAATATGCAGTAGGCTCTGTGCAATGAGTTTTATCACATATTAGCAAAATACGGTCTACTCGGACATTGATGCTCTTCTGTAGAGTATCCTGGCAGTGTTTCCTTTGGCAATCCCAAATAAAGAAGTGGTGGAACTATGTCTTAAACGTTTAGTGTACATTTCCCCTAAGGACTAGTTGAGAGAAGAATAAAGCAGTTACAATGTGCTACATGGTTATTATGCTTGTATGTACCTACCAAATGCCTTGGATCCATTGTGAGAGTACTTGTTTACGAAAATATTGAAGGAATGGTACAATAGGTACATAAGTACTGATTTACATACAGGTAGAAAGAGTGCAGAGTTTGTAAATTTTTATCCGGAGACCTGCACACACTACCTGCTTGACACTGAATAGAACTTTTCTAATGGTTGTTTGTAAAGACATCTGTAAATCAAAATTTGGCTTAATGAAATTAAATTTAGAAATATCTAAAGTTAAAATATGGAAAGCTAGATATTAACAGGATTTTATTATGAAATGGCTTTGGGATGTGGTTGATATGTTTGTTCATTTGTTATTTCCGCTGGAGGATTGCTTGGGTATCCAAAACAATGCAGCAAAGGTTGGAGTTGTATCGGTGAAGTATGTGTGATGTTCTAAAAGAAGGTCTATGGGTAGGTGTATCCTTTTTAACATTGAATGTATGTGTGTGTATAAATGCTTATCTCCAGATAGTCTTTCATCAATGCTGTTCTTTAAAGGCGCATATAATTTAAGTTAAGCTAGTTCACTGTACTAAGTTGCTGCCTGAAAACCAGTAACAAGATGGTGGTGGTTTATTTTTTTTGATCTGCAGATTTATTATGTGGCAGTGGCTAGATGAAACATCGTTAGTGAAGAAAGACAAGCTTATATATAAATTAGATCACTGAGGTATATTTGGGTCTTTTTCCAGTATAAAGGCCTAAAAGATTAAGAGTTGTTATGTGTTGCTTTTAGCTATGGGTTTGCTTTTTGTAGCAAAGTTCCTTCCCAAAAAGGCCTGAAATGGTAGAATGGAGTAAGATAACAGAAGATGAAGGATTTTTTTTTAATGTATGAAAAGCTAAGTGCTTTCTGGAGTTTCTCTCTCTTTCTATTTTTTTATTGCTTTTTTTTTTTTCCTTCTTCTTTATTTCTTTAAACAGAGTACTTCCTTCAGCAGCTAACTTCTTGGAGATTCTTCCTGTTTTTGGAAGTTTGTTGTGGATGAAGTACTTTGCAGTGAGAGGAAGCCAAATTGGAGTAACAAATCATCAGGTTGAACTTGTTAAAGAACTGAACAGCACAACAGAAACAGATAACAGGATTAGGCCTTTGTAGACTAAAATTGAGGGCTTAGACCATTATTTACACCACAGAAACATTAAATGTTGAGTACAGCCTGCAGAGGAGGATAGTTTAAACACAAGGATTTTGCATAGCGAGGTATCAGTTGGAAGGTGTCATCTGGAGCTTGTCTGGCTTTGTTTTATACAATCGACAGTCCAGTCTTCTAGGAGATGGGTATGGTGAGTCTGCCGCAGGGACACAAAGCTGAAATTAGCTGTCTGTATATTTTTAACATAATTAAAAATAGAAAGCGTATGTTTAAATTAAACATGAAAGTTTGCTTATTATGATCTGTACTCACTTTATTCTCATAGTGGAAAAAAAAACATGTGGAAGCTGTTGCTTTTCTTGTGAAGCCATGAGGAATGCTGTGGTCTGTGGTGAGATTAGACGTGGGTTTGGGAAGAGGTGAGCAGAGCAGTTGCGGAGGCCCGGGTTGTGGTGAACCTAGCTCTCATGTATCTAGTCTGTCCACATCCCATGAATGAGAGCTGGAATTGCTCTGGGCTTGCTCTGCCTTCCGTCTTCAGGGTTCTCCAGAGCTTTGCCCAAAGCTGGATCCGTGTTTGTACCTAACCAAAGTGAAACCGAGTCTGGGTTAGACCTTCCTCCTGATCCTAAAAGGGACCTGCTACGTCCCCCGAGCTGGAGTAGCTGAGGCGGTTCACATCTGAGTAGGGACGGCGGGTGAGAAGTGAAGGTGTAGGACATAATGAAACAGGAGGGCACAAGATGGAAATACTCCGTGACCAGCGTACGGTAGCAAGGGAGCTGTTTTACCCCTGTAAATGGTAGAGGCGGTCGGTCTCTGAAAGGTGAGGAGCTGGCCGTACCAGTATTTTCCTATCTGGTGTTTGTGCTCAAGTCGTAGGTGATGTTTTACGTGTTTTAAGGCCCGGATGTAGCAGTTATAAACTGTAATCAGTTAGAACCTATATGTAAAATTGATACTAATTTGCACCGATGAGTTCTGCAATAAGGATGAAGCATAGTGAAAGGTAATGAATTAGCCTTTGCTCGTGTTGACAGCTACAATTTTGCTTTGATTGTTTATTATACTTCGTAATGTACTGTTATATTTTTTAATGTAATCAAGTAACACTGATAGACTGTCACTCTGCCATTCTTACTAGACCCTGCGAGAGGGAACAGCAACTTTGATATTCTGTGCTCAGCACGCATGCGTGCATTTCCGTTAGAGTCCCTAAGCTTGCTGTCTAAATAAAAATAACCAATACCTATTTTTTTCACTTTGGGGGAGCTTTTGGGGGAATCAAACCTTTAATAATGTTGAAAAAATAATTTATGCTACATGTTTAATGCTCGCTGTAAATTTACTGACCACACTGTCGTGCACCGGTGCCACAGGCTGCCCAGGGAAGTGGTGGAGTCACTGTCCTTGGAGGTGTTAAAAAAACGTGTAGATGTGGCACTTCGGGATACGGTTTAGCAGGCATGGTGGTGTTGGGTTGACGGTTGGACTTGATCTCAGGGGTCTTTTCCAATCTTAGTAATTCAGTGACTCTATGTTACATTTCACCGGTGAGCCAACGCTCTTACCCTTCTTGCTTGTGGGGCCACAAGCAGTAGCTTTGGTGAGTTAAACACAGGAACAATGAGTGCACAGCAGGTAATGTCTCAAGAGTTTCACAGTTCAGCTGGCTGCCCTGTCTGTTGCGGCCCCTTCTAGCAGCGACCGTTTCATTTCTGCCTACCGAAGCCCCTTAGACAGATTCCTAAGCGGCCCAGATCCCCCCTGTGCTGTGGTACGCTGGGACGGAGCCGGCCGAGCGCCCAGGAGCCCAGCTGTGCTCACTGACATCGCCTGCCAGCCTCTGGCAGCCGGCAAGGTTTCGTACTCTTTGCTCAGTGGGAAAGAGCTGCTTGGAGCAGAGCAGCTCCCACTTGCTGCAGTCACCCAGCCTGCTCTGCTTCGCAGGGTGGCCATCCACACGGCAGGCAGGGCTGTGGCTGCCTGTCAGCCCCCCGGGGCCGGCCCTGGCAGCCGCGCTCCGTGCGTGCAAGCCTGTCATTTGCGTTGATGAGGATGTTTGCTTCTCTGTGTAGGTTCAAGGTGCCAGTTTCCGGGGTTGGAAGGAAGTGACGTCTATGTTCAACAAAGATGATGAACAGCAGTTGCTAGCAGGGTGCAAGTCTCCAAAATCCAAAGGGTGAGTAAAACCAGTTGGTCTGTCTGCTGTTAAAATACACAAACTGGAACAGGAAATAGCAGTGAAGGTAGACACTGAGAAGCGGTAGTGTTCAGCTCCAGGAAGTTAAATCACAGAGGAAGGTTTATGTGTATGTTAAGCTTACAATGGATAAGGCATGCTGCATTAGGAAAGGATGGATGTTGTTGATAACCTGTTCAGGTCTGTCAGGAAGAAAAGGGAATTTAGCTGCATAATAATGTTTTGCTGTAGAAAAGGAGCAAAAGTTTCTCAGTAAAAGAGTCATTCCCACCCTCCCCCTTTACTTTTAAGGATTAATTATGGTTGAGTTTACAAATTCCTTTTTTTACATGCTTTACTTTCTCTTTTGAAGTCTTGTCTACACCAAAAAAGGTTAAGTGGAGTAGTTATACCAGGATGTGCAAATCTTCCCTGTCAGAGCTGAGGTGTTTACTTGGAACGGTTCTGTTGCCAGTATGGTCAGAGCTGTTCCCTGAACAGAGAAGAGCTTTCCCCAGTACAGACCGTTTCACTGTTATATATATATAGCTTTTAACGACATGTGGTACCTAACCACCTTGGCTACAAACAGGAAAAAATGTGCCACCTATCAGTGTAGCTGTTCCAGCCAAATATTTGGTTTGGTAACACTTGCTGTAGGAGGTTTTCTTTCCAGTTTACTTTGAGAGATGTATTTCAGTATGCAAGTGTATATATGTGTGTGTAGGGGTGTGTGTAAATATATATATATTTTTAATAAAAATTAGGGTATGAATACATATATTTCCATTTAGGCCTGTTCAATAAAACTTCCCTAAAGTTCCCAGTTCCTGTCCCTGTACAATTTTATGGGTGCTATTAAGATATTGGGTTGCTTCAAGGATCCTTTGCAACTGATGCTGAATATAAGAATCAGGTAACCCAGTGAAGAGAGCAGAGTATGAAAACTGAGTTACCACAAATGTGGAAAGCTGTTTTAGCATTACTATGAAAACTGACTGTATTTTAAGTTTGGGAGTATTTTCCCATAACTGTATACCATGAATTTTACTTTACTTTTAAAGAAAAATGCAACTTTTCAAGTGCACTACTCACAAAACATGAGAAAAGTGTCCAGAGTCTGTGACTGGCTTTAGTGAGATGAAAATTCTGAAAAATCTCCTCGTATTCAAAATTCAGTAAAGGAAAAGTCATTTTAAAGGTGTTAGTTCAGTTGCTTCTATTTAAATATGACAGTGTCAAGCTTTCATTAATGGAATAAAGCCCTTTTAATAGAAATACAAAAAAAAATTTCAGTGGTGGCTTTATTTGTGGCTAAGGGGTTTGTATGCTACTGGCAGATAAAGTTTTCAATTTGCTGTTCAGCTCATTGAACCCTGAATGTTGTGTGTTTCACCACTGGTATTCAGCTTTTCCTTGTGATCCGTTATTTGATCACATACGTAACCCTGCATATAAATTTATGCATAAATATTTGATGTTCTGTGTTTTAAATGCTCCACACTGCAAAGATGAAATAATTCAGATTGAATATTCTTAGTGGGATAAGAAGTGTAATAATATGAGTAACCTTTGAAATGTCTCTGAGAGAGAAGATACAGCGAAGGTTTTTTCTTGGTTTTGGGAGGAGAATTCTGGAAGTTCTTAACCAGAAATACAAACCAGCTGTTTTCAAAATATTGTGCAGATCTTTATGAAAAAAATGCTGGTATCTTTAAAGTTCTGATGCTGTGCACATCAAGTATTTTAGGGTATCAGGTTTAACTGGCAAGGTGGTAACAGGCATAGGAAACCAAGGAACATAGTGAGTGATTGTTAAAGCTGGTGGTAGACAAACCATGTTCATCTTCCTGCTACTGTCCTAGCTCTGAGTTTGTGTTTTGGTTTTTTGGGGCTTGAAGTCCTAAATTGCAAGTTCTTTTCTAGTGGGAAACGGCCACACTTGGTCTGCTCCTGACTGGTCACTGCAGGGTTCTGCATGGTTCGGCTGACGCGTGTACGGGGGTGGTCTCCTGAAGCCGATGGGAACGGATGTGCTCTCATCGGCTGATGACTAACTAGCATTTCTTACTATAAACCACAATAAATTAATTGAATGTTTATTAATAGCTATTCCATGCATTGTTGAACGAAGAAATTAATCGCCTCGTTGTTGTTCTTTTCTAGAACAAACCTAAAGCTAAAGGAAGAGATGAAGTCTGAAAAGAAGCCAGGTTTTTGGGACAGTTTGGTGATAAAGCAGAATGTCCAGTCTAGGAAACCAGATGAAATTGAGGGATGGGAACCACCGCAGATCGCTGCTGCTGACTCTCCAAGCGATGCAGCAGCTGCTTTAAGTGACTATACAGCCTGGTCAGGCTGGGAGGATGAAACCAAAGGCTCCACAAAGTACACAAACCTGGCCAGCTCAGGAAACAGTTCCAGGTGGAGTATCAAATCAGCTGGAAAGCTGGTTAGTATTAGACGTCAAAGCAAAGGTAACCTTACTGACAACTGGGAAGAACTAGAATGATACCGGTAATGTGAAATACTTTCTAGAGAAGAAGAGAAAGGTTCCATGATTTACTCGTATGTTTAAACCAAAATCGAATCTGCTCAATATTGCACCTTTATACAGTACTTTGTTTGATTCAGATTGTTACAGATTTTTGCTCACCTGATAGTAAATTTTCTTATTACATTGTTAAATAGCTATGTTTTCCACACTGAAAAAACGTAGAGAATCTATTTTGTGCCTATATTTCACATTCAGACTCTGCAGTATGTTGGATTGTTGGTTTTACCAAAAAATTGTAATTCCTTAGTGAATGTATACACTGGCTGTAAATTTGACTGCCTTATGTAGGAACTTCCACTAGCTTGAGGTCCTGGGTTTTTTTCTGGTATTTGAGGGCCACTCAAAATTTTAGTTTTGACGCTGCCCCTGCTTAGCTGAGAATACTGATCTGTCGCTTGCAGGGAGAGAGCTTATACTTGGTGGACTGTTTTCCAAATCTTCAGCCTCAGCATATGCTTCAGCTTGTGCACACAAGATGCTCAGCTGTCACGACGTGCTATGCTGCGTATGAAATGGGAAAATACTATTCTAATGTAATTCCTTCCATCACAGGATCTTCACCAAAAGTCAGGTCAAATGGGTCTTCCAGAGGGGTGGGGTTTTTTTAATAGTAAATGTTGTTTGACAAAGCTAAGCTTCTCGGTTTTTAAGATGCATGTTACACCAAAACCAAAACCGACTGAAAATTTGGAAAGCAGCAGTGAGTATAGAGTAGAAGAAGATCTCAAGATTCAGTGTCTGTAGTCCTGAATCTAGGGATAAGTTGCTTCTTACGGAAGGACGAATGTTTTCATTTTTACAATAGCTGATCCTTGTTGTGCAGACAACTTTTTTGTTTCGTACCGCGTTGTTCCTTCCCCCCCTGCCCCCTAAGCAGTGATTGACTTATACTCTGGCATTCATACTCAGGGTAACTGAGTAACTGAGCCATTGCAAGTATGTGCATGCATACAACTTCTGAAGCATTTTTGTTATAGAGCTCTGTCTTATTAGCTACTGATATTTTAATTTTTTGGTAAAAGAAGGTGAAGTGTTAAACTTGAGATTTGAAATGTACATAAGAATACTAAAAGTGCCTCTTTTTAGCATATTGTCTCTCATTAGCAGTGCGGCTGATGTCAGATCCAAAGTTGGTTTCCATTTTGTTTATATGACCTACATAAATACTACTTTAACGTTCATGGAAGAAAATCAAACCAAAAGTTTCATAAGGAATGAACAGTAGGCCTTTTCCCTCCTGATTGTTAAGACTGGTGGAACCGGACTGCAAACGTGGTGACTGCCTAGCAATATGGCCAGTACAGTCGGAAGATCAAGTTAGCGTTTCAGAGAAAATCAGCATTTTTACAAGAAAGCATATACCTTTATATAATGGAGATCTTGTAAGCATATTTTTGCAAGAAGCTTATGCTGGTGAGAAGGGATGCATGCAATTTTCTTCAAGGCTTGTACCTTGTTCCTGTTACTGCCACATGACTCCTTTCTTAGCTCTCTCTTTCTCCTCTCTCTTCCAATTCATGTGTAGTTTTCTGGCTTACAGTTCCTGCATAGCTATTTTTTGGAGATTCCTGTTGAGATGTGCCTGGAGGGAAACTGTAGCAAAATGGGTTTGGTTTTGGATTTTTCCCCGGTATTAATAGGATGTTGAAAGACATTGCTTGTAAGTTGATATGCAAGAACATCAATGTTTTGTGCTACAAACCGGGATCTCGTAACTGGCAAATGTAGCTGTAAAATTGGCATTATAGATTTTGAAAAATACTAATAGAGGAGAAAGGGTTAGCATTTATATCGCATCATTTAGTCTGAGTAAACTCTGTATTTGCCTTTGGCAAGTACGTGTGCTGAGGTTCATTACGGGAAAGAATTAGTATTCTTGGGTAAAGTATGCTGCATTTTATAGTTTATGGAATACCCTCTAAGGCATGAGCTAGTATTTAGTTTGGTTGTGGGGCTGACCTAAAAGAATGGACAAAGATCTGCCAGCAGCCCTCGGTATTTTGCTCTCAGAGATGGGCTGAGAACTTTTAGTTTCCCTCCTGAAGAAACTGTTTATACTGTGACCAGTAAAGATTTTGCCTTGCACATTATACTGTCAAGTGCCTGTTTCTCACCTTGGTGATGTGTCTGATGCACAGCTTAACCGCAACATTTTTCAGTTTGTTTTTAAATGTATGATAAAGAATATGCTCTCAAAGCTGAAGCCTATTATAAAACAAAATTGCATCCAAGCGGGAACTGGAGGTATGTAAACTTAGAGTTTAACTCCTGGTGGTGAAAGTTTTGGTGTGCTTTTTAAGTGATGTTTCCTCAGAAATAACTGTTCTAAGGACGAACGCTGTTAAATTTAATATAATTTAATGTTATGCTTTAATAATGTATGTGTCTTTTGAGAGCTCACTGGTGTGAGCTTTTCTTCTCTTATGTTTATAAACTTGTCTGAATTTTCAGAATGAGGTCCTCTTTTCTTTTACCTTCTTTAGATGCTTAACTACATTATACATTCATGGGCTTAAGCTATACACAGCTCCACATGTGGAATAAGTGTAGAGTATGTCCCTTAATATTTGTTTCGAAACTGCATTTCAATCTATGTGAAATGGTTTAGAAGAAGGTAGCATTAAGATTGTATGATAAGATTGCACAAAATAAAATATAGTTTATATTGCTTTCTCGTAGCCAATCTGCATGACTGTTGGCGTGGTTTTAACGGGAATTAAAAGCTTCACGTGGCTGTAACTAGTCACTTAACTCTGAGCAAAGTTCTTTCTGAGTATTTTTATTTATTAGCATCATTTGCAAAAAGAAAAGTAGTATTTTCCATATGAATAAAGATTTAGTTTGAACGGAAATGCATTATTCTTTGATTTTTTTGTTGTTGTTGTCCCATTTAATTTCTGGTGTGAGTTGGTTTCCATCTGTGTGGATGCTACTTGCATCAGTGTTGAATACGGCCAAGGAGGTAACAGCTATGTTTGTCCAAACTCAGTCAATCGGAAGCTGCAGTGTCCTAGATTTAAAGCATCACCCGTTGCTTTCACAGCGGGAAGAATTCATTGGTTTTGACAAACTGCAAATATTTTGTTTTACTGGTATTTATTGGTTTAAACGTGTTGGGGTTTTTTTTAAATTTATTGGCTGTTGTGAAAGCTTGGGCAGAGCAGCGTTCTCTCCCTGAAGATCTTGCTAGCTCCCTGTGAACTGGAGGACCTGGAATGCTTTTGCATCCGTGGGCCCCGTAAGGAGGCGAGCGCTGCACGCCCTGGGCCGTGACAACAGAGGGGTGCAGCCGCTGTCAGCAGCAGGTCGGCGGCCGAAGGAAGCGTCCTGTCACCTTCTCGTTCTTCTGCTCTGCTCTGCTGGCTTTGGTGGTGGCCGGATAGACTTGCAGCCGGCAGCGCGTAGGCGAAATGTTCCCTGTCGGAGCGCGCGAACTCACTGAAACAGACAGTTTTATTCGTACAAGCCACGTTCTGAGGTGGAGGAAACCTGTACCAGGCTGCCTCTGACCAGACCCAGCGCACGCCTGGGCAGGTGGCAGGGAGTGGAGGGACCTGCGTTTCCCGACCCTGGCTGGGCAGGGACCCTGCCACATCTGGAGCACAGCTGTTCCCCCAGCCCAGCTGGATTTGGCCTGGCATCCATCTCCATTTCCAAAACTTTTTGAAATGCTTCTTAATGTATATGAATGTCAAGTGACAGAGCTGTAGGTCCTGTCTCTGTGCAGTCTGCAAAGAACATGAATACGCCTCCTATTTAGCTGTCTCCTGAGTGCCTGTTCTTACAAATTTTTAAATTCTAAACTGTTCTTACTGATTTTTTTTTTTTTTTCCTGAGTGCCTGCTAGTTGGTTTCTGATGTGTCTGGGAAATGGAACCCTAAAAGTTTTAGTGACTGGTGGTAGTTTGCCAAGGTGTGTATCATTAGATGTATCATTAGGTGTTCCTCTGTCTCTCAAAAACTGGTTGCAGCGTGGCCGCTGTGTACCCTACGGAACAGGGAATCGGAGAGACAGACAAAGAATCTGGTTTAGAAAGTGAAAGGAGAGAGTTGCATTTATTCTAAGTGCAACCACCATAATAGCAGAAAAAATTGCTTCTTCTATAGTTACAAAGTAGCAAAGAGCGTGAAAACAATCAGAAAATAGGGACATAAATAACAGAATACTATATGAAGTATGTAATAGTAAACAAAGTGTAAGGAAAAGATGGGTTTTCATATGATACTTACCAACTCTGGTTGCTGAATAAAGAAACACCTGCTCTGTTTGGGAAGAAAATTTTCCTATTCTGTGTCAAGGGTTTACTAAAAGATGCAAGAGAGCAACTAAACTCTTTTCAAGTCCATAATAATCTGGTAAAAGCTTGGCTGGCACTAAAATTTTTATGCTTTTGAGACCCAAATAACACTAGTGAAAGCTTAACAACACGCTTTGAACTGTGACTTTGCTATTGGAAAAGAAAAAGCGTTACTCTCTGCCGGGAAAAACGCAGAGCTGTACTGTGTAAGACTCACCTGTCCGCTCTGGAAATAATCATGATATTTTGCTTTCTGTTACTTGCTCTATCCCCTTGTACTGAGAAGAGTAACTGAACAGCTGAGTTTAAGTCATTTTTCAGAGGATTGGCTGGTTTATTTATTTGAAGCTGTACAGTAAAACGGCTCAGATGTGGTACAGACCCATTCCTTCCAGCTGGGAATGTCTTCTGGCCTTGCACCTCTTTCCTTGAAAGCCCCAAATGCCGTTTACTTGAACACTGTGTTTGTCCAGGAGCCTTGGGGTTCTCCACACACTCACACTGCTAAACGCTTCTGGTCTTGGAGAGACAGAGAAGGGACCGTGGTGCTTCTGTTCCTGCTGGAGGAGGGAGGGGAGGCGCCGCTATCCAGAGTCCAAGCACTGTACTTGGTATGTTATCCATTTTTTTTGTTGCTGAAGCTTTCGTATGTGCAAGATAATTAATATTAATTATTCCTTGCTTTGGTTTATTTTTGTACTCATCCCCTGTTGGTGTCTTTTTTTGGTCATGCATGCAAAGACGACCTTTCATGTTACTTAAAGATCTGATCTTTGCTGTTTCTCTGGTGACAGACACCCACCTTTAGGCAGGCTGGCCTTCGCTTTGGTGCCTGTGAACAGTTTATCTTGTGAGCATTTGGACAGAAACTTGGCAACCAACGTCCGACGGGACAAACAAAGGAAAACAAGCCAAGCATCACTTCCCATTAGGAAGTAAACTATTGTTTGATGGGATGGAGCACCAGATTCCCAGAAGTCGCGCTACGGATCCAGTAATGCTGCAGATATAGGGTTAGGTTGAAAATCAGAGACTTAATGAAATACATACTTGCTCCTTTGTGTTTGTCAACTCGCACGTCTCCTGGAGCGCGTTGGGCTGCCTGCGTAGCGTGGCTGTCAAGAGAGCAGGTGCGTGTGAACCAGACCACTGCGGCCAGGGTGGATGGCCTGTTGGCAGCTGAGGCTGTGGTGGAGGATCCGAGCTCCTGCCCCTGTGGTGAGAACTGCCTGCGCTGGGGACAGGGGGAAGGTTTTCACAACAAGTGGAGGAGCAGACGTTCTGGCATCGGGGAATGAAGCACAGCGTAAAGAGAAGTCCAGAACATCTGAGAATGTTCCTAGGGGGGTTAGTATTAGTATTTATTATTAGGCCAGGGGTTTTGTGTTAGAGAATCGGAGCTAACTCATGGCTAGTCCTTTTTCCTGGTGGTTTTTCTCGGGTGTCCCACTCAAGAACGGGATTTTTTTGGCTGTGGTGAGCAATTGGAAAGAATATCATTCCCTGTGCACAGGTACAAAATGTAGGGTTTGGATGCCTTGAAGTCTGGTGTCGCGTAACTCATGGCAAGCACTTCTCCATATCTATTCCATACTATTATGCCTATAAATTAATCGATAAAAAATGTAGAAGGTGAGTGCAGGAAGTAGAACCTTTAAACATAGGCTCAGAAGGCGGCATAGGGTCAGCTTGCAGCAAGGACTTCGGTGGTGGCAGGGTGAAACTAGTGAAGTTTGAGTTGAACTGACCAGCTCCACCCAGTACCCTGCTGCGTCAGCCTCCTCCCCTTCGCTGCTCTCTTACCAGGTTCTCTGAGAACTCAAAGAGCTTCTTCCATCCTTCCCTCTCTTCCCTGAGGTCCCTGGTTTCAGGGTGCTACCCACAGCCTGCTTTCTTCATCTCCAGACATTTTGCTGTCCTTACGTTCCCCTCACACCCACGCATTGATCACATGAACAGGCTTTCCTTTTGTGCTTCTGGTTCCCATTTTCCTCTCGGAGGATGAGCAAGTTTAGGTCACATCCGAGAAAGACACAGGCTGAATTTTCTTTCTCTTGTTTTAATTCTCAGCTTTTAAACTCACTTTGAATTTCTCTTCAGTAAGCGTGGGCTGTTTTCTGATTTATTTTGGTTTTATTTTTATTACTGGCCAAGTGAACTTGCCTAACAATTCATCTCTCGTTAACTCAGCTTTCTGTTGTCACAGCCTTTCATGCTATTGGTGAGGCTTGTTCTCAGTATTTGACTTCTGCTTTTTGGTGTCTCAGATGATTCTGATGATCCTCCATTAGAGTCAGGATATTTTTTTCCCCTCTCAGTGGATGAATTACGTGCTAGAGGCTGGGTTTTTTTTGTAGTTTTTTTGTTTTATTGCCTCTAGGCCTGTGAATCTGGTAATTCATGAAGCATTGTTTGGAACTTGCCCGTTGTAAGAGGAGTGAGGCTGTAGCCCGAGTGCTCCCTGCCTGGCTTCCCCCTCCTGCCCGCGGCCACACCGTTCGGCGCAGTTGGGAGCCGCGCGAAGGGTCCTCGCCGACCCCTGGAACGCGTGCGCGAGCCTCCCTGGCCGAAGCACCTGAGGTTGACCCAGCGTCCCTTCCGGCGGCTGCGACATCCCTGCGGTGGGCTGGAGGCCTGGCACAGCCTCCGTGGGGGCAGAGGCTCGGCAGCTGGGCTGCTCTCCACCTGGCGTGCTGGAGCTGCTGCGTTCGGCGTTGGGTGGCTAGCGAGGCGGGGGGAGCAGCACCACGCTGGCTGGCGACGGTCTCACGGCGCCCAGCAACTGCTTAACCACGGCCGAGCTGCAGCGTGGGAGCGAGGAGGGGTCGCGGCTGGAGGCAGGGGATCGGGCCACACAGCCACCGAGGAGGAGCAGCGGAACCGGAGGCTGGGACCCACCGCCACCGGATTTGGTGACTTCCAGAAAGATGGCCGAAGCGTTGCTGCTACAAATCAGCCAAGCTCTGAAGGGCTGCCGTGGAGTTAAGAAGGGGACTAGAGGTTTACACAGCTTCATAAGTCTCCTGTAGGAAGAAGTCTTGAGAATGACCGCTGTGTCTGAGGGCGTCTCGGGGACCGGAACACGGGGGAGAGGTGCCCCAAGCACGCGGAACTTTGTTCCCTGATCTAAGCGTTGCGTGGGAATGACAACGGACCTTCGCAAATGAATTATTCTCCCATTATTATTTTGTTATGTATGCTATGGGAAAATAGAGCATTCAAATGGGAAGAGCATATAAAAATTAAAGAAGTAAATTTAGAATTAAGCGGCAGCTGTTTGCGTATGCCTTGAAAATCGTTGGGAAGGCTTTTGGCTGAAGGCGCAACGACTAACCGCCCAGAAAGTGCAACAGATACAAAGCCGAACGTGTTTTGTTCGTAACTGTAGAAGAATGTACACAGAAACCTGCGGGAAACGAGCGTTGCCAGCATGTCCGAAGGGCAGTGGGCCAGGTCTGCATGTTGCACAGAGAACAGCCCCTGCGAATCGGAAGAACAGAAACCCAGCTCTGGTGGCACTTCCACCTCTGCCACGTTCTGAATCCACTTCCCTGCCACGTCCTTGGGTACAGACACTGTGAGCTGGGAATGATGTTCCAGTGTCTTTTAAGAGGTCGGACCTGAGCCTCGCAGCTGAAAGCACAGAAAGGGCGCAAAGGAGGAGGCGTAATTAGCTAATACTTCAATATTCCCAACCGTAATTTAAAAACTATATCCAAACAGTGGATATTGTTTGCTTTATTTGATGCTGGTATCTTTGTATTGAATTGGCAACCCTAATTGGATAGGAAGGGTCCAGCCTTACTCTGACGCCCAGCACAGGGAAGGGACAAACCTCCCTTCATCTGCACCGCTTACTGGGAGAACGGGCGGCTGCACTGTAGTCCCCTCTCCTAGCGACACGTGCTGGGGTGCGCACGCGTGGCCGTACGATGCCACGCAGCTCGGCAGCTGCCGCCGCAGCTGGCCTCGGGCTTCGGCCCTTTCCCTTGCTTAGGCGAGCACCCGAACGCCTAGCCCCGTGAGCAGGCACGGACTGAGGGCTAGAGACAATTAATTGTATGGGAGTGGAGCGGGGTCAGCTGAAAAGACGGAGGAGGAATGGTTCCCCAGAAATACTCATTTCTGATTTTGGTTGGATCAGCAACTTGAACTGACTGGCTGACTCGGCAGCTGCATCGATGCCTGCCCTGGCCAGGGGAGAGGAGGGTGAATGGGACACAACGCAATCTCACATGTAGCTTTTGGGACAGGGAGTCTCCAAAAATCAATGTTTTAACTGTGAAGATTTGGGGTGAAATGGGACCTCTCATGGAACTCTCCTCGGCTTTTCAAAGTAAGAGTGCAGGTGACAAGCTCCCAGAAGAAGAGTCATATGCTTGGCTTTGCTGGAGGTAAGTCTCACCCTCTCTGGGGAAAAGTTAAGCACCTGAGGCCACTTCTGAGTGTCCTGGTCCTCTCTAGCCACTGCAGAGGGACTTCTTAGGCACTGCGCTTTCCACCTGTCTTCTGGAGGAAGCGATGAAGTACCTGGTTTGTTAAATTTGGGTTATGGGACTTCTGAGTGTCAGATGCTGAAGTACCTGTGACCGAGCTTGTGAAGTTTGAAGGTTTTTGATTAAATCAACTTCTGGTGCAATCATCTGACTTCAAGCAATGACGCTTAATAAATATGTGCACTCTGTCTCACCTTCTATATGTACATAGACATATATTAGAGGTTAAGAGCAATAGCATAAATGCGAAATTAATAAATTTTTCATCTTACTCATTGCCTCCTTTCCCTACAAGTGTATGAATTACTTTCATGCTTATTGTTGGCTCAGAAATACGCTCAAACACGAGACTGTTTAGCTAATACAGTTCTTTCTTTGCCAGCGACGGAGCTGTAAATATGCTGATTTGCGCACCAGGCAAATCCAGAATGTGGAGCTACCGTTCTCCCGTCCCCCCTCTCCTCTCCTCTCGCCTGCAGTGCTGCTGCCCGCCAGCCGCACAGTGCCACATGTGCTTCCGTCCTAGGGGCGATGTCCCTGCTTGAGCTAGGGTTTTTTCCTCACATTTCTGCTGCTTCCTTCTCCAAAAGCGAGTTCTTGCATTTCCCAGAGACGGGGAGCAGGGGGAGGGAAGAGAGCATGGTTCTGCTCCTCGGCTTTTTCCAGGTGAGCACCTCAGTCCTGCCCGACGTCCCAGCAGCGCGGCTCCCTGTGCTCTCTGAACGGCTCCCGGTCTGCTGTCCTTGCAGTCAGAGGGGCTCTGCCCAGAAACAGGAGAGCAGAACTTGTCAGGCGAGAACATAATCCGTGATCTGGAGTCTCTCACAGACAGGTTTTGGAGTTAGTGGCTGGAGGGGGGAGGTGTAAGAAAGAGCCTATTTTTCAAAACTGGCATTTCCAGCTCTGTGTGGCCTGTAGCGGAGGATGCCCGGATTGCCTTGGAATCAGCGCTGTTCTTCAGGAGCAGCATGCAGTAAAACCCACCTCACCCGAGACCGTAAAGGGACCAGGTGGGGGCCACAGTCAGAGCATGGCTTCCCATCACTGCCCAACCTGTACGTACAGAGCCAGGTCTTGGGACAAAAGCTGTGGAGCAAAGGAAACTCGTAGGGATTCGGTGCACATTTTGATGCCTGCGTGGCCCTTCAGGAGAGGGCACCTGCCTGCCTTCGCGTAGCACAGCCAGCATGCAGGAGGCTGAGGAGGGGAGGGTTAAGACATAACCCTGCTTGTGGGTTACACCACTTCAGGTTACATGAGTAAGTGCTGGTGTAAAGGGCAATGAGATTAAGTCAGGTTGTCAGAATATGTTCTTTACTACAGGTGTGGTACTATTAACAGGATCACTAGCTTGAAGCTGATGTGTAGTGATAGGACAAGGGGGAATGGCTCAAAACTAAAAGAGGGCAGATCTAGATTAGATATTAGGAAGAAATTCTTCACCATAAGGGTGGTGAGGCACTGGCACAGGCTGCCCAGAGAAGCTGTGGCTGCCCCCTCCCTGGAAGTGTTCAAGGCCAGGTTGGACGGAGCTCTGAGCGCCCTGGGCTGGTGGAAGGTGTCCCTGCCCATGGTAGGGGGGTTGGACCTAGGTGATCTTTAAGGTCCCTCTCAACCCAAACCATTCTATGATTCTGTGAAATCCTCTCCCCTTTCCATCTCATGAAGAGACTGAAAAAAACAAACACAACACAAACCCTATTCATCAAAACCACTGCCTTGGCTTCTTCTTTAGGTGACACAATTGAAGGCTATCATCTGCTTATACATCCACTGACTTTACACCATGTAGTCGCTTTTAATCAAGCCCCGTTACTTGCCTGGTCTAAGAGATATATTCACTAAATATTTAACCAGCTTATGGAACTACTCCCAGAGCTCAGTTTCTCTGAGTGTTAAGAAACTGCTCAGGACAGTGTGACTCTGCACTCAACATCTTTTAAGATTTTAAAAAAACTGTAATAGCCCCACATTGAAATGCTTCTCAGGGCATGTGGGCACATCTCCTCTGTCCTCCTCCACCCCTTTTATTTTTTAACCTGGAAGAAAGGTTTAAAAAGCCACCTTTACTGGCTTTTGGACCTGGGGGTCCTGGTGGACACCAAGCTGAAGGTAAGCCAAGCAACATGCACTTGCCACAGATACGGTCAAGGGTATGCGGGGCTGCATCAGGAGGAGCGCTGCCAGCAGGTGGAGGGGGGTGATGCTTCCCTTCTGCTGGTGAGGCCTCACCTGGAGCCCTGTGTCCTGTGCTGGGCTCCTCAGTACAAGAGAGACATGGACATGCTGGAGGGAGCCCAGCACAGGGCCGTGGGGACAATGAAGGGATGGGAGCACCTCTCCTGTGAGGAAAGGCTGAGGGAGCTGGGACTGTCCAGCCTCGAGAAGAGAAGGCTCAGGGGATCTCACCAGTATCTATAAATACCTGAAGGGAAGGCGCAAAGAGGAGGGAGCCAGGCTCTCCTCACTGGGCACCACCAAAAGGACCAGAGGCAATGGGCACAAACTGGAACACAGGAGGTGCTAGCCAAACATCAGGAAACACTTTCTGTTACTGCAAGGGTGGCTGAGCACTGGCACGGGTTGTCCAGAGAGGCTGTGGAATCTCCCTCATTGGAGATACCCAAGAGCCATCTGGAGAAGGTTCTGGAGAAAGCCCTGGACAAGCAGCTCTAGCTAGCCCTGCCTGAGCAGGGAGGTCCCTGCAGAAGTCCCTTCCACCATTACCCGTTGTGTGATTGTAGAATGAAGCCTCTAGAGTAAAGGACTACAAAATGGAGTCCTGCATCCTGTCACCTTAGCTACTGCCACCTCAGACCAGCAGGAGGGCCTCCTTGCCCTTAATGGCCTACACAGAAGAATGTCTCAGCAACTGTCCTTCAGCCTGTCAAAGGCTTTTTGCTACAGAAGAAAGAGCAAGATAGATGGCAAGTGGTAAAACAGAGAGGAAGACTAAGCCTGACTCCTGGCCCCTGACATTTGTAAGAATACTGAAAATCACTTACTACAGATACTGATTTTTTCAAACCTTTTTTTAACTTCTTATAAGACACTTTAAGTCACCTCTCTCCCTCCTCAATTTAGAGGCTGGGGGAGGTCCCCCCTCAGCAGTCTTAATACCATCCCCCTATTCTCACACTATTTGCACCTTCAGTAATGGACAGCTTCCTAGATAACGGCATGTCCCTTAAGAGCTTGCATTGTCTGCCAGAGGGATGGCTCCTTCTGCTCCTCTGATCAGAGACGTTTCAGTCAGCGTGACAGGCAAAGAGCTCAGGACAGTATTACACCAAATGTATTACACCAAACTTCAGGACCTGTCTTTAAAGCTCTCAAAGAAAGCAGGTAGCATCCATGTAGGTATTGACAGGAAGTTTCATGAAGGGTAACAACGCACCTGCATGAGTGGTTAATGAATGCCAGCCATGGCCAACCACTGTCAAGGTTACCTGGCTCACACAGGGCCACAGAGACAGGAAAACAAGTCTGCAACCATCACATTAGTTAAATAAATGGCGTGCAAATCATTGCTGAAGAAGAGCTGCTGGTGCCTGAACAAATCCAGTAGCTACAGCAGTGCTTGAGCTGAGAAAGTGAGGCTTGCAGCGACATTCTGAACGAACAGGAATAAGGACGGATGTCACTGGCTCCAGACCTGATGATTTCCAGTAAGGTGTCTGCTTTGGCAATGGCAAGACAGAAAAAAAACTACAAAACCTATACTGAAAAATCTGCCCGTCAGCAAATTCAATTGGTAAGGTTGGTGTATCACTGAAACTTAAGTTAAAGTGAATAAAACTATCTCCTAAGGAAATAAATCTTCTCCTCTTCTTGTGCAGCCTATTAACAGTCGGGGCCATTATCCTATTAAAAAAATTGCTAATATAATCAATTACTGAAAAGCAATGTCACTTGGACTGTGTGTATGTTTCTCATTTCATTACCAATTACTACAAAGAACAGGTTATAGAAAGATCTTGTAAAATTCAGTTGGATTCATCTCTGTGCACAAGAGACTTCCAGGAATAATAGATAAAAACATGATTTATTACACTGTACAAAACTAGATTCAGAACAAGTCCAGAATATAGTACATAATTTATTTTTTCTGTACATTACATATTATTTGTTAAATTTAACTGACAAACCCAGAATTTCCCTAATTTTTCTTTTATCTGCCTAAGCCAAGCAATTAATTTTGTTCTACAAGACAGAAGAAAACAGCTTCCTGGGGAATTTATCATCTGATTAACTAGGCAAAAGGTGCTTCAGCTCAGCCTGACTTTCAGCGTTTCCCACAGCTTGTAAAGACTTCTCAGGTTAGAACCTCAGCTGGTAGTATAACGTCCTGCCACTGTACCAGTCCAGAAACAAGCAACTCCATTCTCATTAAATTTCAGTAATGTCTTCTTCTTAGAAGATGAATTAACGCAGTTGCATTTGTAGACATACCAAACAGTGTAAATGAAGGCTGCAACCATCATCACAAAAATCACTTTCCAGTAGCCCCAGACCTGTCTCTCGAGTTATGCAGGATGTGCCAAGATAGGTTATATGTTTAATAAAGTCCTTAAGAAAAATAAATATTTTTACATAATTGTATGTATAAAGATTGGTTGATTTCCTTCATTCATAGGTTCAACAACAGATATAACCACAGCTACAGTTTATTCACAAGCTCACAACGATTGTTACCACCTTGGTAACTGATGTATTAAGAGTCCAGGAAGATATTGGCCTATTCCTTATAAACAGTGCAAATTATACGGAGGCGTTTTGAGAACAGCGGCTTAAAGAAAGACAGATTAACAAAAAAACCCTCCTTTGGTCCCTCTAAGAGCAGTTTAACTCTGCCATAAAATTTTCAAAACTCCCCCACATAACTTTAACCACTTATTAAGGCATCAAAAGAATGGGTTTGAAGTTGAGATTAAAATGGTCTTTCTTGGACTTGAAAAGAAGTCTGCTGCAGATTTCCCAACAAAGAAATTTTCTTAATGTGTCTCCTCCTCATCTCTTGTCTGCACAAAAACAATACCCCAAATAAACCTGTCTGATAATCTCCCCAATATCTTTTTTTAAACTACAGCAAAACATGACATGTAAATATATTGCACAAAAAGCATAAGATATCCTGCCTGATTCTTCACAAAATGGCCACAAACACAGGAGCACAGCTACTGAACATCTCAAAATTGGAAGAGATCAATGAAATGCTGAGGAGATACTGGCATGAGACAGGTGTTTGGATCACTGGCTGTGCAGGGGTGTCCTGTATCCTGCAGAATGAAGGAGGGAAAAAAAAAAAAGTTAAGTTCTCTTTCCACACCTACAATCTCCATCCACCCCCAATTTAAAACAAAAATTGCAGAAATACACATACAGGCACATGCAACTACTTCCACTGTCAACAAACTGATAAGGAACTTGCTCTTTAAGAATTCACCATTTTTTTTCCCCTCTAACTGTTTTAGACTAAGTTGTTAAGAAAATACGCCCTTCCAGTTTGACTGTGGTAGTGCAGAGTAGCTTTAGATTGCAGAAAGAACCTGCAAACCCTCTCCTACCAAACCCAGAACCTGAGTCAGAGCTCTTGAAAAACGCTTCATATTGCTTATCTGTTATTTTTCATAAGTGTAATTTAAAAAAAAAAAACAACAAAAAAAACCACCTGCTTTGTTGAAGCTAAATTGTATGTTTAATGCAAATCTGAAATCAACTACTGCTTCAGGGGGGGAAATGAGCTCCTTGCTGTCAAAGTGAAGGGCAGCAGACACTCCCCCAAGAAAACCTGAACAGCATGTTTGAAGTCCCAGTCATAAAAGTCCTTCTACCTTGCTTGTTTTTATTCCTCCCCCAGCATCTTTTTCTCATCTTTCACTCCTGCCTTTTCACCATCTGAGAGCACTGCCTTAAAACACAACTAACACCCAGGCAAGTTAGGAATACAGAAGGCAGATGGTTTGAAAGACTTTTCCTTATAAATTCAAAGCCTGCAGTGCTTCCATTAACATTACGGAAACTTGAACTCCGCACAACTGTCTGATAATTTAAGATTCAGATTCCTCTTCAAATAAAAAGTTCAGGTTTGCACCTTATTAGAATGCTCTGAAGGAAGGAAATGCTAGAGGTGTAAGGAGACGAAGGTCCCAGACAGCTCAACGGAGAGGTTAAACACCTTGATCAACAGCACTGTAAAGCTCAAACTGCCCTCCCCAGGTTTTAAGGGGTTTCTCTCCCTTTTCCACCAGTGTTGATGAATTCACCATGAGGGGCAAGAAAACTAGAGTAACTACACAGTAAGTAGACAGCAGACCACTGCAGTCTTCATTTCTTTCGTTTCCACAGGAAAATAAGTTACATGCAATTCAGTTAATAGCAGGAAAGAACCTGTAAGTGAAATTTTTTTTCTCACTTGGAAACTTATGCAAGGGAAGTGCTGTCAAAGACGCACATTCCCTTCCAAAGTCTATGCAACACCAAAGTGCACTAAGTGAAACAGTCTACTACTCGGCTTTTCCAATGAAAATTGTTACTCTAGAGATATTTTATTATCTGTGTTTTTCCATTAAGTCTATGGATGACTACATGAAAATATCATGTGATATCACCTCCTCATCCTTCCACTTTTTTTAATAATTGCTTTAACATCACCCGAGAACCAGTTGTTACATTCATGACACATGGGGGAAAACAAAGAAAAAAAAGAGGACAAATAGATGAGACCTCAGGTAGAACTGCCTGTTTGGGGGAATTGCAGATGAGAACGAACAGAAGACTAGGGCCAGAAGTGTTCAACCTAGCACCTTGATTTTGAGATGACATTTGCAAGCAAGAGATACACCACAGCAGAAAACACTCAGAAGTAGTTGCTAATGAACTATCATCTTCTCTACCCATTGCCTTGTCAATGTCTTGTCATTACTTCTCTAGCTTCCAGGAAAAAACACCATCAGAATTAGGATTCAGGAAAAGAAGCTAAGGTTTATTCCCTTTTAGCGTGTATTTATACTTCTACATATTTTAGACAGAATTTGTAACATGCTATCTGCTTTGCTCCGCACATCATAATAAAAACACTTTTGAAAGCTCTGCTCAGTCAGGAGGCATAGGTCTGATACAGGTATCACTAAAGTCAGTTCTCAGGGTTTTTAGCAACAGAAAAAGCAATTCTACAGTGAAAAAAAAAGTGGCAAGGATTGAAAAGATGACTTTCCTGTAATTATGAGTATTCCTTCTTCCAAGAAAAAGGTATTTCCCTTAAAATTACGTTTAATAAGTAGTGTTCAAATCATGCTGATTTTCAATGCATCTACTTAAAGCTAAAACAGAATTATTTTAAATTAACGAGAATTCACCAGGAGGAGTGTTTACTAGCAAATGTATTTGTTTTCCTCCTCAAGTTTTATCATAACTGGAAATTAAGAAGCTCCCATAACAACTTTGGAGCTACAGTCCTTTTCTACATAATGTATGCCTCCCCTCACTCTCCCAAGTCATATGCAGCCTGTTTTGGGAATTTCTTTTCACAGAGACTTTCATAAAAGTATGTGTGACTACAGCATTCCGAGTGGAGTAAAATCAGTTTTAGTACCTTGGTATTAAAGAAAGTTATCTGAGATTCATGTTACTGTTTTCAGATTTAAGTACTGAATGAAATACATCAGGGAGTGCAGAAATGGTTTCTAACTGAGCGCAGAGGAACCCATTTCTTAGCAAATCTTGCTGATATCACTGACATCACACACCCATGTCCATTAGAAGTTGAATTATGGTCCCTAGCTGAAACAGCATTAACAGGGAATCTGGCAATAATGAAAACCAAATCTGATGAAAAACTGAGATGGAAAGTCACCACTACGTTATCTAATAGGGAAACAAGAAGCAAAGTATTCCTGCTGCTAAATTTATGTGGGGAAGCAAAATCGAAACAAAAAGTATCAAACACTTAGAAATGAGCACATTATTCACTTCGACATTACAGATAGTCAGCAACGAAAAGAGATGAGACACACAGGAAATACCTTGAGTAACAAAGCAAGGTGGTAGTCCTTTGAGATCATGAAGGAGGAAGCAGGAAGGAGAGCCATGAAGTAAAACAAGCAGAGGTAAGGTTCATCGAAGCTAAGATGCATGTGCCATTTAGAAAAACAGTCTTTTATTCTTGTGGCAAATCACAAGGAGCTGGACAACCAAAACCACAGTAAGCCCCAAGAGTAAAACCAAGTGTGAACCATATCACTTATGCAAAACAATTACACTACTTTACATAAAGCGCTGGATATTGAAAGAAGAAAAGGCATTTGTACTCCTATGGCCATCTCGGGGATAACTGAAACGTGCTACCGAGTTAGCTGAGAAGATAAAAGAATTGGCCATGACTGCAACGCTGCCTAGTGGAACAGAAGAAATAGTATACATAAAAAGCATTCACAGAGGCAATCAATCAATAATTAGTCTGCCATTACTTTTACGCTACTGAAATTACATATTTTTCTCCTTTTCATCATGGACAAATCAAGTCACTTCTCAGACAGTTATTTGACATGAAGAGTTTCTTACAGTCATTCCCTCCGTTAGCAGGAAGAGTCCAAGATGTTCTGTTATACTGCTGTACCTCCTACAGCGAATTTAGAAGTCTCCTTCTTGTTGTATTGTATGGTCACAGGTTTTAAACAAATAACAGGAATACAAATGCCACTTATTGGAAGTTCTTAAAGACTTCTTCAAAGTAACACTAAGATTATTATAGCATACCGAAAAGTGAGAAGTCACTTCCCTGCTCGAACTGTTTGCTCATTCAATTCAGTAGCCATCAGTCCCTTCTTTTGCAAGGCCTTCTTTAAAAGGACACAGAAATGTAGGACCATAAGAATTTCCTGTGTGTAGCCCTCACGTTGCCAGCAACTACATTATATTATCAATTTCATAAACTGATACAAACTGTTCTCAACCTAGCTAGGCCTGAGCTTTGTGGCTATTTCAGAACCTTGCTGCTTTGGTTCTTGGAAACTCTTAACTCTCAGCATAAGTTTACTCACAAGTAGTTTCCACAACTTATCTGCATCAAGGCTGTCCCTTAGCTTAAATATTTTCCCTAGGCAGTCTTACATTTATTTATCCCTTCTCTGTCTAAGAAGAATTTATAGAGAGCAATCACATTCCTTATTAGCTTTAACACAGCTAAGTTAAATTAACCTCTGCTAGACTTCTTCATGCCCTCATCACTTAAGTACTTTTTCCTCAGCAACTATTCCAATGTTTTGCTTTGTTCTTGAATGAGGGAAGACAAAAAAAGCAATATCAAGAAGTGTTCAGCTCGTTGGCTGAAGTTCTTCTGAATGCTCTCGAAAGCAAAAGCTGTCCAATTTTACAAGTGTACCATTAAAAGAAGAAACCAAGTTTTTACATATTATAAACTATCTGAAGAATCCGGTGCTTCCGTTTGTTCCAAGATTCAAACACTTGCTGCTTTTCCTCCGTAAAGTAACTGTGACTTCTCTTTTAAAGCTTGTTTTTGGTGGTGTGGGTTTTTTTGCTATACGCCCGATAGAATTAGACAGAGTAAAAGCTTCAGGTAAGAACAAAAACCTGCACATTATAGACACAATTGTATGTCAACCACTCATATACATATTTAATAATCTGTCTAATCGAGTATGATACTGAAGCCTGAATGAATTGTTAAAGCCTGATAAAAGTTTTGATTAAGACGTATTTTTGCCTAGCACAGAACTTTTCTAGAACTAATAGAGCACCTCCTGTCCCACTGCCCCCCCACTTTGTTTCTCATCTCTCTTCAGAAAGCTTGGGAAAGGATATAGCTATATAGCTATTCCCCCCCCCCCC
>Ga0065711_1029964_pt1 | contig 34211 bp, 19 predicted proteins | sample Hoacrofraction12_FD_59098 | JGI IMG/M metagenome (GOLD analysis project Ga0065711, IMG submission 59098) | Hoatzin crop microbial communities from Cojedes, Venezuela - Epithelial fraction 12 v2 (version 2) | ecosystem: Host-associated > Birds > Digestive system > Esophagus > Crop | place...
GCCCCCTTCCCCAGCATGTAATCTGCATAAAGTTGCATTCTGTATTTTGTATTTGCATAATGTCACCCATGTGCAGTTTCCCTCTAAAACTCACGCTAGTCCTTCAGCACTCAAATTTCTTATCCAGTCATTCTGCATCAATTTTTATTCAGTCTGTCTCCTTCCTCCTTTAAGACTTTCTGTCATCTGTCACCCATACCTCATTTCTTTTTGTTAATTCTAAAGGTGTTTACTCAGTCATTTTGCTCACAGAAAGATATTTATCACATTAGCTTCAAACAAACATAGCAATTCCATCCACATGTATACCATTTCTCTTCTGTCCACGCACAAAAGATACAGTCCTGTTGCGTGTTGTATTGGGTTTGTGTGGCAAGGTTTTGGTAGTGGGGGGGTCTGTAGGGGAGACTTCTGTGAGAAGCTGCCAGAAGCTTTGCCTATGTCCAATAGAGCAAATTCCAGCTGGCTCCCAGAAGGACCCACTGCTGGCCAAGGCCGAGCCCTGCAGCCTCTGTGAGAACATGTTTAAGAAGGCAGAAAAAAACTGCTGCACAACAGCAGACGTGAGACTATGTGAGAGAAACAGCTCAAGGTCAGTGAAGGAGTGGGAGGAGGTGCTTCATGTGCTGGTGCAGAGATTCCCCTGCAACCTGTGGAGCAGATCGTGGTGAGGCAGGCTGTTGCCATGCGGCCCATGGAGGTCTGCAGAGCAGATCTCCACCTGCAGCCCATAGCGGACTCCACGCTGGAGCAGTTCATGAAGACCTGCAGCCCATGGGAAGGACCCATGTTGGAGAAGTTAGTGAAGGACTGTCTCCTGTGGGAGAGAGCCCACACTGGAGCAGGGGCAGAGTGTGAGGAGTCCTCCCGTTGAGTAGGAAGGAGCGGCAGAGACAACGTGTGATGAACTTACCATTTCCTGTCCCCCTGTGCTGCTGAGAGGGAGGAGGTAGAGAAAATCGGGAGTAAAGTTGAGCCCTGGAAGAAGGGAAGGGTGGAATGAAGGTATTTTAAGATTTGGTTTTAATTTCTTATTATCCTACTCTGATTTGATTGGTGATAAATTAAATTAATTACCCTGAGTCCATTTTGCCTGTGATGGTAGTTAGTGAACGGTCTCTCCCTGTCCTGCTCTTGACTCATGAGTGTTTTGTCCTATTTTTTTCTCCCACTGTCCAGCTGAGGAAGGGAGTAATAGAACAGCTTTGGTGGGCACCTGACATCCAGGAGAGCACAGTTACACATTCCCCTTGCTTGATGGGGCTCACCAGGCTCTAGTATTTGCCTTTGTTTGTTACCTAGCTTTTGTTAAAACATCAGTCTGTATTGTGAGATCTTCATGGTTTGAGTGCTACAGCTTGTTCCTTTTCAGCATAGATCTTATTACCCAGTTGATCTACCTTGAAGTCTGCATTCATGTCACTTAGGGAAGTTGTGGCTTTACAGATGGTCATTATGGAACAAAAATTTTTTTGTAGGCAAGATTTTGATACTTGTAACAGTGCTTTTATAACTAATGATAATAACTTCTGCTGCTAATGGAACAGTGAACACTTTCCTATGTCCAGTTTAAGTCTAGGTTGATTTCCTTGAGTAAAAAGGATTTTTTTTTCTGCATGAATGTAACCATGGATCTAACTTTGTATTATAAGAACAAGAGATAATACGTAATAAAGTGTTACTTTAGTCAAGCTTTACAAAGGCCACAACAATGATATTAATTTTAGCTGTAGCTTGATTGGTTATCACTGGGAGAAAGATGAGCATCATCTTTTGATTTTTAGGAGAGAAACACAAACTGTACTGCAGGGCAATTTTATGTAGTTGTTTATTTTAGTTAGATCACAAAGGATTGCCAATAAAAAGGTGCATTTTATTGTATAAACTTACCCAGTTATGTTATCTGTACTCAAGAAATTCAGCACTAGATTCACTACAGTGTAAAAGAGATTAACAGACTACATGGTCACAGACTACAGTTATATGCCCTTCAGGGAAAGGAGAACTGGTGGCTAAGATCTAATGATGATTCCCTGTTTGATTTTTGGGACCTGGGAAAGATGTCTCTGAGCAGTTTCTGCAGATGGTGTGTCTGAAGTGCAGAGTTACTGTACGAAAGAGATATATTTCATTTGCGCTTGGAACATGGCCCAAAAATGGAGAACATGACCTAGAAGAATTGCTGTTATGGAATCAAAAAGTCTGATTAGCAGGCCACTGGTTGGTCTTACATGATTTTGACGTGGTCTAGTAATGCGCAGTGAATATAGACTGAATATATAAAAAGTTACAATTCAGACATATTATCAGGAAAGTACTTCAGATTGTATTATAGTAAAATCAATACTAAATCTAGATTGGAACAGTAAGCTTTGTCACAGTTCAGGAAAGATTTGAGAATAAAGCAGCTATTGCAAGTGCTGGTTGAATGGAAGGTAAATGCATGGAGAAATCAGGTGTTTAAGGCATATTCATGATTCAGTTTTCATATATGATTTCTAATCAGGGACTGAAAAATCTTTAAAAAACTAGGAGAAGGCAGAGCCTTGTTACTGTCTTCCAGATCTTTCTATATGTTGATGTATTGAGGAAATGCTAACCATTAAAATACAGTGTTCAGAAAGAGAAAGCAATTCTATTTACATGACAGCCATTTCACTGTCAGGTTCTGTCCACAGTATATTCTCTGTTCATGTATTTTAGGGATATTACAGCTATATGGCATAGCTTAAATTAACTTTTACAATCATTAGACATATACGTGAGTGTTGTTGCTACGTTTAGTATCACTGATATTCTCTAGTCTCTTCTGTAACAAGGCAAGCCTGCTGCTGAATTTCTTGTGGGCAGAAACCCAGTTGTGCTCCAGCCCAGTACCTAGCTGTACTCAAAAATACTGTTTGAGTTCTCTGAACTTTTCACAGTTCACACAGCAAACCATTGTAGGAAGTGGCGATGGCAAAGTTGCCGAAGTCCTTGGAGCTGATGGTGTCAATAACTTTGGTATCTATTTTGAGTAATAGCTTGCTGTTTTGGTTAGTTATTGCTTCTCTTTAGTGACTCATAGAGAGATTATACTATGCTTCTAGCAAAGACAAACACTAGACAGAAGTATTTTACGTTTCTTCGTACATTCAGATGAGTAAGCTAATGTTAAGTTAGTCTTTGCTTGAGTATCGTGAGAAAATACTGCAGTATTTCTCCTCTTCTGCTAAGTTAGTAGAGGCCAATAAATTGTTTCAGGATCTGAGCAGAGTGTGAAGCATGACATTTAACTTCCTTACTGGTTATAAGTTAACAGACAAATAACAGATGTGCCAGAAATGAGCTGCTCACCACATGTCTCTGGGTAAGATTCCTGGCAATGGTTATATTTTCACTGATACTTTGCATGTCAAGGATCTGAACCTAAATGGAGGGGCTAAAGTCCATGAAACTAAAATTTGATTGCATACCGAAACTTTGGAGATGCTGATTATGTTTTGTTGCTAAATTGACAGATAGAGAGTATAGGTACAGAGACAATATAAAGAGTAATATTATCTCTTTATTTTCTTCTCTTTTTTTCCTTTCTTTTTCCCCCTCATTTTACAAGTAGTTTTATCATTTTTAAACACAAGGAAAATGACAGCGAAGTCCTGATATGCTTGAGCCTATCCCCTCTGAACTTAGTGGGAAGTGTCTGTTAGAGAAATAGACTGCACTTTATCATAGGAAGGGTGGATAGATTCATTACTATGGTACGTATAGAATTGAACCTAGGAGGTCAGGTAAAGGAGTGAGTGAGCAAGAGTGAGCAAAATAATTGGAAGCATACTAAAGAGATCCTGATCCTGGCCTTGGCCACTTTCTTGGCTTATTGGAAATGAAATGGGAAGGTTTTTATGTTGCCCTGGAAAATGATTCATTAGACTTTCAAAGAGCTAGCTGACAAGGTCTTAAGAATCTCGAAAAGGTTAGAACAAATGAAGATTATTTTAAAGAAGTGTGCATAGCTCTGCCTGCACACTGCATGAGTCTTGCCTAATCTTTTTCCACCACTGTTGTGAGCAGTAAGGATAGTCCAGAAAGGCAATGTACTCTGTGAATATCTTTAATAGTTAATAGTTAATAGGGGAGAAATGACAGATGCTTCTGACATAGTTACAAAATTATAACAGTTGTCAGGGGAGGGAAGAAAGAAGGCAATTCTGAAAATAGAATATGAACAGAAATAATGTAAAATAGATTTAAGTGCTATTGGAGTCCTTAAAAGAAGATTCAGAGGAGAAATATGTTAACAAAATTCAAAATAATTTCAATGCATTTTGTCTGTCCTTTCTTCACTGCTTTTAGTAGCTCTTGTCTTCACTGCTTTTAGTAGTTTCAGTAAGAGAATTCTTAAAATCTTTGTCTTTGTAAGTAGAGATAAAGCTTAACCCATCTTACAGGAGTCTTAAAGGAGTCTTCCTAGGAATGAGATTTTTAAGCATGTTATTAGAGACGACACCTGCACATATTTATGCAGGGAGCTGTCACCTATCCACGGAGTGCCAGTACCCTTCCCTCTAAGAACCAGTACCTATGGAGGAAGCAGAACTGAGGATACCAACCACCTACATGTCTTAGCAGTCTGGGTTGCTGTTAAGCGAGTCTGCCATAGGTACAATTGTACTAGTGACCTGCAAGGCTATTCTTCATACATCTGTTCCTGCTAGTCTATATTACTCCTATTCTCATGTTCCCACAGTTTATGGATGTTTGCCCAGGGCAGACTCCCCGGTGTGGGATAAAGGCAGTCAGTATTATTTATGCACATATGAGTGGTGTGGGAACTGGACAAGAAAAAATAAGTAGTGTTTATTCAGTCTCCAGCTAGTCAGCTGACTATAGATCAACCTACCTATCTATTTAAAAAAAAAATAAAGCTAGAATATTTTTTTAGTTGTACTTGACAGTCAGGAAAGGAAAATGTGTTTAACTGGGTTAAGTATTTGTTCTCTTTCCTGCCACTCATTTACAGTCACCATTGTTCATGTGACTTATGACAAAAGGCTCTTTGTGGTGCTCATTCCTAAGCCAAATCAGAAGTTTATGAAGCTATATGTGGGGCATACTGTGAGCTACATGCACCTGTATTTCTTATTTTCAAAGTTCTATGATAGCAAATACCCTAGAACCCCAATTGGAGAAGTTAGACCCTGGTGCATTCATTGGTATTCTTTGAGGCAGCTGTGATTGATCTAGTCCTATTCAGATGTCAGAGACAGGATGCTTGACTAAATATACATTTAGTCTGATCCATATGGGTTATTCTTTTTTTCCTTTATGGATGTTGCATGTCCTCTGAAAGTGAATTGCTCTGCCGAGATCTTGTTTATTCCAACCTCCTCTGATGCAAACAGAGTTTGACAGATGTAGGAAATACATGTACAAACATGACTGCATGCTCTTGAAAAGCTGCTTTGGGGATGGAACTGAAAAATGTTTTGTGTAGTCAGGAAAAGAAATATTAAGGCACATCTCACATTATTTAAAAAAAACCCAACCCCACAACAAATCACTCCTCTTCTGGTGGGTTCAGGTGAATCAATGTTAGGCAGAATGTAAGCAAGGTTCCAGGTTATTGCAGCACATTTGCTGTTCTGGTGGTAAAATTGAAACAATAGACTTAGGGGACAAAATGATAAGAGTGATCTGATCTGAATTGGAGCTTCCTTTGGTATTGTTAACGTAAGTTCAGTAGAGGCAGTACTAGCACTGGTGGGAATTTTTCTGGAGAATTTTTTGGCACAGACAAGATTTATTTAGTTAGAAAATCAAAGTTGAAAGTGGAAGCATGTCTCTTACTTACATATTCAGACACATACTTGATTTTTAGCAAGATATGTTTAATTGTAATACCTAAGCCTCTTTTTTTGGAAGGAAATATTGCTAATAAAATGTAACTAGTTAAATCTTATGTAAGTTTTAAATTAGACGTTTTACCATGTATATAAATTTTACTCTGTTCATATGTACTATAAGAATGGTTTGTGAGCTTTTGTACCAAGACTTTATACTCTTTATAAGTCTTTATACTCTTGTATAATAATTTTGCTGCAATATTATTTTATATGTCACAAAAATGTCACAATGATTTATTTATGACTACCAGCTCCTCTAGTTTCTCCTTATAATTATAGAATCACAGAATAATTCAGAATGGGAGAGACCTCATGAGAGTCATAGTACAACCTCCTGCTCAAAGCAGGGTCAGCTTGGGGATCAGATGTGGCTTTATCCAGTTGCATCTTGGAAATCTCTGAGGAAGGAGACTGCACAACCTCTCTGGGCAACCCACTCCACTGTTGGGGTGCCCTCCTGGGGAAAAAGATTTTGCTTACATCTAAGATGGACTTTTTTCAGCTTATGCCTGTTGTCTCTCATCCTCCTACCATGCACCACTGGGCGGACCTTGACTCTGTCTTATTGATGGCCTCCTTGTAGGTACTGGAGGGGCTATTGTTAGGTGCACCCAAAACTGTACCTTCCCCATGCTGAGCAAGCCCCGTTCCCTCAGGCACTGCTTACAGGGAAGTACTCCAGCCCCCTGGCAATTTGATGACCCTCCACTTCTATCACTGCAGCTGACTGATATCTTTCCTGTATCAGAGGGCCCAAAACTAGACACGGTTTTCTAGATGAGATCTAACAAGCTCCAAGTAAAGGGGAACACTCATTTCCCTTGAGCTCCTGGCTATGATTCTGTTCATACAGCCCAGGACACCTTTGATCCTTGATTCATTAAGCATATTCCCAGAGAATCATTTTGGCACTGTACCTGCAAGCTCTTGTCTTCGTTGGCAGGACTAGTGTCAGTGAAGTATGTGTTCGAAGGGTCGTGGCCTTACAACTATATTGTGTCTGTAAATTATACAGCAAATTCCTTTTCTGTGGAAGATGCATTTAAATAGAATATAGTGCATAGACTTTACAAATTCTATACTATAAATGGAATGGTATATCTTTTTATGGTTCAGGTGTTGTTAGAGGCAGTATCATAAAGCTGTTTTCTGTATTCCTTTATACACGAAGAAAATTTTGCCTACAACCTTGTACGCTGCTTCCTTTTCTAACTTGCAGCAGTGGCAGACCAAATGACCTAAAATTCAGTAGGTTGGTAGAATCAGCAGTGAGTCCAACATGTGGTTGTCTTGAGTGGAAGAGACTTTAATCTTTTTTAACAATGTTTTGCAGTTGTCTTAAAAGTTGAATTGTTTCCCAATATGTCTAATTCATAGTTTTTTTCAGTATAGGAGAGTTGTCTCAAAAAAAAGGGAAGCAAATACTTCCTTGGCTGGAAAGAAATACCGTCTCCTGGCTTGTAACTCATAAGAAGAATTGTAAATAAATACATCAGTAATGCTTGCTCTTCATTGCAGTGGGACTGGGAACTGCTAGATGGGAATGCATAATACTGTTTCACAGTGGGTAACTCCTCTGTATTTGTTACTTCCATAACACATTGGGATATCATTACAAGTAGTGATTGTAATCAGGGTGGCACGAGAAGGCAGAAAGGCAGTCTACCTGATTACAGAGTTGTTTCCGTGTGTTAGTTCCCCCATCTCTCTGGAAAGAGTTTGTTTCCCTGACAACATCTGATTCTTCGGGCACCTTTGAGGAGTCCTGAGTTCTATTGAGGGGCCATCTATTTTTATGCACCTTTCTGAAGCTTTAGTTTTAATACTTTCTCCTCACTGCTGTTCTTATTTTCCTGTTAGCTCCTTGGAAGCGTTGTGCCTGCATCTCAGCCTCAGGGCAGCCTCGGGACCGTTTGCACGTTCTATGGATTCTGATAGGCATTCAGGAATTGTGTCAGCCCCTTTATCCAGAAGAATTGTTGCTAGAAAATTTTTACCAGGTGTCCTAATTCGGTGTCTGCACTCCTTTGCTGCAAAAAATACCTGTGTAAATGTTGGAAGAACTGTAGAACCACATAGCTATGTAGTTGTAGACCTATTCATAGTGTACTAATAAATACCTTGTGAAAATAATGGAGTTTTCATAAAACAGAATTTCAGCCACATCCACTGTTAAATCTTTCTGTAGATATGGGGAGAGACTTGGAGAAGTTTGTGAATTGATGTGTTTTACCTGCATGTTGTAATTCACTATGACATTCATGAGAATTTCTATGTGGCACAGAGGAAAAGGTATTTTCATAACAGGAAGTATAAAATAGTATTTTCATATCATGTCCATTCAGTGTAATCCTGTCATGAACGGCAATATCTCTCTGCTACAAACAATCATTTACTGTTGGGTTATTTAATACCATTTTTAAAGAGGAAAAAATCAGAAATTTGAGATATAAATATTTTATGAACAGGACTTTGGAACAGCTGTAGCAGTCATCACACCTATTTCCCGTAAGCGTTTTACCCCATGAGCTGGACAGTGGCTTCTTAAAATGATATTATTGAGCACGTTTTTACAATTATATCTTTCTGTGAATACATAAACAGAGAGAGATGGTGTGTATATGCACATACTATCAATTCTAAGTTTGAAAACAGAGACAATGCAAAGAGATATGTACATGTTCTGTTTCATGTCTGACACTACCTGTCATGTACATTATCTATTATATTTATTTCTGTAAAAAAAAAAAGACATGTGACTGGGCAAAATGAAGACTTTTGTTTTCTCTTTAATTCTCTTTTATATGCTTGTAAAAGCAGTCTTTCAGGTGTTTTACTTAAGAAATTATTTTACTTCAGCCCGTTTATCTTTGGCTGTGATTATAACATAAGTTCTTCAGTCTAAATTTATAATTTTTGAGTAGATAGTGTCTCACTAAACACAATGTTCTTTCACAGATACATGTTTGTGTTTCCCCCATTGGACGTTTTCTCTTTGCCTTACCAGTCGTCTATTTAAGTTGTAATTTCCTGAACATCAGCAGTAATTTTCTATAATGCCTAGACATATATATAAAGATATATATTAATATATATTAACATCAGTTTGGTTTTGTACATGTTAACTTCTCTTAACAGATGAAGCACTGAAAACAAGGTATATTCCTTGAAACGTTCTGACATGTAAATCAGAATACGAGATAACGATTTGATATGTGGTTTTTTTTAATGTTAGCTTCTGAAACTTGTCAGCACTTCCTGACAATTTGTCTTTTATAACCAATTCTTTCAAAATACCAATTTGTGTGCCCAGGAAAACATTTATGATATGGACTCTTGTTCTTTGGGTAAGTTAAACCTACATGAAGTACAAAACTTTGCAGCACAAAGTTATGTTCTGGCGTGAAGGTGTAAAGTCAGTGATTGTGTTGTAGCTGTAGCAGTCTGAAGACAAAAACTTGTCCAGGTCATAGGAGAATTAATGCTTTTATTAGGCTAGTAGACAATGCTTTTGAACAAAAGCATGCCTACGTTTTTTCTTCAGATCTATGAATTTTTCTAGTGAAATACATTACTGTCCCATAAAGAATTGTTTATCTGAGTGTTTTTGTCATTACTTTTGCCTTCTGAGTAAAATTTAAAATAAGTGTTTTCTCTAGTTCAAAGATGATATTTTTTGAAACAGAAACATGCATTTATTTTTTTTTTTAAATCTAGTTTCTTTCTCCCTACCCTTCTCTTTTCTTATTTTAAGTTGGGACTCAAAAGTTTGTGGGTCAGAGTGGGACTGAGATCTAAGGATTCTAGTCTAGCATTGGCTTGATTCTACAAGCAAAATACAAAAAATTGCTTCATACTTTCAGAGAGTTTATAGAAGCAATTACCTGTCTTTGACAGTCCTGATTATTATAAAATTGTCATTTTTTTTAATTGCTTCTCACATGTCTGATTCTGTCGATATGAATGGTCTTAATGACGAGGTAAGAGCTATATGTGTAAGTGAAGCCTTATGGTTTGATTTGAGTAGTAGTTTGTATGTGTAGATACTGAAAACCTGTACCATGACCTGTAGGCTTGCTTTTCAGAATGACTATGGAAACCTGCTTGACCAGGCTTGGAGGACTACCATTTTGCCATCGTATATGTTGATTCAGGAAACATTGCTTGCTGTTAAATTTTAGTAGCCTCAGTTTGCTGTTAGTAATGTTACTGACATGCATAAGGCCTGGAGGTGTGTTAGAGAACAGTGAGGCATTTTGAATTTCCTGGAGAGCCTGGTCTTTGAAAGCTTGTACAGTATATTGGGTGTTTCTGTTGAAGACCAACACACCCACCTCCCCCCTGAAACACTGTATGATGTTAACTTATTGTCAAATACTGCATGTTGTCATTATTTGATTTAATTATATGGCATAAATGCTAAACAAATATACACTGTTCCCTGAATTTTCCATATTACATTTGATCTGTTGCACACAATTTTCTCCACTCTGCATGGGTAGAAAATAGCTTATTTTCGTAGCAAACCACTAAACCAGATGTTAGCTTTGTCCACTGATTGAAGATGCCATGCACTTACAGAAGCATTTCTATCTGGGAAAGCCGTATTTTTTCATCTGGAATAATTTGAATAGGATAATCTTTGTTCAAGTGACCATTTTATGATATGTATTTTTTTGCAATACTGGTAAAACTCAACAGAATTTAGTGTGAATATTTAGCATGTTAGAAATATCTTTTATTCATATTTTTAATGGCTTATGTGTTCTTGGGAATTTAATTGTATGGATGGTGCTGTTGTAAGAAATTCAGGAAGGAATTAAAAGACAGTGGCAGAATAAAGCTTATATGACAAGCATTCAGTGTTTTCAGGTTATGTACTCTCTTCATCCGGGAAAGAAGTTGTTTCAGTGGCCCCTAATTGCCTTAATTAAACACAGTATTAATAAACAAGAAATGGTGTTTCAAGGAGATGAAGTGGAGCAGTTTTTGAGGTACTACAAAATCTGCCATTGAAAAAAATGCACAGTTGCTTTGTTAGACTTAGAATTTCTTACCATTTGACCCTACAAAGATTTCATTAAGGACTTGTGGAGTTGTAGGGGAAATAAAAATGTGAAGAAGCAGTACATTATGAAGGTAAAATATGAACAGATGCTCTGGACAATAGGAGGGCTGCATAAGGCAGTCTGCAGGTGTACAGAGCAGCAGGAGGTTTACACAAGTCAACATTCATCTTCATTCTGAAAAATTCAGTAATGAAAACTGAAAGAACTACATGAACATCTTTATAATAGGGAAGTCATTAATTAACACTGAGTTAAAGTGCATTGGGGAAGACTGGTGTAGAAGTAGACAGTGTTTTTTTAAGAAGTTGGATATTTGTGGGGATATAAATGATGAACATTAAGTTATGATAGAAAAAATACCAACTAGTTAGAAACATGGACTGTTATTCGTTTATTTTCTTCTATATCTGTGGAAGTCTGGAGGTTGTTAATGATTTGTTCATTAAAGCATGACTCTCATGAGTAATTTTATTGGAGTCCTATATTAGCCACCTTAGCAAAAAGGAATAGCTTACCTCTAAACTGGCTGCTTTAAAAGATGAAATTAATTTTGTATATATGTCTAATTTTTGTTGTTACAGAAGTAAAGAAAACATAACAAAACAGTATAAGTATGTTATATCTACATTGTAAATTTTTTAACAGTCACTGACGTCCGATTTTTACTTTAGAAACATTTGTGAAAGATCAGGCCTTGTGATTTTAAAAAGTAAACTCTAGCTTTTGGGCACAAATATTTCTTTAGGGTGCTGCATGTTCCATGAGTATGTTAATTTACCCTTAGGAGAGTAAGAAGTCAATATTCGTATGATACTATAATCCAAGCCAAAATGCCATATGGCATTGGTTCTGCCATTTTTCAGCGGATAAAAATCCTGTTGAGTTGAATGAGACCTCTGTGTACAGAGACTGAAAGCATCAGTCTTTGTGTCCGTAATCAAATAAAGCTGTTTAAATGTGTAACTAGATTCACATGCATAGAGTGGTAGCATAAACATAAGCAAGAATACATTTATATATGGCAAGATTGCTTCCAGGAACCAGTCAGCTGTCTGACTTGTGTTATAAATGGAAAAGAGCTTTCTTTCTGAAAGTGCATTTCCACTGAAACCAGCCTACACAAAATTATTTTTATTTTTCATTTCTGAGAAACTTTAAAGAAAAGGGGGGAAAAAGGAGGGGGGAGGGGGAGAGTTTTGGCCAGAGAGAATTGCTGTATTTTGACATTTATTGTCAAGGTAATGTTAAGCAGATACAGCAAGTTTGGAAGTTCAGTTACGTGCAGCTGAATCACTTACTGAGCAAAACCAGTCAACCATTCAAAAAAAGCCATCTTACTAAGCCCTTCCTAGCATTGCAAGGGGTGCTGTAGTCTTAAAAACAATCAGCTTTCTATTTTTCATTCATGCTCTGAATTTTTCATTATGTCATGCATTGAACAGGAGAGAGGACCTTGGGTGGTTTTATGGATTATTTGGGTCACTTCAGGATCTTTCTCGATACATCTGCTTTTAAACAAAGCATGACAGAAGGATTGTAGATTGCAGTACTTACATACATGGTAAATAGTAAAATTCACAGTAATAAAAAGTAAACACTAACAAACACATTAACTGATCAAAAATATTATTAGCCTGTAGGTTAGAACGAATCTAGGTAATTCTGCAATAGTTAGCAACATATTACAGAAGTGAGGTTTGCAACATAGCTTGAGATTCTAGATCTAATCTGTTAGAATGCAAGTTAAAATCCACATCAAAGCATTTTGGAATGTAAGATTTTGATCTTTCATTTTCAACACAGCTTTTTTTTTTTTTAAGTGTCTTAATTCTTTATATAGAATTTGACAATACAAGAAAACGGAAGATTTTAGAAATTATCTTTAGGGGGTAAGGCAGGAAAGAGTTTCTTGAAATGCATTGCAAAAGGACATTTCATCATCCGTAGTACTGCTGACGACAAGTAATAGTGACACAGAAGATACCCTTCCATGTCCTGGGTATTATGTGCCACACTAAAAATGTTTTCTTCCTCTATTGATGTCTGGCAAGTGAAAAATAAAAAAAAATACTATGCTTCTTATATATTCCTGTATACCTATCACCTTGATATTTGAACCCTGCTGCACAGTCTTTCCAGCGACCCTACCTCTAAAGACCCATCAAAATATCTTGATTATGTTCTCTTGAAGAGCTTCTGTAGAATAGTAAGGAGTTAAATAGGAAATCAGTAATGGCAGTACACATGCAAGCAAAGAGTGATGACTGAGAAAATGCTGTCTTTCTTAACTAAAAATCTTTAAAGCTTAATTATTAGGAAACAGGGAAATATTATGCTATTCTGTATTTATTCAAACAAGCAAAACTCTGGGTTGATAGTTGGTTAGATCGAGTAAACAGAGGTTATGACAGTCCTTAGATTTGCTAGACTTGCTTCCAAGAGGTGAGATGATAGAAGATTGTAAGTGACAGAAGTTCAGTGGTATTGTTAGCATTTTTTATTGCTAAAATGAAGAAATTTATTGTCGCACTAGTTTGTAGGGTGTAGTGCTTGCATTTTTTTTTTTAAAGTTCATAAACTGTGACGAGTACCTGCTGTTGTTCTTTAGCATGTTTGTGGGGGTTTGTCACAGGATGCTAGGCAATTTATTCTGAGCTGTAAAGCTACATTGGAAAGGAGCGAAATCATAGAATGTGTTTCTTCTCTGAAAAGTGGTTTAGTAACAATGGAACAGTGCAACTATACCTTTGTCTATGACTTAGGTGTTGAATATCCTTACCACAAAAGTAGAAAATTCACCAAAATAATCTCCAATCTTAAAACTGGCAGTTGGTTGGAACCAGGTCCTTTAAATGTTACTACAGTAATAAAAATGCACCACAGTTTTTAATCTGCATGAATTATATATAATTATAAATCCAATTAATAGAGAGTAAGTAAAAGAAAAAACCCCATGAACTTGTATCCCCAAAATGAGATTGGTTTTGATCTGGCACCTGCAACTAGTCCCATTAATATGCTACCCAAGTAGAACAATTTGCACAAAGCTGTGGGTTCTTTGTCTGTTGTTTCCCCTTCCACTGCAAAGGGCTCTGAAAAGTCTTCTGGGACAGTGTTCATTCAGTGTTCAAAGTAATTCTGGAAGGCATAATTCTGGTGTTTGGCAACAGCTCTGTGAAATCAAAGACTGTCTCTGACGATGGCTTGCAAGAATAGTAATCAGGGAAAGGTGTTTTTCAAAAATCTGGGTGTTCCCTCTCCAGCCAGGGCATGGTGGCTTCAGCAAAGGCTGTGTTCAGCTCTATAGTGTGGCTTGCTTTTAGTAATAGAACTGTCCGGGCCTCAAGACTCGACCAAGGACGTTGGCCACACATTATCAATAGCAGCTGCACCTTTCCTGTGCCTTGCTTTTAAACCTGTTTAACCATAATTCTGTATCCCATTATGCTACTGCATTCAGCAGTGCTGGAGTTGGGTCTTTTTTACTACCGTTTTTAAACTGACTACAACTATGAATGTAATGCAGAGGCACCTTGTGCCCTCTCTTGCCAGACAACAAACTGAAGCTTCACTAACTAACCTTCCCCCCTTTTAAATTCGAGAGTGTTAAACTTCAGTAATAGACACTGAGATTTCTATACAGGTTTGAAGGGTTACTCTACTGTGTGTAGACACCAAAATACATTTTTAATCTCTGACAACCAGTGTATCTGCCTTAACTATCTCAGCAGTTACATCTTCAATGAACTCCAGCAGATTCCTTTTCTCACACTCATCTTAGACCTATGGGTCTGTAAATCGCTGTGCAACTACTGAGCGTTTCCTTAAATGGTGTTGATTCTTATTGTTTGTCTCTCAGTCTTGAGAGTATTTTATGTAAGAATGAAAGAGGTGGTTCATACAAAATCTAACTGGTCTTGTTAAAAAAACCCCTTCAAACAAATAAACCAACCAAACAAAAAATTTGCACGCAGGGAAGCTGTGGATTACTTTTGAACATTCAATAGCTAAGTATGGTTCTGGTTCTTTAGGCTGTTGATGGCAGGAACCAAATTTAAACAGCATAGTTAGTCTGGCAATAGAGAAGTGTTATAATTTTATTTAATTTTTTACTGCAATAGCGGTGACTTTGGTCGGGTGGATCTGAAGGTTTTCAGTACCGCACAGTTCACAGTTCTGTTCTATGTCAGGTTTATGGTGCTTCATTTTTGTAAAACAGTGCCTTAACTTGATTCAGCATAAGCTACAATTCTTTTGCCTTTCTTAAAATCAGTTTATAGTATGAGGCTTTATGGTGAAAAGAGTCTCTTGCATATGAAACAGAGGGACTTAAGTAAATGGAGCACGTAATAAACCAGAGTACAACCTGTAGAGGTGCAAATAAGCTAAGAATAATTGAGATTCCTGTGAAAACATATTTACAGTTATTCTTGTTGGTTTAGACATATTTGACCTATATAATATATGTGATGCCATGTAATATATAAAATACAAAAACACTTCAGAAACATCATTCATAGATAGCTGTGTTGCAAGGCTGGAAAGGAAATTGAATTTCATGTGTACGTGCACTCATTATATCTGTTAGGATAATCAGATCTATTTTTATCCATTTTATTTGCTATCAAAACAGTTTGTTAACCATCTCTACATTGTCCACTGTTTTGGACACAAGCATCCGTATTCCTTCCTTCTGTGAATTTCCATCAGAGCCCTTTAATTGATCCACAGGTCTCTTCATGGACTTACATCACCACCATGCAGGCAGCACTTAGAAACAGGATTAACTGGCTTCTAACCAATCAAGAACCATCTTCGTTTACATGTTTTGGTGAAGCCAAACCCTTAGGGCCTGCTGTGATGGGACGGCCCTGTAGTTGACCTAAAAACGTCTGATAGGCTAAACTACTTTTGCTTCTCTGTTCCTGCTATGATGACATGCACAGAACTGTGATCTTAGTAACATGCAGTATATGTGGAAACAGGAAAGACATGTAGATGAAGTATGGTCTCTGCCTTGCCAGTTCACTGTCCCTCTTCTGAAGAGCAATGTTGTAGCACTTTCGGTGCACAAAAACACCCAAGCAGAAAAGGTGAAATCTACAGCCCCGGTAGCAGAATCCTCTTGGTTTCAGTGGAGCAAGGATTTAATTCCTGATCACAGCCTGTTGGCAGGCAGAAATAGTCCTGAACAGGAGACATCACTATTTTTGGGACTCTTCAGCAGTCCTGTTTTGAGTAGTTTCCCTTGATTTCGCTGGGAATTATGCTTAAGGAAGAAGAGCTGAGCAGAGACTTCAATGCAGAATATTGTATTGCAGTACTCGTCTGTAAACTTGGAGAGTATGGCATTCAAGGTAAGACTGATAGTAAAGCAATCTTGTTTTGGTTGATCTCTTAATATACTGAAGGAGCATGTTCCAATATTTCTACTGGGGTCTTATTTGGTATACAAATAGCTTTTTTTTTTTTTTTAACAGTATCTGGAAATACTTGCTTGAAAGGTAGTGGACCAAAAAAATTTCCCACATTGAGAGTTAATTTGCTTTTCTGTAAAAATATAATTTAATCTTCCAAAGCTTAGTTATGTAACATTTAATGAGTGTCATAGACTCCTAGAAGTCTGAAGGACTGCCATTAACAAGATGGAATCGTATTATTCCTGCTTTTACAAGTTATCAATGGCTTATATAAAAAGATAATAACCCATCTTTCCTCCCATTGCTATGCCTAGAAGGCCAAGAATTGTGGAATGTTGTGAATCCAAGACATGTTTTTCAAGATTTGCTGTGAGTGAATTGCATGGACTACTGTCAGATGTGCTCTTGCCCATTATGCTCTAATTTGTAGATGAATTTTTGCAGCTTGAAGAATCTACCAAGAATCTCAGTTTTTACCTACTTCTTGAATGGGTACAAGGTAGCCAGTAGACCTTCTGTGTGTGTTCAAGTCTGTTAAAAATGCTTTTGCCACAAAGCAGAGAGGAATCTCTCTCCTGGAGAGAAGAGGCAGCTGCTGCTTCTCAGAAGGCACAGACCATGCTGGGCTCTGCATGCCACTGCTAGGGTTCAGGGTACAGCAAGCCAGATGAAGCGGTACAGCAGCTGTGGCCTCAGGGTGGACTGCGTGGCACCTGGAAAGAGCAGAGGTGAGGTGATGAGGGTGCTTTCCTGAGGGCCTGGTTGGTAATGGTGGGGTAAAGTGGGAGAGGCAGCATTGACCTGAGCCTTCAGTACAGTGTGGCCGGAGAGCTGTCAGGTTCCCGAATCTTGTATTGGAGATCTCTCCTAGCACAGGTCTGGGTTTTTTTTAAATTTATTTTTGTTTGCCCCCTCATTTTGAAGATGTCTTCTTGTTCTAAGTTGCTGTTTTGCAAAGTATTAAATCCCAGCTTTACCAAAGAGCTGCTACTCATATCTTTTTGTATGCTCACCTGACGGAAAAGGTGCAAAACTCCTGTTATCAGTAGCAAATATAATCACCCATCTTCAACAAACACAACAGATTGCATATTTATTTTGACCATTAATGGTTATGATTGTTTTAGTGGGAGTGGCTGCCTGCACATTTCAAAAAAATATCAGGAAGCTGATCCAGTGTGTATTTGTGGTAATCTCTGCATTGCCCAGTGTTAGGGACTCAGCCAGGCACTTACAGCTTCAGGACCAAGTACATGAATTTACGTAACTTAACTAGAAGAAGCCGGATCTGTAGCTCAGAACGCTGCTTGCGAGGACCTTCTTTGGAGGAGCAGGTGTAATGTAGTGGCAATGCTGGCTTACACATGCGTGTCCTGTCTTCTTCTATGCAACAAATGTTAATAGTTCATATGAAAGCAAAGTGAGCCTTGCCTGCGGATAAATTTGGCCTTCATGTATTTGGAGTGGTTTTCCTGTTCCTAATCAAAACATGTATGAATGGGAAACACTTTAGAGACTCTTATCAATGTGTATTCAAAATTAATTTGAACCCCAGAGAATTCTGAAGTCATCTTTGTGTCATTCCTGCTTTTTTCTTTACTGTTGGTGGATAAAAAAAATATACCACTTCTCACACTTCTTTTAACTTGCAGTTATTTACAGTCTTTCCAATAGACATTTACGATGTATTGTTTTATTTTGCTCTCCGTTATAGTCTTGACTGAATCTGTAAATCTAAATGTTAGCAGAGCTGTGTTTTACAGTCTTCTGTGGTTCAGGTTGCCCAAGAGCTGGTGAAATCACAAAGTCGTGTCAAACGTGGCCAGAATATGGGATAGATAGGGGCTCATGTAAATGTCTGAAACAATTCTTGAAGGTATAATATACAGTAAAGGTCTGTTTTTGGTAAACTGTATGCAGTGCATTTAATTATGTGTAAGTTTTCATGAGAGCAAAGTGGATTATCACTTCTCAGTGTCAATAATGGAGAAAATGGATTATTTAAAATGCACATTGAAATGGAAAATATTTGACCTTTTTTTTAACCTGCTCTTCCTTCTGCAGCTCATCCCTGAAAATGCCTGAGCAGAAAGAGTTTTCAACCGTGTTTCTGTTTTTAAGGTATATAATTGGCTTGTGATTTATTTACCACCAGCAGTGAACTTGAAAATATATTTTATATGTAAGGAAAATACAGGAAAATGTACATAGATATCTGTGTATACTTACTGTTTAGTTGAGAAACTACAACTTTAGTTAGTCTAGGATTGGAAGATTTTTGTTTCATTAAATTGCAGCATTGGAATGGGAGATAGTAAAACTGAAATACTATAAAAAGGTTTTAAGTAAATAGATAAATAAATAAATTTATACTTTATATAGGTTTTCCAGTATACTTTCCCATACAGAGTGAACTTTCAAGCTGTAATCTTTGGAATGGAATGGCTGAGAGAGAGAGACTTCCTGGTCTCTGATGTGTGTTATTAAGAGAAACATCAAAAAAGACAAGGATGTAGCTCATTAGAATTCTCCGTGGGGGAAAAAAAGTCTGCCTACAGGCTATTAATGTTAGTTCTAGAAATAAATTAATGTTAGTTCTAAAAATAAATCCGATCAGGTTGTTACCCACTATTACAGTTTATGCCTTAGATTTGTATTCCATATTCTTATCAATATTATAAATGCAGTTAAAAATGTGCTCTTCCATTACTGTAGATAAATTTTTCTTTATTGCATACAGTTTATCTGGAAGAGGGTGTTACATATAGTTTATCTAGAAGAAGGGTTAATAAGTCTTTGATAAAATTATTTAAACAAAATGTTTTCATTTTCCAAAAGGAGTGGCTTTTCAAGGAAGATAAATTCCTTTGGTCACTATTTTTGGTGAGGAAATAAAAATTTGCAGTAGCAGTAGAATATATTTCTTCTTCCAAATTTGCTAGTTTGAAACACCAGTCTGTGGTTTGATTTGCAATAGTATTTTTCTTTTAGCATTCTGTTTTATGTGCTCAAAGCTTGCCAAATATTCATCCTTAAGGCTGAAATTTTTCATGGATGACCTTTTCTCAGAGGTGGTCTTATATTTGAACACAGGAGAAAACATTATCTAGTCCCTTTACTCATAAAGTTATGGGGAAGACACAGGAATTTAGTCTACTCTGGAAGATTCTTAAAAGTTAGCTTTATATTTAGTATGTCATATGCTCAGTATAGAGTGATGATATGTGCTTTGGTGCTTTTAAGATTAAAATTTCCTTTTAAAATGGCAGACAATATATACCTTCAGTTTCTGTATTAGTGTTTCTGATGAAATTCTAAATAATCTGATTTTTTAAGGAACCAGAACATCCATTTGGACATATTAAGGAACCACTTGGACATAATTTTAAGATAACTTCTAAAGAATTGTCTGTTCCAGTTTTCCCTCCTGACTGACTCCTGTAATACGAATGTTTTAAACACAGCAGCTTCTGCAGGCAGGCAAATACAGTTTCTCTTTTAAATAAATTCACATAAAGCCAAAAAAGAAGTCATTATTTACCTATACAACCTGGACAATGTGGAGGCTGTTGTTAATGTTCGTTCTTTGACACTACTGCGGTCCTGAATCAGCCAAGCATCTGAGTACCTTTTTAACCACAAATAGGCAAGTATTCCAACTGATTCCTAAGTCATGTCCTTCAAATCTTTGCTGTTGTAGACCAAGACTTACAACATGTCTGTGTAAATCTAAGGAATAGAGGGCATAAACTGCAGAGGGAACATCAAACATTCTTTTTCTTTTTTTTTTTTTTACCTTTTTTTCTTTTTTTTTCTCTTTTCTTTTTTCCTTTCTTTCCTTTTTTTTTCTTTCTTTTCCTTTCCACAGATCATAAAGGGTTGGAAATGGTGATGAAGTAATAAAGGCAAAAACAGTGGTAAAAGGAGTGCTTTTGATAGAAACATATTTATAAGACTGAAAGTAGAATGTGGCTCTTGGGTTATGTTCGCAAAAATTCACACTTGAAATATTTTTTCCTCTGAAACTGTTACGTACCTGTCTAAGACAGCTGGAGCTGGTCTTCCACCTAGTAATGAATTCCAGGTGGTATGTTGTGTGTATCTGAAGATGGGACTTCAGAAGCTTTGTAGTAAGTTTCTTGGGGAGAAGAATCTGGGCGTATTCTAGAAGTAGGTTGGTTTTTCTTCTTACTTTTCTACGGATTTTTTTTCCTCTCTCTATTCCATCCATCCTTTTTGCTGCTTTCTAACTTGTCTCTGCAAGTATCTTCATACTGTGCTTGATAGACTTGCTGAACAATCAAGTTGCCTCGATCTTAATGTGGGCTTATGCATTTTCATTTATGGTCCTTGTGTCATGCAGACAGATCAGTGTTTTCAAATACGGTAGCCTGGTTTTCCGCATGGATAGCCACACCTTTTTTCTCACTGAATTGTTGGTGTTACATGCCTAATGCTTCTTAAAAACATGTCTCACTGACTGAAGACCTCAATGCCTAACTGGCTGACCACACTTGAAAAAGAAAATTCCTGTTGAGAACATCAGCAGCAGAAGAGTCCATGAAGTTGCTACAAAACCCACTATGTATTTGTATGTTTAAGCAGTGAGTGCAGAAAATTCCAAACCATTTGTGTTACAGTAAGATGGTTAAGGGGAAGATGGGATTTTCTTTAAAGTGGATTTTAGTGGATTTTAAAAAGCAGTGATAAGTGACAACTGCATGGAAATAACTGTGCGTTATAAGGACTTTACCGTGGTGCTAATTGTAACACTTTGCTGCACAAGTTTGCAATGATAAGATGATTTTTCCTCCTCCTAGACTTATTCTGCAACCATTTTTATGCTGAGCAGTAGTGCTATATACTGACGTGTACATGTCATGTATGTGGTCACCATACCTGCTTTTGATGTGCTGGTCTAGTTGCAATTGTTAAAAAAATATGGCAAGAAATCAGAATGTTACGATGTAGATGTAAATTCAAAACAGCCTGCGGGATAGCTTTGATTTTACATGGTTCTTTAGTTTCTGGCTTGTTAGTGGAATCAGCAGAAACTTTGTTAGCAATATTAAGCTGCACCAAAATGCAGTGTCTTTTGACTGATGGTGATATTTGTGAACTGAATTTATATTTTGGCTGTAAGGGCTTATTTCCTGCTATAGAATAAAATCAAAGCACTGACCAAGACCTTCCCAGTTTAGGTAAAAAAACGCGATTCAAATTTTAACTTCAGCACAGTGTGGCACAGATAAGATTGTATTCTACATGCTACATTATTGCCATGTATCTTTGCCAAGTTGGGACTAAAAATGTGGAGAAGCATAAAGTTGAGATACAATGTTTTAAAAAAGTTTTTTCCTAGGTCCTACTCTTCTACCTGAGTGTTTTCTGCCATCTGAGACTGCAGATATTGTAGCAATTCTTTTTCATATTCCATCATACACTATGCTCATGACTGTTGCGTAATTTTGACCTACTACTCAAATATCTGTTTATGCTTCTTACACCAAAATCACTTTCTGACTACAGTCAGGGAGAGGAAGACATCACTGAGGAGCTGTGCCATTGTCCATCTGCCAAAATTTTAATGCAGCCACTTCTAAATCTGCTCAGAAAGATCAAACATGAGCTTTTTCATGTCACTGTTGCTTCTGGCTTGCGCTGCTCCAGACATTTAAATTATGGTGCTTTTCTCACAGAAGTGATGTGGAGACAAAATGAGCACTCACATACAATTTAAAAGGAATTTTTGAGTAATCTTTTTGCAGAAGATACTGTATTATCTATCTAGAGTCACTTTGTGTCTGAAAATAGGTGACAAAAGACATGGTAAAGCAGGGAAACTGCTGCAGATTCAACTTAATCATTCCCAATTAAAGAATAAACAATCAAATGAAAATGATACAGCGCTGTTCTGTGAGCACTTACGTGGTACATTGCGTCAACAAAATCAAACATAAGGATTCTGTCAGGTATTGTAACCCAAAGCTTTTGAAACAGCACATGAAATGAAAGAAATCATCCAGAGATGTTACCTATAGGTGTGTTTGAAACATGCATAAATATTTTGTTTACTTTTTCTATTTCACTTAGGTAAAACTGAGTGTGTATGATAACTTCTGTAATTATAATTGATTGATGATTCATTGTCAAAATGGTCATTGTTTCTTATCACATGCATTAAGCTATTCTGCTTCTACGTGGATAGTTTCTTCAAACAGTAGCCAGAAAAGAATGTATATGATATGCACAGTGGTTTTGGTTAGTAGCCCTCCAGGGCTCTACAAAACTAGTAATGCTGCAAAAATTTTTGAGCCACTGCTTACGTGTGACCTTGAGACATCTAGGTCTTGTGCTTCCCTGCAGCAATTCTAGCTTTCTGGGTTTGAGTTTAAGGCAGAGATATTTCAGCCAACCCAGTAATTGTATTAGGTGTTTGCCTAATCTCTCACTGGCTCAAGAATTGGCACAAGGTTTTGCTCCAGCTCCACTGTGTTCTCAGCGGGGTGTACATGCCTCTCACTGAAGCTTTAATTCTCTTCTTGTGCCAGGGATCTTGGTTGAAGGCATGAGGGCAGAAAGCTTTGGCTGGGTTTTCTCTAGATAAAATAGATAGGGGAGTTTAAGTAATAATACTTCCACTTTACTTTTGCATTCTGAGTATTTTATTTAGGGAAGTAATTTATACAGAGGATCAGGACAACATTACTTTTTGAGTAATATTGGATGTAAATATGTTTCTAAAATGGCGTAAATTCAATTCACCATTATTGCAAGATTCCCCCAGAGATCGGTCCTCAGCTAATAATCATAGAATCTTAGAATCATAGAATGGCTTGGGCTGGAAGGGACCTTTAAGTGTCAGCTCGTCCAACCCCCCTGCAATAAGCAGGGACATCTTCAACCAGATCAGGTGGCTCAGAGCCCCTTTCAACCTGACCTTGAATGTTTCCAGGGATGGGGCATCTACCACCTCTCTGGGAAACCTGTACCAGTGTTTTACCACCCTCATAGTAAATAATTTCATCCTTATATCCCAGCTAAATCTACCCTCTTTCAGTTTAAAGCCATCACCCCTTGTCCTATTGCTACAGGCCCTACTAAAAATCCTGTCCCCCTCTTTCTTGTAAGCTCCCTTTAAGTACTGAAAGGCCACAATAAGATCTCCCCAGAGCCTTCTCTTCTCCAGGCTGAACAAACCTAACTCCCTCAGCCTTCCTTCACAGGAGAGGTGTTCCACCCCTCTGATCACCTACTCCAGCAGGTCCATGTCTAATAATCCTTGGTACAAAGACATGATTGCTGGTGGGAAGTATAATCTTTTGTGTATGTTTTTGTCTTCATCTTGCCTTTTTGATAAACAAAATAACTGACAAGTGAAATACTATATCCACATGGTAAAGGTAATAAGAATCATAGAATCATAGAATAGTAAGGATTGGAAGGGACCTTAAAGATCCTCTAGTTCCACCCCCCTGCCTTGGGCAGGAACACCTTCCACTAGACCAGGTTGCTCAGAGCTCCATCCAACCTGGCCTTGATCACTGCCAGGGAGGGGGCATCCGCAGCTTCTCTGGGCAACATATTCCAGTGCCTCACCACCCTCATGGTGAAGAATTTCTTCCTAATATCTAATCTAAATGTGCAGTCTTTTAGTTAACAGCCATCCCCCCTTGTCCTATCCCTACACACTCTTGTGAAAAGCCCCTCTCCATCCTTCCTGTAGGCCCCCTTCAGGTACTGGAAGGCTGCTATGAGGTCACCCTGGAGCTTTTTCTTCTCCAGGCTGAACAGCCCCAACTCCCTCACCCTGTCCTCATAGGAGAGGTGCTCCAGCCCTCTGATCATCTTCGTGGCCCTCCTCTGGACCCGCTCCAGCACATCCATGTCCTTACGTTGGGGGCTCCAGAGCTGGATGCAGGGCTCCAGGTGGGGTCTCATGAGAGCGGAGTAAAGGGGCAGAATCACCTCCCTCGACCTGCTGGCCACACTTCTCTTGATGCAGCCCAGGATACGGTTGGCTTTCTGGGCTGCAAGCACATATTTCTGGCTCATGTTGAGCTTCTCATCCACCAGTACCCCCAAGTCCTTCTCCTCAGGGCTGCTCTTGAGCTGGTGTACTACAGGTGGTCAAAGTTGCTGGCCTTCTGACTGTCTATCCTAACCTTTGTATGCCCAATAGCCACAAGATACATATCATAAAACCTTGGAAAGCCCAAGGGAGGGAGAGCTGACCTGAAGTTCATGAGCAGGGGTTCCTGTCATCACTCAGGATGCAGATGAACCCTGGGGTGATTTGATGATGGTGGCTTCCTTCCTTGAAGAGCCAGGGCTCTTGGTTTTCTAATAGTCTCTCTTGCATTCCTGTTCCCCTAGTTGGAGATTACTCATGCGACTGGCAACATGGGAGGGGCATTTAAACTGCTTTTTAGTCCTGTGCAGTTCAAGGGGCACAGACACGCCATTTGCCCGTAGAAAGACGTGTCTGCATTAAAAATAGATGTGACAGCTGGGGTCAGACAGAAATAAGATCCTAGGTATAGGAACACAAATTTTGTTTAGTATTAACACTAACTGTTTTGTTTGTTTGTGAGATGTACTGGCTTGTCAGGAAATCCTTGACAACAACTTTGCAAAATGAATTGGAAACTTTCTTTGTGATGAAAATATTTCAGACCTTTGCAGGAGTTTACTCAGTAGTGCCTAGAACCCCCTAAAAAATCTAAACCTATTTGGAATAGCAGAGTGTAGAAGAGGTGTGGAAGAGGGCAGGCATCTGTGATGAAAAGTTATAACCACTCATACTCTTTTTAAGAACAGCTTTTAAAGATTATGATAGCATACATATATATATATATCTGTCCCTATTTTTCTATTTTTCACGCGCTTAATGTTGCAGTCATTTATCAGCACCTTCTCTGATAGCAACAGATTCTATGTTAGCTGACCCAATCTATACAGTCTGTCTGTTGGGCTTTGGATCAAACTGGATTTAACAGAAAGTTGCCAGCATTCCTGTTAGTACCAGCATAAATCCTTACGGACAACATTTCAGAACCTTGTGAAAAGAAAAATTGGAACATAACCCATTCTTTCCAAAAATTCTGGAAAAATAAATGAGAGCCATTCAGTCAACACATGGTGTGCAGTGGGTATAAATCTTCAGGGCTGCAGATGAAATCCAGCGTGAAAAAGCCTCAGAGTTGAATTGCATAGTATCTGGTTCTGTGGGACGAGAAGTCTAAATGTTCCTGTGTACCGTGGAATATGGCTGTCTTCCATTTTGTTAGGAGAAATCAGTTTGGCTTCCACAGTCTTTAATTTTTTAATGAATAAATTTTATCAGAATGAAACTGTTTCAGTATTACTACAGTAATACAGAACTTAGTAGATTTCTGTTCCTCCTAGAGTGTTAGAGAAAATGTAAGATTTTTAATGTTGCAAAATTCCCTGGAATGCGAGAGATGTTCCTTTCCCTTCTAGCTCATGACCTATTTAAAACTGAGCAGCGTGATGTGCTTTACATATCCCTTCTAGTACAACCTCAATTAATCTTATTTTTTCCAATTTCAACATTTGCTGCAATAATTTTCACATGATTGATCGCAGCAACCATTAGGGATGTAAGGTTACAGAATTTTGGAACAAAAAGCTAGTGAGACAACATTATGCCAGGTTGTTTTCAATGACAAACTGAAAATAAAAAGTATGATGAGCAGTGATATTCTGAATGTTAGCGTCTTTGACCTGCCAGGATCAAGAAAAATATAAAAGTTGGAAGAAAAGAACATGCTTAAAATTTTGGTTCTAACTTTATTATGTAACTTAGCATTTGTGGTGTTTAAGTATATTTATAGATCTCTTTTTGGGTCACATGTTTTTGCAGTCTCAAAAGTATTTTCAATATCATAGATGATTTTATGGATCTAATGGAAACATGGATTTAAATTCTTGCGAATAACCTCTCAGTTTTTTTCTTGGCTTCATGAAATCACTGAAGCTCTTTTTATTGTATTGCTATGTAGGCTTCCAGTTTTCTCGTTAAATTGGTATGGCCATAAAAGATGATACATATTAATAAAATGTTTTTTGTCCTTTTTGTATTTATAGCTTATTCAGAAAAAATGACATAACTGTGCTTTTCCTAGAGTTTGTTTTGTATAAATATGTTTTAGTTTCTGAATCTTAAAGATCTAATTATTTTTTCCAATTGAACAAGAGCTCTGCCTGTTCACACAGCTGCTCATACAGGCATCCTCCCTCTTTCTTTTGTCTCGTGGGTGGCAGAGTGGTCTTAGGGAGCATTATGCAGCCAGGGTGCCAAACCCGCTGCCTCCAGCTGCGCTGCAGTCCCTTCGTGTTGGTGCGTGGTATGCATGCTGGGGAGCTGGATTCCTCCCTCCAGCAGAACAGGAGAAGATATGAAAAACTTTTCTTCTTCCTACAGAAGTCTAAACAAGACAGAAGTGGAAGATAATTTGTCTTCCCTGGAACTCCCACCCCTTCTTTAATCCTTGGTGCAGTAGCTAAGAAATGTTGTAGGATATCCTTGGCAACCGTAGGGAAATAAAGCTCAGTTATCATTAATGTGTGGTTGCTAAAGAAACCCTCATAGTTTCCTAGCTGTCATGAATGGGACTACAGGGATTATCCTTTTTGCCTGCAAGTGAATCTCCCCACCTACTACTCAAAAAGAGAGCTACCTCCCTTTTTCTTTTTTCCTTAGAGTTGCTGAATGGTCCATTGAGGTAGAGAAGGAGAGAACAGGGCTACAAGAGAAATAAGTAGATGCACTGCACCATGAAGAAACTGCTAGGTGTGATAAGGACTGTCTTTCAGATCTGTGGGAGAATGGATTCCATGGAGAGTTTTTACATGGCTGAATTAAGGTGTTTGTAAATTGTGGGGTTTGAGTCTAGTCCTTGTTAAACCTTTCAAATATTTGTTAACGTATGTACATATTATAAGTTGACAGGGTCTGTTTCTGACATAGTGCTTTGTGAAGAATGCCCTTACACAATGTTTATTACCTATCACTCATTGGATTTTGTAAATATGAAGTTGTTTGTATATTCAATAATACACATTTTCAATACTAGTTGTTTTAAAATGTTAAAATATTACTTAGCTTTGCAGCTTGTCAAAGAATGTGCACTGATTAAATAGGCATTTTTGATTACCTTACTGAATGTAAATTTTTATCATATTCACCCAGTTTCCAAACAATCTGACACGGAGTAAACTAATCAGTAGATATATTTTCCATTATTTACTGAAAAATTTCCAAAGAAATGTCAACATTTTTCCATGTATTTTCCGAATTCTTTATACTTTTTAGCACTTGTGGAGGGATGTAGCATTTAATCTATTCTGCTGCTGTTACATACTATTTTTAGCTTCAGCCTATGGTAGCTCAACTGTATTACCAAAGTAAGGTCTTCTGTGGGGTTTAAAAATGCCATAGTTGTTAAGGGTTGGACTGAAGCTGTGTGTATGTTAACTGATCTATTGGAATCATTCTGTTTTCTACAGATTCTTTTGATTTTATAGTATTTGTAGGAGTAATTTTCTGATTGAAATGCCTGCTTAATAGCGCTGCAGATATTATTGCTTTCTGCTTAAAAGACAGACTTCTCAAATGTTAGAATTTGTTTGTTATGGTCAGGTAGAACAAAGTGGCCTTTTTCTTTTCTTGTATAAAAAGTCCTTGAGACCAGCAAGTATTTTGCTTTACAAATAACTTACAACGCTTAGAATGTACTTTTTTTTCTCCCCCGGCACCAGCCTCTTTATAAAAGTCAGTGCTAAATGTCTGATGAGGCCAGGACGCCAGCCCAAATATTTTAAAAGTGTTCCTTTAAAGCTGTTCCTCAGCTCTGTGTTGAGGTGCTTAGGAAATTCATTGACTGCGAAATGACTAACAGGCTGCTGAGCAGAGACTTGTGTTCGTGAAATGTATAGAAATGTGTCAAGGTAGCTTGTTCTTTCTAAGCTTGTGAGTTGTATCAGAATTTCCAGAGTTACGAAAGTAACATCATTGAAGCTTTAATTTTAGGATTTTCAGTTCTCAGTCTTGAGGTCACTAAGGACAGTGAATATGAAACACAAATGTATGTGGAAATGCTTTTAACGTTGCAGCCTGTCTCTGCCTTTTCAGAAAAGTTCTTTCCTACTTCTGGTAGGCTGAGACTTGCATGTTGGAGTAAGGATAACTTCAGGGGCATTGTGTGAACTGTAATTTCTGTGTGAAAGGCAGGGCTGAGGTATTGAAGAGTTCTGTGTTCATCAGGGCTGGATTTGATGTTTTAATCTACACAACTGCCTCGCTGTATTTTGCAAGTACTGAAGTGGAGCAAATAAACTTGAAAACTTGCAATGAAACAAGACCAATGCCTCACCGCAGTCAACCACTGATCATGTTTCAAGTGTGAGCACGTTATATATGTATTATGCTGGACTCAGTACTCAGTAATAAACTGAGAAGACAGTCATCAGATGAATAGATAGAGGCTATGTCATGAAAATCTGAGGTTGCAGAGTTGACTCCCAAACTCTGAAAACTGTTTGAAAATCGTTTCAGTTCGAGAATGTCTGTGCTCAAATGAAAAAGATAGGTTTTCACATTTACCACAGGATTCACAAAATCGAGAGAAAAAGAGTATAACAACTAGTGAGATCTTAGTGCAGAAAAATTGTCTAAATTTTCATTAATTTACAAATCTACCTAGAGTTCAGAAGAAGTGAAAATGGAAGGTGACTCATTCAGTACAAACATGGAATTGAAAACAAAATGTATTAAATGCTATGAGTCTTAGCCCTCTATCAATCCAGATGTACACTGGAAAAAGCAATCATTTTTATATTCTTATGCTGATTTATTCAAACACATAGTGAAGAAATCATAGAATCATAGAATGGTTTGGGTTGGAAAGGACCTTAAAGATCCTCTAGTTCCAACCCCCCTGCCTTGGGCAGGAACACCTTCCACTAGACCAGGTTGCTCAGAGCTCTATCCAACCTGGCCTTGAACACTGGCAGGGAGGGGGCATCCACAGATTCTATGGACAACCTGTGCCAGTGCCTCATCACCTTCATAGTGAAGAATTTCTTCTTTATATCTAAATCTCTTTCAGTTTAAAGCCATTACCCCTTGTCCTATCCCTACATGCCTTTGTCAAAAGTCTCTCTCCAGCTTTCCTGTAGGCCCCCTTCAGGTACTGGAAGTCTGCTGTAAGGTGTCTCAGGAGCCTTCTCTACTCCAGGCTGAACAACCTCAACTCTCTCAGCCTTTCCTCATAGGAGAGGTGCTCCAGCCCTCTGATCATTTTTGTGGCCTCCTCTGGATCTGCTCCAACAGGTCCACGTCCTTCTTATGTTGGGGCTCCAGAACTGGACACAGTACTCCAGATGGGGTCTCAGCAGAGCAGAGTAGAGGGGCAGAATCACCTCCCTCGCCCTGCTGTCCATGCTGCTTTTGATGCAGCCCAGGATATTGTTGGCCTTCTGGGCTGCAAGCGCACATTGCCAGGTCATGTTGAGCTTCTTGTCAGCCAGCACCCCCAAGTCCTCCTCCTCTGGGCTACTCTTAATCCATTTTCCACCCAGCCTGTATTTGTGCTTGGGATAGTTCTGACCCCTGTGCAGGACCTTGCACTTGGCCTTATTGAACTTCATGAGGTTCCCACAGGCCCACCTCTCAAGCCTGTCCAGGTCCCTCTGGATGGCATCCCTTCCCTCCAGTGTGTCCACTGCACCACACAGCTTGGTGTCATCAGCAAACATGCTGAGGGTGCACTCAATCCCACTGTCCATGTTGCTGACCAAGATGTTAAGCAGCACTAATCCCAATACTGACTCCTGAGGAATGCCACTCGTCACCGGTGCCCACTTGGACATCGAACCATTGACCACAACTCTTTGAGTGCGACCATCCAGCCAATTCCTTATCCATGGAGGGGTCCATCCATCAAATCCATGTCTCTCTAATTTTGAAACAAGGATGTCTTGCAGGGCAGTATGAAATGCTTTGCACAAGTCCAGTTAGATGATATCAGTTATAGGTTATATGTTAATTGATTTAACTTTCCTGCCCTTTGTCTTCTTTCAAAATGTTGCAGAGATGTAAAATGTGAGAGAAGTGCCTTAATACAGCTTTATGGTGGATGTGAAGTTTGGAGAGCAGGAAGATACTTGAAAAGTATTCATTTTGAGTATTATAAAGTGTCATGAATTATGACTAGGGGTACACAAAAAATGTTGCAAATTAGAGCTGGTGTAGACTAAGTTAAATCGTTTTGTAAAACAAAGCATGATTGTCAATTGTCCTTGTGCACTGGACTGTGACTAGGAACAGCTGATCCAGTGCATTGCTTTTGGGAGAAGGAAGTTATAGGAAGCTCTTTCCATTCCTTAGCCATGAGTACTGACTGCTGGACTTTGTGGATGACCCCATCAGAGCATATGGCTGGCCTGAAAGGACAGACCTTCTGAGATCACATGCTTTTTCAAGGCAGGTCCTGGTCATTGCTGCCAATTACAACTAGCTGATTTTTGAAGGGTCGTCAGTTTCAGTAAAGCAGTTGCTGACCTTACAAACCTGTTTTGTGACATTGTTTGTAAGAGAGTAATGGTGAGAGATCTCACAATGGCAAAATGCAAAAGTGTTCTGAGTATGATCTAAACATGCTGAGAGAGCAGATATTTCAGTGTGATTACAGGTTTGGTGTGGTTAAGAAAGACCCTGAGTGGTCTAAACCAATAATAACAGATGTTGGTAAACATTATTTTTCACATGCTTGCGTGGAGAGAATAACAAGACTTTGGAACCTCCATTGCCCTTAGAACAGATTCATGTGATGTCTGTAATTTGCCTGCCTCACTCACAAGAAAAATAAAGGAAATAAACAATAATTTTAATCAGTGGGGTACAAAATCCACCACTTGACAGGATACCTGTCGAATTCTACAAAACCTTTAACATTTATTAAAGAAGTTCCCTGCTTACGTTTAGTCATCTCACTCTGCTACTTTTCAGTCTGTATAGCACTAATTACAGCACTCCTATGATGGTATAAAGATGCTGTAGATCAGTGGTCTGCAAAGCTGTGGTGTGCCAGGGGATGCAGCTGATTCATGGAACTGTTGTAAGTAGCGTTTTCCAAGAGATTTTTCAGTTAAAAGTCTGAGGTGTGTTCAAGAGTCTGTGAGAAGTTTTTAGGCCTGACAGTGTATTTGGAGCTAAGCCTGAGAATTGCAGCACTGCAGATTCCGGAACATGAGTAATAGCTTTCTAAAAGATTATGTGAAAGGGGAGACACATCACTAAATTATTGCTATTAATGATTAAATGAATACTACTGCAATTCATGAGTTATTTTCCATAGGTTCTATGAAAAAAAATATATCTCTTAGCAAACACTGCTGTATGTCTGTTTGATAAAATTTCTGAGGTTCATACAGCAGAGACACAAAGTGTATTGGATGGATTTCACATGCAGCAAAGAAACAGAGACTTAACTACAACTAAGCAAAGGAATATGGTAGGCACACACACCTGACTGTACTGTCTGTGTACAACTGTACAGAAATGGCCCAAGAATCTCAAAGTTGTCCGGCTGCACCAGCACAACTTTGCACAAGGCTGATAAACTTGGATTTCCTTTCACCATGCTACACTGATCATTGTAAAACAGCCCCAAATATTAATCCTCTGTGTCTGGAGAGGGTATTCTGGAACAGTAAAATTGTGCTGTGGCATTGGTGTGGCACAGCACTGTACTAACGTACCGAAGTTTCTTCTAGATTGAGGCTGTTATCTCTCTTGCTGTGGAGATGTGTTACTCTGGGTCAGTGCTAGCGTGGAGATCTCTGCACCACGCTTCGCTGCACAGGATTAATGTTCAGGCTTTTAAGTAACACTTTCAGGTGCAGTCTGATGCTGTCTGGAATAATTTCAAACCTACATAATAAGTAAATTTGAGGTGCCAACACTACTGAAGTGAGGATATTTAAAACCTGGGGCCAAAACACAAGCATTGCATTCCATGTTAGGTTATTCTGTAATTTAGTAACTTGCTCAGACATAGTGAGAACACATATGTGTAGTAACTAGTTATTTTTAATGTCTTCTTTTTAGATTTCTGTACTTCACATGCAGCTTACTCATTAGACTGTAGTTCTAATTGCTGTGTGTTTTGTAGCACATAATTTAGTGGCTGTGCAAGCTGCTGCATTGAACGAAATTCACATGCATGGGTCTGTTTAGCTACAAGGCCAGCAAAGCAGAAGCAAGGACCCCGTGTACTTCTGGCTTGTTCTGACAACATGCCTGATATTTTTACATAAGTCTGTACAAGACTGTTATTTTGGTCATGACCAGAGAAACTGAGATCCAGTTTACTGACCCATAATGAAAACTTCTTTATGCCTTGGTAACTGTCTTCTGTTAGTCAGACACATTTCTTTTGGTATTGGCTGTGAAATCTCTCTTTGCTTAGTCTGGTGGAGAGCTGTGATATTTGTTATCTGTTTGAAAATGTGTGTTCATGGAATCAGAAAAGGAGGTCTGAAAGGAACACAGGAAGTCATCTAGTATCCATGCATCCCAAAACAGAATTAAATATAAGTGAATATATAAGTAAAATAAGTGAATATATATTAAAAATAGTAAGTGAAATATAAGTAAATTCCAACAGATTTTTTTCTTTAAAATACTATCGCTATGTGTGCCACAACCTCTCTGCACAATCTGTCCCAGTATTTCACTGTCCTCACTGTTAAAATGTATCCCTTGTTATTTAATTGTTTTCCTTGCTGTCATTTAAATCTGTTTTTTTTTCTTCTCTGCTGTCCACAGTGACCATAGACAACACATGATTCACTTCCTTTTTATATATTTGAAAAATGTCCATAATTTCTGTAACTTTTCCCTTTGCCGCCTCAGTCTCCTCAGTTATCACTCTAAATTAAAGTGGGTTTTTTAGGACGCGTGCATGCTCAGTGCTCTCTTCCCTTGTTTTGAAGTGTGTGTAGGGGGGGCAGGTGTTACGATGCCCACAACTATTCACAGCACTTCAGCTCTGGATTTATCATTGTTGAAGATGATGAAAGGTAACCAGATGTTTTTACAGGCTACAATCTATTCATTCACATCACTTTGATATTTACTGTTTTGGGCAGGACTAGAAAGGGATTTACAGCAGGGCAGCATATTTCCTTTGCACTAAGCTTGTGATTTCACTGTTGTGATCCTTTTTTGTAGGACTGTGATATAGCCAGCTGTTTATTTTTTCCAATTTGAGTACAGAAGTTTGTGCGTATTGAAATGTGTGCTTTTAAAATTGCTTTTGTGTTTAGGTCTGTTTCTGCACATTACCAAGGCTATTTTAGTTTTAATCTTGCCCTTTGTCATATCTGTGTTCTCTTTCAGCTTTCTCTCTTTTTGATAACCTTGGCTGAAAATATTTAGTTTTTTCCAGATGCAGAAAATGTTTCTGAAGAGCATTATTTGATGCATTTTTCCATTTGATAGTGGTCCATTATTATCTATTCCAAGATGCTTCCACTGCCAATGTTTTTGTACAGTCCTTACGCTAGTTTCATTTAGAGCACGCTTTCTGAACCTGCTTTGAAGAACCTAGTTTGTGAAGGGTTTAAAACCATGCTAGAGAAATGGCATGTTATTGTCTACCTCTTTTACTCACACATGCGTGGCTCTGTCATAGAAAGAGATGAGATTGTTTGAGCCAACTGTCCTGGGTTTGGCCAGGACAGGGTTAATTTTCACCAGACTCCAGGAAGGGGCACAGCCGGGGGGTGGGGGCTGACCCCACCTGGCC
>Ga0065711_1004351_pt1 | contig 34204 bp, 16 predicted proteins | sample Hoacrofraction12_FD_59098 | JGI IMG/M metagenome (GOLD analysis project Ga0065711, IMG submission 59098) | Hoatzin crop microbial communities from Cojedes, Venezuela - Epithelial fraction 12 v2 (version 2) | ecosystem: Host-associated > Birds > Digestive system > Esophagus > Crop | place...
TAGAATGGTTTGGGATGGAAAGGACCTTAAAGCTCATCTCATTCTACCCCCCTGCCATGGGCAGGGACACCTTCCACCAGCCCATGTTGCTCAGAGCTCCATCCAGCCTGGCCTTGAACACTGCCAGGGAGGGGGCAGCCACAGCTTCTCTGGGCAACCTGTGCCAACACTTCACCACGCTCATAGTGAAGAATTTATTTCTTATATCTAATAGAAATATGCTCTTCCCCCTCGTCCTATCACTCCAGGCCCTTGTAAAAAGTCCCTCTCCAGCTTTCTTGTAGGTCCCTTCAGGCACTGGCAGCTGCTCTAAGGTCTCCCCGCAGCGTTCTCTTCTCCGGGCTGAACAGCCCCAACTCTCTCAGCCTGTCCTCATAGGACATCTGTGGTAACTGCATGCAGGTTGATCCTCAAATGTTATAGGAATGTAAAAAAATATTATTTACCGTGAGAAGATGACCATGTTTCTTTTATGTATTGTTTCTCCCTGCTGTATTTTGTTTTAAGAGACCTAGCTTAAGCATAGAATAATTTCTCCTTTAGTTATAAATACCCACTTGGTATTTATTGAAGCCATCAGAAGACTATCATTAACTTCCATGGCATTTAGACAAACTGAATTAACTTATTTACAAAGAATTGCACACTTATGTTTACAAAATCATTTGCCAAAATGTTTTAAAATTTAACAACAAGCAACTTGCTTTTGAAATGTATTTAAGTCTTTGCAGAAACTAGTTCAAACGTTGGCTTACGTAGCATATGTAATTTCAGATAGGACACGTGTCAGAAGGTGGGCTGGGAAGAGGGAGCAAAAGATCAAAGGGTTGATTCCTTCCTACCACACACTTTCATTCTCAGTATGGCTACCACATGAGTACTATGTAGCATCCTGAAGTTAAATCCCTCAGTCTACAGCTTGTAAGCTACGAGTGCATAAAAATAAGAGTTGCACCTTCCCATGTTTTGTCTCATATATTTCTTAAACACTGTTCCACACAGAGCTCAAAAGGACAATAATACTGGGTGCACTCTTTACAGTTTACAGAGAACATCTTTTTCCACCACTCACTGCACCGTCCACCTCCACATATCGTTCAGAATTGGCCACTTTCAGTTTCTGCATTTCTGTAAAGACACTTCATCTTTTCTTCCTGCTCTTTAGCCCCAATTTCCTCTCCCTCCTCACTCACAGTCTATATCTGCAACTTGCTGTGTTTCCTCGCTGAAAGAAAAAAGTCATTCCTTCTTCCCAAGAAATGCTGATGTCTTGGTGTTTCTAAAGCAACCATTATAAAGGCTTCTTGTCTATCTTTAGTTTATGTCTGATCTCCTTTTACACGTTATTTGTTGCCCTTATGAGAGGTCCAGTTTGCAAAAATAAACTGCATTGTAATTGCACTGACTGATTTTGGAAGATGACAACTAATCATGTGATTCCACTTTTAAGGCATCAGATTTTTTGTGTAAGATAAAAGCATCTGAAAATTAGGATATTGGTTCAGTAGAGCAGTCTGTCTTCCACACAAAAAATATATCTCTCAGATACAATTTCTGGTAATAAATGAGAAAATTAGGGATTGAGGGTTTTTTTAAAGATTTAAATATTTATGCATTTTAATTTGCTTGCTGAAAAGAATGGCAGGGATTTTGACTTATTTAACAGAATCTGGTATGTGGTACTTTTTATTTAATTATGTGACAGTAACATACATTTAAAAATTGTCCGTATTTTAGTTCTTGAGAAAGCAGGCACTGATACCCACGAACCAGAGAATAATGGCAGATGCAAAAAAAGGAAGATAATTTGTATGAATTCATTGAACACATTACTGTAGAAGTATAGTATAACTTTTTATTAGCTTTTAGTTTCATATGTGGCTTGTAATGTTCACAATTCATTCCTAAAAGTATATTTTCAGATACACTGCACCATACCGTCAAGACAGTAGAGGAGCTACTGGTTATCATTCTTGGAACTCAGAGAACAAAATACCTGCCTTAATCTTCAACTCGTTTTTCACAAATCAGGTAAAGCACAAACACAGAAAGGCAAAATTTGTCCCACTCTCCAGTACAAAGTTGTGCCAGGGATGAACTGGGCCCACTGTCTACCTGCAACTCAGATTTATTGATCATGCTGTGATGGCTTTTTAGATGTGGCTTTCCTACAGTATTAGCCAGCAAGCTGTTCTGTACAGCCACTGTGTTCTTACCATAAAAGCCAATCTGGAAATCCAGTTCCCAAACTGAAATGGACAAATAAAAGATCTCTTGTTCAATTATACGTGAATGTCTTTGATTCCCATAGAAGTCTTTCTTTAGTCTTTTAACTAATCATTTAGCCTAAAATAATCTGATATTTTATATTAAATGTAGCCAATGTTTCTTTGATACAGGCTGTAATACAATGTAACTGTGATAAATGAATTTTCATAATACAAATAGAGAGGAAATTATATTAAAAAGTTAAGATAATGGTATGAGCAGATAAAAGGCAATGGACTGAAACAAAAACAAATAGGAAAGGCGGCTTAACTTCTCACCAACATGACAGCCTCTCCTAGATTTCTCCTGGGAGTACTGTTGTCATTCTTTTTAACAAGATTCTTTCTATAGTGTATTCCTGATTAAATGATACATATTGCATTTGAATGTTAAAAAGAAATATAAGCCAACCCAATACAAACAACAAAATAAAGTCACAATCTGTATCAGAAATTAATTTTCCAGTTGCCCAACTTGAATGTATGTGCTAGAGTTTATTGACAAAATACATTTCCCAGTTATCCTAGTTTCCCAGATTTGTAAAAGATTCTCCTGAAATGTAACATTTTCTTGATTAAATCATTTAAGGATACTAAATATCAACTTATCTCCATCTGAAACCTTTCTTTTGTTGGTTTTTAACATTCCATGATGAATTAAAAATTGCATTGCTAGAATTAGTGTGGAGGGTAATATTGGAATGCTATTTTCAGGCACACACTAAAAGTGCTTTCAGAAAACTCTCTAACATACATATACAAAAACTTTTTTTTAATTTTATTAGAGAGTTCAGAGAAAGCAAGACCAGAAAAAGTGCACACAACTTTCAGTAAGGAAAAGAACAGCGAGAGAAAATGTTGCATTCCTGTGCTATTACAAGATGAATGATTGCCAAGTGCCCTCTGTAAGACCTTGTAGGAGTGGCAAGAGATCATGTAAAAAATTACATCCCAGTCTCCTTAAATTTTCTGAAAGCAGGTGACACTGAAATACAGAAAGCTTATATGCAAGTTCATTAGTGACTTTCCTTTAGTAACAGGAAGTGTAAATTTGTATATTCTACAAGTTTAAGGTTAAAGGTATTGTTGCTGAAAGAATAAATCACCTTTGAACTTAAGGAATCCAAATATAGCACCATTAATAAAATGAAACAGGAATAGTAAGAAGAATTTTGAACACGATGGCTTTTGCATTTACTGTCCTCAGCAAAAAATATAAATTAGTATTCACAAAAGATTTCCAAAGATCAAAAAGTATCAGAGTGGAAAATCAATGTTTATCGTTTTAGCATTTCAGACTCTTTCTTTCTGTCTTCCACCTCCTACTTTTCTTTTCGATATTTATGTCGTGTGAATTATTGATACATGTGTCTATCATTTTGTGACTTTCAGTAATCCAAAGGATTGAACCAGATAGTTAGAACTGAAATAAAGCATTTGTTAGCTGTGACCTGAAAATCATCAGCAGGAGTATATATGAACATTCCAACACAGTTATTGCATTGCATCATTACAACACCATGTTCTTCCACTTCATGACCTCGTACCAGCAATGGTAGCTCTACGTAATTGATGCTGCTGGCTGCTTGATTTGGAGTAAGAGTCAACCTTTCCATGCCTGATCATTTTTCACATCTCCATTTTATGGCACATTCTGCAAGGTCTGTAACAGGAGTTACAGAAACCCAGCTGACCACTGCGTTTGTCATGCTACACGGCATTGGAGAGACAGGGTGATCACAGACATGATTGGTTGTGTCAGGGGGAGGGGGGAGAAGTCAAGAAATACTTTGAACGCTTGACACTTCAAATTTCCTGAAAGGTTGGTGATCTCTAACAGTGTCGATCCTTTTTCATTGTGTCTCGGGGGATCTAGACCTGCTTGTAGGTTCCTTATTGTTTCATGCAAGCGCAAACAAAATCCTGTGTTTAGGAAAGGTGCAGCACAGGCTTTTTCATTCTTTACATATGTATCTATATCTCCAGCATTTTGCAGATAAGACAGAGTCTAGAAACCTTTAAATACATTACATTGAAAAAGTATTTAACAGTGATACAAGAGGTAAAAATAATAAAAGAAAATTTAAGAGAAAAGAAAGACTAAGAAACTCTCTATACAACTCACAGCACCAGACCAGGAAAAGATTCTGGAAACAAAAACAATTATTTCTAGTGTGCAGATATTTCGCCTCCATTTTCTGCAGTTTCTCCTGAGATAAAATGAAAGGTGATTAAATTTATCTAATCCAAAAATGCATAGAGACCACAGTCTCAGCTGCAGCTAAAGTTCTGTGCATTTTAGGAAAGGGAGTAGTAGACTAGCTTTAATCAAATTTTCTAGTTTTCTAATGCTCATTATGACAGAAGACATTACAAACCAAACCATAATTCAAAACCCCCTAGAAGGTGGTTTAAAATTAAACTTGTTTCAGAAAACTCAGAGCCCTGTGCCAGCTGGGGTTGGGAAGGACACAACATCCAAATATGTAGCTTTGAGGAAAAAACATGATTCCTGGAGAACCATGCTGTTAGGCAAAAGTTCCATTTACGTAGAACCTAAAATTCTTCATAAAACTCTAAATCTCGACAAAACTCAGTCTGTCAGCTGTCAATCTGCTATTTGGGTATTATGCTTTCATCTGGAGACTGCAGTAGCTATTGAGCACTTGGAAATTGTCATGGTGTGAACAACGGTAGCTGAGAACTTTTCAATTGCTAAGGACCATTAGTACAAACGTATCTCCAGATGCTCAGCCACTGCCTGAAGTTGTGGTACATGGACAGGAAGATTCATGCATAGCTCAGCCTTCCAGCCAGCTGTTAATACACGGAGAGACAGAAATAAAGGGACGAAAAGAAGAACCCAATTTTTTGTTGCACTGCAATTCTGTGGCTGTGCATGTTAGAATAATATACTTCCCATGGTATAATAACCCCCTAGCCTGTTTTTAGCAGTCTGCCTACAACAGAGAATGAGTAACAGGATTAGAAACAACTTTATTACAATTTTATTCCCTCTTTGTGCCATTTTTCTCAGCACTTTACTGCTTTCCCACTCCTGTCCAGGATAATAAGAGAGTGGGATAACTCTCCTCTCATGCAAATATTCAGCTGATACTAAGAGGGTAATAAAAGTATGATTCAATGCCCATTTGGAAAATCAATCAAAGTGGATTTTGATCTATTCTCAAAGATCTACAAATCAGCTGAAAAAAATCCATTACATAAATCCAGATTCACAGTCCCTTTCAGTAGTATGGATAGACGTAAGTACACATGACTACATTTTCAAGGGGACCTTACAGCTCGTAACAACAGTCATCAAATCAGATTTTCAAAGCTACCTAAGTATTTAATTCTCATTGGTGCTTATCTGCATCTCCATAAGCCTAAGTACTATAAAAAAATTCCATACTTTGATCATCATCAAGTGCATAAGGAAACTCTCAAAAACATGTAAATAGCTGACAGATAATTCATTCAGAGGAACGGAGGTAGGAGGGAACAGATCGAACAGAATAAGTAATTCAAAAGAACAGGTCCTTTCATAAATAATCTGCATTCACTTTGTATCTCAGGAACAAATGGCTCAAGTAATGAGAAGTGACATAATTCTCACTCCCCAAAAAAGTCTTTAGTCTTAGTCTGATTTAGGCACAGTCCCCAAAGCGCCCTATATTGTAGCTTATACTTTCCAGTCTCACCCTAAAGAAGAAGAAAAGAGAAAAAAACATGTTTTCTGATTCCATTCAGTCTCTTTCAGTAAATTTAGGCTACTGCCATTTAGGATGTAAGCATCTGCCCGATTCTTTAAGAGAGCCAGTGATTTCCTTTACATGTCCTGCTCCTTTACATTATATTTTTGAGAACATATTTATCTCGTGCTGCTTTTCCATAGCACAAATGTTATTTCTTCTCATAAGAGAAGAAATTGTTCTGCCAAAAATTCAAATAAGTTGCTTTCTGCCAAGAATTCAGCTAACTTTGTTTAAAATCCATTTCTTCTGGAAAATGGAAGTGTATCTGTCTTCCAGATACCATTTGAAAATGACATGCAAATTCCAGCATATTCCTTAAATTTGCAGAAATGAAATTGTGTTTGCCACTGAAAGCATTCAGAAGAAAAATGGAAAGCAAGTTTCTTTTAGGTCAAAAACATTTTGATTTTTCTTGAATTTGTGTTGTGTTAAAAGATTTCTCAGGACTCACCACGTCTGTTGTGTCTGTTTTATTGCCACGGCCTGTAAGAAAAAAGGCTGTGTTCTTCTCTCTGGCTGAGGCTTTACATTTTTTCATTCTTCTTGGCTTCTGAAAGTTATTCCTATTTAAAAATAGAGATGCTTTTGTCTAGTCTATGTGTATACAAACAGACAAGCACCTCCACCAGAAGCACAGTCTCTGCATTTCCTGAGCTCTAAGGAAAACTAGGACTATTCACCCTTGTTACCTTCAGGAAAAAACATGAATTACAGGCTTTTTTTATTATTATTTGATAGAGTATAAATGCAACAGTGAAGCATCTGTCACGTGAGCTGGTATGACTGCAGAAATCTGTTCTGTAGAGTTTGTTTACAAAAGGCATTACCATTGCCCAAAGTTTTGAATGACAGAGTACAAACTACCTCTAAAGGTTCATCTACATTGCTTATTTAGAATAACTTACTAAAAACTGAGAAATACCTCTAGCTTCCTCACTATTGGGGTCAGACTCAATAGTATTTCTCTTTACTCAATAATTCAACATAAATCACTGATGCAAATGAGCATGTGTTTTTTGGGGTCAGACTCAATAGTATTTCTCTTTACTCAATAATTCAACATAAATCACTGATGCAAATGAACATGTGTTTTTCTCAGTTCAGCAGGTGATAAACTGTAAGGAAAACGCTGTCTTTCCCAAAAATTCAGTATCATTTAAGGCAAAACAAAACTAAATTCAAGGCAGTGTGTTAGAAAAAGGAAGAAAATAAGAAGTACGTTTGAAAGATTGCGTCAAAAAAGTTCTTATTTAATCTGTATTCTTATCATGCAACTCTAATGCTTTGTTTTATGACACCTGCATGGTGATTTTGCTTAGCTAACAAATTTTCTGGCTGTGTAAGAGAAAGAAATTACTTTTTACAGTTAGTGTGCAGAAATTAGAATTATGCTGGTAGACATGAGAAAATAAAGAGAGGAAATGTCTGAACTCCTCACTGAGGGGATATAGCAGCCTTTCAGTTGCTCAAATTCACAATACAACTATCATCGTGGATTCCAGTCTTCAGTTTCCTGGCGTATACATCAAAACCAAAGCTGGATTCAGTTGCTCACCTGTGAGCACCTAATGCCACGTGGGACATGCTGAAACATCAGCATGAGGTGGGCAGGCATGGTGCAGGACCCAGGGGATACTCCCTGCCTTCTGGAGGAGTAGCTGGAGACCCAGTAGCAGACCCCAGGGCACCTCAGAGGGCACTGAATAAAGTCTCTGGAGTCTTCAGTGCTGACAAATGCTATAGACTTTTCCTTCTGACAGGAAGCTACAGATACGCCTTCACTTGGGATAAAACCCGAAAGTCGCACCAAAGCTTTAATGGTGTCAGAGGAGGCAGAAGAAACTTATACATGGGTAGGATTCTTCTGAAACTAAACAAACTTCTAAAAACTGACCCAAAAGAAAGAATTTTTAATGAAATGTTGAAATGTTTCTGAAGTCATCTATAGCAATTTATAGAATCAGTTTTGATTTTGTAAACAAGTCAGGAAAGAGGTAAAAAGATTGAGAATATAACCCTCAGATAAATGTTAGCCTTAAAGAATGAATAAAACACTTGTGTAGACAGTAGAACCAAGATTCCACATTTCTTATATTTAGTTCTATGATGAGAAATGCAACATTTTACATTTAAAAAACATTAATAATAGAATATGGAATATTCAGCTTCACCTCTGCACTCATTTTTTTAAAAAAGTATTTTTTCATGAAATGATCCAGACCTATTCTAAAGACCTAGGCTTAGATATTGATGGCAAAGACACTAAAGCATTTGTTCCTTGTGCTTATAATGGGATGATACATTACATTGTTATAGGATTAGTAGAATTAGTAATGGATTAGGAATAGTAGAATTAGTAATGAATCTGTAGTTGATGAAAGCTTTTAAAACATTTGTTGTCATATTTAAATAACTGATTCCTTGAAGATGCTGTCTCTGATATTGACTATACAAAGTTTATGCTCAGGCTATAAGAAAACGACAAATAGAAAGTCGTGTTTTTATATCACAGCACATAAAGCTTCTTCAGTATCTACTCTGCATGTTTTACAATCCATATGTAGCAGTTTTTGTCCAAAATACTAGTCTAAACACCAGTGAAAATGTATTAAAGCTAACCTTCCATCTAAATCATCTTTACAGATTTATTTTCAAGAATGTAAAATGTTGTCTTACATTAAACTACCAAAACTTTGAACTGGAAAATAACTTACTACAAATTGATAAAAAATCTGGGAAGGAAAAAATGTCTAGATGTGCATTGCCACCAGAGGATAAATAACAAAATAAGCAGGGGAAAATAACCAGAAAAAACCTCCAGAATATATGACATGTTGCAGCAATACTATACTTAAATTACAGTGACAGATAAGTTTTATAAACACTAGCACAAATGATTTGAAACTATACATATTTTTTTTCTTAGAGATGAACCAAACAAGATGCTAATAAACCTAAAATGCTCAGCTAAAGAGACATTCTGGGACAAATTAATTCATGAGGTGTCTTTAAATATGAAACACATTTAAGCAACTAAAAAAACCTTCTTTCCACTGCTCATGGTACCTAGCCAACCTTTTCTGTTTAAACTGCTTGTAATGTCTGACTAATTGATAATCAGGGCCAAAAATTAGAGTCTCACGCTCTGTCTTGTCAATTCAAGGCATACACCATGTGTTGACTGGAAGAGAATAAAACATCATATTTTACACTCAAAAGATGTCACAGTCCTAGGCCAATTCTAAGGAATAACTCCAGCATTTACAACGAAAGGGGAACAACGGTGCAATAAACAATTTGCCTGGCATCAGTCTGTTCAAAACTCCTTCCAAGGCGCTTTGAGAGGGAAGTCTGCTGCATGGGCCCCTGGGAGGCATCGGCGTGTTTCATGATGACGGTCCTTGGCAGCTCACCAGTTCTGCTCAGGAAGGAATCGGCCCCTTCCAGCAACCATACTCATTCATTTCCTACTCCAGCTTTTAAATTCTCCACCCTCTGGCCTTGTTCTTTCCTCTCCAAAGCAACAAAGGCAAACAATCCCTTTAGGACCAGACTCTGGGCGATCCAAACCAGCCTGAAGCAGAGGGCAGAGGTGTGCCATGCCCAGCATCACCTACTGTGTTAATGTCTACCCAAGAACATGAAGGGAAGAAGGATGCCAACCACTTTTCCTTGACGATTAAAGATTTTTCACTAAACTGCATAAACATCTGTCAAATGGTTTTAGAGGAAAGCATGCTTGACAGATTTTGTGGTTTTAGGGTTGTTCTCTTTTAATGAAATCTGTCTCATTAAATTCATTCGGATCGCTTCGCAGCCTTTCAGCGCAACAAGCTTTGAGTGCCTTCAGAACAGTGCTTCGTGAATGGAGAGCCTTGATATCTTTCTTCATTTAAATTTTGGTCAGTGTATATAATTTCTGTGATGCTTCCTTAGCTGCTGTTCTGAATTAAATTACATTGATTTGTTTCTACTTGGTATTATGTATGCAGGTGCAATTAAGCCATAACACTCTAAGTTTCCATTCTGAAATAAGAAACTTTGCAGAAGTAATCCTTCACTGGCCTTGCCACAATGGAAACTGCCTGCTTCCCTGAGAATGCCTCTCTAGCCGTTTGAAAGTCAAAACATTCCTGTCAAAAAAGACAGGAATCCTGTCGAATACTATTTTCCTCAGTTAGTAGGATATAGGAGCATAGTACCTGGGATAACTCATTCATGGCAAAATCCCTGTTCCAGAAAAATCAGTAGCAAACACTTGTTTCCAAGACTGGAATTTTATTCAGGCTAATTGCATGTTCTCTTTCTTCTGATTTATTTTCACAGATTATTTTTAAAATAGCTATTTATTCCCAAGCATTACAGATATGACCATGAGAAATGGTACAGTTGTAATTCATGCAAGAATACTGGTCACTATTGTTGTAAGTAGCTAATGGGGTCAATGAAGACCATGGAGACTGTACAATAGGTCACATCTCATTTCTGTGATCTGGGAACAAGAGCTTCCACGTTACTACTGAACCTGTCATTTGAATACATTAGGGTTTATACAGCATTTGCCTGCATCTTTTATAACTGTATTAAATATATTCACTGATAAGTGTCTGGACTGTGTCAAGAAGAGAATTGGACAAAAACCATTAAAATTCACAATCATGTAGTGTTTAATTTTAATCTACCAGTCCGGTTGCAGCCATCTGCACAATTAACTTGTCTGACCAAAGAGAGGAGGAGAAGGCTTAGCCTGAATCCAGGCTTGAGAAAAGAAAGTGATTCTGCACATGGGCAAAGGATTTTCAGCCAAAGTTAAGGTGACTACAATGGAATTCACAGGACTACCTTTCTCTCAGCACCCTGATGATCAAGGAAGCAGATGCAACTGGTAGATACCTACCGTAACAACTGAAAAATGAAACAGAAGCGTATGATCCACCATTGTCTGGTTGAGAATTCAACAGCACTTCACCCAGTCCCAAAAACCCTCTCGTTAAAAATTATTTTGGATGACGTGGATTTTGAAAACCTCAGCTAAATCGTAGAAGCTACCAAGTCTTATAGTCAATGCTTCTATTTTTTTTTCTTTCTCCCTGAACATCAGGCTTATTGATACAGCTCTCAAACTGAGAGCTGCCCAAGTCCGCGGGAATGCCACAATCATTAATCATGAACTTAACAACAAAAGCTCCTTGCAGCCTGGTTTGTACCTTCCTCTGCATGCAATGCAGAAATTCAGTGAATATAGACAGCATCACAAGCCCCAAGTCATTTGATTTGACTGTATAATCGTTCCAGTTATAAAGTTGCCTAATACTCATAATTTTTGATTTGTGCAGGCATACTTTTACCTTGTCTTCTAGGGCCTTTCTGGTTGGAATTTTTTAAGGAATTTAAGAAATTAGACACTTCATTCTCTGAACTTTGAAGTCTCAGCTAAAAAAACTGCAATAATTTACAAAATGTATTTTTCACTAGCAGTTTATTTCTTTCTGTACTAGCATCCTTCTACTCGGCTCTTAATGCAGCAACAGCTTGCCCTGATACAGGAAACACTCAAAAGGAAAAGATCTGTTAGAAACAGAAACGGCAACAGCAGCCTAGCTCACACAAAACTTTGGGATAATTGCTGTTATTGTCCACAGGTCTGTGCTGTGACCTGTACACCACCCTTCATCCCCACTTTTGGGGTGCCATTCTTAACTACTGGAAACTCGCCATCATTTGGAGCGGTCTTGGTCTTCGCATTCCCTGCAAAAGATCATATCTGTTCTAAGAAATTTGCTAATTTAACCAGCATTTCTGATCTTTTATGCCTCATTTTGAATTCAAATAATTTATTTAGAAGTCTAAACAAATGCATGACTATTCAAAATATTGGCCTGTGTTTATGAACAGTACAATGATCTCCAGTTTTTGCTCTTTGATAAAAGTAACAAACCATAACATGATGAGGGGGAGCAAGACAATGTAATAACATGATCCAAGCAGTGACAAGAAAGTAATAGTCTGGCATAGTTACTATCAGTAACCTGATTTCAAGGGAAAGTTCTCATTAAAGGTATGAATCCAGTTAGAGCATTGGCAAAAGGAGGAGGTTCCACATAATAGAAAATGTGAGAGAACTGTGATTATAGACAGTGCATCAAGACTCTGAAAACCCAAAGCAAAATAATAAATGTTACTTATTCACAGGTATGTAAAATCTCCTCATGCAGACATTTGTCAAGACAAGATTAACATACAGGTTTATATCAGATTCTTTTAGACCTCAGTTCTTTGGTAAAAAAGTCTCTAGCTGTTCTTAGGAGTCATGTAGATTTGGTTATATAAACTGATCTCCAGTCATCTGTTTTCTACAGTGAGTTTCTGTATTATAACTAAAACAAATGCAACCCCTGCAAAAAAAAATAAAGCCATAAAATATTCAGTAATCTTTGTAGCTTGCTCAAATCTTGATCAAAACACGCTATGTACCACATCCCAAACCTCATCAAATACCCAGCCTTGTTAAACCTAAAACCAGAGAGACAGAAACTGCAGTAGTCCAAGAGATGTGAGTTTTTTCACAGGGTGTTCTGGCAGCTCTGCTGAGGGGACAACAGCCATCTACTGCCGTGGAATCAAAGACAGCTGAACAAAACTTCACTCTGCATCAGCACTTCCTTCATTTACTGCTGGGAGGACAGAAAACAATTCAAAAAGTTTCAAAATTTATTTAGAATGGTCTCAATCTAGCTTTTCTTTTGAAATAATTGCTTCTCTATTTTTGTGTTGAAAATGAATTGTGAATGAAAATAACAACAATCATTGAGCGTCTTGTCAAACACTTAGGACTCCAGGATGAGGAAAAGGTCTATATCTCTTCCCAGATTCAGGGTTCAATTTCCACCTCTCACAAACTTTCCCATGGCAGTTTTGACTAGTCATTTAGGTCTCTGTTCACTGCATCCTTATCTGATTTTTCTAGTTAGGGCCTCTACTTGTCCTCACTTAAGCAACGTAGAAAGTAGATAATAAAACACCCTTTCTACCTCAGATGCCCTTTCTGACTGTATGAAATTTTACCAGGGAAAGCATCTTCTCTGGTGCTACATTACTACAGTGCACCTTACTCATCCAAAAAGTCAACAGGGGAGATTCACCTGATGTATTAGCAGTCTCCAGCTGTGTCCTTCCAAACTTCTATGATGATTGTGCAAAGCACTGGATCACAAAAAGTTGTACTGGATCCCTAATAAAAATGCTATAATAAAGCTTTTGAAAATGCTTGGATTACAGATTTTGTGTTAAAAGAGACTGCCATGCATCATCAATAGCTTTGCATCATCATGAAAAATAAACTATCATCTCAGTGCAACTACAGTGCCATCATTTAAACGTTTCATGGTTTTCATCTTAACTACTTTGTAAATCTAGCTCTGTCCAATCACTTTCCATGACCTCCCAGTACCCAGGCCTGCAATCCGTGAGTTATAGGTTCCTCCAACAAACAAGCTGTAACAACCATCTGATTTTTGCCTTTTCATTGCTTCTTTCTCCTAGATGACAGTATAGTAATTGCCCAAACCTTGACAAACAGCTCACCATCATATTAACACTTAATTTCAGTGACACATGTCTTGTTTTCATTGAGGTCCCTCAGAAAAATGTTTTTAATCTTCCTGGTTTGGTCAAACCATCTTCTACTTTAATTCTCCCACTGGTAAGAGCCTTATAAAGTTGCCTCATTTTTAGGATCTTGGACATCTTAAGACTTGACTACATTTCCACCCTTGTCTCTTCTTCACCTACTTTTCCTTTCTTTCTATAATCTCACAGTATCCAAAAAATCCTCTTTGGCAGCTTATCATGTCATCACTCGTGCTTTCTTAAAAAATTCTCTGTACTAACTTCTACAGAAAGGAAGTAACTTCTTACTGAAAGGAAGTAATAATAATATTACATATATAGGCACAATTTTTAATCTGAAAAACAAAAATTAATGCAATGACTATATAATCTTACTTAAATCCTTTCCATGTACTGAATCCTCATTTTAATTATTTTTCTTGTATCAAATCTGAATTCGGTTTGGCAGGGTTTTTAAAGAAAGAAACATATCTAAATACCTGCATTACAGATTTCTTTGAAAAGAGAAAGTTGTTTGCAAGATACAGCTAATCAGATCCAGAATAGAAATAATGCACGCACTTTCTTAAAGTGATTAGTATACGGAACAGATATCTAGGAACAGAACACTTTCCACGCATTCTCCAACCCTAGAAATCTTCAGACCAATTTTGGTAAGCTTCTAGAAGAAAACATTTCAATCTGCAGTTCACATGATGCAGACTATACAAGGAATTACACTACCTAGTAATTGACTATGTCTTTTACTTTAGAAACTTCTGGCGTATATTTCCTCTCAAAATGTAAACAGTATTCCAGTCCACCTACAGCAGCTACAGTCATGAACAGTTCAAGGAAACAACCAACTAGCAATTGATTAAAATTAATAGATTTTGATGCAGATCACCACGCATAAGACACAGAACCTTTTTATCAAAAGGATAATCTCTTTCTGACTTTGCGTAAGAACAAAAAATGTCTATTAATACCATAGCTATTGCAAATACATTAATTCAACGGGCTTTTCTTTGTAAACAGTTCTTGCAGGGTAAAGTCTTTAACTGCTGCTGGCAGTGGAATATTCACAGAAATTTCAGCAACCAAATCAGCTGGTCATATCTAGAGGAGAGAGTTTTCAAAGTAGTTCGCTTCAGGACTAACCTCAGGCTTAATTCTGCAAATTTTATTCTGTTTGAAGATTCAGTCTCTCCTTTCTGTTGGTAAAATAAATGGAAACATAAATCATACTTGTACTAAATATCTCTCTCATTATTCTTGAATCTAGTATCTGAAGAAAAGTCAAACTATAGATTTCTGAGGGTTATTCAGAACTTGTTTGTGAGCTCTGAGCTGTTTTTTTTTGTTTCCAAGCTAAGTTCTGTTTTACAGGATAATGCGGATAACTGATAACTGCTTCTTTCTTCTGATACAAAAATAACCTTTCCCTCCCTCCTGTGTGATATTTCCAATTTCTTGAAACAAATTGCAAACTTCTATAAAATTTGTTTTGCAGCATGTTTTTCCAGTGCAATTAACTACCAAATCAGAGAAAATACAAATGCTGTGCACATCTTTTAATGTCTTTCAAGAACAACAAGAACAATTATATTTTATGTCAGCTTTACAAGGTGGCTTTCACCAGGCCCAGTGCTCCAGCATGTAATTTTATCATTCAGTTTTCAGTTTTGTTTTCTTTTTTCTTTAAAGCACCTGCAAAAGCAACATCTAGGGAATTTCACAGCTAATGAAATCTTGGCCCTAGGACGGTGAATCACAGAACTCCCACTGATTTCAGCAGAGTCCAGAATTGCATTACTACTTTTCAAAAACTACTATCCTATTAAATTAAATGTCAAAAGGCACATCTAATTAATTCTGCTTTCCCGAAATCTTCACAGAAACACAGGTCCTGACTTTCATTTCTCAAAGGCTAAGACAGACAGGTCCTAGGACTACTCAGATCAATGGCAGAATCCACATTACCTCCTGACTTTTGGAAGAAATGGCAATATTTTATGTAATAATAGCCCCAAAACTGTTTTTTCATTCAGGATGTGCAAATAGTTCATTTTAAAAGAGAAGAAAATGTTCAAGAAACTATCAAAGACTAAGTCTTTTCTTTTTCAGTTCTATGAATAATGAACTTTATGGTACAAGCAGCTTGGCCCCTGAAAGGTCAAAACAGTGTTAAATTCATTTGCAGTTCTTGGCAAAAAGTAGTGAGTATATGAAGCTAAAGGTTTTTTTCTGAAAAATTACAATATATGTATTCCCTAGATTCATACCTTAAGTACGAGACCTCAGTTTCTGCTATTTAGACTCCTCCTTCACAGATAAAATCCCAAAGAATCAGCCACTGTATTTTCAACTGTGTTTATCACAGATTGTCCATGCAAGAAATCTTTTCTCATGCTATTTCTTTCACAAAAAATCAAGAACAGTCTAAGTATTAAGCGGAAAATATTTATGGAGTGCGTCATCAGTACCATCCAGTAGTGAGAACCACTGGTGGCCTAAAAGAAGCTCCTGTGGCTAAACCCTGCCCTGTGCATAGGGGCACTGGGGAATGGTGATAACACATAACACAGAGGCTTTCCCCTCTACTCACCCATATAAAGTAGCAACAAGGCAAATTTCCCATCTGCCCTGAAGCATGCAAGCACACAAGAAAGTAGTAAGAGGAAAGCTTAGCTGTTCCTGTCAGTAGAGAAAATTATCTTGCTACTGTCTAGGAAGCATAACTATCCAACTCCTAGCATGTTCCCTACCCTGTGAAGCAAATATTCACTTTTTTTTCGCTGAAGAAGAAACTACTTAGGTCTTGGGCACCTTCGCTCCTCCATCACGTGTGTATTTTCTTACTCTGAGCCCTTCAGCTTGTAAAGACAAGGAAGATTGCTGGTTGCAGTGTGAGCAGCCGCTCCACACCGCTGATCTCTGCTCTTCAGCACATGAACGCTACATGCAAAGCATTATCTCGCCTGTGAAGGCTTGGTTTCCTCTCCCTCGTGCTCAGGTTCCTGATGAAATCTTCCATTACGTAGGTGGTCCTCCACTTAGTCAGCACTGACATATGGAGGAGGACTCTTCTTCTATTGCCCAGCCACTCACCTGGTCTGTTCCACTGCTCCTTTCTTCAAAGTGCAGTAACCATACAGCACAATTATCTTTTCCTGACTGTAAATCTGGGCTGCCATTCTCAACCAGCTCTTATTTTTGATCATTTGTTGAGGCAATTATTAAAACTTGTCATCACTAGAATAATTTCAATAAATTACATAAAACAAGACATGCTGACGCTTAACAAAACACTGTCCAAATAGTCTCCCTTATTAAATGTTGTCATCTTATATGTAACTGTTAATTGTTCATGTCTGATGTTTTATCACCTACAACAACTGTTAAATACTTGCTCTAACGACAAAGTAAGTAAATTGCTTGGCCAGAGTTAAAACCTAGGCATTTAAGAATGTGTTAAGGCCTTCTCTAACTACTGCTCAAATGCGTTCTTAGAGTACTTAGGAGGAACACAGTAAACAACTTGCAGTGGCAAAGCAAACCTCTCCACATCTTCCTACTGAACTCTGTCTTTAGTTGTAGAGAAAAAAACATCGGCTCTGCTAAAAAGAAACTTAGCAGTATCTGCTTTTCAGGTCATGAACTTTTTGTCTGGTATGTTGTTGTTGCCATTGATTCATTAAGTCTACGGAGCTGCATGCAGTTTTGCATTCGTTATTTTACTTGCTCTGAACTAGAATAGGTTACAAGGGTCACAAGCTCTTTTTTTTTTAAAAAAAAAAAGTTCCCTAAAATACAAACAGCCTATGAGATAAGGCTGTACACAACAGCATTTGATGTATTACATCTCACTGGTATCTGACAACCCTTACTCCCTGGTGATGCAATTCTTTTCTGATAATTTAGTCTCAGTCTATTAAAAGACAATTACAGATAATGCATCCAGGCAAGTGGTGAAGGATGTCCAGAACAGTACTTGTAGAAAGGTTATCAAAACACAATTCTCAAAAAAGAATTATGCTATTGATTTTTTAATCATTGCAGACAGAGACTGTTATATAGATTTTCTAAAGGATTGAACGTAACTAGAAGAAGCTGGAAATGGATTTCCCCTTTACTACTACATATGTCATAATAATGGATTTTTTTTTTATTCATTTACCGCTAAGTAAAGAACATAGGTAGCTGTTCAGAAGTCATCTTGTGGTATCTAGAGACTTGGTAGACTTTCATATCTATTGCTATTTTAAATGTTGCCAGATTCCATATTCCATACAACTCCTGATGAACAATTATTTCCACATTATGCATAAAATAATGCAAAATCAGATGTAGTCTTTGAAGCTGTTGTTCTATGCTGCTGCGACCTGAGCTTTCAGTTACAAGTGGTCATAGAATAAAATAGGACCTTTAATAGCATTCTGCTTCAGAAAACCTTTCTGACAAAGTGGGTCAGATTGCCATTCACACTCTGGAAATCAGGAGAACTTAGCGCATGCTTACCTTTTTGTTTGGCTAAGGACGGATTTAAAAAGTGGTTTGCCTAATTAAGATACATGGCTTCTGAGAGCATTTTATAAACGGTTAAATAGAAACCATTTACTAAGACATCTGGTCTAATAACTTCTGCCTATCTACACAGTCCCCATGACAACGATGCAAGATGCAGGGGGCGAGCACTTCACAAGACTCATCAACTGAACACACACAACACTGGAACTTAGCAAAATAAAGCACTAAAGCAGGCATTGTGCTTTAATAATTTCACTTGCAACATTTGCACATATGGAATGAAGGGGAATGGAGTCAGAAACAGGGAAAACCTGAGGTAGTCCCTAATATTTCCAAAAATGATTTGACATTTTTAAAGTTCACTTGCAGATCTGCTAATGGTAGACTATTGCTAATTTTCAGGCTTTGAAAAGTAAACTATATCAACACTTTTCCAGTCTTCTCTTCTGCACTGTAATTTCAATAGCTCTTTTGCCTGATGCCACTGCCAAGATGGCACTACAAGATATTTCAGTATTGGATGACTGGAAATTATTTGACATGTTCGAATTGTTAGGAATCACGGTTCTCATTGCAGATGGAAATTTATACATCAAAGTACTAGAAAGCAATCCCTGCTTAGTAAATCTCGGAGACGACAGAGCTACTGCCACCGCTTTGTCTTTAATCACACTGGTCATCTTCTCTGTCAGGCTGTAAACTGGGATTTTTCAGAAAGGAAGATGCTCCGAAGTGTGGTATGATCTGTACGCAAAGGCTTTGTACAGTCAGCTGGATCTCCTTGCCCAAGGTGTCAGCATATCTCTACAGAAGCAGCCGTCGGTTTTGGCCCAGGTGGCAAACACCCATGATGGCCACAGCCAGGCGTGCTTCAGGAAGAGAGGAGTCCGCTGGCACGTCCCATTGCCTGTTGCTGTCTAGTACCTGCCAAGCAAAGCAATGATTTTAAATCAGTGGATTGCAGCCTTTGAAATATATTGAAAAACTATTAAAACAGCACTGTTAGGCTTGATGGAGATGTAAATCTAAACATGAATGCAGGAATTGATTGAGGGAGCTGTATAACTGCACATACAATTATATGCAAAGGCACTCGCAGACTTTTACTGTACTTTTCTATACCTTTCATGGACTATCTGACCGCTGGGATGGCAGTGTGTCTTACAAGAAGCTTTAGGTTTCAGGGAATCTGACTGCTTGTTTCCTTCGAGTGGTCAGAGAAAAGGAGACCAGGACTATGCATGTGTGAACAGTGACAGCATCTCCACCTCGATCTTCAGAGATTAACAAAAGATTTTTTTCAAGAACACTTAACTCCTGGTTTCTGCATCTCAAGAGGGTTAAATAGGAAGTTCCTTCGTAGTGCTCAGCCTCTGTGCTGAGCCCTAGGTACTACTATTCCTTCCCTCTGAACTTAAAATGTTGATCTTTAAACTGGAATATGTCAAAGACTTTATAAATTAACATATTCCTGGATATAATCTTGCCCAATAAAGTAAATAGCATGCAGCTTTCTCACAGTATGACTGCTCTGCCTATACAGTGTAGCTAAAAGGTCTTAATTTTGAAGTATTTCTGATCACACACATTCATAAACAAAAAAAGTGTGATTTAAAGCACAGCCTTGACCACACTAATAAATAATGAAGTTAGTTCAATATCAGAAATACAGAAATGGTATCGACAGTACCACTTCTACGTGTTAAATTCACCACTAACAGTACACTAATGATTTCTAGGGCTGCCATGAACATCAGATGTTTACAGTGTCCTGACAAGGTTGTTTGCACACTGTCCCAGTGCTCCCTGCTAGGTTACAATATGTTGGCCGTCGGTGACCTACCAAACATTCTTTTGGAGAACTGCACTATAGATCTCCCATAAACATTAAGTTCATTGTTAATGACTATGCTTCTGCAGTACAGAGTTTAAGTGTACATGCCCATGGCTCCCTCTTCTGGATCGTCCACACAGAAAATAAGAAATGCCCATTTAGAAGTGAACATAAAAAAATAAGAAAGCAGGGCTTAGGAGGAGAAAAACGGAAAAAAGAAATTTTAAAGTAATGTATTCTTTATCAAAACAGATGCATTTTCTTTTTCAATCTTTTTCCAGCTTTTTTTTTTTTATATTTCATGACTATTTTACCTTGAAAGTATGATTTTATCCACAAAAATGTTGTCAACAAAGACATCATCATCGTATACACTGTTGTCAGAAATATAAAGTGTTTTCTTCTTAATAGTTCTTTATCTCTTATTACAATGTTTAGCAGTGGTATCAAATAATCTGTAAGAAGCTGGTCAAAAAAGAGTACAGAAGAGATCCGAGCTACAATAGGAAATGTATGAGTGGATTAAAGAAACCAAATATTGATATAAAGTGGCTCAGATGAGTAAAAAGGTGCTTGTCATTGTCAATAAAAGAGTACATAAGAGAGGAAAGTGACCCATACTTCTAGGGCCTGGGCAGTTAAACAATGGTTAAGCCCACAAGAGTAAGTTAAAAGCATAAATTGAAAACTAAAATAAAAACTTAGAAGCAATTCTCCTGAACAAAATACCGTATTTTTGACATTTTGTAAAAATGGGATGAAAAGCTTTTACAAGAAGCAAGAAAAAAGAAAAAGAAGTGGTTTTATTTTTTCAAGTCAGACAGAAATCTTTGTTTTGGGTAAAGTTGGTTTAGTTTAAAGGTTAAACAATTTCATCTATGTATTCCAGAAGACACTTTTGTTGAAAAATTGAAGTAGAAAATCAACTGTTTCTACTCGTTATATCTGAGGATGGGTACAGTAAACAGGATAAGACTTAGAACAATCTCATTTAAAGGTGACACCCTTACATTCTCAACTATGAATATGAGGAGCTGAAGAACTAAACAGAACTAAAAAATCCCAAGCCACCACATGTAAATGCTTTAAATGAAATATTAAATGGATATTCCATGACAGACAAATAAAAATCAGTAACTAGTGGGATAACATCCTTCTCAGGAGTCCAGCTTAGGAAGATAAATCAGTAATATAAATTAGCTTCAACAACAACACTGCATTCTCATTAGGAATATAATTTCTAAGAGTGTTAATAGCTGAAGGATTTAAGCAGATGGACTAGAATTTCCACCTCATATAAGTCCTGAGAAATAGGGTATTTCTTTTGTGCTTCTAATGGGCTAAACCAATGTAATTCATGAGGCGAGCAAACCCTGCTCATCAATACTGTCTACATATAGTTTTCACAGAAGGAAAGAAAGTGCTTTGAGTACAGATTTAAAGGCCTATCTTTAGGGCCTCAGGTTTCTTTTTAATTTAGATCTGTGGATTTTTGGATTTCCAGAAGTTGCCTTATTTTTCTTCCACAGATCTAAGTTCTCCTTATTAGAATGGAATGCTACACACTGAGTTAAGGACAGAAAGGCAGCTAGTGAGAAAGAAGATTCAATATGAGATTAAATCTTTGAATTTCCTTATTTCATTCCTTACTTTAATTACAACAATAATACACATTCTCTTTTTCCTTCAAGAAAAGATGAAAAAAAGAAAAAAGTAATCCAGTCTTTCTCAAAGAGAAGTGCTGTCAAGTAATTTACAGTGAAACTAAGCCATGTTCATTAACTTATTAAGGGCTGCTGTGCAGACTTAGACAGAAACTAATAAAAATACAGAACTTAAAAAGCATAATTTAACAGTGAAATAGAACTCTTTAGAAAAGCTGAAAATGGAATAAGAACTGCTCCATAAGCAACATCAAAATATAGCATGATGATGGATAAAGATGACATTTACAAGGTTTGGTAATACAAAATGATAAAGTTTACAGGGAATTAATCTAATATGGTAGACACATCATTTCTCACAGAGGCTGGATCGTAATTCAACTGTCTTCACCTGACAAGGTCAAAATTTACCACAGTGTACACTAAACAACTGTAAGTTGAAGAGGTTTCATCACATCTTAAATCAGTTTCTGCATAATTTCAGACATAAAAATCTCATTCTGTGGCAACCAGAGGATCCATCCTTTCTATATTAAAAGGAAACTCTCCAAAACTTTTGATTAAAATATAATGAAGATAAACCACCGTATCTACTTAAAAAGTCTGTTCATAATTAATTTGAATTATCAGCAAGCAAGCAAATATACAGTTTCCTGGGAAAGATAACACATAAAACAAAACCATCTATTTCTTTCAGCATATCAGTTTTGTTGCAGACTCAAGTTTTGTGCTGATTAAGACAAACACAATATGATCAATTTAATGAATGTAGAGTGGCTCTTTAGGGTATAGACTACAAAATCAGTGTATGCTGCATACATTAAAACATAAGTACAAATTCAGTTCCCGTCTAATCTTATAGATTCTTCTGAAGGCACGATATAAAAAAATCACATTCAAGACTAATTTTGTATTTTATTCAAGTAAAAAACATTACTATTATTGGTAAGGGCCCAGTCATAAGACCACTGAAGAGGCTCATCTGATCAACATTAACAACCTCCAAAGTCCTAAAGCATGACTGTAACTCTTGGCTTTGACCTACTCAGTGAACTAATACGTATTTAACAGGACCAGGTATTGAAGGACTAAATAATTGTATAAAATATTATTTTATATATAGGTAAATTTATGATGATTTCACAGGAAATTACTGGCATTCCAGAAACTGGACCAACTGCTTTCAGTTCTAGGGGGGGTTCATAATTTTTTTTGTAGACACATTAGAGCTGACTACTCCAAAGTCCACTTCTCCCACCAGCAGGGGCCCAGGTTCACAAAATTAACCATGGAGTTGATTCAGGACCTGATGCAACCATCAGGTTTTTATGGTACTCAGGTGGTATGGCAGGCAGCGAGCAAGACACTGTGTAGTGGTGATCACAGTGGTATGTGACAGTCCAGCTGTCAAACTCTTAAAGGATCCAAAAAATCCAATAGTCTTACCCGACACTTAAGGAACCAAAGCACAGCTGCCTTCTGCATACTTTTAATTAGTTCTTCTGACATTGCTTTATGCATTTTTATCAATTTTTTTCTATCATGTACCTGTTGAGCACTTTGATCAGCAGGCATACTTTCCCTAGGTACTACACACCTACAAGTACTGAACTTTATCACCACATAGCACAGCCTATGTGCAATGTATCTGGGAAAATCAGGGTCGGCACACATTTGCAAACTGATGCATGCAGTCCTGATTTGATCAGTGCTTTTGTGGGCTACACATGTGTATTTTTTCTTCATTCTCCTGCCTAGAGCTGATGTCAAACCTATTTCTTCAGTTCCACACCTGTAAGTAGACTTCAGGCCTGCATATTGCTGCTCTAATATATGCAACATATACACCATATAGTAAAATTACACCACCACACACAGTATATAGAATCAGTTTACAAAAATTAAGATTTCCTTTACTGAATCAAACATCATGCAGCATCAAAAATTGTGATAATTGTAAGAAAGTTGCAGCTTTTCAACAGCTTCTTGAAGCAATCCAGTAAAACTTGACAACTGCATAGCAATACATAGCCTAGAATTCAGTCAAGTGTTTTTCCATTATTTGAGGTTCTTATAATTATAAAATGTGCATAATTACATTGCATATGCACAGTTATTTCTGCTGTGTGAAAAATAACAACATAACCTGCCTTGAACTCCATGGTATTTATCCCTATTTTGCTCTGCCATTTTGTTAGGAGAAACATGGAGCCTGAACAGAATGGCAAAGTTCCTCCATCTATTCTAAGAAAAAAGAGCCATGACTGATTTCATCTCTGGACCTTCAGCAAAGCCTCCAGGCTGCCATGGAACATTGATAATTAGACAACCACAGCAAAGCAAGTGCAGCAGACACTCCATGAAAATCATTAAGTCCTTTGAAGCATTCACTGAAGCAGGATGAAGTACCATATCAGGGTTTGCGATGATGAGCCATCCAACGTGTTCCTGGTCACATCAGCACTACACCACAGTGGCTTCTTTACTAATTTTCTGAATTCAAAAAGGCACACTGTTGGTGTCACATGCCATGCTTACCTAAATTTCTAGAGAATAAACACTGAAACAAGGTAAATTTTGACAGTGGGACACCGGTTTTCATGCTCTAGAAATATGATCGTGCTCTAAAACACTTCAGGACCAAAAACTTGTATTACCTAATAGGCTAAAAGTTTGGTATGTAAGCATATCTAGCCTCACAAAGTTAGTATTTTAGGTAATACACAGGAAAACATAGAAGCATTGAGCTAATGAGAGTGTAGTAAATAACAGATGCGTACACACCCCTGCTCAACTGCCATCAGCTGTCTTTTCTGCTGGGAACAGAAACAAAAGAGAGAGATACTCATTTACAGCTCTGCAAGGAGTAACAAATCAGCAAATGCTCATCTTAAAGAGAATAAGGAACACTTTTCCTGTGCTTTTCATCTCACAGTATGGAAAAGAGTAATGATGCTAAGGGATATGGACTGGTTGACTCCCAATAGTAACTTTAGGAGACAGAAAGTAGGCAGACATGGAAGAGAGTTTCGCTATTTTTGTTGCTGCATATCATATCACAGATATTTGTAAAGTGCTGTGGTTTAGCCTCAGCTGGCAACACAGAACCATGCAGTTGCTCTCTCACTTCTCCTCTCTCCCCAGTGGGATGGGGAGGAGAATCAGAAGGAAAAGGCAAAACTCGTGGGTTGTGATAAAACCAGCCTAACAGAATGGCAAAGGGAGAAGAAAAGAACAACAATAATACTGATAAAAAGAATATACAGCATGCAACATTCTCACCACCCAGTGCTCAGCTTGCTCTTGAGTAGCAAAATCCCCTTCCTTCAGCCAGCTCCCCACTTAAATACTGAGCATGACATCACATGGTGTAGAATATCCTGCTTGACTGGCTGTTTGGGTCAGCCCAACCAGCTTCTTGTGAAAAGTAACCCTACCCCAGCTGAACCCAGGACATAAAAAAATAGGGAGGATGCTACTAGCAAGAAAATAGAATGCATGAAAGCCCTGTTCACTAGCTTAAGCAGTAAAAGAGTGAGACAATCACCAGAAACCCATCAAGGTACAACTGAAGCAGGCCTTCAAAACATTCAATAAGGTCTTGGGCTCAAAAGGGAGTTTTCTTTAAAAGTTAACTTCTCTCTTTCTTGATGTTGTGACAGAATATTTTAACACAAGTTTTCATCTGTAAACAAATATGTCTCAAAAGAAGTTACAGCTTTTTATTTTTTAATATTCCAAGATAAACACAGCATGCTTTGTATATTGAAATAATCTATCACAGCCTATTGTCTCTCTGGGTAACAGAGGATGACCTTGGTATACTGTCATTACACAGCTTATTAGATATAATTATTTTTACTACAAGAACAGCCTTCATTTCCTCAAATATAATATTGTGGCTACCATAATATCAACAGCATTTTTTACTACCTTATTCAATTTGCTTTTAGTTTTCCTAATACTCTGGCAACATAACCTGCATGTACCTTGAAGAGCCTGCGAGGAAAAAATAAGCCTTGGCAAAAGCCATTCTTTGGACTGTTTTTTAAGAGTAGCCCATAGCAGAGCAGGTTAGGTTAATTCATTGTTGTTTTAGCTTTTGAAGTTCAAGACTGAAGCATGACGATGAAATACAATGAGGGGACATGCTGCCTGAACATAGCTAGAGAGTGCCTTCAACCACCCAGAAGCACGACTGAAATCAGAGTTCATGCTTCTTATTACCTTATTGATGTTCCAAAGTTCACTTATATTATATCAAGAAGACTTTAAAAGACATTTTATGAAAGAACGAAGTCAATGATTTAAGTCGTCCTATTATGCTTCAAAAACAGCTCATGAACTCCTGCTGTTTTAAGGACAGGTTGGGTATGGATTTGCTACAGAACTGTATGACAGCACAAAGTAACATCAATCTTGATGCTTTCTGTTTCTTTCCTTATTTTGAGGAAGCGTGGAGGTTAAGATCAGAGAAGTTGCAAGCAAAGGTGTAATTTTTTCTGCTTTAATATTCCTTATCCATTATATGTCCTACTGTACTTGGGGTGGTCACCACGCAGTTTTTTATTTAGCTCGTTTGGGTCTTACTGCTTGATCGCCAGTGTTGTAAAGTTTCTTTGGGTTAACAGTTTTTCAACTGCAAAAATTTACAAAATTTGCAACATTGAGCTGAATAGCAGGCAAAAACCAAAGAGTTTCCAAGTGGTATCAGTAAAAAAAACAGTAAAGAGCTTATTTTTTATGTTGTCAAGATCATGCTTCAGTGCCTAATGTAAAGTCATACAGCTAGGAAAAAGGAATATTGGATTTGGGAATCTAAAGTAGGAAGGGGGTTCCTGCATTCTGATCTCCGTTCCCAGTCTTTTTCTGTAATTCATCCAGTGTAATTTAAATGTGCATTTCACTAAAGCAAAAACGAATTTTAAAATTGAGCTTAAGAACACATTTCAGGATTAGAATCACTGCAATTCTTTTTTTCACAACACATTTGGTATTGTATGTCTGATGTTCAAAGACATCCAGTAGCAGCTGATCAGATTACCTGATTTGATAATGCCAGCCCTTCAGCTCTTTCTGTCACCTTGGTCTAATTTTTGCACTTCTTGTCTGTCTATCTATCCTGGTTACAGTCATAACCACTACCTGTTAGTAAAAGAAGCAATGGATTTGTAAAATGATTTAAAAATGCATGGTCTGAATACTTGCAAACTTTCTCTAGAGACAAATGTTCAGTAAACAGACAGACTGTTCTTTTAGGTTGTCGTTTATGGTTTATATAATTGCAATTAGTTGTTTGTGTAATCCGTCAACAAGTTACACATGTTTATTCAACTTTACAGCAGTATGCTGTGTAACTGTAGAAATCCACAGCTGGAATAAATTTCTTGAACATAACAACTTGAAAGAATCAGAAAATGCAGAGGATAAGCAGTGAAGTGTTTGATTTGTAATACCAAAAAATAACTTTATAATTAATTTAAATTAAATTCACACAGAAGCAAAGACTTGGCATGAGTCCTGTGTTTAAATTCCCTTTTGTTCCTCAATTTAAAGGCAACTGTGCAAAGGTCTGCAGTGAAGCTTAGCACATGGGGAGATGTCACCAGGGGGACGGGCCAGTGACCTCAACAGCTGCTTGGAAGGAGTCTAGCCAATCCACACAATTAAAACATCCGTTTTCAGTAATGAAGTTGCCGTGGACAGTAGCAATTTGATTCTAACATATCTCTAGCAACTGTTATAGTTGTCATGTATTGATTCTATGAGTAGTATTTTTATACTACCCTGTGCTAATATTTACTGTCACACTCATAGCAGAGCAAAATGGAAGCAAGATGTCACAAACAGATTGCTGAAGGTTCATGTTTCTTAAGTAAATCACAATTTCTCATATTATAAGCATTCATCTCTCTGTTGACAAAATTGTTTGTCTTAACCTCTTGCTAAAAGTTTGCCCACCATTGATATATTTGCTGCAAATTGGAATTGCATTGCAGAAAATGAATGGGTTTAGTCAAATTAAACAAAATTACATGCCAGCTAGAGTTTATACATTCAAAATATGACAAACCTATTACATACATGCTAATTGTATTTACGTAAAGCCTGCCATTGCTTCACATGTGAAAGGGCAGCATTAAGGGAAGAGGTAAAGGTACATCATGTAGGCAGTGCGTCACTAAAAGTATTCTGAGATCCCGAGGTTCCCTGTCGTAAGAAAGGCTTGCTAGTGTAGCCTGCTTTCTATTTCCTGCTCTGCAGATAAAGTCAGCCACAGATATGTGCAATGTGGCTCTGTGCAAGTCCATCTCAGGGCTGGCAATACTTGTGAGGCTGGATGAGCCTGCTGCTACTTCTACAAGCAGCTCAAAAGGCAAATTTTCCCATGGCTCAGAAGGCAGAGACTTCCCAGAGCAGGAAGAGACAAGTGGTTGCAGAACAATGTTCTGCCTGCCGTAGAAGTAATACAAGATATTGGACCTGTCACAGATGCACAGGTACATCATGGTTGTTCTCTTTCCTCTTTGTTCATCCTATTGGAAAACCTATACAACAGTGGAATTGATTTTGAAGCTAGAAAGTACCATTAAATCACGTACCATCACCTCTTCTGGCAACGCAGGCGAAGATATACATCCATCTGTACTGAAGCCAACAACTTGGATGTAGCTAAAGGTAATTTTCAGTTTTGATTTAGATAACATATGTAATTAATTGTTTCTCTTGATTATTTGTTAAAATGCTTTATCACCTTTCCCACAGTATATTGGTGCCTATTTCTAGATCAGCTGGAAGTTCCAGCCGATGCTTTTGTTATGTCTTTCTTTGCTGAATCATTTTTTAAGGTTATTTTTCAGAAACGTAGAAAGATTCAAAAAGCAATTCTGTGCTCTTATTTGACCAATTTTCCAAGTCACTTTACTTTTTTGGCATATTTCACTGGAGCTTGCAGTCAGTTAAAAAGCCTGTTCCTGTATTTTCCTTTTTAAGACTGTCTTTATTCAGCTTCTGTTCAGTTTGTTCCATGCAAAATATACCAGCCAAGTAATTTTGAAATGGAAGACGTGGATTTTAGAATCATTCCATAATTTAAGGCAAAAGTGTTTATAGCTAATACCTCTTCTATTTGAACATAAATCTAAGACTTGTACTGATAAAAAAGCCAAGCGGGTTAATGGGAGACAGCAAAATTCTCAGGGTTTGTCTCAGCTGCAGACCTGTTCCTCAAACAAGTTTCAGAGCTAGAGTGACAAAAACAGTTACTTGGCTAACAGATTTGCAAAGCAGCAGCTTTGCTGGGCTGCCACCACCTTCCCTCTGTCTGTAAAAGCCTGTGCTCCACTGTCATGCTCTCTTGTAGGATGGACTGTCTTTGGGGAGAGGAGAACAGAACCCAGCTTTCTCCAAATACAGCCAACAATTTCAGGACAGTGGAACCACAGTCATTACTTTTACTCAAGATATGGCCCTCATATCCGTGGGTAAGTTATAACACCATTTTCTCCTTAGAGACTATCTATCAATACTATTCAACATGAGCAAATACTGTGACAATATGCTTATATGCCTTCATTTGAATAAAAACTATGAATTCAATTTTACACTCTTGAGAACTTTTTCCATTTTAAAAAATATTTAAATAGTTTCTTTTATTTCTCTTGTCAGAAAAAAAATAGCCTTGCAATTGCTGTGTGCCTAGGTTGCAATTCTGCATGTGGCTAGCAGGTAATCTCGCTTAACCTCTTCTGAACAGGAGGGGAAGCAATAATAATACGGCCGCATTTGCTGCAATTGTGCTACAAAGACACAGGACTTCAAAACAAAATCAAAACAAATAGTTCATGAATAACCCATAGCCTGATATGTTTGTATATAAGTGTTCACTGAATGAGTTCCAAAACAAACATATTTATACAATCAGAATATTTTTGGTGAAAAATGCATGGAGGCATGGTAAAATTTGCAAACGTTATGCACTACAAAATGCCCATCTTTCACACAGAATAAGAAACAGAACAATGTAGGATGAGACAGGCTATATGAAACTATTACTAGCTGCCAACCAGTAAAATGGCAACTAGTCGTGGTAATCCCTCACTTCAAAGTCCGTGGGCACGGGAATGTACTGGAGAGATTCCTGCAGGAGATGTTAGACTAAATGTGATGCGCTCTCACCCAGCAAACCAGGTAGAAAAAATTCTCTGGGGAGAAGATATGAAGAGTCTTGTAGCAGCTGCAAAGGCTGCTAATAAGTGAGTGAAAATGTCATCAGCTTTGACCAGCTTTTCTCTACGAGGTACCGGTAGGCTATGTACTTCAGTTATGCCCCACACCTTTTTAGATCTTTTCACTTCAGCTCCACACTCTCCTTCACATCCACTCTTTCATCCCTTCACTTTTCCTCCTGTATGTCCTCCTCTCTCCTCCTCTTCTATATACTCTCTCTTCTCTGTTTGTTGGGTGTCCTCCTAATCAATCCTTAACAAAGAAAAAAAATCCAAATAAACAATCCCATAACTTTACCATGATCTTTCTGCTTTCATAATGTTTACTACACACTATATGCAACATCCTTTTATATATCCATCACCTGCATTTAGTGTTATGTCAAAAAATCTTCAGCGCAGTAACTGTCTTCTAGGTGTTCACCTGGTGTTTAGGAAAACAGAGCTAATCTTGTTTGCTTTGTACATATTGTAATAAATAAATGGAGTGCACTCATGTGTAAAGCTCTTTTCTAAATAAATATTTTACAGTGTTGTATTACATTTGATATCACGAATTCTGGTTGAGAGACATTTTAGAGATAGGATATTTTAAAAAAACATCAAAAAATATGGTGGTCTCTTAAACCCTTCATTGTGTATTCCGCTAGATTCTGCTGATCTCCTTTGGCTCATAGACCCTTCGGCTTCCAAAATACCAAGGAATTTTGTACCAACCTAGCATTAAATAAACACAAATTCAAATCATAACTCAAATGTCTGAGTAACTTCTAAAATTAAACAAATTATAATGGATGATAAAGTTTTGTTCTATCATCTTGTCATACACCTTAGCAACAACGTACTGGAAGTCAGGGATTCCCTGTTCTCTAGGTGATAAAGCACTCCATCCCTGTCCTCTGGCCATGTATTTATCTCAATTTAAACAATTTAACTTCCGAGTTTTGTGTTCAGCTCTTGGCACATACCATCAATATTACAGCATAAGCTTAGCAACATAAGCATAATTGTGCATATATCCAGCTATCTAAGAAACCTCTTCTCACCGCTTCCCTCCTTTGTGTAAAAAACAATTATCATCCTTTGAGGAACTGAGACAAAAAAAAGGAAAAAAAAGAGAAATGACAATTTTTTTTACTGAGGGGTCATTTCTAATGTGCTTGTGCACACTTCCTGATCCTGGAATGGAATGAAATATTGATAGAATGACATTTTTTTGACAGGTTTAATTATTTTGCAGTTATGCATTGTTTCAAAGATTAACAATGATACAAATTCTAAACAATCATTTCAAAAAGAAGCTAGGTAGCTGGTCAAGACGGTGATCTTCATTTTTTGGTTGCCAAGGATGTTGCATAAATACTGGGATAATAATGGTTCAATTGCAAATGCAATTCCAGTTCAGTCATTGCATTTAGATACAAGATTGTTGATTGTCTACCGAAGACCAGGGAAATGGAAAGAACAATATACTCTACACCCAACTATAGAATATTAAAATCCACAGAAAGCTTTTTTTTTTCTTTTTATCCAAAGAAATGGCAACTTTCCTTATACATGATAAATTTCAACACTGTGGAAAATATTTTATCCTCATTGTGTCTCAGTTTCTTAAATAGTAAGCTAGCACTTCTCCCAGTGAGTATGATCTGGCAATGTAAGTGTTCTGGGGAGCACATTCTACGTAAACTGAAACACTGGGAGGATATTCTCCATTAAATCACCCCATTTATGAAGAACATTTCAATTTGTAATAAATTCAGTGCAATGATACTTCACACATATCTAATATCTTCTTCAAAATACTTGAAAGGTAGTTGTAGATTTTCCCAATAATGCAGTAGATAGAGTGTAACTATTAAAGAGAAAATTAGCCCAGTCTTCACAGGTGTCACAGCATATCACAGTCCTTCACAAAGACAGGACAGTTTGTCGCTGACACAGTCTGTGCTGTTCCCTGTTCCAGTTTAGCTGAAGAGCTTTAATGTTACAGAGAATATTTGCTGACACCAAAGGACGATCTTTGTCTTCTGCACTGAGAAGATGATGCTGCACAATTCTCTTGAGAACATCTTTGCAACGTGTCATTTGCCTTCCTCAGCCACTTGCTAAATGTGGCTGATTATATAAAATAGCCTCTGGCAGCCTGCTAACAGCTGCTTTCGGTACCAGATCAAGCTCAGTTTGCAGGGTAGCACTTTCACCCTGTGTCGCAAGCTTTTGGTGACTGACAGTGACATCCAAGCTTGTATTAGCTGTTGATCAGATAAGCAAATTGCATCACACATCAGTCAAGTGACTGACACTGAGCTACGAAAAGGCAGTCATAAAGACAATATCAAGGATATGTTAACTTTTGATTGATTGTCATCCCATCATCCTGCTCTAGTCATTTTTTTGAAATATTTGTCCTAGTGATGATTGCCTAGCTCTGACATATTAACAATAAGAGTTTTCCTGACATCATCATGATTATCTTGGACTGTGCCTTAAGATTCAACAACTGCCCAGTTTAAAAACATCCAGCAAGATGAATCTGTCATTTGGTGTAATGGCTTAATTGTTGAAATCCTAATGGAACAAGTTTTTTACCTTGCAGGTACACATCAGCTAGTATATTGTTTTTTTCATTTTAGGACTTGCACAATCAAATACAGCTTCATCAAAGTGTGATCTGCAAAGCAGATGAATTGCAAAGTACTGCTATAGGAGTATCTCAATAACCAGGCTCATAAAAAAGAGGTAGTAAGTGTTTTTCAGACCTTACATCACTGTCAAGTCATGTTACATCCTGAAAAGCTTGCAGTCTTGCTGGTGCGGAGTAGGTTACTTGGTCAGCCAGAGAACACCAATGGGATATAAATTAAGTAAGTTGCTTTAAGGGTCCTTTCTCCTTCTTTCACAGATACGGGCGAGAAACACCACCTTTGGTAGAGCTGCTCTGCCATTCTGAAAGACTTTCTTGTGACCCAGGAGGAACAGCAAGAAACTAGAAATTAGAATAATTGAAAATTATAAGCTCACACTCAATAAGATATGTAATTTAGAGGGAGAAATTGTCCACTGGCAAGGATTATAGCAGAGAGCTGAAATGATGTTAGATTTAGATAACCATCTGAGTATGGGTGATAAACAGGTTTGAGCTTGCTGTCAAAGTTTTCCTTCTCCTTATTAAACTTTTTTTGAAGAACAAAAGTGCAGTCGAGTAGCCCTTTGCAGCCAGTACTGTTCGTTGACCTGAGGTACGTACAAACTCTATCCAATCCCAAGTTTTTTTAGAGCACTAATGAACATTTTTTTTCAATATGAAGGAAGGGAAAGGAAATAAACTTATGACAAATGACTTGCCCAAGGTCAGCAGCTCAGAGACAGACCGCATGGAACAGGTCTCCTGATGTCTAGTTTGGTGCCTATCCTCTGTAGACAGCCCAAGTTCATATCAGTCTTTTGGCTGCTGTTCAACAACGCAAACTGATCTGTCGTGATTTAATCCAGCAACTGGCAGCCAGTACCACACAACCGCTCCCTCGCTTCTTCCCCCCTGCTGTGAGATCAGGAAGAGAAATGGAAAAAAAGTAAAACTCACAGGTTGAAATAAATAGAGTTTGATAAGACCACAGAGGAAATAAACAATAATTATAATGATAATAATAAAGAATATGCAATACAAGTGATACACAAAACAATTTTTCTCACCGCCCAGCGACCGCTTGGGCAGTCAGTGCCCAAGCAGCAATTGCGGAATCCATGGATTTGCCAGAGCTCGTGAAATTCACTGAACTCAGGAAAAAGACCAAACTCCCAGAAAAGTTTAAACTCATGGAAAAGCAAGTTCCTGTCCCCTGGCCAACCACATTCATAAACTGAGCATGACGTCCACGGTATGGAATATTTCCATTGGCCAGCCTGGGCTAGCTACCTGGCCATGCTGCCTCCCAGCTCCTGCACACCTGCTTATTAGGTAAACGTGGGAAACCAATAAAAATTCATTGATTTCTTATCAATGACTAAAAACATCAGTGTATTATCAACATTCTCCTCTTACTATATCCAAAACACAGCTCCTACTGAGAGGAAAATGAACTATGCCAACTGAAACAAGAACATCATCACATCTGTGTTCTGGTAGTTCAGGCAGGCCACTTGGGAAGTGTACAGAAACGTGGTGAGAGCACGCAGGGATGCGACGAGGAAAGCCAAGGCCCACCTGGAATTGAAGCTGGCAAGGGATGTCAAAAACAACAAGAAGGGCTTCTTCAACTACATCAGCAGCAAAAGGAAGTCTAGGGACAATGTGGGGCCGCTGCTGAATGAG
>Ga0065711_1002392_pt1 | contig 34200 bp, 35 predicted proteins | sample Hoacrofraction12_FD_59098 | JGI IMG/M metagenome (GOLD analysis project Ga0065711, IMG submission 59098) | Hoatzin crop microbial communities from Cojedes, Venezuela - Epithelial fraction 12 v2 (version 2) | ecosystem: Host-associated > Birds > Digestive system > Esophagus > Crop | place...
GCTGAACATCCCTGCGCCGCAAGCTGCGCGTAATTAATCTCTAGCGCGTACCCTTATGCGCATAACGGTGCTGTGACCACTGTCAGTAAAGTCACGGAGACTGAGCACCTCCCTGGAACGGAGTTTTTTGATTCACTGCTAAAAAACTGTGATTTCTCTTGCTCTTTTTCCTGTTCTTCCCACATACGCGGTGTGGAGCCGCAAGCGGAGCCTCCTTTGCGGGGTTGTTCTTGTGGGTTCGCAAAATAATCACGGCCGAGAGCTGGCGCCTCGCAGCCGGCCTGATTCACGGCAGTGCTGCCCTCAGCTCAGCGGGCTGGGACCCGTCCTGATGGGCTTGCGGGGCTCATCTGGGGGCTGCATCACCGCTCTGCTGCTGTGCCTGCCGTGGGGCAGAGCTCTGGGGTGGGGATGGCGCTCAGTGCGGTACGTCTGCGCAGGGAGGGCCGAAAACGCTGGACCCAGTGAAGGGATGAGTATGCTCTTTCAGACAGAGCATTTTAAACGTGGCCTGGATCAATCCAAATGACTGAATTTATGTGTTATGTGCTGACAGTTGCCCTTACAATGCAATTCCCCAGGTCTTTACCCACCCCACCGCAAGTGATGGTGTTAAAGCAAAGCCTCAAGTGCAAGCTTTACTCCAGCGCTTCCAGTCACCCGCAGGTAGCGCTAGCAAATCGAGCTCTTGCTGGGCAGGTCGGTCACCACAAAGCTTGTTGTTTTTTGTTTTTGTTTTTAAAGTATGCTCCACAACCGTGCTTTTGCTGCTATTTCCTCTCATCTGGAGAGAAGTGCGAGTTAGCTAGTAAAGCTTGCACGCTGCGCGTGTGGTCTTACATCATGCTGACTTAAAGATTGGAAATGAAAGCTGGTTGTCTTAACCTCCTTACCAAATGTTACTGAACATGACAAAAGATGATTTGTGTGGGTTTCTCTTCTGCTTGTGGTCTCTCTAACCTCTGCCTGGCTCTTCATAACTGAGAATGATGATTGCAGTGTGCCCGAGTGCTCAATTTCAAAAGAGAAACATCTGTCTGTTTAATGAATGCATTTAATGTTCGATTCAAGCAGTGCCGAAATGCTTTGCCAGGCACTCAGCGTTCATGCCGGCTATTTGATATGGCAGGGGTGGGCTGAGTGGAAGGGAAAAGGCCATGGGCCTGGAAGGCAGGGTGTGCTGGAAAAAGCCATAAGGTATCTTGCTAAAATGGCTTGGTAGGGTGTCAGTGCACAACTGGACATCAAGAGCTCACATCTTAAACAGGCGATAAAGGAGACACAGTTGCTATCTATGTTTTACTGCAAATAGGAAAATGTTCACTGTAAATATGGTTTGATGGCAAAAAAAAAAAGTCGCAGTGACTTGCTGAGGGTCATGCAGGAGAAATGGTTGATTTCAGAGTTAAAGCCAAGTCTGAAAGTAAGGCTACTTTTCCCTGAAGATAGCCTGGAGCAGGGGACAGTCTTACTCAAGCACTTCCTTCACAGCTCTCACTAAAATCTTTGAGACCTAGACTTGCATTTAACCCCTGCCCAGTCCAAGCCCTGCCAGGCGCACATCCAAACTCAAGGCTGTGTTGCATTTACGGTATTTTTGTATGTTTGCACGTAACACTCAGTCCTGTTCTCATCCCGGGCCTGGCATGGGCTTGGACAACAGGATCCTTGTTCTGCTACGCTTCAGTTTATTGTCTGTTCGCGTGAAGGGGGAGCGTTGCTTGCCCACATAGCCCAAAGCAACGTCTGGGTCTCCTTGCCAGCCTAGTCACTGCCTTGTTGCTGTGTGCACATTTACATGCATATGAAAATGTCACTGGGTTTCATTAACGCTCCTTTAAAGGTGCCTGGGCACTCAGCTGAGGCTGAAACTGAAGCGCCGAGTGCCAGACACTGTGCTGGGAAATCAAATTCCTTGTCCTAAAGGTCAACAGTCTTCACTGTGTATCGGTTTAATAAGTGGCATGAACAGATGGGAAGACGACAGGGCAGCATGGAAATGTTGGCTAATATCTAATGATTACGCTGAAGTCAAGTCCCTCTTGGAAACACTGTCCCTCTGTAAGCTCCTGGTCAGAGCCTGAGGCCGTGTATTTTCCACTTGTTTCAGAGTTAGCTCTTTCTGTAGGATCTCATTTTCACTTCTTTAGCTGGAGGCCAGAACAGGGAGCTGAGGCCCTTTCCTTGGCCTGTGCTCCGCTGGGTTCAGGCACGGAGCTGCTGTGCTGCTTTTGCACAGGCTTTCGCCATGCTGTGATCCTGGGGACTGGCAATGTGGGTTCCTGTGCTCCCAACTCACAGCGGCCTCGGAGCCAGCTTGGGGAGAGGAATGGGAGGAACCGCGGCCCCATGGTGTGATAGATTTGGCTGACCCCTTGTTTCAGAGCTTCACAGGTCTGTGTGTTCCTGGCCTCTCCCCCGGGGATGCATTACTCTCACTGCTGTGTCTGACAGGGACATTGAGCCCTTTTCTCCGGGGTGCAACAGCCTCACTCCCTAGCTCTTGGCCTTTCTCACCTCTGCGCTAGGTAATTGCAATTAAGCTATCTAGACTTTCCTCGTATTTTTTTTTTCAGAAACTGTAGATAGTGGGGAATGTGGTAAGCTGCTTAAATAATCGCATGCCAGCTGGCTTACGAGAACTTTTAATGTATTTGCTTTTGGCCTATAAAGCTCTAATAATTTGGAATCCGGCCAAAACATCTTTTCTCCCTGAGCAGTAATGTGGCAGCTCTGATTTTCAGAGGCAGGGAGTTCTCTGGGGAGCCGGCATTAGTTTTCCACTTTGTTTTGCTGGAGTTGAGACTCAGTGTTGAAACATGGCTTTATGGTTTGGGAGTTCCATATGGGCATTCCTGCAGCCCCACTCGCAAGCTGTCCTACAGCAGGAGACGAGCGTGCTATGGCTGGTCATGCCTTGGAGAGCTGAAGAGCTGAAGCCTGTGAGGGAATGTCCTTCACAAGCTCTGGGGGTCCTCGGAGCTGCCCTCTCACAGACGTGCTGCTCCACATCCCCCAGAGCAGCACACAAATATCTGGCTGCTCCCTGGGCCCTGGGCTCTGCAGAGAAACCGGTGAATCCAGGCATGGTGGGGAGAGCAGCAGTTGCTGGTCGGTATGGGAGAGTTGCATGAAGTGACAGTGTGGCTTATTGTCACATGAATCCTGTTATCTGTGTAAAACATTCCAGTTTTTGAGATCCTAGCTTGCCCAAATCCCCCTCAAAAGCACTCAGCCCCCATTCTGTTCAATCTGGCGAGTTAATTGGGCTGCTTTGTGCATCACCTTCCCTCTGGTGCTGCGTGCTGTGCTGCTCTGCGGCTGGCTGAGCCTGTTTATCCGTGTGCCTCGGCAGCCCTGACCAGATGTCACCAGCTCATTGAAATGCTGGCAGGCATCCAGGTGTGCATCACTGCCATTCCAGCTTGTGACAGTTTACACATCTGGAACAGGGGATGTGGCCTCTGAAATGCTCAGTGGTGTCTCTGCAGAGGATTGCTGATGGGAAGGGATGTGACGTGCTCTCATCCTTTGCAGACGCCACCGTGATACAAAATACAGATGCAAGCATTCGGCTTGCCCGTTGCACCTCCAGAGCAAAGTATTATGGAGCTGCAAAAGTGTAATGAACAGAATCACAGGGCGGTCAGGGTTGGAAGGGACCTCTGTGGGTCATCTAGTCCAACCCTCTGCCGAAGCAGGGTCACCACAAGCAGACTGCACAGGACCTTGTCCAGGTGGGTCTTGAATATCTCCAGAGAAGGAGATTCCACAACCTCCCTGGGCAGCCTGCTCCAGTGCTCCGGCACCCTCAGAGTGAAGAAGAAACAAAAACAAGAGCTGTGACTTTCTGAGTACCTTTGTTCTCTGTATTTGCCAGGCTGTGGCTACAAAATCTCACCCGACAGCACTGTTGAGAGCTGGCTGTGGGTCCTGACCCAGGTCTTTGTATCCGCTTGGTCCAGAAAAAACAGCAGCAACCAAGTGAACCTGAGTGCTACAGCACATTACACTCAAATTGCGATGCTTTGCTCAAGCGCTGACAGCGGATGGTGGAATGGGATTCCAGAGTGTGTTCTGGGCATGAGCTGGTGCTACCAGTTTTGGGTGATTATCATCCTGTGGGAGGGCTGCAGGAAAGCACCCTTCCTTCCTTCCTGGGTTGCTCTGAGTTCCCAGACTAGTTGCTACAATAGATTGTTAATTTTGCTGTGCTCTTTTTGTGTGATTGCCTGATTTTTCATGTCAGAAGTAAACCTGTTTGTTGTGGGGCTCTTCTTTATACATGTTAATTCTGCTCTGACCTGGACACTGGCTTGGAGCTACTGGACTGAGAAGCATCTGTATGCTATATCTTTGCCAGTCTGTGAACTGCATTTTTCACTGCCTCTGAAGGATGCCCTAGGGCTCTTATCTTCAGTTGTAAGGGTGACGATCAGAGGTGCATGCAGCAATTTCTGAGTGCTAGAGGCCAAGGAGGTAAAGGTAGGATTGGGCCATGCCTCCTACTGACTTCCAGTACACTGAAAATGGGAAAGTAAAGAAGTTAAAGGCATTTTAAAATGAGGAGAGTAAGGGAATGCTATCACTGTTGGCAACTGGAAAGTGCCCATGCACACTTTGAGGATACAGCAGACACACGTGGACCTTGCAGTCCATTCGGCTAAGAACAAGACAGACTAAAGCAGGAAGAAATTCCCTACCTGGGATATGAATGAAGAGTGATCAGTTGCTGTGAGTCCATGGAGAGATGTTCAGTAGAGAATTTGAGATTACACAAGAAAGGTGTTAGGGCTCACGAAAAGAGGATGTGTCCTTGCAGTTTGTTAGTTTGACTCGTAGTCAAAGGTTGTGGTGGGTAATTCTGCAGGGCATGGGGAGAAAAGGCACAAAATCCCTGTCCTGGACATGGGGCGCAGCATTCAGGGCAGATACCTCAGATCTATGGTATGTTATTCACAAGCCAAATGGCTAAAATTAGTAAAATAAAGCAAAAAAGATGCACTGTTTTGTCATGATTGTAACTATATGACTTGGAAGGGAAAACTACATCAATGCAGTCTTTATACAGACTAGCCCCAGGCCTGGTGACCTCCTCCCGAGGGAAGGCAGCATGCCTGCCCTGCACGTTCTGGGTGACTGGAAGTGGCTGCAGGGCTCCCCGGGCTGCGACCCTCTCGTACTGCTGCGGGGTCCGGACGTGGCCACACAGTGTCCTGTGTGCTGCCGGGCTCCTCCGGCTCCGCAGCCACTCGTCTCTGCCTCACCAGCCATTCCCGACCAAAGCCTGGAGCTCGGCTCTTGCCTCCTCAGCCCCGCATCCCAGCCGTCCCTGCCTGGCAGCTTTCAAACCAGCTCCTTTGTGCTCAGTCCCATGTCGCCCCTCACACAGAGGCTGGATTTCTTCTAAATGTCTGCAGTGTGACCTGATTATTTTTCCTGCCCTTCGTCGCCCTCCTTTTTAATAGTGTCTACGGAAAAGCTGGCAGAGTTCAGTTGTATCAGTCATGCTGACTGATAGCGCTGCCTCTTCTCTTGGGATTCCTCCTCTTTTCTGTCCATCCAGCATTCATTTCAGATTTAGCTATCAGCCCTCTAAAGACGGGATATTGCCTTTGTTCTGTGTTTGTACCGCATGGAGCATAGGGGAGTCCCCAGCTGTGACCAAGGTTCCCAGTGCCACAGTGATAAAAGTGAATAGATCACTAATGAGAAAAGGCAGCTGCTGCCATCTGAAAAGATTCGGTTTTGGTGCTGGTTTCAGTGAAATCAGGATGGGATCTAAGACTCTGCTTCTATTGCCACTCCCTGTAGGGGTTTACATTAAAATAAAGACACAAACTTTAGACTGCATTGAAAATCATGAAAATTGGAGCGGTGTTGCTATTTAATGCTGTTAGGCTGTGTTACTCTGATGTTAAGGCAGACATGTGAGCTTGCAGATTTTTAATGTAAAATTACTGGGTTTCTGGCAGTAGCTGCATTTCTTTAGAGCCTTGGGTAGGAGGGTGAGCCTTCGCACAGCGTGGGATCATCCAGAGCCGCGGTGGAGGTGCTGGGAAGGAGCTCAGTGAGGAGCACTGCAGTCAACATGCGGTTCCTCTCTAAGGGCCTCTCAGTTCTTTTCCTCGCAGCACCAGAAGGCATCTGGATACTCTGATGTTGTTATGACTGATTGAAGTACTGCTTTGTGGACTTTAAAATATTCCCATGGCTATTATTAAAGATATCACAAAAGAATTCACTGAGGTCAAACTTGACAAGTTTCATGCCAAAATGCAAATTTCTTGATGTTTCACATATATCAAGCTATCTTGCTACTGCAGTTTTCTTTGACGCTGGTAATGTGCTGCATTTTCAGTTTCTTCCAAAGCATGCTTTTCTGTCCTCCCACCCCACGCTTTTATCTTCTCAGATAGGTCCGTCTGCAGGTTCACATCACAGATCTGTAGCTTATGTTGCCAAGGTCTGCTTTGAGTCCTTTACTGCGACAGAATTTGAATTCGTAGATTGTAGCAGTGACTTGGATATCCAGCTTACCCCATGTCCAAAAGATGGTCAGGTGTTCTGTTAGTTCCAGGTTGTCCAGCACAGGCTGCCATCACACAATAGCAGCTTTCTTCTCCAGCTCCTTGCTGTTTAAATTGTATATTATTATCTGGTTCCCATAGCCAAAAGGCTGAATCACTTGGTGTTAGCTGTTGAAATGTGAAGAAAGCAAAGCAAAAAATTAAAAAGGCAGTGTTATCTAGTATGAGTTGCTTGTATTAAGTCTGGAGACAGTAGGCAAGGATCGGCATCCACTGTTACGTGCTGTGTACTCATCACAAAAGGTCTCTGCCCCTAAAGACCTTATGAGTATAACCCTAGGCAAAAAGTGCTGCGTGTTTTTCTTGACATTTTTCAGAGGCAAATCAGTCATCCTATGAAGAGTTACTGTGCAGATCCGAGGCCTGAATGTGATCTTTGTTATGCTATCTAACAAGAATGTCAGTCTGAAGTACAGTCCTCAAAGCAACCTTAACTGTGAAGTCACTTCTAATTTCTCTGCAGTCCATTCCCATTAGATTTAGTTTAATTTTTTTTTTTTTAAATCTAGGAAATAATTTGTCTTCTAGTCCTTTTGAAATGATTCCACATAATTCCACTATGGTTCTTTCATCTCTTTGCAAAATCTGGGATGGCTCCTATCTGGCTCTGGAAGTACTGTCTTCAGACGTCCTCGTTAATTGATTCCTTACTCTGGCACAACGGAGGAAAAGATGCTCCTCGCTCCCTGGGGAAATACGAGCCTGTGCGCATCTGTCCCGTCTCCCTTTGTGCTTAGCTAGGCAAAGAATTGCTCATGTTTTGTGTTCTTTAGCGCTGCCTGCTTATCGCCCTGCTCTGAGTATTTCATAGCAGCCGGTCTCTTTCTTATAATCTAAAGATTTTGTTATTATAGAGGGAGATTTTCTTCCATTATCTGCCTTATTTTCAAAAGCTCTCTGATCCTTTTACTCCTGTATGGTAAAACTCGTCTGCCGAGGTGTGTCTGAAGTGTTAGCTCCTTAGTGAGGATGTACCAAGTGCGCAAAATGGCACTGGGGACGGATCTTGCCTGCTGAATTTTAGGTACATTGGGCTCCTCTGCAACCTGCAGCTTCCAGTTTTTCCACTTTCCCGCCTGGACAAACGCAACTAATGCCTTGTCCCAAAGGTACCTCTTCCTTTTCCTTCTTGGATTACTTGTCTTCTCCTTACGCTCTACTTCATGTTGCTTGAACCTGTTTCTGCCTTCACGTGGGTGGAGTTAGAATGATATAAAATCTCTAAAAGACATAAAATGGTTGGTCTCACCTGCCTGACGCAAGCGTGCTGCCGCATGAGCTAATCTGCCTGCTTGCACAGCTCTTGCACCACAGGTTCAAACACCAGGTTTTGCCAGTTCAAGTCTCATTTTTGTCTTAGTTTCCAAGGCATTTCCCTGGCCTGGATCTAGTTACCTTAGGGATTAATTGATCCATCATGATTTTGACCTCCTGCACCATCCACTCCCCATGAAATGATGGGGCTGTCATGCCTGAAGCAAGAACGTTGTGTGTGACAGACAGCTTTCTTTGTGACTTGGCTGGGATCACAGGCTTCGCTTCTAAAAGACACTAGAATGGCAAGAATCTCAGCACAATATAGGACCCATTTTTTTTTAATCTGCTGTCTTAATCACAACCCTATTAGTACAAGGTTTTATTATTCGCTGGGATTTGATTTTATTCATGGGATCGGAGAGGAAGCTTTTTATTCCTTTATTTTATCATCTTTTGATGTGTCGTAAAGCAATCTGAGATCACAGCGTATAGAAAATATAACAGTAATTGCAAGCAAAGCGGGGAAAAGGCAATAAACTCCCTGAATGCATGTTTGTCTCCCCTTTGCTGCTGTTATAGGAACTGTGAGGGTAGGTAGAGTACATCCATCTTCCTTTTTTAACATGAAAACAGCAGATGGGGCACATGGCTGTTTCTGAAGGCTGTAGTGTGTGCAGCAGCGAGGATTGGCAGGGTTATTGTGTGTAAAGCCAGTGGGGGCTTTATCTTTGCTCAGAAATAGGGGTTTGCTTCACATTTCCATTTTGATTAGCAATAATGATACAAAGGCAAATTTTCTGTGCGAGGAAGAGCTGCTAATAAAGTGACCTTTCAAAATTAAGTAGCTCATTGAAGTGCCATACCACAATAAGAGCATACAAGGCTGGTCCCAGCTGCGGCAGGCAGGGAAGCCAGGCGGGAATCCGGAGAAACGTGGAACGGGAAGCCTGAAGTGGATGAACAGCACATGGTGGTGGCACAGTAGTGGTAGCAAAGAGCAACGGCCAGGTGCTCTTTCCAGCTCTGGAGGGGCCGATCTACGCGCTTTGTCCCTGAAAGGATCGGAAAGTGTGAAAGGCAGGGGCAGAGAGTGTTTCTAGTGAGGTTTCTGGGCATGGGGTTGTGCAGTGAAGGGCTTTGGCTGTTGTCCTGCCAGCATCATAACATGGTTGTGCTTGGATGCTGTTGGGAATGTGTTTGCATGGCTTTACTCATGGTGAACGCAGGGTAGATTTGGGGCTATTTTGTGGATTCCTCTTGGATACAGGTGGAGACCACTCAATACCACGCTGGTCCTAATTCAAAACCCCGGTTTCTATGTAGGAATTATTTGCCGTTAAACTCCAGCTACGCAGCTTTTGGCAAGAGACATGAATCAATTTGTCCAGCTTTTCTTTCCTGTTTTGTCTCTGTGTGAAGGCTGATGCCCAGTGTGTGCCAAGGGGGCCTTTCAGGCCCAATAATGCGCCCTTGTGTCTCGTAGCATGCGTGGAATTTGCATAGGCTGTGCTGGGACAGGCAGGTTTCTTTTGTTGCTGGAAACAAGGAGCAAGTTCTTTTCCCTGTCTCTGCTTCCTAATGCCTCTCCAAAAGCTCTCAGCACTCATGTAAGAAATTTACTTTTTTCTATTTATTTTTGCGTTATATGTTGTTAAACTTTGTGTGACTTGTAACGCTGGCTGTGCAGAGAAGTCATGTCAGTCAGTTCTAGTTGACAAAACTGTTTAATTTTCTTTCTCTGAGTCTAGATATATCTAATTGTCAGAGGGAGCAGATAATCTGTGATGCTTGATGTAACTGCTGCAAAGTATTTGCATATCTTCTCTGTGGGGAAACAAAACTGCTAGTGAGTGAATAACAGCGCACGGATCATTGCGGGCAGGGTCACTGGGCCTATACACTCGCTATTAACCCTTCTCAGGGTCTGTATTGCCACAGAATGAGTTGTCATGGGTTTCAGGCAAAGGGCTTGCTCCGCATTACGGGCAGAGCTGGCACTTGTTTGTGCATTGTGGCCCTGTGCAATGCAATGTGAATATGATCAGATCGATTGGCAGTTGCGTTTTGGCAGCTGATACTGAGTTGTTACATTTCAGTCCTGATTTATTGCAGATAACAAACTGCTGAAAAACAGTCTGGGAGGTACTTGGAAAAATATGGCCCCCATTTGGAGGCAGCAGCCTGCTTGCTAGGCCACTCTGAGCCGTGCAGCTGGGAGCCTTTAAGAGCTTTCTAAAATTTTAGATGACCTGGCAGATTGCCTTGCAGTCTGCCTTGCAGACCTTCCTCCTCTGCATCCTCTGGAAGGGGTCTTTGACATCTGTGGAAAGCAGTGGCAAGGGGAGAGGGTTTCATACGGATTCTCATGATGCAAGTGTCGCTGAAAGCCTGGTTTCCTCTGATTTCAGCAAGTTCCTTTCTCCTTGTGGAGCCCGAGTCCCGGCTTTTATTCTCTTATTCTGGTCACACGTCCGGAAAGTCATGCCAAGATGGTCTTTCAGGTCAAAGATGTACAGCAGTAGCTCAGATAGCTGCTGGGGTCACAGATACCTCATGGAGATGGGCTGGAGTTCAGGTGACATGCCAGAATGTGCTTTGATGTCCTCCCCTTCGTTAGCTACCGTTGATTTACATCAGAACAACAAGTTGCTCAGATCTCTGACCTAGCAGCTGAAGTGCTCTTGCTGCTTGAACCGATGGATGTAAGGTCCAGTGGGCTGCAATTGCTTTGGGTGGCAGGCGTGCTGAGCAGAGAGCACAAGTGCCCAGCGTGGTCTGAACACGGTGACGTGGCCTCCACCCCTCATCAGAGAGGAGAGGAAGGTCAAGGTGCTCCAGCCCTCTGTGGGAAGGTCTGCTTTGGAGGGAAAGCCGTTGGTGGCCTGGGGGTGGTCAGCAGGGGACGTGCATCCCCCCGGGTGCCACACCACCACGAAGTGACTGACGCAAGCCCTGGTGCATGAGCACAGCATTTCTGTTACCTGTGCACGCAGCAGCTGCTGTCAGAAATGGGATTCAGGGAGAGCTCACCACCGAGGAGGGATGTTGAAACAGTGGAAAGTATTATCTAAGGGCCCAAGAATGATTAGAGGATTGGGGAATGTCACGCAGTGAAAGCGTGCAGTGTGTGCATGCTGGGTGGGTAGGCAGCCTCCACCCAGAGCCCTGGGAGAGCGGGCACACCAACTCGCAGGGCCGGGCCAGTGCTTCGTGGCAGAGCATGACATCGGGCAGTAGCTTGTGGCTGAAGAATAATGACACTAATCCTGATATTTAAGTAAAAGACAGCCGGGAGAAGGAAGCTAGGCAACTCTAGCCTATGGGCTCGACTTCAGAAGCATGCAAAGTGTTTGAAGCAGTGGTGGGAAAATGGTAATGGAAGACATAGAGGTAGGTGGAAATTGGGATAAGCTTGAAGTGTGAGCATTAAGAGCGCCGATTAACCTGAAATCTCTTTGATAACTCTTTATTTTGATTTTAGACATGGTAAACATAGCTTACCTAGCCTCTGGTAGGGCTAAGTAGCTGTTATAGATAACCCTTAGCAGAGCAGTGTCTGAGATGCATCCCTTTTCCCATGCCACGTGAGAAGCTGTGGAATGGAGAAGATAGGCGTCAGTGGAGAATAGGGAGGTATGAGAAAGGACAAGCCTGAAGAAGAGGCAAGAGAGCCAGAAAGAGATGTACTACGAGGGAGGTTACTAAGGGGTCCTCAAGGCTGATCTCGCGTGGCTTATGCTAATACTGATGAGTTCTCACTCGCTCCAGACGGAGTGCATGGCTGGGCAGTCATCGTAGCTGGCAGAGAGCAGTAACCAGGAGCTGCCATCTTGTCACCTGGGAGCATTTGACCACATTCCTAGCAGAACTGCGGGTGGGTGTTGTTGCATGCTTATGCTCTTAAAAACAAAGTCCCAGGACATGGGAACTTTCTATTTGTTGATAGGAAGGTAGGGATAATGGAACGGCAAAGTGAACTGATGAGTATAAGCTGGCCATGAGAAAATATAGGTTGGGATTTAGACTTTCAGCCTGCTGGGAGTGAATTTCTGGTGAGGAAGGGAGACAGAACCAAACGTATTTATGACTGAGCGTGATAAGTTAATGTAAAATATTGGGTGTCCTACCTGCCTGAGCTAGTAGGATGTAGATACAGTGAAAGCTGTAGTTGGGTGTTGCCATATGTTGCATATGTTACCATCACGCTATGGAGTGCTGGTCTTGGGCTGTGTTGTACAAACAGGCCAGAAACGTCTATGCTCCAAAGGGAAATGTAACTGCGCTGTGCTGAACGCTCACCAACGACAGACAGTGCTGTTGGTGTAGACTGGTAGCTCCTGTGTCGGCAGATGTCTCCTTCAGGGCAGACCAGCTGGCTGTGGAAAACAAAGCAATGAGGATTCACTGTATTTTTTTTTCTCCTTCCCTTTTTTCCAGTGATGCCATCTGCAATTTTGTCATTTGCAATGACTCCCTCCGCAGCCAGCCAATCATCTTCAATCCTGACTTCTTTGTGGAAAAGCTGCGCCATGAAAAGCCAGAGGTGTTCACAGAGCTGGTTGTCAGCAACATTACCAGGCTCATTGACCTGCCTGGGGCAGAGCTGGCGCAGCTGATGGGAGAGGAGGACCCGAAGCTGCCTGGGGCAAACAGCTCAGCCTCTGGGTTTTTTCGTTCTCTCATGTCTCTGAAGCGCAAGGGTGAGTATGGCGTGATGTCTGGTGCCCACCTTTGGGGTGATGCCAGCTGCTGTCTGTTACACACAGTTTACAAAATGTTCGGTGTAGGCCTGTTGTTTTGAGCGTTTGTGTTGAATGCTTTGTACTGTAGGTTTGTAATCTCTGGGGATGCCAGCTCTAGAAAGGAGCAAAACAGAGGGCAGGATGTTCATCCAGGAAATGCCCTGCCGCTCCTAGAGTACCCTTCTTGTGGGGGCTATGGCTGTGGTTTGCTTGTGTCAGGTTGGCCTCGGTGGGTCTGCTGCTTGCTGTGCTCAGTGCAGCGCAAACCACGTAGAGACAGCTTTGGTCCCTGAGTGTCTCTGGTCGGGCTCTGTGGATAAGCGCTGAGCTGGAGAGGGATGCCTGAACAAGCTGCAGGTTCTCCCAATATACACCAAGGTGTCTTTGTCTCTCTCCTTGTTTGTGTCCATGGTAGTCCATGCTCTGTTTTCCTTAGCTCATTAGCTTTCCTCATAAGTGATGGAGTATCAGTAAAGCCTGAGAGCTTCAGGTTTCATGAAGAATGTTAATGCCCAGGTTTTCCAGGCCACTGACTGCACTTAGTGCCCACTGTGTCCTACAGTAGCTGTCCCAGCTCTCTGGAAGGTCTTGTCTATGCAGCTCAGAAATCTATAAGCATGTCCCATGCGAATGCCAGTGCCAGTCTGATCCACATCCAATCCAGTGGGTCAGTGACAAAGCTCTGCAGACTGACTCTGCTCAAGCTCAGATTCAACCCCAGGAGAAGATGTATTTCTCTTTCTCTTTGAGACAAGCATTCAGCTGGAGTTTTCTTCTGGTAAACTACAACTCTTCTCTTTCAAGTTCAGCTGTCTTAGTTATCAAGCATTAGCCCCAGGCCCCTTCTCAGAAGTCCGAGATTTGCTTTTGAGCACTGTTATGTTCAGATCCTGTCCTCTTCGGTGGCTGGCATTTACCACTCTGTTTTGTTGTAACTAAAAAGGTGTTCTGGGTGTGTGTGCCTTCTCCCACCTCTGTCCACGTTCAAGGGGAGCCTGGTTCTCCTGATAAAATTCAGTTAAACACTTCACTCATCTAGACAGAAACTGCCTCCATCTGGGCACCTCTCGCATCCCTCGTCAGCTCCGGTTTCCTAGCTAGACTGGCTGTCTGCTGGCAGAGAAGCTGTGGGTAGCTTCCTTCAGATGTTGGCAGCCTGAGGTTGAACACTTCTAATTAGTCTTCCCCTTCCTCTGAGCAATTCTGCTGTTGTGAGTACCTCTGAGAAGGGAGCTATCACTATGTCCGAGCATAGCTTTTTTTCCTCTTCAACCTTAGTTTCTCTATGTGTTTCTGATTCTACCAAACCTATGCCTCCACTGTGTTTCATAAGAACAAGCTCTTAAGCCCCATTGCTCAGGCTGGATTTTCTGGTGCTGACTTCGGCCCTCCACGCCTGGCTGGCCCTGTGGGAACCCTGGTAGATACACTCACCCTGGGCTGGACAGCACTGCGGGGAAAAATCAAGTACTGCAAATCAAGTCCTTTAGCATCCTTAGGTGAGAATTATTCCATATTGCCATGATTTACCTTCCTGCTCCATAATAACAGGTCTTCATGCTGTCTTGAAACTGCAGTTATGCTGTGCTCGTACCTGTTGTTGCTGTGGCCTCTGTTCCCAGAGAGTAACAGGACACCTTAAACTCTGTCGCTTGCCACTTGACAAACAGAAAAAAGTGAGTAACCAAGCTGAAAGTGCTTTCTTAGTGTATGTGGAAACTTCTATGTTCTTGTCAAAACCTCCTAGCTGGGGCTTGTGAGCCTTCTCTAGCTTGATGGGGTTTTTTTTTAGATTAGCTGTACTCTGCTGGAGCACTGCTCTTATCTGCCACTAGCTATCTTTGCTAAGAGCTCCGTCTTCCCCCATTCAGACGTCTCCATGCCCGTGTGTCTCACTACAGCTAGCAGATGTTTCCAAGACTGCTGGCTGCACTCCCAGGCTGCAGTGGCAGTGGCTCCCTGCATTGACAAGCACTGTCTGTGAACTCCTTGGCCAAACTCTGAGAAAAAGTAGTTTGTGCCTACAGAGAAAATCAGTTTTGTGTACTCCGTGTTTCATCTTGGAGCCTTCATTTGTTTTTCTTCATGTTATAGAACAGCTAGAACAAACAGGTTTTATTTCTTCAAAGCCAGAGGCCAAGGACCATAAAGCTCGGAGCTGATCAAGCTACAAATACTTACAACTGCTTTGAGCGTTAGGAAACTCAATCTCATGCTGCTGCTTAGTTTCAGAAGCAATCGTACAATAACATCTAAGCCTCGTAACTCAGCATCCATTCTCCAGATACTTCTTTCAAGTTTCTTTGAGAACCAAATTCTCATTCAGATATCAACTTCTGACTTCAAAAGTAAATCGAATTTGTGAGGCCCTGCATGTCTCAAGAAGATGTATTTTCCTCTTCCCTTTGTGGCCACTATTGATTCTATCTGTTGAATGTCTAATGAGTTTAGTTTTCTTCAAGGACAGGAATCTTTTGCCAACTGTTCTCTTCCTTTGCACTCAAGCCTTTCAGATCTTACATGTGGATCAAGAGGTCACATTGCCCTCCCTTCTCCCGCAAGACTGAAGCATGTGGTTTATCAGAGGGAGGTCAGAAACTTCTTGATTTAACAGGAGGCTGGAGTTCCTGGTGGCTTACCGTGTATTTCAGAAGTCCTGGAAGAAAGTGGAACATTCTTCAGGTGGAATAAATTTAGTTGTACAGGAAGGCTGCTAGAGAAGTGCACAGGGTTAAACAGGTCTTTCCCACATGCTGTGAGCATCAACACCACAGAACAGTAAGATCTGTAGTACAACAGACCAAAAGCTAGGAAAATCAAAATGTGCTGCGGGGCTGGGGGGGAGGGCGGAGGCAAGAGAAAGCTTGTGGGGGAGATAACTTTTATCAGACCAGACAACGCACTGCTTGGATTGCTGGGCTATCAGCTGTAACAATAAAGAGGGAAATCTTCAGCCACAGACAGAATCACAGAATGTTCGGGGTTGGAAGGGACCTCTGTGGGTCATCTAGTCCAACCCCCCTGCTTTTCCAGGCAGGTCTTGAATATCTCCAGAGAGGGAGACTCCACAACCTCCCTGGGCAGCCTGTTCCAGTGTTCCATCACCCTCAGAGTGAAGAAGTTCTTCCTTATGTTCAGCTGGAACTTCCTCTGCTTCAATGGGTGCAAATGCCCAGCTTGCCCTCAGAGCTGGCCCATGCTCCAGGCAGTCTGCTCATGGAGAAGGGAGGAATACTTTTTTCTTAAATCTGTTGGCACTTTGAAGCCTAAGTGCAAGGGCAGGACAAACCAGCTCTGTACCTGGTTCCAGCTCTCAGTCCCAATCAGCATGTTGCCGTATGGTCTGTCCAGCATCTTGTCTCTAGCTGTAGTCAAAACCTGCATGCATCTGAGGGAAGACGTGGTGCTCAGGGCTCTGGTTGCTGCTGGTGAAGCTCCTGGGAGTTGCCTCAGCTTTCTGAGACATAGAGCTTGCTGGCTATATGTATCTGATGGAAAAAGCCACTTGCCAGCAAGACTCCCTTTATTAGAAAATACTGTCCTGCTGGATAACCACTCTCTTACCTCGGAATTCCCTCTCTGGATAAGAAGAATTTTCTGCATTGGTTCAAAAAGTGCCTTTCAGTTAAATGGGCTTCTCATCTAATGTTTCCTTCCATGCAAGGATCTCCTTCCCTTCAGCTCAGGTGCTTCTGTCTTCTTTTGGGGCTGTAGCCTGTGCTGAACGGAGTTCTGAAGCTGGCAGCTCATGCCTGATCTGCAACAGTCCCATGAGATGCCAGCAAGCTCCAGGAGTGAGAGGAGCTGTAAGTGCTGCATATGGAGAAGGGCCCAACTCATTGCTTCACTACTCTTCTGTTTTTCTAGCTCTTGCTTGTTCAGCTTTCTGATACTTCATGCTTTACTGTACTCAGGCCAAGGCAGCAGACATGGAAGACAGCTTCACTGGAATTAAGGAATTCCAGGGATTACCCATCCTGGGTCATCCCTGCTCTCCCCACTAGTGCTGGTTTCCCTCTCCCATAGTCTCATAGCTATACGTCTTCTTTCTGCTCCGCTCCATGTCAAGCCACAGCAAGCATCAATCTGGACATTCCGTCCCAAATGTGGAGTGTGCTATTGTGGCAGGCGCCTGGGCAGTCCAGGCAGTCACATCTGCCCTTCCCACTTTGCTGTTTCCATAAGGTCCAGGCTTGAAGGTATACGCCCTTTGAAACTGAAACATCTCTTCTGGTGTTTTCTTTTCAAGGAGCTGGAGAATGTTTGCTTTAGCTGATAAAAACTCTAATTAAGCTGAGGTAAGATGCAGGATGATGAAGCCCTTGTAAGTACGGCACGGTGAGATGAAGTGACTTACTTGGGAGTGCTTGTGATATATCACATCTGTGGGGGTCCTTGTGACCTTCACCCTTAGCCTTTTGGGACACTGGTCTTTGCATGCTGAGATCCTGTTCTTTGGGGACCAGTCATCTCTGTGGCTGTCGGGGTCTGAACTGCCTGAACACGTTATGCTATCTTCTGTTCTGCAGAGAAAGGGGTGGTGTTTGGCTCACCGCTGACAGAAGAAGGCATTGCACAGGTCTCCCAGCTAATCGAGTATCTGCACAAAAGTAAGTGACTCTGTCTTGCTGTCTTCCTGACCCAAGCGGTACCTGTCTAGCCCAGCTCAGGTCTCTGGTGCAGATTGAGTGAAAAGCTCTGAGCTCTCCAGCAGCAGGAGTTTGGGACTGGACTAGGCGACTCTTCCCCAGAGTTGCCTAGCAGGTGTGTTAATCTCTTTCCCTCCGTGCATGCACTTTTCTGCTGATGGGAGCCAGCTTCAAGTCATGCCTCTAAATGCAGCCCACTGAGGTTTGCTGTCAACCTCTGGAAAGGGTAGGGAACTGCTTTAATAAGAAGATGGGAATCAGTCTCTGATTAATCAGTGGCTGTTTTTCTCCCCTCTGCCGAGCAGATCTAAGAGCAGAGGGCTTGTTTCGGGTGCCAGGCAACAGCATCAGGCAACAGATCCTAAAGGATGCTCTGAACAGTGGTACAGATATTGACCTGGACTCTGGGGAGTTTCATTCCAACGATGTGGCCACTCTGCTTAAGATGTTCCTGGGTGAATTGCCAGAGCCACTACTGACACACAAGCACTTCCATGCCCACCTCAAAATTGCAGGTGAGTGAGTAAAAAGAGGCAGTGATGAGCAGAGGGAATGGAGCCAGCCTCCTAGAAAGCTGGTAATGCTACAGAGCAGCACACTAGGCTGAGGAAGTGTAATCCTTAAAGGCAGGGTAAGAGGGAATCTTCCTGCCATGTCAGCCTAATGGTGGAAGGACTGGAACTGAAAATCCTAAGGAATCACACCACGTCTGTCTAGCCCAGTCTTCTCTCTCCAGCAATAGCCAGATACCTACAGGAGTAGAGCCCACACTGGTAACCTGGGTCTCCATCTGTTTTAAGTCTGGGTGAAGTGTGGTTTCTATGCACTTAGTAACTGTTATTGAACTACCCTATGTGAACTTCCTCCATCTTGCCTTCCAAGCCATCACAGCTCTTAGCAACTGTGTTGTCTTGTGGGAGGAGTACCACAGATTAGCGCATCAGGTGGGGAGCTTGGGAGCTGGGGTGAGAGAGATGGAGGGCCAGGAACTGTGCAGTAGTTTGGAGGAGACCTGCATGTGAAGAGGGAAGGGTAACCAGTTGCAGTAGGCCTGCGGTTAGGGAAGGTGATGTATGTCCTTCACGTTCTGCCTTGTGATTTGACAGACTTGACGCTGTTTGATGAGAAGGGGAATAAGACCAGCACTCCAGACAAAGAGCGCCAAATTGAAGCCCTCCAGCTGCTGTTTTTGATCCTTCCCGCACCCAACCGCAGTCTGCTCAAACTGCTGCTGGACTTGCTCTACCAGACCGCCAAGAAGCAGGACAAGAACAAGATGTCTGCCCACAATCTTGCCCTCATGTTTGCACCCCACATCTTATGGCCCAGAAATGTGAGCAGTGCCTCAGTATCTGCGGGTGGGATATTGCAAGGTAGAAAGCAGAGGCATGGCAGGCCTACGGGGGAAGAACCAAGATGGGAAGGTTAAGTATTGATACAGTGATGTGAGGGTTGGAGGCTGGGGTGGTGAGGTGGAGCTTCCTGGCAGGGCTCAGTCCTAGTGTTCAGTCCAGAGCTGCTGTAGGTCTCATTTGCAATGGCGCTTCATCTTTTTCAGTAAAATGGAAATCGCAGCACAGTCCTGCTGCTTTTAAGAATGACAGCTCCAAACCTTGCAGATTTCTCTGCCAGGTTTCTTGTGCTGCTGGTGAACTGTTTGACCCCAGAGTTGTATAGTTCTCTTCCTCTCAGAGCAGCTTTGGTTCCCCGAGCCCTGCTTGCTGGTGCGCTGTGAGCCCTGCCTGCCTGACCCCTCAGAGCAGGTCTCCTGCTGAGGCACCGTGTCTTTGTGTCCCGGAGACAGCAAGGGCAGCGGAGACCCTTCCTTCTCCCCTTCTAACTGCTGTGCCTTTGGCTGTGTCCCCTTGCCAGGTGACAGCAAATGACCTTCAGGAGAATATCACAAAACTAAACAACGGAGTGACCTTCATGATCAAACACTCTCAGAAACTCTTCAAGGTAAGTGTGCTTTGGGGTCTTGCTCTCCCTGCCTCTTCAGCAGGAGTCTGAATGCCCCTTGTCCTGACAGATCCCAGGTGTCGAGTGTATATTCTGGGTGCTCTCTCGCAGTGCGAGAAGGACGATTTCTGCAAGAAACTGCTCCTTTAGTGGCTAGGGAGGAGGTCTTTGGGCAGGCAGCCCCGGAGGAGGAGGAGGGCAGTGGGTGGCTGTGCCCGGGCAGTGGGAAGCAGGGTGCAGGGTGATACCACCCTCTGCTGGGCACCCAGCCCTGCTGCCCAGCGGGGAGGCCAGGCTCCTGGGGCTGCCCTCAGCTTCTGGCAGGATGAGGAAGCTGAAGGGGCTTCTCCTGGGTGAGTGCTGCCAAGAGCCGAGTGCCTGATACGGCAGGGCATTCTGTCGTGAACTTCTCTGCTTGTGGCTGTCAACGCGCCGCTGTTGCAGGCACAGCCTGCAGCCTTGGGCCTCTGTCCAGCTTGGAGCGGGGTGCTGTGATGGGACAGTGAGGAGTGTGCGGCTTTCTGCAGGTTCCTCCGAGGAAGTCTTCCTGCAACAGGCAGTCTCTGGACTTCTCAGGACCTTTCTGGTCGCTGTAGGCATCTGCTCTCTGCAGGGTCCTCCCACAGAAAGCTCCCCTTCTGTCCTCTTTGTCAGACCCCTGTTTGGCCAGCTCAGAGCTGGGGGAATTGCTTGGGAAAAGTTTCTGTGGAAGCCTGCCCTTACTCTGTGTTCCACTTGTGCTGGTTGCCTGCATCAGAAGGAAACTGAACAGGGACTGCACTGGGGACATGAAATGCCATTGCTTTATCTGCACGAAACATCTGAGTCTTGGTGGAAGCGGCTTGTGTGGTATGGTTGAAAAGCAGCTCTTGCTGGGGCCACTCTTGCCGCGGGGCCAAATATACTAAACATACGTTTGGCCTTTTCTCTCCTCATCATCGCAGGCCCCAACATACATCCGAGAGTGTGCCAGGCTGCACTACCTGGGATCCAGAGCCCACACATCAAAGGTAAGGCCGGCAAATGCAGTGCCTGCCCTCCGTGAAAGGGCAGAGGCTGCGACACTGTGAAAGAAGCTGAAAACAAACCACGTTATGAAAGAGGATCTGTCAGAGAGCAGGAGTGAGGGAACCATATGGTGTGGTAGTGCAGGTGGCTGCATTAGGGAAAATGGGCAGAGCTGAAGCATATGTTAATCACAAGCGCGGGGAAGGCTACTGGCTACCAGCCCCTATTTAACAGCAGACCTACTCCCTGTGCCCAGTACACGCAGCACCTGCTCCTCCGTGGGGCTGTGCCTGCCAGACAGACAGATGTGCCTGCTGCCATGGCCAGGCTGCTTGGAAGAGGGGCTGGCATAAGGGCTACTTGCTGCCTCTGGGACAAGATTTGTCTGTGTCTTGCCAGCAAGTGCTTCCCTGCCTCGGATAACTGCAGAAGGGGGAAGATGCATTGCAAGGAGCTGCACTGACCCTTTGTAAGCCTGGAAGGGCTTCTGCAGCTGGCATCCGGGAGGGGAGGGAAGAAGCAATGGGGTCACCTTTGTATTGCTGTCACCTCTTCCTGGCACAGGGCCTGCTGGTGCAGTGCTGCTGCAGAGGGGTAGGGAAAACACAGCCCTCTGCGTTCACTGGGGTTGAGGCAGCTCACGAGACTCTGCCCAGCCTGGCTCAGATGGGTGGCTCGTTTGGATTAAAGCATGGCAAGCGACTGCTGTCTCCGATTTCCCAGGACGACCTGGATTTGCTGACGTCTCCTGGCTCCAAGGAGCTGCAGCCCCTCAAGTCTCAGAAGCGAAGCCGGCTGGACACTTGCCATCAGGAGGAGACCCAGCAGCGCACCGAGGAGGCACTGAAGGAGCTCTTCCGCCATGTCCACAACATGCCTGACTCTGCAAAGAAGAAGAAGCTCATCCGGCAGGTAGTGTGGGGAGGAAAGATGCCTTTGGGGTGTGTTTGTCAGCACAATCATAGGCTCAGGGCTAAAGGCGGGGCCTGCTTGAGAGCTGCTTCTAGTCCTGGGCAGGCTGGGGAGAGTGAGCTTTGGGCTGTGTAAGAGGCAGAGCTGTAAGAAGGCAGGGGAGGAGGAGGCCTATACTGGGTGTGGAGCTTGCTGCACCAAGCTGTGCTTTCAGCTCTTTGTTTTCCAAGCCAGGGACTTGCCAGCTAGCAGTTCCCCAGCCCTGATCACAACCTTGTTGAGCTTCCTCCCTCAGAAAGGGAAAGAGTCCTGTCCCCGTTGCCTGTGTGGAGTGGACAAACTGGTCTCCTCTTGGTCCTGTGAGCATTTCCAGCCAACCTGCTGCTCCAGATAGACTGGGCGGTGTGGTCAGCACCAGTTCTGGCTGCCAGCCTCCAGCTGCTGTCCAAATCCTTTTCTGCTCCAAGAGCTGCTCCTTTTGGCTAACCTGGTAGCCAGCACAGCGCAGCCTCACGCCCAAGCTCCCCATAATCCTGGGTGGGACATGTGACCTTCCTCTACTTTCTTCTCCCTGCAGCTCTGAGCTGCTCCTCCATTTTGGGGTGCAAAAGAGCCAAACTGAGGTCTAAGGAGAGGGCAGCAGGTAGGGCAGCACACAGCAGTGAGGGACTGGTGTAACTGTAACGGTAACTGTGCTAACATTCTGCCCTCATGTTTCTTCCTAGTTTAATAAGCATCCTACAGCTCTCACTCCTGGCTCTGATGTACCTGCATCCCCAGCACCGCGGCGCACCCGCTCGCGCTCTTTCAGCGGCCTCATTAAGGTAAAGGCAGCCTCTGACTTGTGCTCTCTGCTGTGAGTTTCTGATGTTGCTCTCTGCTTCCGCATTGCCATGGCTTGAATGAGGCCCTCAAAGGTAGGGACTGTTCAAAGTAATGGCTGCCGAAGAACACAGATCCACTGGGGACAGAAAAGGCAGCACCATCAGAATAAGCCTTGTTAGTATAAAGTGTAATTATCTATGAAATGCATGGCTATAGGATCTGTGCATCTTTCTGAAGGATTGGTTGCTTCCTGAGATGAGGACTGACAGGGAGCCGGACGTGTAGTCTAGCCTGTTAGCACACCATAGGCTGCCCCACGGCAGCATGCGCCTGCTTCTGACCGGCTGGGCTCCTGGCCCGGCCTCAGGTCAGCTCCCAAACCCTGTACAATCACGCAGGCTCAGCCTAGTGGCGTGGTATTTCAGGTGGTTCGGCTTTGCAATCTTTGTCCCAGCTTGGCTTCCCTTTTTCTTTCCTGGCATCAAACTGCTTACCAGCAATGCATCCTGCTCCTTCCCTTTCTTTTTCACTTTGCACTCTAAGCATTAGCCAACAGCCCTCTCTTCTTATGGCAGCGGAAAGTTTTGGGAACCCCGGTTATCCTGGAGAGGAAGAGCAGGGCTGCCACACCGGAGCCTGAGCGAGTCAGCAAAGAGAATGTCCACCTGGTAAGGGCTGCTCCCAGCACCGCTGAAGCTGCGGATGGGGGAGCGCACGGAGGGGAGTTTCAGTGCAAGGTGGGCACTCGTTGCAGTGATCCTTGGGGGCTGCTTGCTGTTTGTTCTCTGCCCAAGGCAAAGTTTCCAAGTTTCTTCTGTGTGATCAGATAAGGTCTTGGCAAGCTGCTGTGGGGAGAGCAGAGCAGATGGCAAGGGCAGCATCAGGACAGGGGTGGCAGCACTGGGCCTCCACTCCAGTCTTGTCCCTCTGACTTGTCTGTGTCCCTGCCCTTGGGCATTGGCTTATGCCCCCTTCCCTCCCTCCCACTGTCCTCCTTAAGTAGTACACAGCCTGCTGCCTGTGAGTGGTAGGGCTGTCCCATGGCCCAGACAAACCAAGAGTGGATTTGGGCGGTAGCAGCTCTCTGGTAGTACAGGGTGCTCCCAGGGAAGGCTGTGGATGCCACTTCATTCCACAGCTCTCTACTATTCCCCTCTCTTGTCCAGTTACAGAAATGTGGATCTCCAGCTCACATGTCCCAATCAAAGCTGAAATCTTTGGAGGGCCGGAAAGAGGTGAGACGCATACACACTCCTACTCCTTCCTGTGGGGAACCTGGCCTGCTGGGCTCTGACGCCTGCAGAGGTGATGGCATGCACGCAAGGCTCTGACCGCTGCGGTCCCCTGGCTGGTAGCAGCCCACTCCAAGCTGAGCTGCAGGCAGTTGGCATGCTGGAGCCGGGCCTTGAAGGGTCTCGCCCAGGCGGGTGTGCACAGCCCTTCTGCCTGTGAGCTGGCAGGCTGGCTGTCACGGGACACGGAGGGAAGCTGGCAGCACAGGGCAGTGCTAATAGCCTGTCAGGGTGGCAGAGGCACAAGAGGTTGCTGCAGCCCAAGACCAACTGCTGTGTTTGTCCCTGTCTGCTTACTGCCTTTTGTCCAGCGTTCTGCTTTGGTAAAAGGTGTGGGAGGCAGACTCCGGGGGAGTCCTTGCAGGGGAAGGACAGCACGTTAACATTTTCTCGCATGGCATTCTGTGTCTCCAGCATTCAATTGCTCTCATTCTCTGCTCCAGGAATCCTGTAGACGCATGCGAGCCCACCTGCTTTCCAAGGATTCGTCATCCCTCTGAATCGCCTCGCCCCAGCGCACGGGTGGGGAACGCCCAGCCTCGCAAGCTGTGAATAATGTGCTGCGCGGAGGGGGAGTGCTGCAGGCTCACGGCAACCCTCACCGACATGGCAGCACTCTTGAAACTGGACCTTTGCAAAGACTGCAGGGACTTGTTTCTTTCTGTATATAAACTATATGTCATTCTACTATGGGGCAAACCACTATCTAACCAAAAACTTGTGCAGCATGTCTGACCTGTTGGCTCTGGGAAGAGCTGGAGTGCTTGCTTACAAGGAGAGCCCTGTGCATTGCAGGGCCCTGTGTGCACTCCCAGCTTTCTCTGCAATGTTGCTAGGCTGTATTTTTTTTTGCTTTTCTGCTCTGAATTTTTAACACATTGGCTTGGTTTTACTCCCTCCCCTCTGTTAGCAGTGAGAATGATGGACTCCAACCTTCACCCGCATCCTGACAGCTAGCATTACCTCCGGGCTTCCTCTGGAGCCATGCCCTCCTCTTCTTCCTCTGGGCTCTGTTTTGCTCTGCTGTCTCCCAAGGGCTGGAGTGCAGAAATGGTACAGAACACAGGATGGGCCTGAGAGAAGAGGAGAGGCTCTGGGTGCGGTCATTTCAAGTGGGGCCAGAGGAAAGCAGCTTCCCCAATAAACTCATCCCTCTGTTTCAGCTTGAGCTGGAGGCAGCCCTTGCCCACTGCCTTCGTGTTTCCATGGTACAGCTCTGCCTGATGAGCACGGAGTTGTCCCTGCTTTGTGTTCACCCGGGGAGACTAAGCTGAGCAGGGCAGGAGGCTGGCCAAGGCTGTCTGGGGCAGGACAGCCCAGCCTTTGGAAGCTGGGGTGTCTGTAGTGGGCAGAGCCTTGAGGCTGTGTGTGCAGTGTAGGAATAGTGTGAACAGCACGAGACACGAGAAAGCGCTCCGGCTGTTTGTGATCTGCTGCAAATGGTGTCTAAGGCTTTGGCTCAAGATATCTGGATGGCTGATCAGGCTGATTAGTCATTAAACTGGGGGGAAAGGGCTGGAGGTGGGTTCAGCTCTTTGGCCTGAGCTGCAGAAATGAGATGAAACCATCTAGATCGGGCATAAACCCCCATCACAGCTGGCCAGTGTCAGCTGTCTTGTTAAGCTAAAGTGCTCCAGTAAGCCAGTCTTGCCAAGTACCTGTCTGCAAGCACTCTGGGGTAGGAAACACACAGGGTCACTACTGTGAAATAAAGATTTAATCAGCTGGGGAACCATCTAAACACTTCTCAGCCCTTCTTGGCGAAGGAAGTAATCTCTGGAATCCAATTATAATTGTCTTCTAATCTTTAAGAACCAGCAGCCGACAGGAGTTAGAGCTGTGCCCTTGACAGCTTTCCGAGACAACTGGTGGCAGGAGGTGTGAATATCGGATGTGAGCAGGGAGTTCAGTCCGACTGGCTAGAGCTGTCAAAGCACAGCATCGGAGTCCTGTGCAGCTTAGCTGGAATTTGTCACTTTCTTTACTGTGTTATTTTTTCCTTTGAGATACAAAGCTGTGTGCCTCGTGCTGCTCTGTCCAAAGGGGTGTTCCTGGTACTTTATTGGGCATGCCTGCTCCCAGTCTGACCCCAAATTGGAGGAGCTGCCTGGAAAATGTAGCGGGTAGTGGGACTGTAGATGTGTGAGTTAGGAGTTACTGGTGTTAGGAGCCTCTGTTGCAGCAAAGAAAGAGCTCTGGTTCTTCAGGGACCGGGCAGGCAAGGATGCTGTGAGGAAGGGCAGAGGCTGTTTGCTGTGGTAGTAGTATGTGCTTTTTGGATGTGTCGTCTGTAATCATTCCCTTTGGAGGCTGAAGCTGTCTGTGTGCTCTTCTCTGAAGGGCATGGCGTGTTTTGCTGACTGCGCTTCTACCCTGCCCCTGCAGCCTGCTGTTAGTGGAGACCTGGGGATCTCAGCTTTGCCTCTGAACAGAGATGAGGCAGAGCCGAAGGTCGAGCGGCAGTGCAGGGAGAGCTGAGTCTGGTCCTGGTTCCTCCGCTCTTGTCTACATTGGGGGCAGTTGCTGGGTGAAGCGTTTGTCCATCCCATCCCTCCTCTCCCCATTGCCCCTAGCTTACTCGAACATATATCTCTGTGTGGCTGTTGGCTTGGCAAGGCAGTCTTGTTCCTCAGACTAACTACGCTGCTCCCGTATAGATGAAAGTAACTCTTCTCTTAGTGATGCCTCTAGCTCAGGGACTCTGTCTGGCTTCTGGCATGGCTGACACTTGCTTAACTCTAAGAAAAATTATCTATGGGGCATCCACCTGGCGTTCTGCATGTCTCAGATGCCTTCCCTGCCAAAGCAGCGGGTGCAGTCTCCAGACTGGCAGTCCCAGAAGGGGTTTGGTGCCGAGGGGGGTGGTGGCTCACGGATTTGGTCTCTAGGACCCTTGGCTGTTGCAGTCCCAATGTGTTCACACTGTCTTACAGGCGAGGGGGAGTTTTAGTCATGCTTGGATGTGTCTCATTTGTCTGCCCTGTGCAATGACTCACAAGGATACTTATTCCCAGAGCAGCCACTAACTGTTCCCAGAGTCTATCGTTTCCAAAGTATTTTNAATCTTTGTCCTTATTTATATATGCTATGTATGCACTGTTTCAGACTGCTGCCTTTCTGTGTGTTCATGTGAAAACCCCATATTAAATGCTTTTATTTTTAGTGTTTTTGCTCAGTGACTTAAGCAGTTTCATTGGGACAGCAAGGACTTGGTGGTGCATCTAGCTTCCAAAGGAAGGAAACATCTGCTCAGAACCCCAGCGCTGCTGCCCTTAAGTGTGGGGGTGCTTGGTGAGGTGCTGCCCGCCTGCAGGGATGGTGCTGGCCTCCCATGGCACTGGGGCTTGTTCCCTCCCTGGGATCCTGGTGTGATGCGGGGTGCCCAGACGGGCTGTCTTTCCCTTGGAGGTATGAAGTTGGACCTCTTCTTTTCCTGTCTTCCCCCTGCTGTCATCCAGGGTGATGGGAAATCAGGTTTACAAAGAGCACTTTATATAAATAATGGATCAAATGAATACATTTTTCTCTGTAGAACCATTCTTCTCTTGCCACTCTTGGCTGCTGAGGGAGGATGGTTTCTGCTTGCATTTTCTTTTCCTCCTTCTTAATAATGGCGTTTCAGACTTTATGCAGATTATTTCTCTGTGAAGTTCTTCCACGTTTGAAATGCCCTGGGCTTGCCTGCCGTGGCTCAGACACTCATTAACATCCTCGCCGTGCAATTGAAAAACAAGCAGGAGAAGCAAGCGGCACAGTGCATTTGAAACCAGCGCTGCCTTCCTGCAGGGTGAGCTTCGAGCGGGCCCCGTTCCCCTCCGGGGCTGCAGTCGGGTGTCATGGGACTGCTGCGCCCCATCTCCCCGGAGCTCGGGGAGCGGGAGGGAACGGGCCTCTGTGCACTTGAAAGTGGGCATGGGAGTCCAGAGAGACACTTCTGTTCTTGAAAATGCTGAACAAAGGAATGCAAAAACTCACAATAGCTATTCTGGATACTGCAAACCCAAATATCGCCTCCCAGATAAGCTGTGATTCAAAGCGACAGCTTTATATGTCTTACATAATTATAAAAATAAAAAGCTTTTAGCCCCTGAAGCCACAGCCCGAGCACTTACGCTTGGCTGCAAGTGAAAGGGCAGCAGTCCTAGGACGAAACACTGGGTGAGGTACATATTTAGAGGGGGGATTGCTCAGCTTTCAGTGTGTTTGTTTTGGCCTGGTGGTATTCCTGCACAGCAGTGGCATTACAAAGCAAACAAGCAGCACTCATCCTTGATTTCGTTAAACAGTTTTTATCTCAAATTGCACAGCACAGACTTGCAAATAAGTTCTGCAGAGTGTCACTGCTATCTAAATCAATTTTTGCAAGTTGTCTTGATTTTTTTTTTTTTTAACTGTTCTGCCCTGGTTTGGAGTTGAAATAAGACATTTTTTCACTTAAATTATCATGTGTGGCTGGGAGCTGTCATGCTGCTGCTGCATCTTACTGCCTAGGGCAACAGCATAGACAAAAAACATCAGTACTGCTAGCAATGGATGTTGGCATCAGCCAGACCAGTTATCAGGCTTTACAATCTCATTGGCTTGGATTAACTAATATTTTTTCATGGAGTGAATAAATTACCATGTTTAGTTCTGTTTGCTCATCCCCTCAGCAAGGGTTTCGTGCTGAACCTCATAAACTGTGCAGGCACGTAGATGCCAAGATCTCCGTGCTGGGTCCCACGCTGACCTTCTGCTTGTGCTGTGGACCAGCATGGGATCTCTGCTGGCACCAGCTCCCTGGCCCCATCCTGCTCCAGCCTGGCTTTGTTCCTGGGAAGTGCCCATGCATGAGGAATGTGATGGGGTTGTTTCTCGGCTCCAGTGTCTTGATGCAAGGAGAAGCTGTACTCAGCTGTACATCATGGGGTGAGGTTCAGATACATCCCAGCACCAGCCTTCGAGGGGCTGATTTCAGTCTGAGTCCAGGGGAGCCAAGCTTTCCTTGCCTGCCAAGTCCCAGCTGGAGTGGGCATTCCTGCGCTCCCCTCCCCAGTCCCACCTCTCCTGGATTAAACCAGGCTCCTTTCCCAGGATAAACCAGCCTCCCCTGCCTTGCTGCTGGGAAGGACTTACAAATCCACCACCCAGCCCTCCTGTGGGTTGCCTTACATGATTTTAAGCTCTGCTTCTTTTACATCAGAGAGAACTGGATCCCACTTCATCCTGTCTGCTTCTGGTTGAGCTCCCGTGCTGCTGGGGCTGAGAACTGGGATGAATGGAGGTGCAGACCCGCCTTGGCCATCGTGGCTGTGTGTAACTGGGTGCATCACAGGTCTATCGCGTGAGGGTGTCTGTGTTGGCCTGACGTTGTTTTAGGAATTGTTTCTTCCACCCTTTTTGCTTACAAAGCCTGAGCCTTGCTCCCCTGGAGTGGGAGGACGGGCGGGCAGCCGGGCCAGGAGCTTTGCTGCCGGCCCGTCCTCCTGCCCCAGGGGAGCAGGATCTCGGCAACCTCTTGCGCGAAAGCCTCTGCCTCCATTGTGCCTCGCCAAGGCCGTTCTGCAGCAGCAGCGCAAGAGGGGGCTGGCAGCACGCGCTGTGGGTGGGACCCCCTGCCCGCCCGGCAGCACTGGGGGTCCCAGGCCCAGATGTGTTGGGGGAGGGGGGGGACAGGCGTGGAGATGTCTGGTTCTTCCTGCCTGGCTGCATCTGGGGGATGGAGGGGGCTGGAAGCTGGGCCTATAAATAAGGCAAATGAGAACATGAAGAGCACAGAGGAGGCTGAGGGAGGAGGTTGGGAGGGATGCCCTCTTACAAAGGCCAAAAATCAGCTCTGCAGGTAGCCCCTAGCATGGTCTTCCAGCTCCAGTGAAAGTCTCTGCCTGCATCCGGGGCTGAGCTGAGCTGTCACAAGGCAAGCTAAACCCTTTCCCTCTGCTTTTCAAGTTGTTTTTGGCTACTGGCATCCTCTTGCCATCCTTCCGAGCCAGACCCTGGTAGCCAGTCACTGGGGGTTGTTCGTCTGGGGCTGCTGCTCCTTCCTGCAGCAGCTGCACTCGGAAAGTGCCTCTTCTGCAGTGTTAGAATTTGGGTGATGGAGGCAGAGTGGAGCTGGCACCAGCTCCCCTGTCCCACATTGTGCAGAATGTGACTTTCTTCGAGTCTCTAGTAACCTTTAACTCTGTAAGGGCTGGGGGAGGAGGAGTGAGGGCGTGGAAACACACGCTCATGACTGTGGGACAAGCAAGGTGCAGAAAGGCCGCCTGTGACTGTGGAAGCACAATGAGCCCAAGCGTCCCAGTGTGGGACCGGCCACCAGCTAGCCATAAATACTGAGCAGAAGCAAGCTCGTTTGCTCCCAGGGCATCTTCATTAGCAAAATCAGGACAGAGCCACTGCCTCCCTCATCCATCAGGCTCAGGCACTCCTCATTTCTCAGGTCAGATGGTTTCCCAGCTCAGGGATGTCAGTGCAATGGGAATTGCAATAAGCGAAAGGAGTTGGTGGGAACAAGCCTTGTCCCTCTAAAAACAAAGGCCGGTGTCTCTGCTCACCCCATGGCCAAGGTCATTAGCTGAATCCTGAAAACCCACCTGCTCCTACGGGGAGGCAGGGTTTTATGGCAGAGGAGCTGCAGTTTATGGCACCGTGGAGAAATATGTTGGATGCGCTTGGCAACAGCAAATGGAAAGTTAGTCTATTAAACAGTAAATTATCCCTCCAATGCATCTTCATTGAGGAGGGTTAATGAGTGGCTCCAGGCAGAGCGAGCAGGGAAGAGTGTGTGTGTGTGTACGCACAGCACGGATGTGGAACGATTGCTACATCTGGGGACCCTGCATCCCCGATCCCACGCTGCACCAACAATAGCGTTTCCATGTGCGAGGCGCTTCACGAACACCTCCTCGCGTGTGGTTTATTCAAACCAGCTTGCGCTGTGTCGCAGAGCTCCCACGCGGTTGGTGTGTCCAGCCACGCTGGGAACGGCATCTCTCCATCTGCATCGGGGCTGCTCTGCACAGATGTTTTCCTTGTGGACTAGAGTTGGTTTTGGGAACCCAGGGTGTGGAGCTTGGCCCCTCTGCTCTGCCGCGCCATGAAGCAGGGGTGCGGTGACTGTTCCCCTCCTGCCGTTCTGCTGTCATTCAAGGCAGCAGGACAGGCTGGGCTTCCCTCGCTCGGACAGTCCCTGTTGTGTGAGACTGGGGCCAAATCCACCTGCTCAGGAGCCTCAGCATCTCCCACGTCATCCCGGAGGACCTGACGGATGCTGTTCCCTTCACTCACAGAATCACAGGGTGGTCAGGGTTGGAAGGGACCTCTGTGGGTCAGCTGGTCCAACCCCCCTGCCGAAGCAGGGTCACCTACAGCAGGTTGCACTCAGTCCCAGCAGTGAGGTCCCCGGGCAGCAGAGCTGCCCCTGTCTCCTGCAGTCAGTGGGGCCACGTTCACAGAGCGATGCAGGCCATGTTTGCAGGGTGATGGTGGCACGAGTGATGCTGGCGGTGTTCAGAGGGTGATGCTGGCAGTGTTCGCAGGGCGGTGTTGGCAGTGCCTGGAGGGTGATGCTGGCCATGTTCACAGGGCGATGCTGGCCATGTTTGCAGGGTGATGCTTTTGCTGTTTGACAGAGAGGTAGGGCTCGTCCCTGGAGAGATGCCAGAAAGAGCGCATCCCAGCCCTGCCTGCCGCTGCTGCTAACCAGGCAAGATTTACTGTGATCCCGGCAGCCCGCACTCGATAATAGACTCATCAAGGGCACTGTCGCGCTGCACAAGCCCAACAGGTGCCCTAATGGGGCCAACACGCCGGCCTGCTCCCACACAATTCCTCGCTCTCCGAAGCCGAGCGTGTCCAGCGGGACAAAGGCAGCCTGGCCTCCCAGCACGAGCCGAGCTGGCCAGGCGTGACAGCTGTGGCCCTGGCCAGCAGAGGAGCAGCCCGGCAGCCTGCCCTGCTCGGGGTCTCTGGGGGACGCTGGGCAGCCGGAGGTCACGGCTACTCTGCTGCTGGCACGGCTCCAGCTGGGTCTTGCAGCCACAGCTTCCAAGCCAGGTGTGTTTTAGTGATGTTGCTGGTGGGAGGAAGGGTTGGGAGCCAGACCCTGTCATTTGCGATGCTCCTCAGCAGGGGAGTTGGAGCAGGCACTGTGCGTGCACACTGTTGCCTGCATTTTAACCGCTTCTGCTCTGCCTGGTCCTACCCCGAGAATGGCTGAGTGCCGCTGTGGACTAGCGAAAGCCACGGCACGGTTTCAAAGCACAGTGTAAATGCTGTAGCAAGCACAGCCCGGGACATGCGACCTCCTTCCCTGCATGCTGGGGTGCAGCGGTGCAGCCCGGCTGCCTCGAAGCCCAGGCGTGCTGGAAGGTGCTATCGGCCGCCAGCAGCCCCGGCAGGGACCCAGCGCTGCCCCAAACTGTGGGAGAGCTAACAGGGTTGGGCTGTGGCCCGTCCCGGGTTGGGTGCAAATGCCCGGGTGCTGCCCCGGGGTGCTTGCCTTAAAACTGGCAGCAGTTTTTGTTTGAATCTTTGTAGTTTCTTCGCATCTCTTTGCATGACAGGTCTGGCGCGTACCCTGGAATCCTTCCCCAGATCTTCCCATGAAAACTCCTGTCCTACGAAAAAAGCTTCTGCTTCATTTTAACCAAACCCAGAGCCCATCAGACGATCCAGATGGTCTCTCTCCCTATCATGCAGTCTGGCCCAAATCCCGGTGGCAGACGGCAGGACGAGGCCTCCCCCCAATAAAGATAAGTTTGAGGTTTATTCTTCTCCCTCTTCCTTATCCACATTCAGAGGCACGCTGGGCCATTCCCGGGCAGCTGTTGCTCTCCATGGCCCGCATCACGCCACGCAGGGTGCCTGGATGATCTGGGATCACCCAAACGCACCGGGGGCTGAGACATAGGAGAGGGGTCTCCGCGCCCAGCCCATCCCCCTGCCCTGCTGCCCTGTCTCCCTGGGCTCGCTCGGCCCTCACCATGTTGGCAGCCCTGGAAGGGGGTTGCTTTTACAGCCGGAGCAGCTGCAGGGGGGTCGGCCGCGGCCGGCAGCCTGGCTCAGTGGGATGCTCTGGGGCACGGGGTGCTGGCTGCGTGGCCGGTGGTGGTGAGAAGCTCCCACGGGACAACGGGAGTCAAGGTACCCACAGGAGAAAATGTGGATATTGGCCTGAAATGGGGCTTTCAGCCTCCCAGTGCTGTACGTCCACTGGAACCGGGGCAGGCAATGGTGGCCTCCCAGCAGGCCCCCACCAGCTACTCCCTCTGCCGAGACCACCGCCGGGCTGTAAAGCGACCCGGTGTTGCTGCAGCTGGACATGGAGAGGGAGGGAGCCTATTTATTCTGCAGATCACCAGGATTTGCCTGGGGCAAGCGCCTGCGAAAGGGAGGAAACAAGATCCCTCGTCCCACTCCTGCCTTCCTGCCAGCGCCAGAGGTAAAGGGCAGGTTAGGAAGACCTGGCTCTGCTCTGCTGGCCGAGGGGTGAGGGGGACGGGAGGAGGGAGGGAAGGGGTTCACCGGCATCGCACCGGTAGCGGCCAGCTTTGGGGAACACTGAGCTGCTAGAAAACAACCTTCACCCCCAGAAATCCAGCCGAGGTCTTCTCATGGGACCCCTTCGGGTGTTCCGTGGTGCCACTGCTCCCGAGGTTCCCCTGGGAGCCCCAGGGCGGGCTGCGGGGCCACCACCTCCGCTGAAGCCGTGCCAGGGAGGGGTCGGTTCTCGGAGTCCTGGGAAGCAGCTCATCCTCCTCACTGTCAGGGCTGCTGGGTAGCAACGAGGAACAAACCCTTTTCATCCATCTCAGGCACAGCTTCCTCCCGGGACTGGGGCCAGAGGAAGGAGATGTCACGAAAATGCAGACAGATGATGGGAGCCTGCATTGGAGATGGGAAAGGGCTGCTGAGCTGGGCCAAGCTGGTGCAGCCCTGCGTGTGTGTGTGTGTGTGAGGTAGCCCTTGCCGGCCCGAGACCCCATGCAGACACCTCCCTCTCGCCCTGATGAAGGAGCTTGTGGAGCACCGTACGCAGAGGGCATTGAATGAAGACGCACTCCTGCCCCCGGGACCTGCCACCATCCCTGCAAATATCCTGCTGGCTGGGGAAATGAGTGTGCCGTGGGGTATGCATGCTCACACACCTCTCGTCCCGCTGCCGGAGCGATGTGACAAGCTCCCACCTCCCCTCCTTCCATGGGTTTCCTCTCCAAGCAGGACATTTGCAAGCAGGGCTGTGTTGGGTGTCTCCAAATGCCTGCTGTTTTTCTGAAAGACTCAGCTCTTGGAGCCGTGGGGTTACAAAAGTGTTTCAGGTGTTGTTAATAGAATAGGTGACCAGCCCTCCTCGTTACACCCTCCTGCTTTGCATTTGTCGACCTCAGGGAAGAAAATAAAAGGCAGTAAGATGAATACAATGCTTGTGTTTATGAGGCATCAACTGTTTGGGGCCAAGCTCACAAGATTTCTTGGCTTCACTCCTTTTTGCGTTGAAACCAGTATATTTTGCCTCATTCTTCCAGGCGGATTAGCCACAAAGACATTTTGGTGTCTTTGGCACGAAGATGTTCCCCTGGAGAGGGGAAGGACATAGCTGATACGACAGCCAGGCCTTTCGGACTCGCTGTCTGTGTGTGGGGCAGCGACCAAAGCAGAGATGCACCCCCAAGTCCCCGCCGTGTGCCGGGGTGCTTGGCCGCAGGGTCCTTGTGAGCAGACCAGGCACCATCCCGGCTGACCGGTGCCAGCCTGCTGCATGGACCCCCGCGGGCTGCTGGGCTGCAGACGATGGGAACGGGGCTGCCGGGTGGGAGACAGGCCAGGGGTACGCGGAGCACAGTGGGGAGGGGGGCACCCGCCGAGGAGAGGTGGGCGTGCTCTGCCCGCCGCTGTTTACCCGGTTCCTCTGCCCGCTCGCCGTGCGGCACCCCGGCATCCCGCCGCCATCTCACGGGGAGGGGGGGGTCGGCTGCCCCGCGGG
>Ga0065711_1029965_pt1 | contig 34200 bp, 19 predicted proteins | sample Hoacrofraction12_FD_59098 | JGI IMG/M metagenome (GOLD analysis project Ga0065711, IMG submission 59098) | Hoatzin crop microbial communities from Cojedes, Venezuela - Epithelial fraction 12 v2 (version 2) | ecosystem: Host-associated > Birds > Digestive system > Esophagus > Crop | place...
GCTCCGTCACCCTCAGAGGGAAGAAGTTCTTCCTCATGTTCAGCTGGAACTTCCTGTGCTTCAGTTTGTGCCCATTGCCCCTTGTCCTGTCGCTGGGCACCACTGAAAAGAGTGTGGCCCCATCCTCCTGACACCCACCCCTGAGATATTTGTAAGCATTTGTTAGGTCCCCTCGCAGCCTTCTCTTCTTCAGGCTGAACAAGCCCAGCTTGTGTGATAGATCCTTGGATTATGCTTGTCTTTTGCATGGCCACATTACACAATATCTGAAAATTAGTGTTATACAGGATAGCTGAATTTTTCCCTGTCTGTGATGCACTATTACATTTGTATTTTTCTGTGTCATTAGAAAAGAGAATAGAAAAGAATTACTGTTAGTAGCCTGCAATATGTAATTTCACCTTATAGCTGTGCCCCATCCTCAGTGCCATCCTGTTTTCCCTCCATGATATATACATGTGTCTCGCTATTATTGATTCAGTTCAACATTGCATTGTGAAGAAATGCAATTAGTATCCAACATTTCTGTGTGCCAAGGGTAGCTGTAAAATTATTAAACAAGATTGATCCTAAAAGAAAATTTGGAGGACTCAGCTATTGATCTCATTCCAGAACAGCTGTTTGTTCGAGATGGCCTGCCATCATATGCTCTCCAGTGAGGTCCTTTGGCGTTTGATATTTCCTGTGCTAATCCCCATCTTTTTGCGATTTATAGAACATGTTCTTGTTATAATAAACATTTTACTGAAATTGAATAGTTTACCTTATGACATTCCGTTTGTTTAAAAAAGTTGCTGAATCTCTCCTACTGGACAATGCGTGACGAGCTGTCCTGGGTAATTCCATACAGACTAATGTTCAGGTTCTCCTTTGTTTCATTTTCTATTATTTTCCATGTCTTTAGTTGCTCTTGCCTTCAAAACAGTGACCCAGGATTTTCTACAATGTAAACAAAGGAAAAAAGAAATCTGATTTTGCCATGAATCCTCATTGAAAGATTTTTCTTTCCTATGTCATTTTCACATAAAATCGCTGAAATTCCACCCTTTGTTTTTCCCTTTATTGGACTGTAGAAGAAAGAAAAGAGTGTAGAGCATGGAGGGGGTGAGATCCCCTTTTCCTCGTGAGCACTTCATCTCTTACAAAGGTTTTATCGCTGGCATGAGAAGGGAGTATGTCTCACAGTTGCAAACCTTTGCAAATGCCTTCATCACAAGACCATCACTGACAGAGGAATGGCTGTATTTTTTGAACGAGTTCATCCACTTAGTCTCTAGCACCATGTATTAAAGTGATTGTACTAGCAGCAACATCTTTTACTGAAGTAAAATGTGTATTCCTTCTCTTGCAGATTATACAGAAAGTGAATAATCCTTGCAGAGATACAAGTCACAGAGTTTCTTCTCCAATTCGATTAAGTCGGACTTAGTTGTTTCCTTTGATGAGAACAAATAGAGCTCAGCAGTTTTTTTAGCCACATCTCCTTCCTGAGGCTGGCTGATCCATATCACTTCTGGGTATATGACAAAGATAGCAAGGAGTTAATGGCTCTGTGTAACAAGGTGCTCTGTGCCAGAACTGTGCAGCTGTAATAAATTGGCTTAAACATTAGCAGTATAAAATAATTTAAGATTAAATTTTACAGCTCATATTTTTACAGTGAGCATTACCCACTGTTACAAGATATCTCCATCTCATGTTTCACACCATTTAGGACGAACTCTCATTTCCACTGAAATCCCCTCTTCTTGGCCCAAAGACATGCCATATGTGAGAAGCTAAAAGCAAGAATAAATACATTTAGAAACTTGAACTAGAACTGTCTTCAGCTGAATATATTTTTAATCATCTTATTTGGCAACTGTTAAATTATCCAAATTGTATCCTGTTTCTAACATTCTGCTATTGCAACATGAAACAATTCTTTCACAAACATCTCAATGTTTCTTTTGGGATATCAGAAAAAAAAATCTTAAAAATGTACAGTTTTATAGTCTGACTTTTGCTTCGTTTTGGGGTAGCATGGTAGGAAGTGGCAAACGATATAAAGTTGATCAATGTGAACTGAACAAAAAGTATACACTGACCATAAATCAACTTGGCTGAGGTTATTTTACTGCTCTTCTGATTTGTATTCTCTGAAGCACCCAAGCCAAAATGTCATGTCATCAAGCATATAATTTGATATAATACTATTTTTTTTTATATATTAGATTAGTTATAAAAAAAATGTGGAATCTATGTTTTAATCAACAATTCTTTTAGTGGGAAGTTGGGCACAGGAAAGAGTCTTTCTTCACCAGCCAAGTTTTTGAACTCCCACATTTCCTCTTCAGTTCCATAAATTCTGTTTATGGATCTAACTTGAAAAAAAAGGAGTGAAGAACTGATCCAGGTTCCAACTGAGCTCAAAAAAGGGCTTTCTTCACTGGTGCTAGTACCTACTGATGGTTGTGTTAGCGTGGCAGCATGGGAGTTGAGAAGACCAGTGAGAAGGTGAGGCAAGAAGCAGGTCTGTTTAAGCCAGAACTGCTGCTGATTTATTCTCTTCTGGTTGTTTGAGTTTTTTTTGGTTTTTTAATGCCACACCCTAAAATAAATACAAGATGTTGCCAGAACAGTAACAAAACAATGCACTTATTTCTGAAGGCTTTTTTTCCTGGAGAGTAAAAGCAGAGTGAGAAAATAATAAAAAGTGAGAAGTCAAAACTTTGGAGAAGATTTTAAAAGTGCAGGTTTACTTTTGCTTAGGAGAGAAGTTCTGGCACTGACATTTGTCTCCAGAGTGTTCAGATTTTAACATACTTCTGCAGCCTTCAAACTGATGTTCAGCAATTGGAAAATACATTGCGCTTTGAATGAAAATTGGTCATGAATGTTGCTGTTGGGTTGGATTTACTATCCTTCTACACCTGTTTTTAGGCAGTAAAAACAAAAGCCAGCCTGACAAGCCCTTAGTGTATTTGAACAGAGGGATGAATAGAGGAATACCTTGAGGGGCAAATATTGAAAAATAAAAGCCTGCTTGGAAGACAAAAATCTAGCAGAAAAATGGTTTACAAAGTGGTGGCATAATCCGTTAATAGCTGTGCAAAGTTTAAAGTGATACAAGGTCAATATGCTATGAAGGTAAATTAGTGCTAGGTACACGAAGCAATTATACAAATAATCATGCTATGGAAACCAGCGACATTTCAAACAGTGAGAGGAAAGCATTTACACACAGAAACTTTTCAGTGTCACCTTTGTGAGGACTACTCTGAAACCTTCCTTCTAAATGAGCACTTTAGGTTGTTTTTTTGTATGTGGCAGGGTTTTAACTTACATTTTCCTGCCGTTGGAATGGTGTCCCGGAGCGTCCAGACTCACCCATCAGGATGGCTTTCATACTCTTACCGCTTGCTCACGTAAAATCTCACTGTCATTTTAGTGGTTTTATGGCTTCTCAGAAACTATTCTTTCCCTCTGATACTTGACAACAGTATTGCCTAACCATATGCTCCTATAATTGTTGCTCTAAGCCCCCTCCTTTTCCTTAACAAAAGTATAAAGGAAATGGGCTCTTATGGGCTTCACTGTAAATAGGGGTCTTAAAATGCTCTAGAAGCAATAAAAAAGGCGACAGATTTTTTTGTGAGTTGAGGCTAAGCTGAGTAAAGTGTTCTTTTTTGAGATGCTACCAAATTTATATATTTTTTTTTTATATGGACTGCTGCGGGCTTTATTTTTTTATATGCTTTTACTAGGGCATGGAGCCCTAGTAAAGTTGTTTCCTTTAAAGCCTACATGGAAAATATCTGTTGTTTATTTATTTTGATGTATTTACTATGATTACATTTGCAAATCATTTTATCTCGCAGATTTTTAGTTGCTTCTGAAGGAAGCAAAAGACAAAGTGAACAGTTTTTGAGACACTGAGGCGTTTTCTCTGGAGAAATAGAAAACACTTCTTCCAGATTATTCAGAAGGTGGCTATGACAGAATATCTGCACTTGCTTTTGTTGACTCTTTAGGGAATATGGAGCAATGGGGGGACAAACCAAGCTTACAGTCCTTTTACAGCAGTGATCTTGGAGGGGAAATTTGCAGCCATGCAAACTGTGCACGCCACGTCAGACAATAATGCGTCTTTTGCACTTACTGTAGTTCAGAACCTGGCTATAAAGTTTTAACAGTAACTGTCAAGTTAATGGTAATTATTTCTTGTCATGGTGTTTAAAGGGGAGCAGAACTAGGGCAAATTGTATCTTTAAGAACCTCTGGCCTCAGCCAGTTGTAGGTACTTTGGTCTGCAGAGCTTGAGACTTGAGATAATGAAGCAGATTCCTGCTGGGCATCTTGGCTCTGAAAGGTCCCTAAACAATGCAGACACAGTGAAACACCATCAAGGTAAATTCCCTTTGAGGAAACATCAAAGTTTCATTCAAACATCAATGAATCCATTTGGAACTGACTAGTGGATTAGTTTGAGGGTGAATTTATCTACTCTTCCTCATCCAGCATGTTTGGGGTAGGTGATCGGTCTTCCTTAAAAAGCAAGGAATTTTAAATAACTTTGCATGAAATCCAGGCTGAAGTCTTCTTCTAAGGCACATGAATATTCCTGGGCTTTATGATTGCTGTATGCTCGTGCATAGAAAGAGTCTAGAGAAAGACTTCAGGAGAATTTTTCAAAACAGCCAAAATATTTCCTGTCCTCTGACTGCCTCTACCAAAACAAAATGGTCTTCTGCCAGTTCACGGCTGGTTGTTCTGGGAATTGCATCAGATCCATGCTGCGATAATGGCAGATCTGCATTTCTGCAAATCCTAGGATGGGTGGTGATTTCTCACTATATCCTCAGGGGTAAAAGAAACCACCAACAAAGAATAACTTTGAACACATACGCATACCCCCCCCACATCGCCTAACTGGTAGAAAAGCTCCTAGGAAGGACGCCATGCAAGGGGGGAAGGAGCGTTTGAGGAATATGTTCTCTCTACACTTGCAATAGGTAGCAGACTGATCAATGTCTGTTTTTCTGTGTAGGTGACGTGTGTCAGTAAACCATACATATACAGTAATAATTGTTACCTCTTATTTAAGCCCAAAACTCAGGGCCTCAGGGATGGATGTGGCTTACTAGCTCTCAGAGCTACTCTTCAGAAGGAAGATCAGTCATACTCATAAAAATATGGAAGAGCAGCGATACTCGTAAAGATGACTTCAAATCTTCATCACACTTTTGTCTTCGGCTCACATTACAGACACATTTCCTTCCTAGCTTACTTTAGGTAATCATATGTTACAGCTGCTTTACGTTACTCTATTTTCAGAGAGTGAAACACATTGGTAATGCCACTTATCCTCATTTCTTCCACCTGCTTCTTCTTACACCACAATTGCCCGATGCATCTAACCTAGCAATCAAACAATGTAAACATATATAAATCTGTATTTACATCAATCGCATCAGTATAGATAGATAACAGTGGATATATTCACTGTGAGGAAGAGTTTTGTTCTACTTTGTCTCCTGTTACTTGACAGAACCAGAAGGCATGAAAGAGATACAGTAGATTTCAAGATAGGAAGGTTTGCATACGTCTTAAAGTTTTAAATACAGAGTTCAAATGGAATTACTTCCCTTAAAAGATGTTTGACTGTTGCTAATACTAACAGCAGCTCATTCCCTTCATACCTACTCTCCAGTCTATGAAATCACAACGTGGTAAAACAACTGCTACTGAGGTTTTTTTAAAAACACAGTCTTAATACCCATAAAAGGTTGTCCAGAGACCTGATAATCATGTTTGGATTTAAACACGGCAGCTCCCAATAGCCGAGTGCTGATAAAGCTTTTTGGAATCTCCATGAACAGAATGTCTGGAGTCATCCGTGAAATACAGCGGCCAACTGAGCTGTGGCTATAGACCACTCAGCACAGAAAAATTAAACTATAAACAGAGCCATTTCTAATTTTTACAGTTTTCCTAATATGGATAATTGCACAGAGTATTGCTTCAGCTGCCAAGATGATATAACCACACAGAGCTGTAATTTCAAAGACTGCATTTTGAGGGCTCAGTGTGGTGCACGTTCCTTCTTATGTTGTGTCTGTTCTCTTTTTCACTATGTAAATAGCTTCTAACGGCTCTTCTTTCCTTCTGCCCTTCAAACGGCGGCCTTTGTAATATGAAAGAAAGATAGCACTAAGCGCAAGCCTATTTTGCTGGAGCTAGAATAATCCACGTCAGACTACAACACCTGCAAACCTAACCCTGTGATTGAAATTCATCTCAGATATTCTATGGATTTTGATTCCTCACATAATCAAAGAGTGCTTTCTTTTATTTTGTTTTACTGCTGATAGCCCACTCAAGCTTGTATGTGCAAATGGTAGCTGAGATAGGGAGGACAAGGGAGAAGTAACTTTACTCTTCTTGCCTTCCCGGAACAGTGAACACTCACAGCTGCATTTGTTGCATGTCCATCCCTGTGCATATTACTTCTGCAGGGTGACACCAGGAGTGAGGTGCTTGGGAAGAAGAAACACAGAACAACATAAGCACTTTTGTACAAAGCAGCCTCCCAGCTGCATTGGCTATAAGGTCTGTGATGCATGTTTTTCCAGTTCTATACCTGTAAACTGCTGCTGCCCTTAGCAGAGGCAGTATGAATTTACACCACCTATAGTCACAGTGCATTTAAAGCACATTTAATCTGATTTATTTATTCTTAGTTGCTTAAATGTAAGTGAGTCTTTGCAGGTTAAAAGAGACTTCTCCAAGTCTGCTACTTTTAGGGAGGTAGAAGGAATCAGGAGGAGTTATGGTATGTTATTCAGTTGTGTTCTGCTTTGTTCTGAATCTTTTCTTCCCTCCCTCAAGGATCTGCATTGTGTTCAGTATGTAGTTTATACTCTGCTGTACCTCTTTTCTGCCTCCTGGTTGCCTCTCACCTGCATTCCAGACAACTGCATCCATCACATCCCTGAAGGAGCCCTATCACGCTCCTCGTGAAAACATTCAAACTTCAGTTTTATAATCTAAAAGAAGTCATTCCACTGGTTCTGTCAAATATAATCTTCAATGAAACCGACATAGCTGCTATCAGAGTAACTCTTAAAGGATAAACCACGCATTTAAAAGGTCCTGTGTTGTGTATATGCCCATGTAACAATTTAGGCACGCCTAGGGAAAGCGGCAGTTTTGGAACTTGCATAGAATGAGAGTAGTGTCGTTAGGAGCTGACCGTCCCCTTTCATACCTAAGGACAACAGAAGGTTTGTGCATGTTTATGGCATCAGATGGATAGTGCATCATATTAACGCAGGCCAATAAATCAAATTTGTCTCCAGACACATTTCTGTGCATCGGCACCTGAACAGAATCTCTATATAATCTGTAACTCTTCGCCATCCCCCCTGCCTTGACTGACGCCTGACTCTGGCAGTTTGGACTGGAACAGGCAGCCGCAGCGTGGGGGGAGACCTTGGTCATCCCTGTTTGGCCATGGCATTACTACTGGGAACAGGAAAGGACAAGCTGCCGCTCTCCAGCCCCGCTCTTGAACCTTGCCTTTTCCTAGGAGCTGCAGGATCCCGCCGGGGAGGTGTCTGGGAGGGCTGGACGCTGCCACCAATACGACTAATTGCTCCCTTCTAATGGGGAAGGACAGATCAGCACAGGCAGGGTTTTGTCTGGGCACGGCTCCAATCCGCAGTCATGCACTTAGGCAAAGATCTTTTGCTGGAGATCTTTCCTCGCGTTTATTATTTCTGCTGAATTCCAGCCAGCGAGTGGAAATTCCCACTAGGAGGTGGGAGGAAAATAAGTGGAAAGACATCAAAACCAGAAAGGATAAAAGACAGAATCAATTGAGCGACAACCAGCATATTTAGAACCAAAAATGAGAAAGTAATCACACACTCCTGGAACTTAACAGGATTTATTTTAAAGTCCAACTGCCTGTGCATAGAAGGCAGGCAGAAAGCACAGTAGCATTCTTCTAAGTACCAATTAGTAAGCACTGGAAAGTTCAGGCCCAGCGAGGTGAAAAATTGTGTATGATTTTTAGGTGTGTGACACAGGTGTTTCACTTTTGGAAACAAATCCAATCTGCAGAAAACAAGGAAAAATCTTCAGGATTTAACAGGAAGCTGGAGGCCCATGATAATGCCGGCGGGCTCGTTTGCGTTAAGAGACGCTATTCCTCTGTAATGTTTTATGCCAAGTTTTCTGGCAGGAGGAGAAACATATGTTAATCAGCTGATTTCAAGATCTAATACTTTTTTTCTGAAACACTTCCCTCACAAAATGAAAATACTCCAGCATTTAGATAGGCTAGCTCTCCACACCAGAAAGAGTTGCCAAATCCTAGAATATCCTTGCTGGTGGTCATTTATTGGAGGGCATGCATGCCGTGAGGTCCGAGACACTTGTAGCCTGCTTTTCCACCTGTATGCTTTCAGGTGGAGGTTAGTTGTATTTTTACTTTGAGGCTTCTAAAAACACAAAAGGGTGTTTTCACTCAAAAGTGTACTGTTGTGTACTAGGGGTTTTCCTTTTTTGTGGGCTCTTTGTTCTATTCGGCTAAGAACTGGAGTCGCAAGCCTTGCTTGTGTGACAGGTATGGATAAATCCCCTGTCACACACTGTACTTCAGAAACAGAGCTTACGTGGCAGCGACGAAAAAAGTAAGGAAGAAATAGCTGCTAGTTTATCAGGTGAACTCTTCCTCTCTGTGGGTATCTAACTGGTTGTGTGGAAGCTGCCCGTACGCAGCACTGTGCGCTGCTGGAAGCTGCTCGTCCTCCTTCCGAGCTGGCTCGGCTCAGCGGGTGCTCAGACGTCCTTCCAGCGCCCTGACAACTGGCTTCACACTTACGGGGTGAACTGTCTTCCCTATACACTTCCTCAATTCAAATAATAACATGTAGTAAATTAGGTGTCAATGGGTTTTTGTCGGGACATTTTTAAAGAGGGTAAAATGGTGATTTACTACAGGATGGGTAAAATGGTGATTAGGCCAGCCAAAGAGTAGCACAGAGCTCAGGAGCTTAATTCCTCAGCAGAGAGCAGCAGTAACTGCACCGCTGTCTGCAGTGTCAGAATCACCAACAGAAGATTCAGTAAACGCAGGTACAAAACCAGGTGCTTTAAAATCTACTGCCTTACACAGATATAATGCTGTTTCACCGTACAGGTATATAGTATTTTTTTTCCTGTTAAACTTTTTTAAAGGCAGCAAGAATTATTACAGAGCATAAATGAAACACATGCTCACATCTGAGTATCTAAAAATGTGTGTCTGTATGATTGTTATCTAGAAGCTCCTGGGAACACTGAGCAAGGGTGCACCAGTGAAGACAAAGCTCTATCCATAACTCCTATTTGATGATTGACTAGCAAAAGGTATTCACAGAAATGTTATGGATAAATAGTGTGCTGTATTTATGTAATTTAAAATGCTGCTCAAAGACCAGAACAATGATCAGACAATAAATGGTTTATAGAAAGGGAAATAGATTTAAAGTGAGAAAAAGATGAAGGTTAAGAGATTAGTATTAGTGTTGCTAGGATGAAGTGCATTCAATTCTCTTTTTAATCTTTGTCATCCACTGGAAACATCCTTTTTAATAAAATGAATACTATTTTGAAGGAACTCCAAGTGAGTATCTTTTGATTCTTCAACATTAAACCACACAAGGGAGAAGGCTATCTGCAATTTAGTATTTCCATGGTAGCAGAGGGAGAGGGCCACGTTCCTAGACTATTATTTTTAGCTATATTTAAATATATTAAATACTTCACAATTCTTGTTAAGGAAATGAAAAATCAAAGTGAAATCACATTCCTCTTTTTGAGAGAATAGGTTAGAAAAGCAAAAATTGCAGTTAGTGGTTGCCCTCATTTTAGGCTTGAAGCAGACTGTGATAGAAACTACATTGTGAAATAAATTATTCCTTTTTAATTACTTGCAGTAGAAGTTATACCTTTATCTATAAAATCAAAGTAACTGATAGATAAGAGGAATGTTGACTTATTTAATGGCTAAACTGATTTACACCTTCAGTTCACGAAACATGGGAGAGGATTTGATCATCTGTTACTCCAGTGTAGGAGTCTGAGAAGCCCCGACGTGCTGACAGATTGCATTCAGCAACATGCTGCTTCTCCAGGGAAAACACTGGTTCTTATTTTGAAAGATTCAGGCACTGCTCAAATATGAGTATCTATAAAATGCTCATTAGGGACAATAAAAATCATTCTCAATGACTGCAGTGTTATTAGGTACCATCAGAACTTTGATGAATTTTCATTCTTGTTTGGAAATTTGCCTCGTGAAGAGATTCTGTAGTCAGGGCTCACTTGTCTTCTGGGTTTATGCTCTCATTTTGAGCAAACGAGAGGATTTTTGCACATGGCTGTCTGTGACTTGCATTTGTTCAAGCACCTGTTCTACACCACGGAAGCAAGTGAGCTGTCCCGGGCGGGTGAAGGGAGCCGTCTAACCCCATACCTAGGCTCCAACAGCTTCCAGGGGCCGAATCAGAGAAGGGGGTGAAGGCAGGGTGAACGCAGAGGGGTAATTCTTTGGTACAGTTTTCAGCCCCCAGCGACCCCCTTTATAAAAGTGCCAAACAATTATAGAGATACTGTTATTTGATGCAGGAAGAGGGCAGAAGGAAATGGCAGCTGTCAGGGTATGCATTTTCCCGTCAGATGAGTGTTTCTCATTAGCAAGACACCTGTGCATATCGTTGTGAGAAGGCATGTAACAGTCTGTAGAAAATGGGAGAGGAAGAATCTATAAAAGAACGTTGATATATGGGGAACCTGTTAGCTTTTTGGATGCTTCTTAGAATAAGAGGGAGTAAGAAGAAATACAATCTTAAATCTTAATTATACACTGACTTACAGGGCATATTTTCTGCAGAAACACTGTAACTCGTACTTCATTCATCTCTACTCACAATCGCATTCATAGGCTGAGGGAGCTGGGCTTGTTCAACCTGAAGCAGAGAAGGCTGAGAGGGGACTGTTGGGGTTGATGTAGCTTGAGATTTAGCATGACTAGGCCACTTAAGCAAAACAGTTAGCATGACTGAACAGGCCACTGAAAGGGGCAGCGAAGAATAACAATTGAGAAAGTTCTGATAGTGCACGTGATGTGGGTTAGCAAAAACAAGATGTGTTCAAGGACGTGGAGGCGGTCTGTTGCTATTGTCGTTAGTGCATAGTTACCAATCATAAGGGAATATGGGGCATGTGAACAGCGCGTGATTTATGTCTGTAGCCTATCCAAATAAGCATGATTGCGTTTACAGATATGGGGAATGTATATAACCACGCAAGCGGAGCAATAAAGTGAACCGACTGTGCATTGCATCAATGTGTGAGAGTTGTTCCTGTCCCTGCATGGATGCTGAAACTCGGCAGGGGACCTTATAAATATCTCAAGGATGGGTGTCAGGAAGATCGGGCCAGACTCTTTTCAGTGGTGCCCAGCGACAGGACAAGGGGCAATGGGCACAAACTGGGGCACAGGAAGTTCCGTGTGAACATGAGGAAGAACTTCTTCCCTCTGAGAGTGACGGAGCACTGGAACAGGCTGCCCAGGGAGGCTGTGGAGTCTCCTTCTCTGGAGATATTCAAAACCTTCCTGGACAAAGTCCTGTGCAGCCTGCTGTAGGTGACTCTGCTTTGGCAGGAGGGTTGGACTAGATGACCCACAGAGGTCCCTTCCAATCCCGAACATTCTGTGACTCTGTGGTTTAAGGCCATATTATATGACTTTTGTGTCAAGTATTCAGCTTATACTTCTACTGAATGAAGTGAAAACACTTAAAATTTTCATTGTAACAGTAAAAAAAATTAGCTTAAATGTTTTTTTTTAAAACTAACAATTTAAGAAAAAAAGTAATAATACATAGAAAATTTGAAGAGAACAGATCCTATTTTGCCCACTTCTTCTCATTCGTCTTTCCCCAATCCCTATCTTACTGGGCTTATTTAAATCTACCGTTAATAAACAAATGCAGACATATAGAAATAATAACATGGCAACAAAATTTAATGAATCATCTCTACTAGGCGTAGTTAAATAAGACATGCTAGTCAAACTTAGTATCAACTAATAAAATATAAACAGTGCTTATTTAATTAGATTAAAATATTGGTTAAAGTCTTTATGAATTATTTAAGGTATTGATTATCTATAAGTAAAGAAGAATATTTATGCCTTGGCAGAATATATATTCACTCTCTTTGGCACATAAAATAATTACGATATCCAGAGAAGAGACAATATGTTCTGAAATTGGTAAGGATTAAGGACCAGAGTTAATAAAAGCTTTGGCTACTTAAGTAAATTTAAGTGGGAGTAGATGGAATTTAAGCACGTGCATCCAAAATTATGAGGAAGGGAAGAAAGAAGAGAGAAAGGGAGTCCCCCATTAGAAAGGAAGATCTCCATAGCCAGAGAATATATATTTGATATACATCTCATCTGAATCTAGTAACACTGGTCTTCTAAGTATATAAGGGTTTCCTATATAAGTAAATGGACAAGTTAATAGTGGTCAGACTTGCAACTTGAGCTGTCTCTTTAGGCAGTTTTTACTGAAATGTTAAAATGACATTTTAACAGCCACTTCTAGACACATAGATATCTCTTCTGGAAATTTTTCAAAACTGACAATCTGCACATAAATTTAATCAAATTTATTATCAAATACTTGGTATTTTCTTTACTTCTGTGTTCTTCTTAACAAGCAGAATCTGTCTATACAATCATATTTTGAGTACAGGAAATCAAGAGTGGATACAGTGGAACAAGTTGGACATAGTCTTTCTACTAAAATTCTCGCATTTCGCTTTATATATACGTGTATGCAACTATATATGCAGATATAAAATATGTAACATACATGTATTTGTATACTTAAAAAAACATTATCTAAATCTTGAAAGCTTCTTTTGCAATAGATGTATGTTTAAAATTGGACATTGTGCCCAAGGACATGAGATTGGGAAGACAAATGTTATCAAGACCCTTCTGAGAGTTTATATCTAGTACTACTTACAGGATGTGAGAACTTAAACCGTTTCATTTCCTTTCCGAATGTTAAAAGTGACAGTGTTGGATTTAGCTTGTCTCAGGGGTGAACAAAATGTATAATAAGGCTTTTTGCCATTACTAATGACTGACAGTTGCCTGAACAAGAACAATTCAGTCAGCCCCTTCATGAGGTTATGATCGTGGGTTATAGAATTTTGAAATTTCTTCACTAAAATACCAGTAAACAAACCTGCCATACCTATATGGTACTCTTTTGAGGCATGGTTTTCTCATATTTCCATATTCTGAAAAGACCGTATTTGGCAAGTTCTTAGATATTTTTTCAGATTTGAATTAGTGAGTGCCAAAGACTTCTGGAGTTCTCTATCAGTTCCTGCTACCTATGGTATAATGACCTTTCTAATACCCGTGAACCAGTGGCAGATGTCTAATTTTTTTTTGAAAAAAAAAAATTCTTTCCAAATGTCAGTTTCAGAGACCTTACTCAGATTAAGTAGTTCTTTCTACATATCACAGAAGTTAAAATCATAAGGAACCATTACTTCCTGTAAGCCATTCTTCTGCAAGGCTTATACCCTGTCAAGGTTTTTCTCAGGCTTTAATAAGAAGGATTTTATATCCTGAAGATCACAACTTCAGAAAATAAAGTTGGCCAAGAATTTCATTCAGTAATGATGTTGATAAAGACGACCTCAGATAGTCATAGCTATGTTAGTAATGATATCAGTTGATCTTTTAAACAATTCTATGAATTACCAGTTAAATCTTTGGTTATTATTAATTACACATAGGGTTAAGCTTTTCTGTAAACCACTTTGTAAACACCAAATCAAATGCGTTGGAAAAATCCCAGTATACTATACCAGTTTACTGCTCAGATCTATAATCCCACCAAAGACAAAAGAATGACACTATCTACCTTCTTTAAACTCAAGCAGTGCTTACACTTGTAATCTCTAATCCATAATGGTTTTTACCTGTGAACAAAGATTAGACTGACCAGTCTGTTGTTCCTAGTCATTCTTTCAATTCTTTTAAAATATTCAAAGTTTGTAACTCTCTAAGCCTCTGGAATGCCCCCAGTTTTCTGAAGACTGTTAGATATTAACATGAGGGAATCAAAGAGATTCCATTTTCTTCAAGACATTTGTATGTTACTTTCTCTGGCACCACTGGTTCAAAAATAGTTACTTTTTCATGATGATGACTCGTATCTACTCTTATAGCAGATGGCAACATTTTTATTATGGTGAATATATGCCATTCACGCAATGTCATTCACATACCTTATCTGTGGATCCAATTTTTCCAGCGTTAGATTTTTGGAAGTAGTTCCGGCTTCTTAGTCACATAACAGATAATATTTGTGCATGAAGAAATTTTTTCTTAAAGCAATCTTTACTGAATGCCTTGTGATTTTTTTTTTTTCTCAGTAGTCCAGAATATAAAAGTTCTTTCTGCGTTAGTCCAGGAATACTGAAAAATAGCTATGTTAGGCTAGTTCGCAGGATAACAAGTGTACTACCAAATGTCATATGCACTTCTTAACCTATTAATAATGAATTACATAGTTTCCTGACTACTCACAGCCTTCCTCCTGATTGTGACCACTCTTGTGGTCATTTAATAACAATTAGTTGAAAATTTGATCTTCTGGTGTTCCTCTAGTTACAGGGGGACAGTCGTCAGACTCCTCTTATTTAAATGCTTGCAACAATACAAAAATCTAAACCCCCTTGCACCCTGAACGTTTGAAGAGGGATGGTGATAAGCCAAGGAAGAAACTACAGAGGAGAAACAGATTTCTTTTAGCTGAAAGTAATGGTAATTCACCTTCCTTTTCTTCAGTGCATCTCAGGATAATGGGCTAGGTCTCATAGGACAGGTTTCTAGAAGAGGTTCTTGTGAAATCTGCCAGTGATTTCAATGCTTGAACAAATGATGAATTTTTGTTAATTTGTTGTTTTGAAAATCTAGTTCAGAGTCTTCACAAAGACTGATCCCTGTTTGTAGTTTACGTTTAAATATGAAACATTATTCAAAAGCATCCCAGGAGCTTGTTGAGTCACAAAATGACCAGGAAGGGAGATAAACCATGCTTTCTGATGAGTTTTGAACAACCATGGTTGAGAGCGCTTAGCAGGTAGCTTGTCTTCAAAGAGAGGCACCAGGTTTCATTTCCAGCATAGCTGTTGTGTTCAGAAGGTAGCTTGGCTGCCTTCAAGGTTTTCTTTCACCTAACACACTAAATTGGATATATGAAAGTGAAACTAAAACCTTCCTTATACTTGGCTTTTTTGAAATGCTGCTGGGCAAGACAGTAGGGTGAAAAAGCTGTCAGAGGACAGCTAAGAAAATACTGCAGACTGCTTGGGACTGATGTTGATAAATATAGATACACAATCATGAAACAAAAAATAACAGCAGCAAACCACTGACAACAATCATTAAGATGCTCATTTAAGTTTTACTGTAACTTATTTAGGGAACCAGAGTAATGAAAGCCACTGTATAATGTAAGGCTCTGCAATAACAAACTACTTTGGGATTGTTTTATGCTCTTGTAAAAGTAAACATCTGTAATGACAATCTAGGATGACAGGCAGATGTAGTGAGCATTAGCGTGATAACTGACAGTACACATCTTGTTGCTTATAAATTGATGGAGTTAAATTAATCTCAGTTCATAACAGGGACAAGAACATAATAGGCATAATAAAATTCCTCAATCAAATAATCAGACTTGATAACACCCTAATAAATATGAAGCCACATATGTATTTGGTGGGAGTCTGCATATTTCTGGTCATTCACGTGTAGCAAAGAAGAAGTTTCAGTTTTTGCCAAACAGATACTAAGCTTTATTAAAACCAATTTGCTCTATATGAGTGCTAATATTTCATGTTTTCTGGAACTAAGCTTTATTAAAACCAATTTGCTCTATATGAGTGCTAATATTTCATGTTTTCTGGAACACCCAGAGGCATATATGCCAAGAGCCTTACAGTATTTTATACTCTTTTCATCCAAATGGAAAAACATGGCAGCTGTGTTAGTCACATACAGACATCCTCACCCACTTACACATACATAAGTAAATCTACTTCATTTTTTTCATACAGTCATGTCCGATGCCATGATCAGACATTGGAACAGGCTGTCCAGGGAGGTAGTTGAGTCCCCATCCCTGGAGGTGTTTAAAAGACATATAGATATGGCACTTCAGGATATGGTTTAGCAGGCATGGTGGTGTTGGGTGGATGGTTGGACCTGATGATCTTAGAGGTCTTTTCCAACCTATGATTCTATGTTGTAGTTTGGCATTAAACGAAAGAGCAGGTCAGTCTCATTTTAGTGATGTAATACTAGTTCCTCTGGTTCGTTTACAGACGTGCATTTTAATTCGTCTCTCTGAGTTATGTCAAGCATAATCTTTTTGCCATCTGTATATAGTCTTTCATATATACTCATATTATTTCTGTCACCATAAATAGCAGTTGTGATCATACTTACTCACCCACAGTATAATTGGCTTTGACTATGATTATTTTCATAATTAGTCTCAGTGTTTATGTTACAAGTATTATGTCAATTTGAAGTAAGGTTTACCATATGCATTTGGTCGCTAAAGCAATCGACTTCTTTGTGGGTAGGCAGCTTTATTACATGTCTAATATTGCTTATATGGTGAGCCTCAGAATAACTGATGTCCCAAGAAAAGTAGGTCTGTCCCTAAATGTAGGGTGGGTGGGTTCACCAGTTGCCTGTCTTACACCCTTTCTATTTCATACTGAGCAACAAGGGGAAAAAATCAGTAAAACGCTACAGATCCTGCACACTTGAAGGAATACAGTGGGAAACAGGAGGCAGAAAAGGGGGAGCCTCGCTATGTATCAAAATTTAAGGATCGAATGCATCCTAAATAATGTTTAGCTCTAGTTACCTTGAAACTTTCTAAAGAATTATTAGGTGCTTTTCCATATTTTTTTTCCTGAAGAATTTATTAAGAGAGCAACCATAACGCTGTGTGAACACTACAGAGATACAACTGCCTCTGTGCTCCTTTTCCAGCCTCCAAAGCTGGAAGATTTAGGGAAATCTCCCAGAGTAACTGCAGTTCCTTTAAATTCTTTATTTAAGGTGTTGCATTATTCAGAGGGTGAGTGGATTTTCCACAGCAGTGGAGATCCAGTAAGCATTTTTTACTTTTTAAGAAGATGTCTTTACAATCAGAACCACTTGCTTTACCGTCAGTGTAACTGTTTCTCTTTGCAGCCGTTCTGGTTTGATTTAGGGGATTTGACAGTATGAAAAAATGCTTCTTTTATTTGTTTCTGGCACCGAGTGCTCTCCTACTGTTCAAAGCTGAATTTCAAATCTGAGGGCTTCAACAGAACAGAATAAAATAAGAGGGACGTCTGATACATAAGGAGACTTCATCAGAGGAGAAAAAAGCTCTGAAGTCATACAGATGCTGCCAAAGTTAGCACACTGTGCTCTGTTCTTCAGGTTCAGGGTTGAATCAATAAATAATATGCTTGTTCTGGTTATTTTGCATGTAGAAAGGTGACTGGACATGTAAAATAACCACAACAGGCAAATTAATTATTGATTACAGCACAGCCTTCAACTAAATGCAAAATTAAACATTTATTCTGATCAATAAATGATGTGACAGTTGCGCCTATTCCCTATGTCAAGTTGTGTTTCATATATCTGTGTCCCGATTCAGTTGCCTGGGCGCAGATCTGTGGGGAGACACACTGGTACCTGGGGCAGGAGGACCATGTCCCTGGCTTGCTGCCCCTCATTGCCTTGAGCAGCATCTCACCCTGAGCCCCTCCCGGAGCGGTTTCCCACCACTGGGCTCGGAGGGAGCCCAGGGGAGCCCCGGGGAGCAGGCAGGCCTGGGATGCCCAGAATTACACCTCTGTATGGGGAGAGCATCCTTCCCCCGTACAGACAGGGGTTTTTGAGGAGTCCCCTCATTGCCTCCTGCCTTCGGGGAAGCTAAAGTTCCTTAGGGACCGTACATGGGAGACAGGGGAAAGAGCGGGGTTTAAGTTGTTGTTGCTGCCCTCACCTTCCCCTTCTGATTCCCTCCCTCAGAAGAAAAGTTACCATTTTTGTCTCATGTTTCTCACGGCCCTCCTTGAGTGTTTCACTTGTGCCTTTCCACTTCATCAGGGTGGTGTTAAGAGGCATTACTTTTAGCTCGAGATAATTGAAGAAGAGAGGTAAGGAAGTTACACTTGTTTTTCTCAAAAAATCAAAGAAAATGAGACAACCTGCTTCACTTGTTCAGTGCCACAGTCAAGCACACTGCCCATGAATTTGCAGTTGAATATTATGTTCACACCGTCTACTTGAGGTATGAAATCCGAGGGAAGAAAGTCTTGCAAAAGTGGGCTTTGGATCAGGTTTCAGTTGCAATGTAAAATTCATTTTTGAAAAATGTAGCTTTTGTACAGTGTGTGGCATAATTGCATTGCTTAAACGGGGAAAAAATAAAGTTTCCTGATGAATAGTCAACTGGTTTTGAATTCTATTATGAAGATAATTTACAAGGTTGTAAGTGTTTTGCACCTGCCTCCAGGAATGAAGTACATACGATTTATGCATCTTGGAGGGGAAATAAAAAAAGGAAAGAGAAGGCGACTGTCTGATCCTTCCCCACCATGACAGCATATCATTCTGAGAAGTAACTGTTTGAGGTTAATTTAGATCACATCAATCTGTATTACTTGACCTTTTCAGAATAAACAGAACCAAAAAGTGACTACACAAAAAAAGTCAATCTTAAAGCCAATTACACTAATAGCATCTGATGTGTAAATGGGTGTTTATTATTTAAAAAAACAAAAAACCACTGCAATAAAGCTGAGGGGCATTTAAAGACAGGAGATGTCTAATTGCAGCATATCCAGTAATGAAATCACAGTCAGCCTAGTAGCTGATTAAGGTTAATTTGAATCACATCAATGTGGATTAACTTGGCCTTTGCAGAATGAACAACACCTTTGTGCCAACATGATCAATTAGTCCCCTTAACTTCATACGTCTGCTTGGAAAGGTTAGATTTATTAGTTATCAGGATAACCACTTGGAGATTAAAATCTCAGGTTGGTGTGCTTTTTTTTCAGCATACCCTAAGGAAGGAAAAAAAAAGCAAATGTGAAACTTTAAATCTCGGTGCAGTGTGATGTTTTATCTAATAAGCTTGAAAAGTCATGTTTATCCTAACATGAGATAAAAGGCTGGAAACTGGACGTGTAATGGAATTGTGTAACTATGTCTAGACAGCACTGACCATGCTTACACTCCTGTACCACCGTTGCAGCTACATGGTCCAAAACGCATTGCTGCTGCAAATTCTTTTTACAAAGAGAAGTCTCTCCAGAAATGTGCATGCCAGGTCAAATCTGTGTTTTGCCTTTACCCTTCTCATCCAATACGTGGGTGTGTTAAAAAGAGGGGAGACTGTGTTCACAAATGGATGCTGGTAAAGACCCCAGAATGGCCCCAATGCTGACCCCAAGGGCTGTCTGTCGTCAACTATGACCATTGCTGTGGTGAAGTTTCCGACAAAGAAGCTGGAAGGCCAAATTGTTTCAGATCTCCCTCTGTTGACTCCCTGTCCGCAGAACAGACCATTGTGGCTTACTACATTTTGTGAAATTCTCCAGGGAAGGATGCTGAATATTGCACAGGTGACTTCCAGCTCAGAATGTGGGACTAAGGCGTTATTTCCTCTACCTTCTATGTATTGATACACCTTCTTGACCAGCTAATAATAAATATTCAAAGAACCCTGAGATCACAGTGATACAGGCACACTGACAGACCCTTCTTATCCCATATATAGCAATTAAAGACTATATACATTTGACTGACTCCAAGCAGAGTCAGTGGTAACAGTGATGACAAGTTCAACAAATGTACTTGAGACCTGACAGCATATGGTAGGTTGAAGTTCCTGCAAGAATATTGTGTTTCTAGTTTGTGAAAGACAGCTTAGTATAGGTGCAGTACTGCCTAAATGCAGCTGTACCTCTTTTCAAGCCAAAGTGGCATCTGTACAATCGCACACTTTGATGCCGATGCTCTTCAGCTCCCACATACCCGAAAGGGTGACGATGGGAGACCTGCGCACCTCTGCAGGTGGACAGAGGAACTGCCATGGTCTTCTCATGCAGGTCAGTGCAACTTTTTTTTTTCGTAGAAAAACCAAGCTTGTTATGACAAAAGGAACAGAGCAAGTAAATATTTTGTGGACCCTGTAAAATCATACTGGATGGACAATTTTCGGAAACTTAGTGTTGATGAGCAAACCTGCTGAGTGGAGGTACTAGGGAGCTGGGGGTTGGGATGCCAATGTGGAAAATCACACACTCCAGTCTAAAGCTCAGAGAAACATGATACGCAGAAGGAAGTGATAGCTGCATCTATATTAGGCTAATTTAGTTGGGGGTCAGCTTCAACAGGAGAATATTCTTTGAAAGGAAGACCTGTGGAGTGGTACTCTAGTGATCTGCTGTGTATTCCTTGCACAGTAGCAACTGTGGGATGACAAACTTAGCAGGAGGCGGCACTTCTCTTCCTAGTCATAGTCGTGTGAACCATCCTCTCTTGCATTCTCCCACCCATTTTTAATCACGGAATAATCCTCCTGTAACTAAAACCATTCCTTACATGGGAGTTGAAAGCAAATGGTTGATTTTATTCTTGTTTGTTGTGAAAAGTGTTTCATCTATTTTTAAATTCTGTTTATTATTGTAGTTGTGTCTAGAAGACCAGCATGAACCTGGAATGCTGATCTGCTGGATAGATATTCACATTTAGTCCAAGGAGATTGTTCATTGCTCTGTGGATGTTTGCTCTTCACCCTGTCTCCCTTCCCAGCCATCTGTTCTGCTTCTCTCAGCTGGAGATCAGGCAAAGATTTGTGCCACCAGCTCTCCTCCTGCCAGCTGCAAGTGCTTTGCTGACTACCAGTTGCTGGGGGAATCAGGTGTGGGGACTGCCAGGAGTGAAGCATCGGCAGTGGCAGCATTTCCTGCATATGGACAGTCACTATGGCCTTTGCAGAATACTCTAAAGTACTGTTATCCGGCCAGAGCGGTCAGTCCACGCTGTACCTGGAGCAAGCTCAACTGGAGGGGTGACTTGTTAAGTTAGCGGGATTTCTGGAAAAGAAAGTATACTGCTCTGCATCGAAGAGTGATGTACTTCTTGAGAATGGATGTGATGGAAGTGACACATAAAAATACACGGAGCTGCCTTAAAGCATGTGTTCTCAGTGGCTTCACAGAGACTCTGGACATTAAGGCTGGTATATAAAATAATTTGTTTCTCATTTTAATTGCTATGAATGATGTTAAAATGTATTGTTTATTCTTACCTGAATCTCAGTGTCGCCTCTTAGATGATGCACAAACTTCAGCGTAAAGAAGGGCCTGCAAATCAACTCTGTTGAGTTTGCTTTATAAAGCAGCCAGGCAGACCAGTTCTCCTTTCGCCTGCATTACTGTCTCAGGTAATACAGTGATTGCCTGGAAGAAGAAACAAGTTATTTCAGTACCATGTATAATTTGTTGATGATGCCTGACTTAAGGCAAAAATTTTGGAATAAGCTCTGATTTCTTATTCTCTGTGTAATGTAGTTTGCTACCACTACCGTCATCTCTTTTCTGCGCAGTCCAACAAACGTGTGTGCTGTCTATAGGACATCTCATATTACTATTTGGGCACAAACATATGGAGTCCACAGATGACTTAAACATTATGGCTGTAAAACTGAAACCTGTGAAGTCACCCAAGTATTATTCACTCATGCTTGACAGTACTTGAAGTATGAACCACACTAAACAAACGGCTCTTTTCAAGCCCACCAAAAAGACAAGGTGAAAGAACAAAAGCCAGGCAGTGAGAAGAAAGCAAAAGATACTCAGGAGTGAACTCACAGGCACAAATGCAAAAACCCCTGCACTTTAAGGAAGTTGGTTGTAAACTAATCTTAAGCAGGTAATGAAAGCAATTTGTCTTTTTAAAAAGTTTACTATTTGTATGGATTTATTCATATAGAATACATGTCGTATAGTCCAACACAGTTACATATGTTCATATGTGCAGATGTAAACATCCATATTTCAGTGATATATTCTCTATATCAATGTTATGATATTTAGCAGAAGAAAATTGCATATTTTGTGACGGCATTCTTAGTAGGCTACGACCTCTCTTCCTTCCTCTCCTATCATTTTTTCTTTGAGCAATCTAAGCTGACTTATCAACAGGGGCCTCTTATGACCTAAAGCTGATCCGGAAACATTAACAAAAGGGAGATTAGCATGGAACAACTCTGAGAACTCCAATTCTTTCTTTATATGTTACACTGGTTAGGCTGTATTATCTAATGAAGCAAGCAATGGCTGATACGTAAAATACCCCAAAGTCTTTTTAACTCTCTTGCATATCAGCTTCTTGCTTAGCCAAAAAAACCCAAACCCAAAACAACAACCAAAAAATCCTACAATTTCCTTTCATAACAGGCTCAGGTCTTACAAAGCTTTAGACTTAAAATTGGATTTTTTGTATTATTTTGTTTTTCCCTTATGAGTGAAAGTTTTTGCAGTTTCTAGAAAAGCAAAGCAAATATTGAAAAGGGTAAAGAGTGAGAATACCATGGGTCAACACTCGCAGTCATTGCCAGTTGATAAAAGTTAGACCAGGCTGCTTCAGTCTGGTATCAAGGCTTAGACAGAGACTAGAAGCTAAGTGGTGGGTTTCCGTGGCAACCCGCATCTCCTGCCCCATCCCACATGCACTCTGCTCTGCTCAGCTGAGTCTGAGCACAGGGGTGATTAGCTCCTTCCTTCAGATGGATGTGTACAGAAGGAGAGGATTTGTCATGAAGATGGGGAGAACGTATGAGAGGCATGAAATTACAAGGAAAAAAAAATGCAGCAGGCTGGTACAGCTGTGCAGCTGTCCTCACACCCAATGCTCCTCTCGAATTTGGTGCTAGGAGCTGTGCGCCCGTGGCACAGGCACCCTCCAGCCACTGCCGCTCTCCTGCCCCCGATTCCCCTATGCTGGCTGCAAGGCAGCTGCTGGGCATTTTGGGCTGTACATCATCCGTTGCTTCCGTGGGCTTTTGCCATCTTCTCCCAGGCTGATGGGGTTTCCTTTGACTTATGTTTAGTAGATAAATGTATTGGGGCAGCAGGCATTCTTTTGTTCAGAAATTTGCACAGTGCGTAACCCAGCATGGCCTTAACTCGCAGTCGGGGCTGAAGGGCTCCAGTGCCGCAGTGTGGCAATGTCAGGCTCCCCCTCTTCTGTCAAGAAAAGTGATCTTAGGGAGCTTTGAGTTGCAGCCTTCCTCCTCTGCCATTGTTGCTCATTCAGATGAAGCGTTTCCAACCCTGTTGTCATCATGTTTGAAGTAGTGAATATACATATCATAGTATATTTCATATGTATGTATCTTTATATATTGCTGACGTGGTATAAGAAGCAGACGTTTTATTACTGATGTGAAATAGTGCCTCAGGGTGTGGACAGATTTTTCACTTTTTATTTGAATAAAGTGAGTAGCAAAGACAACCGCCCCCACCAAATATTTGTCCATAGGAGACTGTAATCTTCGGTTAGCTTTTTCCCCTTAGATTCTTCTGCACGACCAATGGAGTAATATCTAACACCCACCATTATCATACAATTTGGGCAATATTACTTATGATACTTGGCGGTGGTGTCTTTCAGTCATTCTGAACTCCTTACGACCCACATATGTCTCCTTCCCCTTCACTGGTTGAATCAACAATTATACAGTGTTGATGAACTCCAGGAAGAGGGAAACACATATCTGCGTTTTCTTTTAAGTCTCAGAGTTGTCTGAATACAGAAGCAGCCCGTGGCAATTTATGCCCTGCTGAAATACAGTTATCTTAACTGATATATGGGGATTATCATAATATTTCCTATTAAGTCTATGTGATGTTCCTCCCATTTCCATAGATAAAAAATGGTAATACATTATCACCGATGACATTGCAGGCACTGACTTTAGCTGCAAAAATAACAATCTAGCAGTATACATAAATAATATTAAGATTGTTGCTGTTATGTGATGCTGATTGAAGTATTCAGTCTTAGTGGTGCAAGGTTATGCTGAACATACTGAACCTTCCAGAAATTTACTTTGAAGATGCTCCCAGATGAAAATACCCTAACTAGCTCTTCCAAATGCAAAAGTTCACCAAATATTATCAATAGTAGTTCTAAGACAGCCAGCAACACCATGAATCAAAACGCAGACAGCAAATACTATACAGTGTCCCTCTAGCTTTTTAATTCACGCAGAGTGACAAATATACTACATTAGGTTGGTGCTCAATCACCGTTCATTTTCCTCTGTTCCTTACTGCATAACAAAATTCATTATGTGATAAATTTCTTATAACTTCTCTGGGCTGGTCGCTGGAAACTTCTTTCTATAGTACAAAAACAACATCAGAGACATTATTTGATGTAATTACAGTGTTTTCCAACACACAAAGCTGTGATTCTTTTTTCTTTGCAAATTGTCACCTCCTAATTGTTTGTCCCTGGAACGGTTTCACTTCTGCTGTCCTCTTCCATTCCCTTTACTTGCACTAGTAAAACCATCTCATCCTGCCTCTTCAGCTAAATTACGCTTTGCTACATTGTTCATTGATGAATGAAGATTATAGCCAACTGATACAATCTCTGAATTTGTCAAATTATGTAAATCCCTCCATGCATAAACCTATTCTATCCCCCCCCAGAATACAAAACTGCCAAAATTCAGAAAAAAAGGTAAAAAAGAGGTCTTTTTCTGCCTTCGGTGATACTCTGTTTTTTGTACATTTAGACACTGACCCTAATACAATAAATAAATGGACATTAGCACAGGGAAGGAGTTTTTTTTCTGTTATCACAATGGTTTACTAAAATAATTTTAGTAGCACAGTGACTGTTAAGTTCTGGTAGATTATATAAAGGAACAGAGCTGACACTATAGAGGTGGCTCTATAAATCGTCTCTTTTCAAGTGTTTTACCAAAAAAAAAAAAAAAAAGCCAAGAAAATGTGTCCAGGCATCACCCACTCATTGCAGTCCAAATAAAATGAAAAAAAAAGCTCTTAAAGGCTCTGATGGATCAAGGCATAGGAAAGTGTCCTATACTTTTCTGTCTGTTTTCCTTATAGATTATATAACTTTCTATAACAAACCATTTCTTTACAGAATGTTTCTTGGTGCCTTCTCTACATTTTCAAAGCAATCTGGCCGTAGCTCTGGTGGGGCATTTTGTCCATGCAAACCTTCCTAGTATACTACATTGACACAGAGATTCTTACTGGTGAAACAGGAACTTTCCACTTCAGACAAAATAGTTCATTTTATGCTCAAATGGTACTTGAACTTCATAAGCAAGAAAATACGATTGTGTGATGCTCAGAAATAAGCAGCCACCTTTGGGGCTGGGATCTGAGAGGGATTGCTGAAATTGGATGAATAGTTTGAAAATGAACTGCAACCAATGAAAATTGAACAGTATTTTTGTAATGATAAACTTTTTACTCATACAAATGTATGCTGGGTAGCTTTTATTGCATTTGATTTTACAGTATTACCTACTGCATTGTGTCAAAATGATACTACACATTGAATGAAGATAGTGAGTGCCAAGAACAGAAAGGAAGGAAAGGAAATCCTGTTTTCTAAATGCAATTTCTGCTTCTTCAGAGAGAATTTGAGCATGAGGACTCAGTCTGAGAAGAAATAATGTATTTAAAGTATAGAACTGGACATTAAGTAACTGGAGTTTAGTGTCAGAGTAGAAGCAGTAGATTGGATTCAGGAATTCCCCAGCCAAGCATTTCTTCTCCACTTATTTGCCAAAGTGATAAGAATTTATCATTGTCCTACTGGTTATCACTGGGCCTACGTACGGAAAGTGTTTAAAGATGGCAGTGAAAAATATTTGAAAAAGGTATGGTCCAGTATTACCTAAGGAATACTTTAGTTAAAACTTAAATACTTTGTTCCAAATTAGCGAATTAAAAAACTACTATAAAAAGATGTGTTTTGTAATGAAATAGACTACTCATGTCTTGTGGTATAACCTATGTAAATGCATTCTTTTATCTAAGAAATTATGCTTATTTTATTCCTTTATCAACAGCCTAGCTACCTTTAATTTTCTAATGCTGATGAAGGTCCCTTCCCAAGAAGAGCAAAGAGTAAGAGTTCAGATTAAATTGCATGAAAAGACACATTTTTTACTCTTGATTTTGTTTTCTGGTGTCACTTGTTCAGCTGCTTTATGTTTTTATTTGTAAATGAATAGCAATGTAATCACATGCTATTTAACAGGCACATCATACAGCTGCATGACCCTATTTTAAAAATGCTGCTTCAAATTATTTGAGTTTCATTACTGTTTTCTTCCTTTTCTGAAAGCGCTAAGCAAAGGGTGGCAGCTCCACTCAAAGCCACTGAAGAGCTCTCTCCTTGCCTCCTTCATCTCCTTCCCAGCTTCTTCCCCAAAAGAGATGTAACACAAGAGCAATCCCTACCTAGCATCATGTTTATGGAAGCAAGTTTTTAAAATTTTATTGACTCTCCTTGACCCTTCCAGTAAACAAAGCAGAGGTGGAATAAGATATAAAATAAGACTTTTCCCATGGTAGTGTTATGGAAACCAAAATATTTATGATGAATGTGAGTAACGCTTATTTGATGAAAATTTTCCTGTCCTTTTATTGCATATGAGCCTACACATATATTTAATCAAACAACAAGTAACAGCTAGTGAATTAAGTGTTGTAAAAGTGTTAATTTTAAAGAGCTGAATAGAATCCTGAACAAAAAGTGGAGACTGAAAATAAATCATGTATTGTCATGTGTAAGAATATGTAATGAATGTGTAAGAACACTGTATGTGTTTTGAATGCATAAGAATATTTGATCAGGTACCCCCAAGCCATGTATACTTGCATTCAAGAAACTGAATCTTGTTTAATGAAACAAAACCTAGAATGTGGCAATAACAAGTTGTAGAAACCAGAGACGGGACATAAATGAAGGCGATTACTGATGAACAGCAGAATTAACAACGTTGAGTTGCCGCCTGATTGCCGAGGAATCATTGTGTTGCGGTGCCATGGAGGGATGCAGGTGAGCTGCCTGACGGCAGAGCGATTGCCCACCTGGGTGGTCCCCATTTCTGCAGGGGAGCCAGGTGACGGGGGTATGAGCTGGGGGTGGAAGGTGAGGTTTCAGTGAAGAGTGATACGAGTCTGTAATACTGTGAAAGTTTCTGAAAGGAACTACTGGGATGACTTTAAAAGCTGCAGCAACTTGGCATTGGTGCTTGTACAATTGCTGCTGTTGGGATACAAGGTATGAAGGCATAAAAGTAGGTAATGGAACTTATGTACATCCAGCTAATTTTATGGGAAATTAGTAGTGCCAAAGAATTGTTTTTTGTTTTTTAAATGAAACCACAATTTTGACTGAAAATAGTTGCATTGCCTAATGTAATGTGGTACATTAATTTATTCAAAATGCATCTTATTTAGAAAAACAAACCAACCCACCAATCCTATACATAGTCAATTTAATTATCATAAAACATTTTCAACTGCAGTTTAGATTTCTGTTTACCTACACCTGCTTGCAGCGGATGGGGGTTTTCAGTGGTGGTTCACTGAATGATGATATGGAGCACCTGGGAGTCTGGGAGGGTTTTTCTGCCAGAGGAGGGAGAGGCAGAAAGAATATTGCTGAAGAAGGAGGGGGTAAGGAGATGAGGGTTTTTATGGTCTGAGGTTTTTTGTTTCTTTTTTTTAGTAGTCTCTATCTGGAGTGAATTACAGGGAAAATAAAAAAGTAAATGTAGCTGATCTATGATTGAGGCCCTGAGATATTTTGTTCTCATTAGGAATCCTCTCAAGATTCTAAGGTGATGGGAATGTTAAAAGGAGACTGGTGCATGGGGCTGGTGGCATTGGTGAGAAAGCAGCATTTGTTGCTACATGTGAGGATGTGACTGAGCAGAAGACTTCAGGTAAGTTTGGTAGGTGCGTGTTCTAACTCAGCTTTGAGATAATATTTCATTTGAGTTATGTGCGATACTTTGTTGTTGTGGCTCCTAAGGGCAAAAAAGGAGCTCCTTAGTGTGGCTGAGGTGGGGCCTGCTGTAGCAGCTCAATGAATTTGATCGAATGTGACTTCTAGCACAAGGAGTCACAATGAGGAATGGCTCTTATATGACTGAAGGTATTTTCAGTATATTTTAGTGGTGGCTTGTTCCTGACCTACTGCTATTCAGTGTTTTCACAGGGTGAAATAATTGCTATGAGCACTTACAAAGGGAGCTGAGGTGATGTAATGCAATGATAATCTAAATGAATTAGATGGGATTTCTTAGATGAGCTTACTTGAAAATCCATTTAAATGCTGCCAAATGTTAAGCTTGATGTATAGGAATAAAGAAAGCGGGCTATGTTTATGAGAGTGAGTTCCCTGGGCTGAAATGCAAGGTGCTTTGGAGCAGATCTTGATGAAAGTCCAAGCAAAGTAATAGGACTTTTGAATACCTTATGTGATGCTTTGACTAAGGCAGTGTTTTTCCTTGGTCACTGAAAAACAGGGAAATAGAGCAGGAGTGAAAACATGGAATTTGCAGTGAAATCGCAGTCAGTTGTTATGCTGATTAAAAGCTAAAGGTGCTGGAATTTAAGGAAGAACACAAACTGGAATTGCAAAGATATTTTGTGACCTAGAATACAAATGTAACAGCAACAATGACTAGTACATTAAAATGGAAGTTAATGTGTAATTTGATAATGGTTTGATATTACTTACTTTTCTGCCTGTTACCAGGCTTTGGATTGTTTGTGTGGTTTTGTTTTTTCTTCATATCCCCTAAAAGTGTTTTAGGTGGGTTTTTTCCTTCTTAAAACACTTATACTGTGTGCATATGTATACTCTCTTAACTTATGAATAAACTGTCTGATGTACAACCATCCCTATGTATATGAGACTAGAACTTGGAGGTATTTAATTATGGAGTAGTGCTAAACAGAACAGCAGATAATATGGAAACTGGTTCAATATCTAATAACTTCTTGTGATGATTAAGCTCATTTTGAAGAGATAGTCTTACTTCAACTCAGCTTAGCCAGCTTGATATACAGACCTCCGAATTCCAGATTCGAGCTAGCTTAATGTGGACATATAGGAGGATGTAGCATGGAATTAGGTTTTAACAGTCTGAAATGTACTCCTTCTAAATCCTAGGGACTGCTATTTACCTGAAAAGATGCAACACAGGTGCAGTGAATATTTGCTATTGTAGTCTTGCCAGACATATACAATGTTCTCCCACAAAAATACATGGATTAGTATTGGTTCAGAAATGAAATAATAGGTTTATTGGGGGGGCAGCTAACTCAAGGTAATTTTTTCTGGCTATGCAAAGAATTTAATTATTATAAATTGAATACAAATTGGAACTGCATTGAGTTTCATATCCTAACCAGCATGTTGTCAGTGTTTTAGCCAGGACGTTTCGCAGTGTACCTGTGCTAATGGAGAATAACCATTGCAGTTTGGAAGAGTATAACTGGGCACTTCATTTTGTTTCAATTTCAGTAGTCCACAGCATGATTTCTAGATGCAGTTGTTTATGCTGGAAATCCGCTTTATTTCTTCTCATTCACCTCTCTTGAGGAGTGGGATGAATGTTCAAAGTGTAGAACACCTTACTGAGAAATCTCAGCAGTTAGCTCCACATATTTCAATAGCTGTATCAGTTTAAATCTGCTCCTTAGAGTATCACTTTGTTTGCTTTTTGAGTGCACAGAAATTTCTCAAGGGAGGTTTTTAGTGTCAAAAAAACCTTGTATGGCTGTTTCTGTTGTCTGCTTGAGAGCAGGTAAAACACAAATACAAATGCTTGGTTCTCCGTTTACTTTCACTCAGCTTCCCCTTATGTAAGATAATTGTATATTGTCAGCCTTGCAACCTCGGGTCCTTTTGACAAGGATAATCACGAAGGTGTGAATGTTATCCCGTGCTCTCCCTTCAAAGCTAAGGGAAATCAGGAGCAGGCCTGCAGCCGAGAGTGAAGTCCAGCTGAGAATGATCTGGGTTAATGACTGAGGATGTTGGCTGAACTGTGTCCTTGCCCCATTGCAAAAGAGAAGAGATAATGGGGGTGCTTTTCAGCAGGGAGAAAAGAACAGACTATTACTGTTATGCATTGTCTCAGCTGATTAACCGATTATTTTTGTCGTTCAGAATCTACTCTGTTATGTAAACCAGTTTTGTTAGGTCTACAACCAAAAGTATATTACGTGCTATTGTAGTTCTTTAAATTGTATCTGTGTCTTCAGCTTGAGGGGGCTTCCAACATCCACCTCAAAACTTCAACTGTGTTTCCAGGAAAATGTTGCCAGAAATATATTTATGAAAGATCTCTTTGAAGTTTAAAGCCTTCCTTTTTGTTCTTTGATTAGAATTGGAGAGGAGGAGGAAAAAAAAACCACTAAGCAGGCTCACCTGGCAAATGAATTCAGGGGTGCAGAGCTCACCAATTTGTATGTATTGCTACAGGAAGCTCATGAGAAGAGAGCATCGCAACTAAGCAAACTTCAGAATTGCTGTAAAAGAACAGTACAATATTTATATTTTCTCCTTCAGTGTGGCTGCAGTGGTAGGAGGAAAAGCCAAGATGCAGTGTGCATTAAGTTCATGGGTTTTTTTATTATCAGTTAAAAACAGGAATCAGCTCATCAGCAGTATCTAGTTTATGCTAGGGATATGCTTTTGAGTGTTCTTGGATTAAAAGAAGGGAACACTATAGCTGAAAGCTTTTAATATGAATTTTTATAATAATAGTTTTAGTGATGGACACGCCTCATGCTTCTTCTGTAAGGTTCCCAACCATAAGGATTTTTTAATTGCTGCATAACCAGCTTGCTACAAAAGCAATAGCCTGTCTATTTCTCGAATAAAGTCAAATGTATGATTTCAAAATGTCTCAGAAGTACTATTGTATGTATATAGTAAGTCATTTTGGTGTGCTTTGGAAATCAGGACCTTAAAATGTATGCCTTGTACTACTTTAGTTTAATGGGCTGTCAACTGTCCAGGCAGTTCCAGCACAAAGTCAGACATGGCTTTAATCTTCAAAGAACATAATGAAAAAAGTGAATACATGTAGTTATTAGCTAGGAGGTACAAAACAAGTGAGGAAAGAAACAGTAATCTTTTTTTTTTTCCTATCTTGAATAACTGAAATTTTAGCTGTGCATGTGTCTAAAACATCTGCATAGTTATTAAGGAATTTACTGAACAATAAGTGCTTATTTGCTCATTTGTCTCTATTAAATAAACATGATCATATAACTTGATCATTTGCTTAGTTTTTTTAAATTACTATATTTTAAAAAAGCATTTGTATTAACTTTGATGGTTTGTAGCATATGGGGAAAAAATGTCGAGTCTGAATTGAATAACCATTTGAGTGTGAGAGCACAATGATTGGGGTTTCTGTTTCTGCATAGAGGAACCTGTCAGTAGGTGTCCATATGTACATCTCTTGTATTCAATAATTGTCAGTTATTTTATATAAATAGATTTCATACTTGCAATAAAAAAAAAATCTGACCTTTACTTTTCGGTAAATTCACAAGCTGCTTAGTAGTCTCAAAGCCCAGATCTCTGAAGTTATTAAAGGTTATTACAGTCATAGGTGATAATGATAGCTTTTAGTACACAGACATGCTCTGTCACTTGTATGTGAGCAGCAATATGATAACAATGATATAGGAACTGGAACAGTGCTTGCTGTTTGGTTTTCAGAAGAGAATATAACTGTTTATCACCAGCGGCAGTCCTCAAGATCAGTTTTGTATTGATGGAGTGTGCTGCCCACTTTGCTCCTCCCAGCGCTGAAATTGTTACTAGTGGGAAGGGAAAGACCAGACTTCTGCAATCCTGACACCTTCTAGAAGCGGAGTACCTGTTAACGTCAAAATTATTTGGGTCACTTCTTCACCCAAACTGCCTCTTTTAGAGATTCTCAAATGACTGACCTGGAGAACAGCTGCCCAGAGCACCGGTGGTGTTGGTAATATGATTGAGGGATGACTTCAGTTTCATGGCCAAATTGCTTATCCAGGCATAAAGAAAATAAAATGCTTGTTTTGTCTCCTCCCCCCTCCCTTTTCTAGCCTGTTTCTGCTATTCAAACTTTAATTTACCCATTCCATTAAATTATTCACTTGTAGCCAGTTTGTATGTTGTGTTATTTTTAAGATCTTAAAGCTTTATTTTTGCAAAATTTTAAAGGAGGAGAAATGTGATGCAGTGTTCTGTTTTAGCTGTAATTCTGTTTGTTGTGTGTATAACTCAAAAGCTCAAATATATAGATCGCTAAATTCAAAGTATTTTTAAACAGTGAAGTTTGAGTAAAGTCAGATTAGAGACTTGTTGGAAGGGGGGAACTAATACATGTGAGACTGTGTCAGAACCATGAGTTTTCATCCTGAAGACTGACGTTTAATGTCCGGTGCATTGTACCTTAGAAAATATCATGACACTAGGGGTTTTCTAGGCCTGATCCCGTTTGGACTAAGGGAGTAGCAATGCTCTTTGCCTTGAGGGAGGAGGTAGTGGTTTTTTTCAGGCAAGATGTTATTTGCAACACTATTATAATTTTTATAAACAATGTGATCCGGTTGTGTGGTGGTTCTGGGGGGTCAGAGGTTGGTCCACTTTTAGAATCTCTTAAAGAGTCATTGTAGGGCTTGACCAGTAGCCCTGAAACCATGGCGGGGGGGGGGGATGGAGGGGGTAAGGTTGTTTCTAATATAAATAGTTGCAATTAAGATCCTTCTGTGGTGATGACATAACTGCACCATGATTACCTACAAAAAAAACAATTGTAGCAAGTGGAATAGAAGCGAAACAAGTGTTCTTCATGCTTGTGTGCTTTCTGTTTTTTCTTTTAGAAGAGTACTTTGTGTGTTTGAGCAGAGGTCTTGGAGTTGCAGTCAAGTCAATTTCTGGAGAAATATTAGAAGAGTTTAAGCACTAAGAAGGTAATACAGAGCTGCTGAGATTAAATTATGCCGAGTCAATCTAATTTGCTTCTATACTTGGGTAATGAGCCCTGCAGACCAAGGAGAAGCTGTGAAGTTTAGAGTACTTCCATGATACTCTCGTAAGAAAATTGGGCAGACTATGTCTAGGTGAGCTGGAAACTGATTAGGAAAAGCACAATCTGAGAGTATTTGCCTGTCAAATTCAAAGATACGTAGGGTATGATTTTCATGGATCTCTCCTAAATTTGGTTCTATTCAATGTTTTTTGTTAATCACTTGTAGAATAGAAAATTCACTAAGCTTACTAAATTGCTAGACGCTGCTGTTGTAGGAAGAATGGTAGGTGCGGACAGGAATAGCTGAAGAGCAGAAGTGTCCTGAAAGGAATATTATGTGAATTGACAACAATTTATGTATAAGATAGTTACAGCTGAATTTCTACTGCACAAATGCAAGTATGAATAACTAGTCAGGCAGGAGATCTGCGGGAAATAAGTGGGCCACAGGCTGAGTGCAAGAACTGTCTTGATAAATGTCTTTGTAAAATGTAAACCTCCAACTGGAAGCAGTGAACAGGATGTTATCCATCTCTCGGGCAATCCTTCTTGTCCAGCACTGGCCAGCCCTTTTACAGAACAGTATGTTCAGGTTTGTGCAGCACAACTTAGCTTAATCCTGTTTATTTAAACCACTTACTGCTTGCTTTTTCCTCCTTTCTCCTCTTGCTCTCTCTTTCCTTATATCTGCTAGTATGCAAAATCTGTGTGTCTGCTCAATTGAGAGAAAGTGAGACTCGGATGACACAAAGTCATCAGAAATACTCGCTTCCTCTTTTGAAGAACTTTGTCCTTTATATTAGGAGTAGGAGTTGTTATAGATGCTCGCCTCCCGTGACGAATCCAAATTGAGGAGCCAATTGTTAATTAATCAAGTGTGAATTTATTAGCAATAGAATTTATTTAAGCAAGCGATGAAGCAGGTAAAACA
>Ga0065711_1029966_pt1 | contig 34199 bp, 15 predicted proteins | sample Hoacrofraction12_FD_59098 | JGI IMG/M metagenome (GOLD analysis project Ga0065711, IMG submission 59098) | Hoatzin crop microbial communities from Cojedes, Venezuela - Epithelial fraction 12 v2 (version 2) | ecosystem: Host-associated > Birds > Digestive system > Esophagus > Crop | place...
TTTTTTTTTTTTTCCCCCCCCTTTTTTTTTTTTCCTTTTGAGGTTTGTTTGGGTTGGGTTATTTGGAGTTGTTTTTTTTGTTGTTGTAGCCGTTCTTTGGCGAGGTGACTTTTGGGAGGGAGGGGGGGAATGAAGCCTTACTGTTGCACTGAGTTCGGGCTCGCTTTGAAGAGTGTTGAGAACGGCCTTTGCAGCTCTGCTGGAAGGTGGTTTCCTCGGAATTTTCCCAAAGGATGCTAGGAGAAGATTGGTTTCAACTTAGTGTGGCAGCTTTTTGGCTAGTAGGAGTGGGCAGCGGACCACTGGGTGTTCATTCCTAGCTCCTGGGGTACAAAATGGATGGAGGGGCATCTTCTTTGAACCAAGTTACTCCACAGATGAGTATGGAGGGGTGTACCCATAGTTGGGAGCACTAGGAAGGGTAGAAAGCGGGCTGGTGCAGTGCACCGTGCAGTTGTTGGCTGGGGCAATACCTCCAGTCTGTCTACAAATCCTGGTCGCCTTTACCCCTTGAAGACTTGATAAATATCAAGAGGTGGCAGGGTGGATAAAGTTTACAAAAAAGTAGGGTGGGTGGAAGAAGACCGCTGCAACCATCCCTACCAGTAAAGCCTCAACACACCTGAAACCAGGTTCTCTCTAATGAGAGAGCAGGTGATTTTCTTCTCTGTCCTGAACTCAAATCTAAGGAACAGAACAACTTGATTTTGTAGCTAATGCAGTAACCTGCTGACCCACCAATTGGTGATGGGTGTTGGTATCAGCTGGTGCTCGCGGGCAGAAGTGGGTGTGTGTTAGACTATACGTAACTTTCCACAGTTTTACATGTTGGTGAGGCTGTGTTTTTTTTAGTATTACTTAATCTGCTGGAGCTGCCTCAGCACTAATAATTGCATCTCACAAGCAGTTCACACTGCTCACTGAGCAACTCTGGCATCTGTGCAGCTCCTTGGGCGCGTAGTGGCATACATGTGCATCAAGATGCATCTGTGCCAGCAGGTTTGAACAGCTTGGTTTAGTCAGAGCAAGTTCAGCTCTGTCTGGACCCATCTGCATAGACATGCTGTAGGTGTTTGTAAAACTGGATTCCAAGAAGGGAGAGAAGTAAAACTGTAGGGGCTAGATTTTTGAATTGCTCAATGATTATCCGTATCATAGGTTTATCAGTGTTCTGTGGTGATGCATGTGTGTTTCTGTCCTGTCACACTGCCACGTGTGCTTTGCTTTGAGATGCTGGGACTGCATTTGCCTGACTACTACTGAAGTCTCCAAGGCCATGCTTTGGGTGTAAAAACTCTTAAAGGAAGTGCTCTGGAAAATTGGGACCTAGGCATCTCAGGCCTGTGGAGGTTTGTTATCTCAGCCTGTTAGATCCAGTTTCCCATTTATAAACTTGAAAGTATTATATCCCTGCTTTTATAGATTGTTGTGAAAATAAGCCTGTTAATCTTTGTGGAATGCTCAGAAGCCACTGGGATGTTTGTGAGAAAATCTGTTCATTTATATTCAGAACAGAATTAAGCGGCACACAGTAAGTTAAGTGGTCATACCTTTGGCAATGAGAATAAAGCAATGTAACAAATAACTGTTTTTCCAGTGAATGTCCTATACGTGGAAAAACAGGAATCGCTGCTGTGGTTCACACCCATTCTTTACCTTTTCTTCTTATGGACATTGACTAGTCTCAGATGTACCAGAGGAAAAGGAGAGGCTACATAAGGCAGATGTGAGGTAGTATTTTCCCATATCCTATTCAAATCTTCAATAGTTCAATACAAGCACTGGAGCAATAGTTTAATACAACTTCAAATTTTGTTACTGAGCTAGCTGGATGGTCTTTAGACTGATATAAAAGTTTCATGTCTCTATAGCATTAAAACTCTGTAATGGCAGTCAGTGGCAGAGTAGCATGTTGAGTTGTGAATTACATAAAAATGCATTTCTTTTGATTTTTTTTTTCTTATCTATATATTTCATTGAATATCCTTTTGTGCTTTGAGACAATGGAAACAGAAGTTCCTGGTTTTTACCTTCTCTGTACCATTCATTATTTTATATACTTTCGTTGTGTCTGCTTTCTGAGGTTAATATTTTCACTCTTCTCAATCTCTTTTCCTGTGAGAATTACTCCCAGCTTTTGATCATTGCCTTGGTTGTCTCCCAAGTCTGTTCAGTCCTACAATATTCCATTTTTTAGTAAAGGTGACTTATGCTGCATGCTGTATTCTGAGCAAGGCTATGCCTCTGATTACAATATGTATGTATTTGATGTTACTCCCTGACCTGTTTCTTATGGAATCCAGCATGTTAGGCTTTATCTTTGGCTGCTGCTACATACCGAGCACAGTTCTATCAGCTTTGATACAGCTTGTTTGAAGTTGGTCTTGTGCACGGTTTCATATTCATCTCGGTGCTGAATTTCTCTTGCCATTGCATTGTTCATTCATGTAACAGAAGTCCCACTGAAGTTACTCACAAATCTCCCTTTTCCCAAATGTTTTTTTGATAGCTGATGACTCTGGCACATCACTGTTCTTCATCTGTCCCTATTTCTCCCTCTCTCACTGATCTGAGTTAATATATTAAAGACTACTGGACTGAGTATAGGGCCTGGAAGCACCCTGCTGTTAACCTTTTGTCATTATAAACCCCAACCTTTTAATCTTACGCTTTGATTCTCTTGCTCCACCGAGATACTCATTCATGACAGTCAGTTGCCTTTTTCCCTTAGCATCATCTTTCTTTCTCCAGTAGCTCCTGGCATGGAACCTTGTCAAAAACCTTTTGGAAATCTAAAGAAATTATGCCAACCAGCTGTGCTCCTATAATTAGAGCTCACTTTGCCACCTTTGTGCAAGGGCAAAAAGGGTAAATCAAAGTCAGGAAGACAATCCTAAGATTTCAGAACTTCTGTGTAATAGACTCTGCAACTTGAACAGGATTTTCACATTTTTTTTGTGTGTATGGGCGTTCTTGTGGTTGTCAAAGATCAAACAGGAATGAAAGCCCCAGGAATTCCTTGTGTAGAATCACACCGACTCCTGTCTGGTATAGCATCAGGTTTGCAACCTTTTGGTTCGCAGTATGGACTCGAGGTAAGGGGCAGTAGTTATCATTCCTGATGAGGATCAGCCGCTGGGGTGGTCTGTGCTTGCCGCTGGGTTTCCAAATATTTACTGGCAAAGGGGAGTAATGGCTTCTTTAGCAGGTTTTAGTGCCAGGTCTCTCTGTGGGGCCTTCTTCAGCTCGTCCCTGTGAGAGCCCTTGCTCGCTCATCTCCACATGGTCCTGCCCGTGTCTGTGCCTCAGTATAATAAGCGTATGGACCTAGATTATTATGACTACTGTAGGGGCAACTTAAGTATGTACAGTAATGTTAGTTACGATTATAAAACAATGCAGAAACCTCATAAGTGGCATAATCATGCTCTGAGACTAAAAGCTGTGCAGCTACTCTGGGGAGTGGTTTATGGAACTTGCATTAATGTAAAAGCAATTTCTTCTTCACAGTTTGAAGTCAGACCACTGTGTAAAATTAAAAATAGAAAGTGAATTATAGGTTTAATCTTTCTCGGAGTAATAGTATTCACTTTCAAGTTTTAACTTAAAAGTACGAGTTTGACAAGGAACGGACCTCATATATTCCTTCTGGTTATGCAGAAGTGGTAATTTTTGTCCACCCCTGGTGCATCTGATAACTGTTTGGCCTTCTTGTCTAAGAGGTGGAGCTCTGGCTCCATTTTATTTTGTGGCACACAAGTGGGCATATGAAAATCAGCATGACAAATGGCATGATCATTGGCAGTCTGAGTTTAGCTCAAGAGCTTGGGACGTGCAAGGAAACAGATCCCTCTTTCCTGAAATTTGAAACTGTGGGTGCAGTTTTGCAATTTATGTATCAGTTTTTGCTTATCTGTGAGAAGTTAAGCAAGTAAAGTGGGTGTGGCTCACAAAAAAACCTGTGGTTTTAGGGGTTTTTTGTTTTGTTTTAATTGTGAGATCACTAACTACCGCATACTGGTTAGTGCATACCGAAGACAAGGCAGGAGGTTTATTGCAAGGCACCCTAAGCAAGAGTGACCTTACTTAGCTGACCTTGTCTAACCAAATACTAGAATGTCTATCTCCACTTAAGGTTTTGCATCAGCAAACTATATCTAACTGTACAAAAATCACCCTTATAAAGCAACAAAAACAAAGCCTAAAAGATGTCTACACTTGGTAACTGTTTTTTTCAGGGCAGAATGTTAATTTAAATATCTGCGTGCTTTTAATCTGTTTAGTCTACTTTAAACAAAAAGAAGATGTATTGAATATTTTAGAATAGTTGGAAGGGACCTATGACGATCATCTCATCCAACTGCCTCCTTCAGAGCTACTGTTGTCTCTTCCTGAAATTGGGATGGAAAGCACTTAAACATTCAAGATGCAAAAATCTCAGAACAGTAAATTGACAATTTCTTCCCTGAAATTCCTGCTCTAACGATTAAGCAGTTCCATAATTTAAGGATTAAGTAATTTGATGTTAGGAATTGTAGTAATTAAGAACTTGGTGGTCAGCCAAGTATTTGCTTAGTTGAGTCTACACTAAAAGTTTGTTTTGGTTTTTAAGAATGATGTTTCAGGAACATTATCTCTAAAGTTATTTCTGTCCTAAGGAGACAAGGTTAAATTTGGCTGCAGAAGAACAAAAAATGCGATTGTAATGAATGAAAAGTATTACTTATACTAAATATTATTTGGTATAATAATAAATAACATAATTAGTGTTCTTTATAAGAAAAACTTAACTTGGAAGCCTTGTTATGCCTGTGAACTAGGAAAGTGATGGTACCACACCTTAATACTTTGGGAAATAGAAAGTTCTTGCTGAAGACGCACTGTTGCCATTCCCTGTCATTAGGGTGGAAAGCTTATGTAGGAAATAAGAGTGCCTTCTGGAACTGCAGATTCTTCTATGCCCTTTTAGCAGAATATAAATGTGGATGTTGTTTATCGGGTACAGTAGTATAGAAAAAACTATTTTTATATATAACCGCATGTTCAACAAAGATTGGAAAGGATGCAGACCAGTTAAAAAGTAGTAGGATTTTATGACAGGCCACAATTAAACACTGTGTACTGAATTTAGAAAAGCTTTCACTGCTGTCTATGCTGTACCTGCTCTGAAAATATGCTTCATTTTCAAAGTTGTCAGCTTTGTACTTTTATAAGTATTGCATCCACTTCATTATTTTTGCTGCTGTGATTGTTTTATTAATCTTTGGTGTTATACAATTTAAAATTAATGCTTACTTTATCCTGAGTTAGCTGTAATTTTGACATATTTAAGTGCAAACAGAATATTCTTTTAATATTATAGATGTGTTACAGAGGTTTTGAGTGACCAGTCAAATTTACAGCATTATGGCACAGCTTCATCAATTGAACATACAAGCAAGCTATTCATATTATTTTATTTACTGAGCATTTATGTGTATACTACTCATCTGAAAAGATTCAGTGCCTGCAGGAGAGGCACAGCCTTAAGGAGCAAACTTGTAGAATTAGGGACTACTGCATCTATCTTGCAGGTGATACCAGTGAGCTGATCTTCTCACCTGGGTAGACCTGTGAAAAGGATGTTTGATGACTGAAGAAAAGGGTTAGGTTTTTACTGCTGAAAAAGTGACAGGTAATGGGTGTTGCCTACTTTTCTATAAAATCCCAGACATAGCCTGAGGCCCTAGTCTTCTGAAGGCAAATACATGTTGTGATGATTTGGGACTGTGCTTGGCCCCAGTTAGGATTTAGGGCACCAAGGAAAATCACTAAACCTGCATGTGGCCCATCCAAGTGTGAATATTAGGAAGCAACGAGACTGTTACAGTCTAGGGAAATGAATTTCACCAAGGTTTTGCTGGTTTTGGGGGAGGTTCACAGCAACTGGGTGGGGGCTCCTGCTCTCTCAGCCTCGGTACTTTTGTACAAGGGAAAAGTCAGGTGTTGGTATTTGATTTTAAAACCAAAATCCTGAAGGTATGCAGATAAAGGAGGACTGAGCAGGCAGGAAAAAAAGGAATACATGATATCTGTGTTCAGTAACACTGACATTTCTTGAGTCTGCATGAGGCTTTCTGCTCTCTGTGTAGTGTGCGCTTCCTACACATGATCATCAAGTCCAGCACTACTCAGGACAGCCTTTGTTTGGATGTATAGCGTCCAGCCTGATGTCGGGAAAGGACTACTGCTCACTGAAAGAAATAGCCCACCAACCAAAAAACCCGACCTAGACACCATGAGAAAAGAGACGGAGCTTTTTTTTATAGAAGTATTTTGTCTATGTCAGGATATTTTTGTGAATGCTGAAATAAAATGATGCAGCCTACAGAACTGTAATTTTCAGCATTTTTGTTTAAACTGTGATGTGTTGATGAAGGGTAAATGTAACCCGGGAGCATCCCCAGAACTGGATTTTTGGAACATGGAACTTAAAGATACGGTATTCTGGGAAGTCTGTAAGCAGCTTGAGACGACTAGTTTGTTTTGTGAAGGCCTAAGGCAACCTGTCACCAAATAGTCTTTCACGATGTCAAAAAATGAATGTGAGGCCACGTGGATCTCGAAACACAGTGACCCCATGAATATCGGTCTTGGGCTCAGTATGGGACCTGTGGCAACGTTTAGCTTTAAAAAGTGTGAGAAGCCTTAACTTACGCAAAGTGAGTGACGTTATTGCAGGCAGTCCCTAAAACTATGTGTGTTCTTAGCATTTGCTTTTGTAAGATTTGGACATTATGACAAGTAAATGCTGAAACTGTCCTTCATGTAAATATTTTTGTGATAGTCTTCATAACTCTTATCTTCTTCGGGGTGGGGGCTGGGGAGGTCTTCAGACATAGTCATCTCAAATGCGAGAAATCACACTGGGGGACACTGGGACATTCTCAGTACTTCATGGGTGCTCAGTGGCCTGCATAATTCGCTAGGTGATAAGAGTCATAGCTAATTGTTCTTTGTTCTCCAGTAGGCAGAGACACACTGTTCTTTCAAAGAAGTGGGGGATGACTGCCCTGGGAGCTCAGGGAAGTTGTAGTAGTGCGTTAGGAGACACTGAACATACAAAGAGTTAAGCTTGGATCCTCAGTGTAAAGTGAGGACATTAGCAGCCTGACTGAAAGCAACCTTGGTTTGGAAACTAAATTTATTGTGTGGAGATTTCATGTCTTGGTAAGAAGGGATCTCGGGACACTTAAGGAAGAAGGGAAACTAGATTAACAAACCACGTGTCCTGATGGAGCAAACAAAAGTCTTTACAGCTGTTAATCATATGCTGATCTGTTAACTACTAAAACGCTAAAAGCTGTCTTTCCCCCTTCCACTGCAGTTAAGAGGTTAGTAAGAGCTAGTACCAGCAAATATTAGAATCTCTCATACCGACCACACCTCTGTACTCGTTATGAGGTGTAACAAAACCTGACAAGTTTAAGTAGGGTCATTAGTCTCCTGAGGAGCTGGAATTGAATCACCTGGATGCTAATAGCCTTATGTAGGATCATCAGATGGCTGAGGGTCTGACTTCAGCTGTTTAGAGATAAATCTCAGGTGTGGAGCTGTTTGATTAATGGTTAGTCCTGAAAAGTGTAACAGAAGGCTACAGCAAGTTTGAATGACTTTCAGTCTTTGTGTTGGATTGTTTACAGCTTTGCAAGGTGCTAGTTGTCTGTCTTACCTGTGTGCAGTTAAGGCAGATGATTGACATCTGTTTCAATCTCTTGCAAATGTGCTGCAGTCACTAAATGTAAGCAAGCTCTGTATTGCTAGGTCCTGGCTAGCATTTCTGTTCTTAAATCGTGTTAGTTGAAGGCTGAGTAACTTCCCCTTAGAACCTTTGAGCCTTAAATGTGAAACCAAAATACTGAACGTTTCAAAAATCCCGTCTTTATTTTTGACTTGCTAACTGAAAGCTAATGGATATCGAACCAATGCATGTGTTCCTACTTATTTCTCTGGAAAGAAACTGCTGCCAGATTTAATGCTAGATAAATCCTGTATACCTGCAGTAAACCCTAGTGGACACAAAGTGCTGTATAACTATACTGTCAAATTGTTAACCTGTACTTTTTCATGGTTAACAGAACATGCCTAACTCATGCTAAAATATAGAAGTGCCCATCCATGCATGATTATGTCATGTGGTCAGCAGGAGACACGTTGCCTCCCTGGTCAGGAGAGCAGTAGAGCAATAGCTGCTCCTGGTGAATCTCATTTCTCCTTCTAGGATAAAGAGCCTTTTTGTCAACAGTGATAACTGGACAGACACTACATTATATGGAATGTACAACACTGAAATGGACATAAAATCTAGCGTCAAAGTGGCATCAAATGCATACTGTCACTGAGAGTTTGGAAGATTTTTGGGAAAAATGAGGAGTTTATGCAATGCATAGGCTTACAATCTGTGTTCCAGTTACAGAAGTCGGAAATACTGAAATAAATTTAGCACCCCCTCCTTTTTTTGTTTCCTCCTTTAAACTGAAATTTTAATCTGATTCTTTAACGCAGACTGAACCACATATTTGAGAGAGACAGAGATAAGGATTACATAAGAGACAGTACTCATTGCTTGTACTGAATCTAGTGGTGGTAAGTGTCATATTCCAAAATGATTTCTCAAATTGTTTGGGTTTTGGAAGTGGAATAGGTTTACATTGTGTAAAGGTTAAAACTCTGACAGCTATTATTCACTCTGAATATGGGTGTTAAATGATACTGTATTACACAGTATTTTGTTAAATGCAGGAGTTCAAATAAAGCTTGTTCTATGCTGTGGAGATAAAACACCAAGATAAAATGGCTGCTTTCTTACAGTGCTGTACTGTTTTTTACTTTATTTTGTAGTAATACAGTTAATGTGTTTGTAGTCTTGGTATGAAAGCATGAACATTGCTAATAAACCAAACTTTAATTTCATGAGTAGATCCTATCAATCTAAGAGGAAAAGAATAATAAAACAGTGTGTTAATCTAATATTTTTTTGCTGCCTCATGTTACCACACAGAGCACTTCAGACTTGTATAAGTATGATATGTCCCGGGCTTATGAATATATATATGTGCTTACAAACATATACATACAGTGTAGTAACCTGTCTTGACTTTCACTGTTGGTGTAAATCTTAGAAGAAAACACAAAGCAGAGAACATTAAGTGCTGTTTGCATACATCTGTCTATCTGTGCATGTGTAAATATGCACACAATGCTGTTAATTATATAACTCTGATTCTTGACAGTGGCATTTTACCAATGTTCCTTGTTGTCTTACTACGCTAATAATAACAATAACACATGTGCAGATGGAAGATACTATTTTGCAAATTTGATAACAATGTTATTTTTGGAAGCTGTAGTGAATGGAATGCCCAGCAAATGGAATGCCTAGCAGAAATGATCATTCTGGTGTGCCGACATCTGCTGGGAAACGAGACGCCTCTGTGAAAGTTCTCTGTAGACTAGCTGATATGTAAGTTCTGTCCAAATGACACGTGTCATGCTAAATTAATTTTGATCACTGATAGCAATATGATCTTGTCATTGTGACATTCTTGCTTCACTAATTAGCTGACATGCAAGGCTTAGTGTTGACGAAACACCACACTAATATCACCACGCTACTTTTCACTCTCAAAGTGAACTTCAGACATTCATGTCCCTATAACACAGTGTTATGCATGACAACTGCTAAGAAAGTAATACTGATGATTATTTTCAACAATGAACTTTCACTGAAGTGGCCAAACAAGTTGTCAGTCGCTGTTTCAGAAATACAGTGACCCTGTCAGAAATGTCCGTTATGCTTCAAAAGTGTAAAATTCAGTACAAATAAGATAAGGCTTTTGGGTGGCCCAGTATCACGAGTAGCTTAAGGCAGCAGAAAGGCAAGCAGGTGTTAGTGGAGGCAGATAAACACAGGACCACCTGGGACTGCAGACTGCATGGACAAGTAAGTTTCTTTGAGTGGGGGTCCAGCATTACTCAAGCAGCCACACTTAGTGTTCAGATGGTCTTAGAGTTTGGAAGGGAGACTTTGGCCTAGTTCAGATTTATAAAAGAATTTCCATGGACTTCAGTGAGGCAAAGTGCTATAACTTCTAGTTCTGCTAACATTCACAGATGCTGCACTTCTTGTTAATTTGATTTCTGCAATATGAATAGACCTGATCTGCAAATTAATAAAGTGTAACTTGCTTTGACAGAGCCACAGGGAGATATAAAAGAGATATACTGGAGACAGGAGGATGAGAGATGCCGCAGAAGAAACGGCGAGGCTGCCCATGAATGCCTGGTGATGGCATATTGTGCTTTGCTGTCAGTCTGTTGACTCATGTACGCTTCAAAAGAGCTCTCAGGGGAGCCAGTTATGCGAGTCACTGCCTGATGCATTGTAAATCATGGCAGTACATTTTTTTTTGTTTGGATGGGCCTTGAGTGTGCCTAATGCTGTTTTGAAACATCATCCAATGCCTTTGGAACTCGGGGATTTCAATAAAACTGGGGCAGAGTGGTAGGGAAAACCTGCCCTCACAGATGCAATCAGTCAGAGCTGCTTCTGGGTTGGCTGGTCATCGGTTCTTTAATATGATGTACTGCTCCTGTTCAATGCTAAGAAAGCAGCCAGAGCCATGAGCTTCATGGAAGTTGAATAGAGATGAAACAAAAAACTTAGTGTGCTCTGTCTCCATGGTCTGTCTCAGGGAAGCTGTACCCCTAAGACTTGGTCAGAAAACAGGGCAGAGTCTTCAGAGGGTCAGGGCAGGAGTTGGTGCTGCCAGGTGCTGCTTTGGCATGGAGTTTCCACTTAAAAACAGAGGAGTGCTGCTTTTCTAAGAAGCAGGCAATTAATGGTACCTGGTGGTACTGAATGAACCTTGAAATGTTGCAGTCGTAACATTATAGAAGAACCAGGTCAAGAATTTTAGCCAGGATTCCTAAGGAAAGGAGGTTTACACAATTGTGTTGCCCTTGTCTGCTGGTCTGCCCGGGTTCCTCAGTAATTTTAGAATTTGTAGGCCAGTTTCAGACAAATTTTACAGAATGCAAAATTCCTAAAGATGCTTTGTTCTTGATGAAAATGACTGAGCAGGTAAAGGCCTGAATCCCTCCACAGAAGGAAAGGCTTTGACAGGAGTTCAGTTATGTTCTTAAACAGTGACAAACCCACAAGGGGGAAATTTTGAATGCCCCAAGCACAAGAGAAAAGGCAGTCAGTTTGTATCTTAGTTGAAATGGGATAATACAAACATGAGGCACAAAGATGCAGGTAAACATGAAGAGCATTTTACTCCCTGTGGAATTGTTTGGGCCTTTTAAAGATTTGATGGATCATTTGTGTTTGTAAAGTCAAAGTTGGGCTGCTTACAGTTACAAATCCACAAGTGTAACTATGGTGATTGCACAGATGATGAGTGACTTATTAACACCAAATCTGACGTCTATTTGATTTCTGTCCACAAAAAAACACAAACCAAACCGACAAAAAAATCCACCACACCAAAGCAAATATTTGTCTTGGTGAAGTTAGTTTTGTGCAAAGATGTAAAACCAATAGCTCGGCTTGTCTGAATTGTGCCTTAGTCAGAGTTCAATTTCTAGGGTCCAGCACAAAGAAGTCACTAGTACGTTCAGTTGTCTTCCTCTTCTTTTTAATTACAGTAGATTAACAGTGGAATTTAAACCATGGGTAACTGATGACAAGGGTTTTTATTTCAATTGCTGATAATATAGTGATGCCTTCAGCTACGTTATTGGCTCTGGCGAGACCCCACCTGGAATCCTGCATCCAGCTCTGGAGCCCTCAGCACAGGAAAGACATGGACCTGTTGGAGCAGGTCCAGAGGAGGGCCACAAAAATGATCAGAGGGCTGGAGCACCTCTCCTACGAGGACAGGCTGAGAGAGCTGGGGTTGTTCAGCCTGGAGAAGAGAAGGCTGCAGGGAGACCTGATTGTGGCCTTTCAGTACTTAAAGGGGGCCTATAAGAAAGACGGAGACAGACTTTCTAGCAGGACCTGTCGTGATAGGACAAGGGGTAATGGTTTTAAACTAGAAGGGGGCAGATTTAGGTTGGATATAAGGAAGATAGTCTTTACAGTGAGGGTGGTGAAACACTGGAACATGTTGCCCAGGGAGGTGGTAGATGCCCCATTCCTGGAAACATTTGATGTCAGGTTGGACGGAGCTCTGAGCAACCTGATCTAGTTGAAGATGTCCCTGCTCATTGCAGGGGGGTTGGACTAGGTGACCTTTAAAGGTCCCTTCCAACCGAAACTATTCTGTGATAAGTATTTCTTTTTGTTTTTAAATAAGTAATGGAAATCAGTTTTCTGTTAAACTAGTTGAAGCTGTGGCTGTTCCTAGAGATTCAAAGCACAGAACTACCTATGTAAAGGCTTGCAGATCAAAGAGAGTATGGTTATGAAACTTTAAAATAAACTATAATATCCAAGTCAGAGATTATCTATGAACCTCTGGTGCTGGAAATTTAGGAGCTCCTAGGGCTGTATGGTTTTGCCTCTTGCTTTGGTGCTGAGAATGGAGGAAATCCCCCTCCTCTTGACGGTGCCAAGGAGATAAGTTTAATGTATTTTAAAATTAACAGAAGTGAATATTTGCAAGGAAATTAGGACATTCAGCTTCTTACGTTGCTTCACAAAACCTAAGAGGGTTATTTTAGATGTCCTTACTTAATTCGGTGATGCCACAATTTCCACATACTTACTCTGAGGACAGAACAGGTTCTGATCTCTGACTCCCAAGTTACTAACTTGTACTTTCATGGCTATCAAAGCTTGCGGAGTTGGTGACCCTGTTTTGTCAATAACAGTGATAACAGCAGTTACAGCTTGAAAAAAATTATGTCCAGCCATGAAGACACAACATAACCACTAGTGCCCAGACCTCAGATTTTAGCCTGGTTCTAAGCTTTGTCTGGTATTTGAAGTGTCAAAGTGCAATACTTGCACTTTCTGATTTACAAAACACTTGAAATCGATCTTAAATTTGTGGATAGATGTCATTAGAATAGGGGAATTAAGAGTCAAGGGACCTGAGTTCCATATCTGATACTGAAGGAGCTGGTCCAGTGGTCTTTTCATACCTGTAAAACCAGAACGGCTCTTACTGCTCAGCAAATATCAGGGAGAGGGTTGTCTGCAGTTAATATGATGCCATTTGCGTTGCCCCAGATATGACCAAAGTTGCAAGATTAATTTGTGCTGTTTTGGTGTGCATCCTTGCCTTCATGCATAGCTATTGTATATGCTTAGTATTTTCTGGGCATTTCAATCTGGCAGGATGGCAGTCCAGCCAAACTGGCAGCTCCGAAGTTACACTGTAGCAGTGCAATGGTGCTCAGTATGTTCACTCCAGACATACAAGTAGTTATGTAGGGTCACAGAAGAAAGTGCCTCATTGGGTAATGGGAGCATGGTTTAGGTGCTTGCCACTTGAGGCTGTTCGTGTGGTCAGTGAAGGGCTAAAGGCTGAAAGAGAAACTGTGAAGCACTACCAAGACTCAGGAACAGAGGGAGGAGATGGTGTGCAGAAGGTCTTTAAGACAGGAGCAAGGAGCCATGAGAGTCCCTGGTTTTAGGTTGTATGGTTTGCATACTGGCTACAAAGGAAAGTTTACCTGTGGCCAAAATGTGTATGTCTGGATGCCTCAGTTTGTGGGCACAGGTTGTACTTGCCCTGGGAAGTGAATACCCAGGGAGGGGGTTAGTCTGGGCGATGAGATAATGTAGGGGCGCATATGATTCTGAGCTCACTACCTATTGTCAGCTGTAATTCAGTGATCTCTCTGCTGGTGTACCTTCACTAATGTGGGTAAGTTATGGTTTACCGGAATGGTTTTGCAGGTGGCAGTGAATGTAGAACCTGCTGCAGAGGCAAGGCTGGAATTTTTTTTATGATTGTGCTATCTAGTCCTCTGAGTCAGATATGGATGTCCTAGCCAAAACAAAACAAAAAGAAGCCTATCCTTATCTGAGCTGTGGTTTCCCTGATTAGTATATCGGGGAGCTGAACTAGTAATGAATTACATATCTGAATTCTAGCAAGGCAGGTGCTATCTTCCGAATGGGTGCCAAAGGCAAGGTGTCAACGCTGAGGGTGAGTGATGTAATGCCACCTGACAGCCAGAACCATCCTGGGATCATGAGCTCTTTTCATATTGAATAATGATTAGTTGGAAATAGTTCTTTGTCATTAGTAATCTGCCAACAGATTTACTAGTTAATTTTCTCTTGAATGTGGCAAGAGGACTGGGGCAGCTCTTGCTGGTAGAACCTTTTTGGGGCCAAAACTACCGAATCAGATGTTTTGGTCATGCTGCTGCCAGTATCTAGCCTAGTAGTCATTTTTAACCATTTGTAGAATGATCATCTAAAAACCCTGTGCAGATGTAAAGATTGCAGCAGGAGAAAGGAGTAGAGGAGTAGGAATCATAAAATCATTTAGGTTGGAAAAGACCTCTTAATATCATCGAGTCCAACCTTAAACCTAACGCTGCCAAGTCCAGCCTAAACCACGTCCCTAAGTGCCACATCCAGACGTCTTTTAAATACCTCCAGGGATGGGGACTCGACCACTTCCCTGGGCAGCCTGTTCCAATACTTGATAACCCATTCGGTGAAGAAATTTTTCCTAATATCCAGTCTAAACTTCCCCTGGTGCAACCTGAGGCCATTGCCTCTTGTCCTATCACTTGTTACCTGGGAGAAGAGACCAATACCCACCTCGCTACAGCCTCCTTTCAGGCAGTTGTAGGGAGCAATAAGGTCCCCCCTCAGCCTCCTCTTCTCCAGACTAAACAGTCCCAGCTCTCTCAGCTGCTCCTCATAAGACTTGTTCTCTGGACCCCTCACCAGCCTCGTTGCCCTTTTCTGGACACGCTCCAGCAGCTCAATGTCCTTCTTGTAGTGATGGGCCCAAAACTGAACACAGCACTCGAGGTGCAGCGTCACCAGTGCCGAGTACAGGGGCACAATCACCTCCCTGCTCCTGCTGGCCACACTATTTCTGGTACAAGCCAGGATGCAGGGAGGTGGTAAGCTGAAAGAAAGGGAGTTTTGGGGAAGATTTCCGTGTGCTACTTATGTCTTTAGCTGTATTTTCCAAGCTCTTCTAGCTGTTACAGTGAATGATAGTCTTGGGACACCTCAGAATTCTCTAGCCTTTCATGAGGAACTTGGGTAATTCTCTTTTTAGGAAATATTATGCTATTTTGAAGTAGTAAAATTCTGATGAGATGGATGTAAGTGGGTCCATAAAGATAATTATGGTGAATTTTATAGATTTGAGAAAGAAATTGCCATTCTTCCTCTCCCTGCCCAGTGTTTATATAGCTCAGTAGGTCTCTAGGTTAGTGGTAGGGTGGAAAAATAATTTTTCCCCCTTTTTCCCCTCTTTTCCTCCTTTGCTACTGTTTCCTCTCTTGGTACTATTTTCCATCTTGTTATTATTTATGGAAAGAACATTGGTGTTAGAAGAAACATAGTTGTTACTGCCATTTATACTGTAGCATGAAAAGAATGAATTGGAGTGTAAAGTAATACTATATTTCACAGTTTGGGAGTTTGTTGGTTTTTGGGTTTTTTTTAAGTATCAGGTTATTTATCAGAGGCATTGAGGCTTCTTCTAACCTAAGTACATGTTGTTTCTCTACTACTGAAATATCAGTGCTAAGTAATTGCTGAAATCTTCTCCATTTTTATTTTTATCTTCACTAGGCCTTCACTGACTTCAAAGTTTGGTTCAGGTCAAATTGTACATTCATCTTTTAAAGCATCTGAAGTGCTAACCTCGGTTTGTCCTTTAGATCCTGAAAGCTTACGTTTCTGTTCAACCTTAATTCAGCTCTTCATGGTCTGTACTGAAATGATTAGAGGTACTGAGTGATTTCTTTTAATGAAAAACAAGCGGCGTGCATCAGGCATTGCACAGACTTTGCAAGAATGTAACTTAGGAAAAAAGCTCTTGGATTTTGCTGCAGCTGTCACTGGTCAGTTTGCTTTCCAATAAAATCTGATTTATCAACATGAAAACAGGACCCTTGAAAGCTGCCTATCCAGTGAGAACAATTCATTAATTAGCACTTCTTCAGTCATTATTACGAGCAATTTAAACTTATTCCTGGAATTTCCTTTTTGCCCCCAGAGAGTCTGATCTGTATGACCGGTCTGTGTCTCCACATACCGTTATATACACGGGGGTAAAAAAGTGTCATAGATACTTTATAAGGTTATCTCTATCTACTTTGTAAAGAGTGACATTTTCTGCATCAGCATCATAATCTGTCTGGCAGATTTCTGTCATCGTTCTGCTGGAGAATTTTGCACTCTCCAAAATGGAGACCACGTTAGGACATCCATTTTGAATTACAAGCTGTCTTTCCAGGAAAAAATGTTTAGACATCTTAGAGAACAGCCATGGTAGGACAATTTTTGGTTCTATCTCAGAACTGCTGGACTAGGCCCTTGAAGTGGAGGGCTCTGGATTTTTTTTTTATTTTGTTTTTCTCCTTTTTTTGTACAGAAGGGAACCATGGCTGATAGACGTGCTGCTTCTCAGCAGCAGCACATAACAAACAGAGGAGGAGCCTGCTTGGCTGAAGAGGCAGGTAGGAGGCAGACCTGGATTCTCTGTAAACAGAGACGCTTGGAGAGAGAAGAAGTAGGAAAATCTTTGTCTGGCTTGAAACGCTGACAAAACTTGAACTGCTGTGGAGGCAAGGCCACGCTTTACCAGATTCTGGGACTCTGCAGCACTGCTTAATAATACAGCAACTGGTTGAGAAAATCCTTTGCTGAGCCTAAGTAGCGTGTGTTTTGGGTTGGGCTTTTTTGTGTATGTGTGTGAGATAGTGCCTGGAGGTGTCAAACTAGAATTACAACACTGAGGAGTTCTGAGAAAATGTAAGAAGATTACTGAATGGGAAAGGGGAGTCTTGGACATATAAGGTGGCAGTTCAAAGCTCTACGATAGCTAGTTCAAGAAGGACCATGGCTCAGCAAAGGGTTTGTGTAAGGAATCTGGGCCTTGGTGAGAGCAATGCTGACCCAGAGGTAGAAACAGTAACTGAGTCAAAGATAGCCAGCTTTGGATTCAGCTGACTCTTCTGGCAGGTTAGCTGTTATCCCACGCCTCGGGGCTCAGCCTTAGATTGCATTGAAGAGTTGTAGCAATCTTTGATCCTGCAGCTCTTAATGCCGTGAATAATCTTGATCTTCAGAAGAGCAGAAGTTGCAGAAATGGCTGCTGTTGTCTTCCATGGCACCTTTCGGGCATTTCTAGTCTGGCTGCATTCATGGAATGGGAACAGTATGATGCTGTGGTTCTTTGCAAGTCCTCATTTGCCATGTTACTGTGGGCAAATCATGATCCCTGTTTAGGAGTGGGAGATGGAGACTCTTATGGGGGAGTTGGATCCAAAATTTAACATTACAGTCCCTATATTTAGGTACAGTGTGTTCTTACTTAGTGCCTCTCTAAGAGGTGACATGTGTCCTGCATAATGAGCACTGAGAACGCATTGGACCTGTTCCCAGTCTGATAGTATTTTATCATGATTTTAACTTTGATACCAGTGGAATTATTACTCGCAATTTTTATCCTCTGAAGCAAAAGAATTTGGTTCTTGTATTTTCTCCAGCTGTGGGGAGACCTTGACTTTGGTTGTAGTCTTCCCTTGCTCTCTGTAGCTTCACTTCTCAGTGACAGCACTGAGATACTTCTGGAGCTTAATTGTAATGCAGCTTTTTCAGTATCTGCTGCTAAGATAGTGAATTAGCTGCCAAAGTTCAGGTTTGTTAAGAATCACTCCTTTTTTCTGTAATTAACAGAATGCCTTCACAGGCACAGCCAGACATATGAAGTCAGTGCTGAAGCATTACGATAAGGCTATAATGATCATGCACCAGTTTGCAACAGATGAATATTTCCTTCATGAACTTTTATTTCACCATCTAAGAAAAAAAAAGTGAAAAAAATTAGGAGGCAAGGATAAAAAGGGAAAATTTTACTGAAAATAATTACATTAGCTTTTCTGAGATGTGTTCTGTGTAAGAAACTGGGACTAGAGATCTGGGTAAAGGTAACACATTTGAATTTCTTTGCCCAGAGAGTTACTGTGTGTCAGCTGTGTTGTGGTAACTGCCATTGCATATGTGCTGCTAGGCTATAGGAAGCCTAAGGTAAAATGTGTTAGCACGAACCTCCAGGAAAAAGGTTTAAGCTAAATCATTCTGTCTCCTTTTGATAAGCTAAAAGTAGTCACATACCGTGTTCCTGCAGCACCCTGCGTCGTAATTCAGCCATACATCAGGGTCCTGAGGTGGAACTGCCCTGCTAAAGTAATTAAAACCTGGATCTGCAATGTTTCTTCTTTGATGCCAGTATTGTTTGTTTTCAAAACAGTGGATTAAATGAGGAAGTCTTCGGCTAGATCTAGTTATCGTGTTAGAAAAAGTGATTATGCAATTTTAAAAGTATTTTGGGACCAGTGACCTGAGTTCATAGTGCTGGTCATCCCTGCATTCACTGAAGTGCAAAGTCTAGCCTTGTAAATGGCATTTGTTTGACTGGGCAGTCAGCCCTGGCTTAATCCCTAACGCTCACTCTGTCCAAGGAAAGCTTGGACTGGATTGCTTTAAGGAATGAATACATGCAATGATATGCTTGCACTCTACGTCCTGTTCCTTCATTCATACCAAGTAGGAAACTGGGCAGCGTGACCACCAGCTCCTGCCTGGCTGTCCCACATGGGGTGAACAGCACAGGGAACGCTGAGTCATGTCAGATCTCACCCTGGTGGGACACATGTTTTGTGTAACGCTGCTGGAACGGTTTACCCCTTTAAAACCAAATTAAAAATATGTCTAAACTGACTTATTATCCTACCTTACCCCTCACGTTTATTTGTATCTGCATGTGTTTGTTTACAGAAAGCTGTTTACATTGTGCTTCATACCATTTGCTATGCCTTGTGATCAACTCTCACCCACAGGTCATTTGATAAAAATCAACCACAGGTTTGGGTCAAACATGCCTTTGTGTGGCATGTCATTTTCTCCTTGATCTGTGACCTAGAGATCGGATTGAAAAGGCCGTGATTTAGAAGACTAAAATTGGGAGAAATTGATTTTGGTATTTTCCAGAGGAAGAATTCACTGTTTCAAGAGTTTATATCCAACATGGTAGGAGAGAGTAAAGGAAAAATAAGGTGGTTGTCAAAAACTTTTGTGTTTTCAGACCATCCTTCTGGTTTCCTCTGCTTGAATTTGAACACTGTGAGATTCCAGGGAGTTTTTGTTTTGAAGCTCCGTCCCCCCTCTCCACCCCCTTAGTTAACTCTTTGTCAAGGATTCAGTTTCACATGTTTGTCATGGTGACTGTTAAGAAACATGTTCCTTGTTTTCAGTCTTCTATATGTTCTTTCAGTTTCAATTCAGACCGTCGGGTCACTCTAGCTGTGAGTAGGTAGCTAGTCTTGCTGTCTTGCCCTTGCATTTAAAACCTCTTTTGGAAGGACTGCTGTTTTTCCAAGTCACTGTATTCAGCTGGTTGTGCAAACAGGAGAGTGAACTGGAATAGCTGTGATTTCCAGTATCACGAGGACTGTTCAAGCCCTCTCTAAGGCTTAAGGTTGTAATCTTTCTCTCTCTGTCATCATCCTCTCCTGGAGCTCTTTCCCGACCACACTGTGGAAACTTTTTTTTTTAAAGCTGTGATCTTTAAATCTGGCAAGTCATTCAAAGGTAATGCCAGTCATTAGCTAGAACAACCATATGCTGCTTAGTCATGAAGTGACACACATCCCAAGGAAATGTTCCAGCTCCCAGATTCCTGCGTGCTCTGCAACAGATCTCTTCCAGTCTCTTGTAACTAAATATTTATCAAGTCAGAGAGAGAGAATGACTTCCTCTGTCACTCAGCTGCGTTGTCACTGGGTGCAGTTCATATCTTCGCTTTAATGGATGTGTAGTTATTTATACAAAGCTATATAAAGTTATTTAAACAGCTTACCTAATAGAGACTTACCCAAGAACAGCCTGTGTTACAGAGTTACAGACCCCTGGGTTAAAGTCCAGTTTAAGAGCCTGAAACAAGATGTTCCGTGGTAGCTGTAAATACTCTAACCACTAAGCTAATATGAGAGGAGGAGTGCTAAACATGCAGGGGAAAAAAAGTCTTGTTTTGGCTTTTGTGAATGCTGTGTATAGCTTAGAGATGTCCAGAGCTGACCTACAGGCTCCAGTTGTCCTGGTGAACGTGCTGGAGGAAGAGCCTGGTTGAAGGCTTCTGCTTTGAGACTTCAGGGCTTTGCTTCAGTCAGTGACATACCTATGGAGAGATGCTAGGATGGATTTGAGGACATCAGATCATGAAAGTGTAACTACCTGCAGGGTTAGAAAGCAGCTTTTGCAGAAATCAGTAGTGCTAATAGTGGCCTTAGTGGTCTAGTATCCCTTGATGTTGGAGCTTTTCTTCCATGTTTATATATTGTTTAGATTGGAGTTAAAGGAAAGGGTTAGTTATATATGTCCCAGTATTGTCATTCTAAAATGAAAACCAAAAAAAGTGAAACGATCCTTGAAGCATTCATGAAAGTATCTCAGTGTCTTAGGGAGTAAACAGATCTAAATAACTATTTTTAGATTTTTAGGTTCTTGTTCGTAAGAAAGACATGCTTATTCTCATTCTTAGATGCTTCTTGACCCATTCAAAAATGTGACTAGAAAAAAGACTGAATGACTGCATTTCAGCTAAAGATGTAATTGTAGTAAGCTTGAGGGAACACCACCTACCCCTTCCTCTGCAAAAGGAAGGATTTAACAGTCGGTTTGTTTTGCTCTCAGGAGCATTTTGATCAACTCTGGAAGTCAGGAAAATATATAGGCTTTGCAGCATGGACAGCAGATCAGTTAAACAATGGCTTTATTTGAGCCATGGTAGGCAGTGGGAAGCTGAGCAACCTTTTTGGAGAAAACCGCCAGGCTGTACTCGCTCACTGCACAGAGCAGTACAACCTGGGAGATCCAAGGGCTGTGCAGAGCTCTCTAGAGCAAAACCAACTGCTTAAATTCAGTCTGCTACAAAATAAGTAACCCATGCAGATTCAAAGCACAAACCTTTGGTGCCTGTGAAAACTACCTGCCTGTAACTCAGGAACTGCCCAACTCTGCAATAGTTTCAGTGTCTAGATATGCTTAAAATGCAATGTGACGTGAAGGAAGGAGAAGAACGGTTTTCGGGATTATACTTTCATCTGTGCTACAAAGCCTAACTGTTAATTTAACATCAAGCTTAATTTCATTCCAGGTCTTCCTTTGTTCAGTTGCCCTGGGGTAAATGCAAAGTGGATTTAATGGCATTATTTCAGACTTGTGTTCAATTAAATCAGGATGTGAAATCAGGATGTGGCCTAAACCATAGCAAGTACAACATATTTTTCCACAGTTCTCTTTTCAATGCTTATTTCAGTTTATGCTGACAAATACTTCATGCTTTCTCTACTTGTCTTTTTTGCACAGTTGTTTTGAAATAAGTATGGTTGATGCCTGGGCCTGACTTCATGGTTTGAATTTGAGGGGGTTTCCCCTTCTCTCAGCAACAGCAGAGCAGAGTTAGGACAGGATTAGGCTACATAGTTACATGCAAAAATAAATTAGTTCAGTCACTCTTTTGGGGAGGCACTGCATGCTGCTTCTTGATATGTTTATGAATATTAATTTATCACAGTTTCTAACATGAAGGCTCGTGATCACTCCCCATATCCGCGCCTTCCTTCTGACGGCACTCTTGAGCCATGGGACTGCACAGCCAGGCTGCTGCTCCAGTACATCGGTTGTCTCAGCTGCAAAACAAAGCCAAACCGGGTTTCAGTTAAGTCTCCACAGGGCCCTACGGCATCCTTGATCTGTGCTGGGCGCAGGCAGGGGTCATGACTGCAGATGTGGTCTGTGCTAAGGGTCTCAGTACCACTGCCTCTGAAGAGGGAGAGTTTCCCTGGGGGTAAGCAGTAAGGTTGGGTGTTGCTGGGGAAGATGTTTAGGGAACAGCGGCTGAAACTGTCACAGACTTTTGCATGCAAGCCAAAACCTTACGAGCAGTGTGCCCCCTCTGCTCTGCTGAGCTGGGCAGAGGTCCATGGCTCAGCTAGAGCTGGAACGGCCAGGTGGGAACACCTCACACACAGCTTGGCTGAAGGAGGGTCTGTACCTTCTGGTGGAGGGAGCAGGTCAGGGAGAAACCTGCCCAGCCAGGGCTTCCCCTTCGTCTGTCACACACAGCATTCCTCCACCAGAAGTAGTGGTCTTGTCGGTGGTTATTCCTCTGTGGGAAGGGCAAAACACAGTAGCATCTCAATGGGGAGAATGTTCTTCACCTCCCAGAGGGGAGAGAGAATAACAGGGGCTTGAACTGTTGGCTCCACATAAGCAAGACAGGTCTTATAGGCATGGCTCTGCTCTACAGGCCTACTTTGGGTGTTGGGCCTGGTGAGCGTGAAGGGTCTGACCTGCGCTGGTGGGACACTTTGCCTGCAGTGGTGATGCAGGAGGTTCTTCCGAAGCAGCCAAAGCAACAAATCCAGCGGCACCCCGTTTGAGATGTGTGTCGCCTTGGCCCAGCTCACCACTTGTCCCCTTGGTGCAGCACACCCAGCTCCACCAGTGAACACTTGTCAGTGGTTCAGTTTGGGAGAAGAGTCCCGTCCTGATTCAAGAAGCAAGCAGGGTGCAGGGTGAAGCTTGCTATGGAAAGGAGGGTAGTTCTGACAATGTGAGGTCTACGCTAGCAGGCCTGTGAGGCAGCACCGAGGGAGAGCTCAGGCTCCACACAGAAGAGAACTTAGAATTTAGTGTGTCCTGATGTAATGGGTGCAGGGCATTCTCAGATCAGAAAGTGGCACTCGCAAAATACAGATCCCTGTTTAATCAAGATGTGCTCCCCAAGTACCAGAATTCATGTGGCTGTTTTAATTTCCAGTTCTATGTGAAAAACTTTGGTTTATTAAAAAAGCGTGGTCTGCTTAAAAAGATAACTAGCTGCCCACCACCAATAGGATTTTAATGGAAAACTTTTCAATAAAGGTTACAGAAGAAGTGTTTGCCTAGGTTCAGAATGCTAGTTTAGTAGAAAGGCAGCATAATATATTAAAGAAGTTTTACCCAGAAATGCTGGATGCATTAAAGATTACATTGGTCCTCTACGTTGTTAAACTAGGTGTCTGTGGAAAGTGAAGCAAATTCTGTGTTCAGTACCTTGGCCTTTGCTGTACAATGCATCCAGCAGCATTAGTATTTACCTTGTACACTATTTTCTCTGGTTTGGAAATGCAAATATGTGCTCGTGGCTGTAAGATCATGTTAATTTTATCAGGAGATGCAGTTTGCCAAATCTTGCAATTGGACGATTGCCATGGTCATGACTTAAAATCCAAGTCATCCAAGCAGATTTTGGCTATGCCATGAAATAGGACTCCAATGAGGTTGGTCAAATATGTAATAGATGAGGCTTTGAACTGAAGAGACTTAGTGAGTCAGAGTGATTTGGCAAGTGACAAGTTTTTCATGGTGCCTGTACAAGAGAATGCCTATACATGCCAGTATGAGTATGTAGTAAAAAGGGAAAACTCTTTTCTCATATCCTGACCAAATGAGAACAGTTCAGGCCCAGTATTTGGATCGCCGTTTTGCCAGCCCTTTTTCTAATGTTCAGAGATCCAGACCAAAATAAATGGTATTCTACAATTCTGTTCCAGTCTGTCATCCACAATGTCCGTAGATTAACAAACAGCAGGAATGCTAAGAGAAACAAAGTACTTCCAGTCTGAGATAGATAGAAATAATTTTTAAACAAAAGGAGGAGAAATATTTCTCCTTTGGGCTCAGACCACAAACAGGACATCTCAAGTACATGAAGTTAAGAGTTTAAAATGGAATTTGCAAATAATTTCAGCTATATGACTTTTGCTGCATACATTCTAACACAGAGTGCTTGCTGCAGCAATAGTCCTGTGCAATAGTTACTTGCAAAAATAACTTCTCTTTCTCTGTTCACATTCATCAGTTGGGGCTGTTCAGCCTGGAGAAGAGAAGGCTCCAGCGAGACCTTATAGCGGCCTTCCGGTAGCTGACGTGGGTCTACAAGAAAGCTGGAGAGGGACTTTTTACAAGGGCATGCAGTGATAGGACAAGGGGTAATGGCTTTAAACTGAAAGAAGACAGATTTAGACTAGTTATAAAGAAGAAATTTTTTATGATGAGTGTGTTGAGGCACTGGAACAGGTTGCCCAGAGAAGCTGTGTCTGCCCCCTCCCTGGCAGTGTCCAAGGCCAGGTTGGATGGGGCTTTGAGCAACCTGGTGTAGTGGAAGGTGTCCCTGCTCATGGCACGGGGCTGGAATGAGATGGTCTTTAAGGTCCCTTCCAACCCAAACCATTCTATGATTCTGTGATAAAAGGGCTCCTGTAACATTAAATTCAAGTCTGCTGTTAAAGTGATGGTTGTAACGAGAAAAGGAAAAGATACTGGGTAACATCTGAATAAACAGGAGGAGATGATCCGTGAGTGATTGATCAAGATTATTTTCACCCATCATTGTTTTAATGTGCAAGCCAAAAGTTTGCTTAATAAAGAGAGAGCAGCTTTGGGAGATGACTGAACTTGTAGTGAGATGCCATTTCAATATTTGGCCTAGCAGAAAAGCCTTATTTTAAGTATGGAGGAGAATAGCTTAAACAGCAAATTATTTTGCTGATACCGTTCCACTCAGGGAAACTTTCAAAGTGTAATCAAAACCATATCTGTCATATAGTATGTATTTTTCCTGTTCTTGGCCAAAAATATTTTTATGTAAATCAAATGTTTTTCTTTCTAATCAAGAGTGCTATGACCTCCAGAGTGCACCCAGCCAGACACTCTTCAGCTTTAATCTCAGCTTCTATGTGGCTTTATAGCATGTTTCCCTTCTCTGAAGGGCAGCAATAGATGCCTGCATAACTTCTCATCCATCAGGATGAGACCCTGTTGTTCTCTGGAATGTGGAAGGGACTGGGCAGCCAGCAGAGCCCATCGGGTCCGATATTTGGTCAGCCACCAAGGAGGGAGGAGTTGTTCTGTTGAATCCCCACCGTGTCAGATGCTCTGTGCGTGGATGCTCACAGGCAGTACCTGATTCAGGTCTGGGTGCCACCTCATTGTTACTGTTTTCTGGACTTGGTTATATGTTTTGTGAACATTGGAGGATTTCTACCTGCATGTCTCCACTAGATCTACTTGCCACCTAGGTCCTCAGCCACATTTAGGATTTTCTTCACTGATAGTAGCGTTTGTCCTCTCCTGAGCCCTGCTAGTTTACTCAGTAGCTACAGCTGTCTGCCATAGGACCTTACTGGCGACATAGGTGTCTCTGCCCCTGAAAGCCCATGCAGGACAGCAGAACAGTCCTAACCAGCCCAAAGTCTTGGTCTTAGTCACGTAGTGATGTTGCAACATAGCCTTTGACAACAAAACCTATACACAGGAAACTATTTTATATGTCAAATATTTATCCTACATATTACTTTTAGGTCACAATTTTACCTTTGAATGCTCTGTATGACACAGTTGTGTCTGTACAGTTAACATCTGAGTTGAAATCTGTTGGGCTACTTCCAGAATAAGGATGACAAATGGCTTCAAAAAATGCAAGAGGCAATGCGAGAGAAGATTAGAAACAGGGCAGTGCCGTCCTTGCCAGGTAAGTCTGTCACCTTCTCTCACCAACTGCAGGAGTCTGCAGCTGGTTCCCAGCCCACCTGCCCTGCTCACAGCCAACGTGCTGTGCTTGCCTGGGCCCTCCCCAGGACCTGTGCTCCGTGCAGCACTGCTGATCGTGGCTGTTACCTCTTGCAGTGCCAAACTACGAGCTCCACAGGCTGCTCTTCCATCCATCCCTCTCTCTCCTCATCTGCCGGCACCCTTCAGTTGACAAGACGTCCCTTCCCTGTGAACCTGTGCCTTCAGCTTTCCCAGGCTCCATCCTCTGAGCTGGGGCAGCACACAAAGGACCGTGCTCATTAGAGAGAAAAAAGGAGGCTTGATCTATGCACCTGCTTTCTGGGTAGAAAAAGTAGGGGGGCAAAGAAGACAAAATTTTAACTTGATGGTGTTACTTCATTTTTCGTGTGTGTTAGTTGTACACGCACCTGAATGGATTGCGCCAGCTGCATGGATAGCAGAACTTCCAGTTTTCAGGAAGCTTCCTACTTTTGCTTTAAAATGGCTGTCAGGGTTCTGGGGTTACATTGTTAGGACTGGCCACAGAGGAGTGGAATAAATGCAAACTCTGGATTTCCACATGAAATATTAAGTAAACTTCTCAATGAAGGAAATCAGCAGAAATTACATGTGGTTTGATCTGAATGTTCCTTTGTGGTTTCTTTTGCCTCAGTCTACGCTCCATACAGTCGGTTCTGTTCTTGCCCTCACTGGGAATGATTCTCTTGCTTGTGTCCCAAAACTGCTCCTGGGCTCACCTACCTCATGCTCCTTTGTTCTGTATGTTTTTCCATTATCTCACCACTCCGAAAATGACCAGCGAGTGCCTTTCTGAACATACTGTTCCTATTTCAGATGGATTTCACCATCTTGCTCCGTCCCTTGCTAACCTTTCTCCTCTAGCCATTATGAACGTGAACAGTTATGTTTGGCCTATTGGTATCTCCTTTCAAGACCAGGAACTTTCTCCATGCCTCAAGGTATCACAGGAAAAAGTAATTTGGGATTCTCAAGTAGAAAAGACGAAGATAATAGCTTTCCTAATCTGTCAGATATACTGGTGCCGCACTATTCTATAGTGCTCTCAGCAGCACACTAATTTCTGTGATTCAGTGCTATCAGAAGACACTAATAATCCTGATTCCCTTTTCAATACCAGTACCTTTCATCTCTCTACTCAGCTTGTCTTCCCCATTTGGCCTATTGCCTGAGCCACACGCAAAGAATTTTGATCTTTGTATTAATCTAAATTCTCCCCTTCCTTCAAAACCCCCCCACCAACTTCTACTACTACTAGTTCGCCTCCTTCTGACTCCTACCAGTAGGAACTTACGCCTTCCCATCACCTAAGAAACCCTGCTATAACATTTGGTCTGGGCTCTCCATCATCACTATCATTGCCCATCGCACAGATTTCCTGAGCTGGCGCTGTAGTGGGAGCCCCTCTGCACTCTCCTCTGATCAATCGCTCCTTTCATGTTGACAGTCCGATGCTTCCTGTGGCATCTCAAAAGCTCCTTTTCAGCGAGCGAATCATGAAAGCACCTTTGTTTCATCTTTCTAGGTTTTTCACCAGATACAGTTGAAGCTAGTTTTAACCTTTATTAATCTTTTGCAGTAGGTAATTAATAACAGTATTAATAATGCTTTCCTTTCTCTTAATAGTTTCTATGTGTTCTTGAACTTGGTACCGCCTTGTGTGCTAATTATTCCTGATATACTGGTTATGCAGGCATCTTCCCCATTAGGGTACCTGCTTCCTGTAGTCCATAGTGATACCCTTTTAGTACCATGACCTCTCTGCCATGGCAGCCTGGAAGGGTTGTATCAGACTGTGATGTTTGGTCCTAATTCTTTCTCCTCTGCAATCATGTCAGCTTGCACCAAAAAGTATTTCAGCTGGGTATATTGTGACTGCTTGGACTGGATCATGAGCTGTGAACAGATTTTCTTGTGCTGTTTTGTGGATTCACAGAGCTTAGATGATAGAAACTGGGACTAGAAAGGCGTGGAATGTGGCACAGGCTGACATCGCTGAAATTGGCTTAGAAAGCTGAGAAAAGGCAGGCTTGTACAGAAGTGTGCCGGGAGAAGGGGAATGTGCTGACTTGCATGGCACTGAAGCGAAGAGCAGGGTGTTTTGGGATGCAGCAGATAGGCAAAGGGCTGCCTGGGTCAGACAGCTGAAAATGGACCTATGTGGAGCGTGGAAGAGGTTCAATGTACTGATTCCAGACAATTTAAAAGAAGGAGAGTAACAGACAAGCAGGCTTGTTGCATAACTTAGACATACGTTGGAGAATGAACCACTGGATCAACACCTTGCCACTGATGGAACCACAGATGTGGAGCCAGAACCAGTTCAAGTTCATGACTTGCCATATGCGTGCGACTTCTGCTGGGGTCCAGGGTAAGGACAGATGAATTCTCCCATAGCACACTGTAAAAAACATTGACAGAGCTACACAGCTTACTGCAATGTTAGAAACCCTAAGCACCACATCTGGAAAAAATGGAACAGGATGAATGTGTGACTTCACTCCTGCAGGCACTTGTACGGCCCCTTCCCTTTCCACCCAGAGCTTGACTGTTGTCCTGTCTTTCTCCATTGTGGTAAGCTAATACAACGGGAGTGTATTGAAGGTGTCCCTCCCTCAAATCAATCGTGTACAGGAGAGGAACTCTGGCTCTGGAGCTGAGGGCAGGGAAAATCCGTGCATGGAAAAGCAGCATTATTTAAAGCCACAGAGTCCTGGCATGCTTGGGCTGTGGCCTAGCAGCTCTGCTGAGAGGGAGATAAAAATTAGCAAGACTGGTGTCTGAGGGTGGGGTCGGGCAGGAACCTGAGCAGAAGTAGGCATAATGTGTAACACAGACGTGGTATGTTCCTATGTATGGCTCCCTCTCCCCCTACCTCTTACAGTCATTTAGGTTTGACAGATGCTAATCCTCTAAATTGGGCTTAAAACTTGAAACATTGCTTCAGGTGCTTTGCCACTGAAGACCATTTTAGGAGTTTGAGGAGCGTTTCCACTGTTTTCCACACATTGTAGGCCTAGGCTGTATCTGCTGTACAGGGCTTTGGCCATCCATCTTTCTGTTGAATATTTAAGGACTGTTTGAAGAGGGGGCAGATTGAGAGAGAATGCGTAAGAGCTGTACATTGCAGGTGCTTTACCAGGAATGGCAGGCCCAGATTTGCCCTGTGACCTTTCCCCAGCTGGAGGAATTTTTGTTGTGCAGTTGCTTCCTTAGTTGTGCAGTGAAGGAGTTCATCCTGGGCCTGCATACACCTCAGCCTCATCAGCTATTATTTACAGCTGTGGTGGAGGTTACACTTATGCTCTACTGGATGTATAGTGGAGGAGACTATAGACAAAGGGCAGAAAAAAGTGTCTTTCAGTCAAGCCCCCATTGCCTGTGTGTTCTCAAAAACCTACAGAATTTCACCAACTAGAAGTCTAGACCCAAGTGGAAGTGGGCAGTGTAGACAGCCTCTTTCTCTTACCTGTGTCCTGGCAGAACACAGTATCCAAACCTCATCAACAGAAAATCGGGAAACCAGCACCTTAACTCTGCGTTTCCATTAAATCCAGATAGAAGAATTGCCCTAATTAAAGTAAAAAAAGGGGTGGGGGGAAGTTCTTTGTGCCTAGGATAATTTGATATTAGCACATCAGTTTTTGCATTCCCATCCACGCTCCAGGTAGCCCCATTTAACTGGGGCTCATTTGCAATGACCTCTGGATAGATCATGCTGCCATCTTGGGATTTTATGCTTGGGAAGAGGACCTGTTAAGAGTTCCTTTTCATTTATATAGTTTTCTGTCTGCAGAGTCACAACATCTATTTGTATGCTAGACTTGCACAAATGAGAATAAATTATTCCTTGAAGTAGGACATATTTAAAATGCAATAATCCTTAGTAACTCAGACCCTATGTTAGGTATTGCCATAATGACTAATGCAGCATATGAAGTCACATCACCCAGTTTGCGTCTGCCGTTCACCAGTATTATATCCAAAAAAAGATAAAATTTTGTATGCAAAAATGAGGCTGATATCAACTATCATACTAGGAAGGAAACTCTTAATTGGACAAAAAGAAATACAATAATAAGGGTATACACAAAGTAGAAGAACAGGTGGAAAAAGGAAAATAATTCTGAACCTGCTTTTACAGTTTGGTAAGAAGGACACTTTCTAGGAGAGAAGGCAGGCCTGACTTCTTCTGAGGAATTCTTTGCTTTGAACAAAATGCACAAACTGTGTTGGACCTCACACTCAAGAAGCCCAATGTCAAGTTCTTCAGAAACTTCTGAGTTACAGAGGCAGGCACATATACTGTCTCTTTCTGTCTTCCCTTGTCTTCCCATGAATCTGAGCCTCCATTAAAAGTCCAGCTTCAACAGGAAGAGTAGAAGAAGGTCTTATTCTAGAACAGCTTCTGGTATAAGAGCCTTGAGCCTTCTCAGGCCCAAAAGGAAACTGCACCCAGGTCTCTACTTGCCATATGTAAGCTTTAGATACTGAGCTGGAATGCAAAAGGCATGAATCTCATCAGTCATGATTTTGCATGAGATGCCACTGTGCTTGTGCTTAACTCTGTGCTCACCACCCTTGCTATGATTGCTGGACTCCAGCTGTGAAGGAGCAGGACACGAGTTAGGCCCAAAGACATCATCACATTGTAGACCGCATGCGGCTTTAGGTTGGAAATAACGATGAAGCTGTTCAGCTCAGCCTAGAACATTAGATGTGTTGTGAGTCTTCTAGAAAAAAAAAAATTAAAAGGCCACTCCAGACAATCAGGCATGTAGGCAATTAGCACAGGAAAAGGACAGTTCACTCTGTTAGGAGTTCAAAGCCTAAGTTCAGTATGGATTGAAGCCTGTAAGTTTCAAGTTCCTTTGCAAAACCTGTGTGTCCATGCTTACAGGACATTGGTAGATGATGAAGTCATATGTTGCCTTAGTTATCTCATGTTCTCAAAAACAGAAGTTCCTTTCAAGCACTTTAGGATGGAAACAGATCTTCACTTGTTAAAAAGGGAGTTGCAGGCACAGAGCCAAAATTTGCCTGTCAAACTTGTATGAGTACTGGGTTTACTTGTATGAATGTAGACTAGGATTTGGCCAATAGCGCTTGTCCCAGTCCCAGGTGTTTTAAATGGCAATAACATGCTGTGCTCTGGCTAGCTGTTCGTGCAAGGACTGAGGGTGTCTTGACAGTAAGGTCAATAAAATGCAGTTGGACTCAGTTCCTAAGCTTATAAAACCAGTCTTGCTGAGGCTTCGGCACTACTTTCACCTATGTGATTCATGCTTGCAGAGCTATAATTGCCTGGGTTAAGTGTGAGGCTCTCTGGGAACCCCTCTGAGCGGTCTTGGTAGCTCACTAATTTGTGCTGCTCTAGGAATCGATTCAGACCTCGTTTCCTCTTTCTCTTGGCCTGCTGACACGTTTAACCCAGTCTCCACCAGCTATGCGCTTGTGTCGGTTCTGTCCATTCAAGCATGGTGCCAAAGCAAAGCTTCAGCTTAGAATGGAATTCCTTTGCAAGACACAATAAAAGCTGCATAAGATGAGATGAGCTCGTTTAAGGCACAGTTTTGGACATCCAAACACAAGATGAGTTCTCTGAGGTGGCATTAGAGCTGCAAACACACTGGGGCGCAGAGCTGTAGGCTGCGCAGTGCAGCTGATGCTAAACAGCTATATTACTTATCCATCCACGCCTGGAAGGGTCAACAGAAACTTCAGCACTTCCACAGGGGAACAAAATCCTTCTAGTACTTTATGAGAGGCCTTCTGGCTCTCTTCACAGCACACCAGTGTGGAAGCCTTTCCGCTGCCGAAGCAATCAGCTGCCGAGGCAGGAAACTAGCGCTCTCACCTGACTGCTTGCAGGGCTGTGACTCAGCCACAGTCAGAAGCACGCTGACCTTATGGTGCCCAGATGATGTATAATAGTGTTTATTTAGCGTCCTGGAGATTGGATGTTCCACTGGCTGGCAAAAGGAACAAATTCCTTCTAAACAACAGTTACCGACAGGTGCCAAAGCTTGCATTTGCTCTTCCGTGTAACGCAGCCAAGAGCTGCGTGGAGGAGCTGTGCAGGCGGTGTCACAGAATGATGGCTAGCAACCTGATGACAGCATAAGCCAAAATGCAAGATAAAGCACAGCATGTAATTAGCAAACAAGGTACAATTGTCTCCTTTTGTCTTTAGGCTGTGGGATAAGAAAGGATGAGGCAGCCTTGGAATATTTTTGTTGCCGCTTGTTATCTAGAGCACGGCTAACAGAAAGCTGCTAAATCAGCCTAGCCAAAGCCAGAGGTGGAAATGATGTTCTGATGAATTAGAGAGGGCCCGGTGGAAGCTGTTCAAACATAGCTTTTGTTACCTGTACTGAAGAAGCGCTCATTACTTTTATTATGGAAATGCCATAAGACATTGTCTTTTCAACCCCCCCTCCCTCTGTTTTGCTAGACACTGTACAAACACAGAGGGAGACCTACTCACCTGTCTGGAGCTGCAGGAGCGTTGTGAGCATTGGCTCAGAAGCTGCTCTTCAGTCAGATTTTTTTCAGTGTAGTAAGAGGAAATATGCTCAGCCTAATAGCAAAACATCTACTGAAGGCAGCTCAGGACTCTGTCTGTCCCTCTCCCAATAAAGATGCAGCTTATTTCAGGAGTCCAAACTACTTTTGACTATGGATTACAGGACAGACTGTCTTTGCCCAAAGTTTCTATCTTAACTCTACTCTTACTTATTACTTGGCTACAGTAATAGCATATTGTATAAGATTATATAAACCAAGACTATACTATGCAAAGGGCCCAAATTTATTTAATCAATATGTTTCATGGTGTCTGGATGATTACATACAAAATGCCAGGGGCAAAAAAGCAATAAAAGCAACAAGACACTAGAAGTATTGTTCAGATAGCTGTGTAATAATCTTAAGCAATTTAATTTTCTGTGTTGAAAGTTAATTACTTACTTTAGGGAAAAAATAATTTTTTCCCTGTCTTCAGTCAGCTAAGTGTTTAAGATTCATTAAAAAGAACCTGTATTACAAATACCTTCATGCCACATAGCTTTTATTTCCAGGGATAAAACTTCTTGCCCCCAACCCCCAATCAACTTCTGTTTAAGCAGATTTTATACAGTCCTTTTCTGCATAGCTTCTGGGAACAAAAGCTTGAAACAAACCTTTGTGGACTGTGTAAGAACGTGCCCAGATATCACAGGTGTCTGACATCAGCCGCATATAGCAGAAAAATGCAAGGAGATTCTCCAAATGAAAATTTCAACTGCCACAGAGATAAAATGGGGCAAACTGTATCTGAAAGTCATTAATGTAATATTGTTTAGAGTCAGAAACACAAGCAAGCTGTAAAAAAAAATAAAGTAAAAAAAAAAAAACAAACCACAAAACTGAAACTAGCAGAGTCAGGAAATGAGCCAGAATTACGTATTGGTATGTAAAGATAAATATTGGAAATTCACATAATGTTGCTGAAATGGCCTTTTTAGGTGAGCCTCACTGAATTCAGTACAATTTCCCTGTAGAAGGAAAGCCTGTTGAATAGACTTAAGGGAGGCATGGAGGGATTGGAAGGAGAAGAAATAACTAAAATAAACACACCCTAACCTGTTCATAATAACAGCATCTCCCAAATGCTTTCCTTGCTTTTACAGTCACTTTAAAAACCACCAGTAGGTAACAAAAACATTCCTGCAAAGGGTGTATGCAAGCACTAAATCTGTCATAGGCAAGAATAATCCAGAATCAGTCACAGAGGTGTAAAGTACCCTTTGAGTCTGGAATATGGTTGTGAAAATAAGCAGCCAGCATGCCTTTGATATTTGCTCTTTCATAGCAGTACTTGAGATCAGTGGTGGAAGAGGCATAATTACCTGCCCTGAGAACCTGGCGTAGGGTAAGATCTTCCATGCGTCACTAGTAAGAACATCAGCCAAAACAGCCTCCTGTTTTCCTATCACACTGACCTACTGCCCTCAGATGACAGTTTCGTCATGTGTTGCCCTGCTGCTGTTCAGCCAGAGATGCACAAGAATCTGATTTGTGCTGTCAGCCAAGAGCCTGAAATGTCCGAGGCAGCACCATGCTGTCCCATTTAGAAACTGCCAGCATCTGCAAAGCTGCCACTGAGTTACTCCTTAATCCTGGAGGTGCTTGAATTTTTACTCACCAAAATTTGCAAAGCCTGCCTTACAGCTTATTAGCTGCTTCGAATCTTATCTCAAAGTGAGGCCCAAGCTGTGGTACACAAAGCAGGGAAGGGAATAATGCCTTTGTTGCTTGAGGCCCTCAACCCTTAGGCATGTGTAAAGCTTCTAACAGAAGGGGTAGATGCAGGGCCCCCCCC
>Ga0065711_1029967_pt1 | contig 34195 bp, 16 predicted proteins | sample Hoacrofraction12_FD_59098 | JGI IMG/M metagenome (GOLD analysis project Ga0065711, IMG submission 59098) | Hoatzin crop microbial communities from Cojedes, Venezuela - Epithelial fraction 12 v2 (version 2) | ecosystem: Host-associated > Birds > Digestive system > Esophagus > Crop | place...
AGATATTTGTAGGCATTTATAAGGTCCCCTCGCAGCCTTCTCTTCTTCAGGCTGAACAAGCCCAGTTCCCTCAACCTCTCCTCGTAGTGGAGATGCTCCAGTCCCCTCACCATCCTTGTAGCCCTTGTAGCCTGTATTAGCAGAGGTGTTCCTTGAAACAAAAACAATGTTGACAACATTTTCAAACCCATATACCTGATACCATCTTCCTAAATATGTGGTTAATTTTGTTAATAAAACACGTTTGTTTTCTGCATAGGTGACATCTGTGGCAGGTGAGGAAAAAAATGTCATCTCCATTAAGGTGCTGATAAATTATTTTGGGGACACACATTTGAAAACAGATCTGAAGAACTGGGAAAATAACCGCAGAGCTGACTACCTTGGGAATGCCCTTAGATTTGAATAATTCCACTGAGATCTTCTAGATATTTTTTCTGTGAAAACACACATTTCTGTGGAGTTTGCAGCTCAGTCAACTTTGTTGTTCTTGTAGTTGTATTTTACAACTTTCTAGCTGTCTTCACTCTGACACTGAAGGGTAGCTTTGGCGATTTATGTGAGGGAAATGTTGAGAAGAGCACTAAGACAACATCAGGAAAGGATACAAACCTGTGACCTGATCTGGGGAGAGGTTTTGATCACACCAAGACTTCAGACTCATCTTTTCCTGGTTCCCAAGATGGACAGAAGAATGAGTACTGTCTTCATGCGGATTGCTGCAGAACGAAAGAAACAGGTTATACATATTTCATGCCTGTGTGGCACCTACTTAATGTGCTTTACCACTTACTGAGCATGGGCTGGACATTGCATTATATCATTATGTATGGGGTTAAAACAGATTACTGCCGAGTACCCACACCCAGAGTTTCACAGCTGCTCTCTTGCTTTGGCACATAATCAGGGCTTTCTTCCAGCATAGCTCAGCAAAACTGCTACCTCCATGTCTTGCAACAACTCTCATTTATTTATTCAGATTTACCACCACACCTATCAAGTTCCTTGCTTTTACATGCTTTTTTCTTTTTTTTTATTCCTGAACTTCATCACTTTGGCTGTTTTTCTGAAGGCTGACTACAAAACCGGGTCTCTTTCTACTCTTTTGGACTGCTGGAGCAGCTCTGGTATTAGCACATAAAGCTCCAAATCAGGAATGTCAAATGGAATCAAATGCATCTGAAAAACAACCAGCCAACTGACCAAGCAAATGAATAAGCAAAAACCTAAGCAGTTTATGTGAGGCCACCATCCAGGTGGATGCAACAAATAATGCTGGCACTTCTAGAACAAGGATAAATCAAGATGATGCAGTCTGTAGCAATATTACAGGGGTAGTATTTTCCCACGCACCGAAATGAAGTTCTCTTGAGCAATTCCTGCAGTGGATGAGTCACTGTCTGTCTTGGATGGTTTATTCAGAATTATTTCTGTTCAGCAAGAATGGAGGAGAAATCTTATTCTCCACTGTATGTGAGCCCTCATATTTGCCAGTACCGTGCTGATGCAATACAGTCTTTCATTCCCCAGTTGCACTCAAGTTATAGTAAGGTGTCTCTGAATAGACCTGTGGTTTTCCAAACAGCATATCAATGTTTGGAAGCAAGGAAGCTGAATGTCCTTTATGTTTTTTGCAGGAAGATCTGCTCCTGAGCTGTGTGTTGTGCATCAGGCACGGAGGCTATAAAGGCAGTAGTAATAGGTCCGTGAATGGGGAATGGCAGCTGATGGCAGTGGGAAGTGTGACAGCTTTCTCAGAGGTCACAGCACTGGAGAGCAGCTGTGACTGGGAAGAGCTGAAGTCATTCTTCTAACAGAAAGTGTGAAGCCAGCCTCTATATTGGTGAAGCCACTTCACAGATATGCTTCAGCAATAAGACATGACAAGCTGTGAATTACAGTGCATTAATTCAAGCCTAGCATATTGTCAAGTATGGGGCCAAAGGGCTAAGAGCCATCCGTACAACTAGGTGTGAATTAATTCACACTAGTTCATACACTGAAGTGTCTTATTGTGATAATAGATTTAATACTCCTAAAATGTTATTTTAAAATATCTATATATTATTAATTAAGATGTAAGACTTATGCCTCCTGAACACTGAATTATATCTCAATGAAACCATTGCTCAAAATTCTTATTAACCCAGAAGGTCACTCAATTTCTCCTGCCCATTTCGTAATAATAAATAGTATAAACTGTTCAGACCGTTCCATCTCTTTGTTACAGGAACTATCACCATCAAAAGGGAAATCCCTCTTCCTGTATGTAAAATTAACGCTCAAGTATGTGGTTGGATAAATGTTTCCTGCATGTAGGTATTCAGCCAAACGTTTCTGGATTTCTCTCTGGTAGGTAAGTGCTGGCTACCGCTGAGTGACTGTGTGCGAAAACCATACCAGGAGGAAAGGTGCCTGTACACAAGCTCTAATCAATGAACTTTGCTACCCATCAATTCATATTTCCAAAGTGCTTGCATTGAAATGAAAGTCATTATGGACATGCTAATTAGTAAGAAAAATACATTGGGCTTTTGTCTCTTGCCAGCAGAGGTCAAGGTACTCTAATTTTAATAGAGTGTCATCCAGAGAAGAGCTAAAAAACAGATTGGGTGGAGCCCAGCCCTGAGGAAAGTCTATTGAAGCTGATGGGAATTGCCCAGATTGGGTCAAACTCATTCAGTTCTACCAGGAACGAGTTAGGTCCCCTGGGAACAGTTAAATATTAAATCCATTTCTGGTTTTTGTTTTGTTTTGGTTTTAACCGAGTCTTGGGCTTCCAAGCTGTTTATAAGAGAAAATGATATAGTAAATTATGTAAGATAAATGATACAGTCTGGCGGTGTGAGAAATCTACTATTCGTAACTAATTCTAATTTTTTAAGCTACTGTATGTCATAGCTAAAGCGGCACACGCTATAACTGAGCTGTCTTTGAGATTTACTACTTGTGTTAGTGTTTCGTCTCTGGTTTGTTTAAAATGTTTGGGGGGCTTGAGTCTATGGTGCTGTGCTGAGGCTGTGAGCTGCATATAAAAGGCTGAAAATGCCCTTCTGCAGCTGGGCGGATGAGCAGAGAGGTCTGCTGTGGTGGTAAATTGAAGTAAATGACCAACAGCCATTTAAATGTTTCTGTATCAAAAGGCAGCTCTATCAAGGAGTGACACTGGAAGGCCTTGGCATGGGTGAAGACAAGCTTTTGCAGACCTGAAGGGAGCGAAGCAGTCAGATCTGAGGCTTAGTACAAAGGCAGCCATGGGAATACGCGCCCTCTGCACACTGGCTAAGCAGACATGTCTCCTCTTAAGACAGAAGGCTTCCAAGGAGAGGTTTTTAGATTTTATTGATCTTTGTCTTTTATCTTCCTCTGCAGCAAACCTTTCCAACAGCACAAACATTTTATTAGACAGTTACACCATTGTGGCTGCTGTATGTTCCTTACAGAGTACACCTTTTCTATCCTGTGCCATTTTTGCCTCAAAAAGCAAGTTAATAAATTATATAGTTATGAGCTTTGATTGCATCACGTTCAAACTACTCGCTACGAGAGGCCGTGTTACCCAATGTATTAGCAGAGAGCGCTGCTCTGACCTCATTTACTGGGCAAGCAGGAGCGCTGCTGAGCCACAGACCCCGGAGCACAGGGAAACTACTGTCTCCTTCCAGGACAAGCCACGGAGCCTGAACCGCGGGAGCGTAACCTGGGATGTCCATTAGCGTTTCAGGCTGTTACATGGGTAAGTAGTGAAAGGAGACAGTATCTAAGCATCTGGGAGAAAAGTCTATGACAGGTTTATTTGATATTTTTACTGGAGACCATACAATTACTGGAATACCTGGATTTATTTGAATGGAAGTATTATAGAAATATTCTCTCCAGTGGTTTCCTGCATGGAGAGGAAATTTCATTTTGCAGCCAAAATTTTGTCAGAGGGTCACAGCCTCTTTCTCAATGCTGAAAAACTGTTGGAACTCCCTCTCTAATAAAGTGAAAGTCTTCCAAAGAGATTAACCCCCCTTGGTCCACGCCAGAGGATCCCTCCATGCCGTATGCTGCCCTGGGCGGGGGAGTGAGCGGGCCAGGCCAGTGCAGCATGCCAGGGAGCTTTCTCATCAAAACCGTGTGAAGGACAGCATCCTCACCAGGACCTGCTCTGGGGCTTGATGCTTGGAAAGACAGGGAGAAGGCAGAAATACAAACATGAAATGCACATTCACCGTGTTTCTGAAGGCAGCAAACTGCTGGTGAGGGCATATCGCCCTGACTCCTGTGTGGGCAGGCACCAGGGTTTCAGAAAAAGAGCATCACAACTATGGCTGAGGAAAGGGGTGCAGGATCTTGAATTGTGCAAAATCCAGCCAGGGTTTGTTTTCTCACAGGATTAGTTCTGGTTGCTGTCTTCTGAGTGAAACCTTTTAGACATGCAAAACATGTGGCTAAAATGGGAACTGAGAAGTACTGGTCTGCACACTTTGAAGTGAAACTGAAAGTTTCGTTTTGGAAATCTCGATGGCCTGGTACAGCCTTGCCCTGCCCCATTTCCTTTCCGTGGAAGCAGCTGCTGTGGCTGTCTCTGTGCTAGTGTGCATAAAAACCACAACCTAGTGACAGAACAAGGCTGTCCCTCTTTTTTTCCCAGCATCTGAATTTCCAGACTGGATCAGAGCTAGAGTCCACCTAGTCCCATTTCCTGTCTCTGATAGCAGCCAGAACCAGATGCCTTGGACAAAAGCAGAAGAAGTCTCAGTTCTGGCAAAAAGGGAATGATCTACCCCCCTTGATGGGTCCATCTTAATCTCCAGGACTGGGAAAGCATTTGAAACCCTGAGGTATGAGCTTTTACATCCTTTCTACAACTCTCTTAGCATTAATTATCATAACTCTGGCACCTCTAAAAACTTGTTGTAACATTTGGCACCGTGTCGAGAGTAAAGCATGTTGAAAGAAGAGAACAGGACTTCTAAAAAAGCTGAGGCACTGCTGGGATTATTGACTCAAGGACCTCAGTGAGGGAACATAACACAGGGTCATGTTTCCCAGTAATAACATGGGTGGTTGACTTCCCAGCATAAGGAAAAACCGGAAAAATTGGAACTCATGTTGTTTTGGATGGAGCCCAAGAAGTTACTGGAGATTTACAATTAGATCATGCAGAAACTGTGGGCCGATGTGGTTTCATTTTTTCAAACAGATGTTGGAGAGGTCCCACAAGAGGTGGTGTGGATGGTGCCTGTATTAGTAACTAAGTGTAGCTAATTCCAATTTAATACTGTATTTTATGCATTACAATCTCTTTCCTAAGTGTAAATACCAAGCATATTAATTATTCCGTGGTAATTTTCTAGCCTTATAATTAAGTTGTTTTCTTTCAAAAGAACCTATAGAGTTGTGGCTCAGATTTTCAGCAGGCATTTCTCCTATTCCATTGTCACTGGCAAGCTCCTCTGACTAAGATGGAAATTGACAGTAACATCTATATCACATCATCTGGAATGGGCCAACTGCACATTGCGTTAAAATATGAAGATGAAAGCAGTCCCGTGGGGCCAAGGTTAACAATTCTGTCTGTAATTCCTGTCATTCTTGGGTGCAGTCTATAAGCTGTCACATGTCACAAGCATTTGTGGAAGATACATGAATTACCAAAAGCTGACCACAGCAAGACAAATACAAGCCATTCTGGGACTATTTGTCCGTGTGGGTTTGTACAACACAGTTTAATTTACTTCTGGGACACTGGAGACTGTCTTGGGCTGGGGGATGGCACATGGAGCAGTGCCTGATAGACTTTCTCAGATTGTTCAACTTCTTTGCTGCCTCAGGTGGTCATTTCTGCTTTCCCAGTACTGATGCTACCAGTCTAGCTTTACCCAATTGTTCTTAAGGACAGTTATTTTGTGTGGTTATATTCTTAATTATATCATACAGTACCCAGGAAGCAAGCAGACTATTCTCCCCGCTGTCCACTATTAACAAAACCGCAGTATCACCACCAGCACTAAATACTGTAGTCAGAAATCATATTACTTAGAAAACAATCTCATTTTCTTTTTCCTAAAAAAACAAACAGGACAAAACCAAAGCATGGTTTTGATGTACTCTGGTGTTTATTCTGTAAATACTGGAGGACATAGAGAGCCCTAACAGGGAAAAAGCTCAGCTGGACGATCGGCCCCTCACAGAGCTCCCACTGGATTCCCTGGGAGCCTGGCACAAAGAGCACAGACCAAGCAAATCCCACTGTGGCTGACCCTCTCTTCTTGTACAGGCACCTACCAAAAATAAATTCTCCCCATGCTTTTGACAAAGCACAATTAAGCTTCTAGAAGTTTTGCAGTGGTACCAATGTCCTCCCTAAAAAAAGAGCTTCAGCTCTTACGGAGCATAACATCAGGAAACCATCATCACATAATAGTTGCTCAACCCACTGACATGGTGTTTCTCTCATACTCTTGCAATGAAGATTAGCCAACCCTTTCATTCCTCTATTAGTCACTTGTCACATTTAGAAGATAGTAACCACAAAATAAGCAAGCCGGTGATTCTTGTAGCAGTTCGGCATATTCAGACTTCATAGCATGGCTGTAAACTGTTAATATTTGTGTTTCTAAAGCAAAGACTTAGGTGCTCCTGGCACATTTTTCCTGTCCCACCTTGACATAGACAGCTGTGCTACACAGCATCCACTGTCTGAAGGTGATTAAGGGTTGATGCTTAATCAACCATGGTTCACTTCTATAAAGTTCAGCGGGAACTGAATGTACTCACAGCCTTGAGGCTGAGGCTCGAAATGGCTGAGCTAACCTTTAGACACTTCTCAAATTGTGTTCTGATGTGTATTTAGTAAAGTGAAATGAAGACTATAGAATAATCAATCCCTCTATCCCGTGACAGGTCAATTGCTTATTTTAGAACTGTCTTGGCTGGTTGATTATTTAAGTTCCTTGAAAGCAAGAAAAATAATCATTGTGAAGTTGCTAATGTACTCCAGGTGAAATACAACTAAACTGTTCATTCCAATATTCACATTACCTAAAATATTCTCGCAGTTTTGTATTTTGACCCTTTGCTCCTTCCATGTCACAAAATAATTATAAAAATGATTAAATAATTTTTAACTATTCTAATTTTTTTAATGATTGACTTGACATTTCAATTCATTAGCTTTCAACCTGAATTGAAATTTATTCCACAGTCCTTTTCTTGATTTGTTATGTTCCAACTTTGCTGTTTACATGATTGTCACTAAATGAAGAAATCATTAACCAATGCTTAAACTGAATGTCATGCTTTGTATGCAGTGCACTACAATAGGACTCTGTGTGTATTTACTACAAAACAATCAAAACACGTGGAATTTGACTTTTTTCCCCTCATTCTTCTGAATTTCAATACAATTTGGGATTTTCATAAAGCTTTTTTGTAAAAACAGGTTCATGTGCACTTAAATAATGTTGATGGAATCATAAAAGGAAGCTGTAATTATACTGTCAAATTTATTTTATTTCTTCTGTGCGTTTCTAGCAATATTTAGAGATGCTTTATGTTTCTGCTACTAGATAAACCCAACTTGACTGCAAACTGTGTAAATTAAATAATCAGTTACTCTCTACATGCCGTGGCCTTTCACAGCTTCTGAGCTCATTCGATTGTGATAGAAGATTACCAGTTGCCCTTTGATGCTACTCCCAGGGATGATTTGGAGTTATATATGCCAAATTACCATTTCAGGCCCCTATATCCAAACCTTACATGCTTTCACCACCACATTTCACCACACAGCTGTTGAGGAGGAATGTAATGTTCACTTGGGCTTCACCAGGAAAGCGCTCCACTGCCAGCAAAGCCCCAGTCTTCCCAGAAGTGAATATATTTGTGTTTCTCTCTTCCCTAAATCTCCCTGGGGTGCACAAAGTAGAAGTCTGTCTCTGGCTCCCTTGCAGGGGACATTCCATCGCCTCCCGTGCCGTACCATACTATATCATACCAGTGTGCTCAGGCAGACCTGAAAGAAATCCAGGCAGCCTACATTTTCTGCCATTTGGACAATGGACAAGATGATCTCTGAGGGTCATCTCTAGACCTATTTTTGATGATAAATATACAGAAGAGTAAAAAACACCCATGGGCAAGGGTGAGCACGACTCTGTGAGCATGTTCTTAGGCTGATCACTGATGGAGTGGAGATACTTGAGCTGTGCTTTTCACTGTCCATTTTGGTTTTTTTAAGCACTGGCCCTGTATTTCTAGCAGGATTGTGCAGCCATCTATTTACACACAAACCAGATTTTTTCAGTTAGTATTACAGTCAAGTTTTTTCTTTACCTGTGGATTGAAACAGGCATGTATTTTTCAGCTCATGACTGCATCTACATTAATGTTCTTACAGCACAGAGTACAAAGGCTGAGTTATTCAAAAAGAGGGGTATGGCCATGGAAAGGATCCAAGCTAATCAAATGGAAGCAATTTCAATTATATAATCAAACAGTTATATTTTAATTATAATTGTTGCCACAGGGCAGCTCAGGATTACTTTGTGTGAACCTCTACTTAAATGTTTATTTCTGAAGAAAAATATTATATGGCATCTACAGCAATTTCATTATTATTAAGAAACTAAAAAGAATCTATAGTTAGCTAAGAGACCAGTGCAATTACCTACATCATCTTTCAGAACAGTAAAATGTAATAATAAGCCACAACGAGAAACCGGAGCCTTAGAAATTAATCAGATGGCACTAAAAGAGATTCACTGACAGGGAGCTTAGGGCTTCCTGAGCTGTTATTTACTGAAGGGCTAGATTTTTTAAGCTACACTAGTGAAAACAGAGCAACAAAAAATACTGCACCAGAATTAATTGTACAGATTCAGTCTTCAAGCAAAAATAGACTATCAGGAAGTAGTCTTAAAATGAAGTTCGGAATACAGAGAGTTTAATTCATCTCCCTAAATCTCCAGGGAAACCATCGTTTCTCTGACAGAGGGCTGAGAACAACTCAACCCCCCCCTCCACTTTACAATCCATCTCCCATCCTCTTCTACCCACCTCTGGATGGTGATGGAAACTCTTCTGAAGTCCTCTGACCCCTGCTCCTACCAGACCTGTGCAAGTATGTTTTGATAAATATCCAACTTCAAGCTTTTCTGATGCACAAGACAAGTATTTTGACTTTTAACAAGATAGTTGAGTGAAAGGAGTGCTTTCACTGGGAATCAATCAATTGCCATTGCGATCCAAGTGAACAACAATTTTAATATAAACAGGAGGGTTATTTAATTTTATTTTAAAGTTTTGATGGAATTTTGTTGTCACTAGGGAGCAGAGCTCAGGCCTTCTCCTGCCCTCACCCCATTTCCCCTTTGGTGCAGCCGACATGGGTTATCAACAGGCATCTTGCAGGCTGAGGGCCATGGGCACAGGCTTTGCAGAATACTCTGAAAACCTGGCCATATTCCATATCCTATCCCATCAGAGTACAAAAACCCAGGCCTTCATGAATTCTGCATGACAACAGAGAAGAAACTGCAAGAATGAACCCCATGGCTTGCAGAGGACTGTTTTTGTCTCTTTGAAGTGGGATTGTGGCCCACAGATGATAAGGAACAAAGCAACTATGGCTAACACCTGAAGAAATTACACCATTTCTGAACGTGGGCTGTATTAATTGGAGAACAAAAACTGCACTGGAGAATGTAGGAAAAAGGCAGGTTTTATTCAGTAGCAACATGTCTACTTTGTTTTGGAAAGGAACAGCAGAATAAACCTCTTGAGAAAGCTTTTGTTTTATTTTTAGTGTTGCTTTTTGGGAATAAAATTGGATCAGAGATAAGTATGTTCTTCATTTCTTAACACAAATTGTCATCACTCCCTACACACTTTTGCATCAGCAGCGCAATTTGTCTGTTCTTTGGTCAGCCTTTGCTCAACCCCAATGACTCATCTTCAGAACTGACCCATCACTGAAAGGCTTCTGGTTTCAGGGAAAACATTTCACCTAAGTCCTCAGATTGGAACAGAATTTTCCACACGCTGATTCAGACCCCACCAGGACAGTACTTTAAATCTCATGATCATACCCTTCCCCCCACTGTACACACAGATTTTCTCAAGGGTAAAAAAATGATCCAACAATGATGGAAATCCTGTCAATATGTCAGGGTAACAAAAGAACCATAGACACAATTGTTAAAAAAAAAAATAAATAAAATTTTAGACGATTCAATTAGATGTACTGTTTATGCAGAAAGGACACAAAAGGAAACATAATATGGATCCTTAATGTAAATTTTACTTGCTTTCTGCAACAAGTAAAAATTAGAAACCACCCAAAAATGCTGTAATGGCAGGTTGAGGCCAGCCTTTGTACATCTCATTGCCTTGAGAAAATTTACATTCCGTGTTCAAAAATAATTGCTAGCCTGAATCTTAACATGTCTTGGTCTGTAAACTAACCTATGCAAGTGTTCCTGCTATTGCTGCTGCAAAAAAAAATTTATTCCAGGAGGGCACTTGAAAAATTACTGATGGAGAAGGAGTTTTCTGGTGGTTCTTAATATCTTATTAACACTGCTCTACCACTAGATCTGACATATCAGCTTCCAAAGTTTATTCACAATGAACCCTTAGCTATACATGCTCTTTCGTCTCCTATGCAATTGCCATTAGCTTTACAACTATTGTTTTTCATTGAACACAGCTGCTCAGAAAAGATGTTTCAAGCTTATAATGTAATTTGTTTTTAAAAAGTATTTCTTGCCTGAACTACTGCCAAACTGATAGCTTCACTTTATAGTTTCATTTAACATTGGCTTTATATTACAGGAGGCACACAGAAAAAAACACCAAAACTATGGAAGTCTTAGGGCAAGATTTTGCTCACCTTCTTCATATACAGACTTTTATTAATCCAGGACAATCCCACTTTGGAAATCTACCATATGCAACAGCATCATTTAATTACCAGGTAATTACTGCTTTCAACGAGAACCTTTTCTGAACAAGATCTGCTCAGACTGGAGGCCTGGGGGAATAGCAGCAACCAGTTACTGTTTCCCCATTTCATACGCCAGTCTGTGCCAGGCCCACCACAAAACTTGGAATGATTTAAGGAAGAGTCGCTGTTGCCTCGTTTCTGCCATCCTACCCTGTGAGCCAGCTCTCAGTCTTTCTGTTCCATCCCTCTCCCCCAAACAGCCTTCTAAACCTCCTCCATGCACAGAGCCACGTGCAGGAACCCAGTTACAAAGGGATCTGAAAATGGTCCTGTTCACACGTTACGTGATTCCCCTTGTCCTGTTAGAACTGTGGTGTTTCCAAAGTCAGGTTTGCTGTCACCGTCCTGACATTAAAATTATGATTAATGCCACAATATGCTATGAAGTTATGCATCTCCTGGGCTTGTAGAACAACACGCAGGACTTTGCAGATAGGCCTTAAACACATCCTTGTTTCCAAACTTTCTGTAAGAGATGATCTTTCCTCTGGAAATAACGCTGCCCCAAACCACTCATCCCACATGCAGGCAAAACAGGTACAGCCAGTTCATTTACATAACCTCATCACAAGCTCTCTTTCAAATGTTTGCATCAGATCAAACTACATTTACAGCGTGGTTTTATGATATAATGAGGGACCATATGCAGCATAGGAACTATGAGCCTTTATAAGGAGGTTCTAAATACATTATCCAGGTATCGCGGCCAGTTCAAATATGTGATTTGTTTTGGCTGGTGGCGTTCTGGTAAACCTGCCCACGGTTTGGCGGAGTGGTGGCCGCCAGGACTGTAAATCGTCTGCCACTCTTCAATGTTTCTAACCACAGTCAGGGCATACATCGTTTCAGCACTCTACTGACGGCAAATTTTTTGATGGATAGAAAACTGCCTCCCTTTTGAGTGTCTCAGGTGAGGATCTCTGAACCAACAGCTGATTTATACACATTGAGCAATTTTTAAAATGTATATATTTTAAGCACTTGTATCAGCTTTAAAATTTTTATTTAAGTCACATTAGAAGACATTGAGAAAAAGACCAAGTCACCAGCTCTCTTTTATATCCTCTGTTTTCACCGACTGTAGTTGGAGGAGGTCTGTGGTATCCCAGAAGTGCTATTTTACCACTGACATTACTTTCCTCCCACCAATAATAGCTGAGTCAGCTTTGATGTTCTGGTCTTAATTGCTACAGCACGTTGTGTCCCACAAGACAGAATATGGCACAACTGGTACATCATGAAAAGAGAAAGACTGGGATACTCGAAGGACAGGTTGATACAATAAAAGGGAAAGCAGGCAAGCGAGCCATACCTGCTCCTGACAACTGGACTTCTTAATTAGCGATTAATATTTATGACAGCTTTGGAATAGGGTTTGAGTAAACAGGTAATTAAACAAAAGTCTATCAAAAGGTGCAAGGCACAAATTTATCCTGCCTCGCCAGTGGGGACAGGGCTGCAACACCTCATAAGGCACCTGATCTTCCCAATGCTTTCTTTCCCATGTTTCCCTTGTCACAGGTTTCAAATAAATCCTTGAAATGGGATGAAAAGTTAAATTGTCAGAATTGTTTGCTAACTGAAAACAGAAAACCATGAAGCTGGTTCAGGTTAATTCGATATTTTGATTTCAGTCCTTTCTTTTCCTTTGCTCCATTCGACTTCTAAATTTAAGTTAATCCCCCATCTTTCCCAATAGAATATCATTAGCAGTAGGGCAAAAGGGCATATTTTGACAGAAATATTTTGAGTTCCGTAACTCCATAATACTTAATTTCTTTCCAAAACATTTTGGATTTGATAAATTGTCATCTCCTAAGGATGTGAAATGAAACAAAATACTTTATGGAAAACATCTACACCATACAGTCCCCCATAAAGCAGAGAACAGCATCTGCAGGACCATGATTCTTCTGCACAGGGGTGCACAGAGCAGACACCACCCTGTTCCTGTGTAACACACCAGGAGACAACAGCAGAGATTTTAGGGTAGGAGGGAGATAAACAGCAATGTGTTCAGCTAAATAGAAGTTTTGCCCACATCTTGTTTTTCTCAGTGACAGGCTGGATTATCCCATCCTCTTTGAGGATCTTTCTTGCCCCTTCAGAGGTCTAAGCTCATTTCTGACAAGTGCTGGAAGTACCCCTTAGCATCTGTACCCCCAGAAGCAGTGTTCCATGAGCCAGCGCAACCACCGACCCAAACATGTGCTGCTGTATTTGCCGGTCTGTCTCCATAGCCCACATGCACAACAGCCCTGGGTCCTGCAGGCCTTTTATCAACCCACAACCATGTGCTGCATTTCTCAGCCAAATTCTTCTTCACCTACAGCTTCAAAAAATCATAAAAGAAGACATCTGCAACAGTTTAGCCTCCCTGGCATGACACAATCAGTAATGGCCACTGGCTCCTAACTCGTCAGAGCGCACTCCATTTCCATGTAATTGAGAAGCAGACTAAGTTTGCACAGATTATATGGCTGGTTTAATGAAGTTTAGTAAAATGAGCTCATTAATGCAGCTTTCAAAGGAACTTCCATTTTCTACATCGCAAGGCATGATTTTACAATCTTTCAGCACTAAAATTAAAATCTCTCCGATTCTGCCATGCTGCCAAATCACAGAGTGCATGTGGAAACTCCAGAAGTTCCTCTTAATTGCTTGTAAAATGCAATTGCCATCTCTACTTAGACGAGATGGGGCTGTGACTGGCATTTCCCTAACTGTGAATGGGATCTGCTGCTCTTGCTCCTGTTTGTTTGTTTCAGAAATACAATGAGGAATGTAGAACTTAAAAAAAAAAAAGGAAAATCAGAAAGGGACTCAGTTCCTAATGATGCCATATACATACACATACACTTTCATGGTTTTTTAAACACCCCCAGTTGAGCACTTACTATATGATTTCTAATTTCTATCACACAGTTGTTTTATCACACCATTTGAAATCTCCCAAGGTGGTTTTGAAAAGAGTTGTTTTCTTAGACTGTCAGTGCAGCACTTCAGAAAAGCAAGCAGGTGCTGCTGTGGAGGGGAGCATGCGAACCACATGCTGGAGTAAAATATCTAGCACAAAGATTTCTCATGTCTCTGTAAGATGCCCGGAAGTCAATTAACCTGCTTATGGCTTGTTGTACGAAAACCCAATCCATTGTCTTGGACAGAATGGAAATTAATTTTTTCTTCACTCTTGGTGGCATGATGGCACTTGTGAAGTTGTTGTTATCAGAACGGGAAATGCCCATTGGAATGATAAAATGTGTCATCAGATCAGTGGCCCAAGTATCTGCCATATTTTATCTGAAGCATGAAGTCTGCTGGAGGCGGTTAAATCTCTCCGGATGGCTGTTTTAAAATAAAACCCGCCTAGCTGCATGTAATGTAAATCAAGAAAAGGCAGGGAGCTCAACAATTCTGGAGATCACCATTGCAGGGCCTCACATCATGTCAATATGGAACACAACAAAGGAAAAGAACGAGGAAAAAGGAAAAGCTTGTATCTGAGAGGAGTTTATTTTCTTGCTGATAGCAAGCAAACAGGTAGACAGAGATGGATGGCAGAAAGCATGCTCCTAATGTCTCTTTCATTAATTTTTGCAATAAAATCGGGACATTAACATACCTGTGTATTAATGCAAAACAAAAAAATCCAACAACGGTAAAGAGTCCTAACAAGATTCCTTTGAAAGAATGGTGATAATGCACTAGGTATAAAAAAATTTGAAAGCCACTTGTGAAGAATTGCATGTGCAGTCTCTGTATACCCTTGTAGCCACCCAAACACAGGGCAGAAGCAACACGCAACAACTGGGATGTTCCTTCTCTCCCCTGTTCAAAGGGGAGCAGGCTGTAGGGCAGATCTTCCTTCATCTTAAGAAGGTATCATCCTGAAGCACCTTTTCCTCCTGTTGTGTCCCATAGGAGCCAGGAAACGCACCTGGTAGGGGGAGGAAATCTTGTTCTGAGAAGCAAAATTTACCAAAGACAAGAACAGAAGCACTTTTTCTTTTGCATTAAAAGAGAACTGTACTCCCCACGATGTTCTTTGGCTAAAACACTGAGGTCAAATGGATAACCAGTTCACATTGGAAAAGGTAGTAATTATCTTTAGCTTTCCAAATAAGCATCAATCACTGCTTAATTAAGACCACAATGTAAATGGGCAGCACTAGACTTCTCTAGAGAGGAAAAGCTCATGTTGTGTATAGTTATTTCCTTTTCTTAACATGTGCTTTGGTTTACATCCACATACAGGGGCTTGGGGTGACAAATAACATCATTACTGGAAAAGAGTAAACAGCTCACAGAGAATAATTTACATGATTTAATATAGCTTCACTTTCTGTTCATAGATTATATGTAAACAGTTTGTGATTTTCTCCAATTATTCAATTGAATTAACTTGACAATATGTGTATATATTAACTTGTTTGCATTCTTTTATTGTGAGGATCAGTTACAAAACACAGTATCTGAGATTTAAACTCTGTTAGTTCATTGGACATTTTAATCATAGGAAAGTATTTCTAGCCCCTCTTCAGATACACTCATACGAGGATGAGGAATCACCTTTCCTATGTTTGTTCAGCACCCAGAGCCATATAGTTCCAGTCTTCCCTAGAACATGTGCATGCTGCCATAACTCGAAATTATGAGGACAACTATGAAACTTCTATGAATTTGAATTTCACAGTATCCTGGCATTATAGTATGCATCTATGACCATAATAGAAGAGTTACAAAGCAAAAACCAGAAGTACCCCAAACACTGAAAGGAGCCAGTTTATACTCCTCTTCATGGGTTAAATGCAATAAAATGTGGCGTTGTTGGAAAACACTCACAGCCTTTCTCAGACAGAGTCATTCTGTCAGTCACTGAAAAACACATGACAGTCAGCCATCATAAAACAAAACAGATTTTAAATTATTCTTCAGTGACCAAAACAACTAACATTTTATTTCCTGAAACATCTTTGACATTTCTGGTTATTTTTTAGAACTTAGCTATGAAATTATTTCTCTAATATTTTTCTGATCCGTTAAATTTCAGAGTCATGGAGGGGAAGAGTTGCCCAGCTGTCCTAGGTTCTCTTGGTTTTCTGCCAATGGCAGAACATCAATGAGGATGGAAAGCATAGTGCTAAAGATGATTCCCCGTTTGTCTCAGCCCCAAAAAACATAAAGAGTTCTTCTGCATAACCTTGTATGCTTGTTACTCTCACTGCTTCTGCTTAAGATCTTTGAAAAAATGGTGGAGAAGAAATTAAGAGAGAAAACAGACCCTTATAGTGCTGATGGCATTAAGCCTCAGAGATTAGTTAGAGTTTATCTCAGCACAGATGGTGATTCCCTAGAGGAGGCTTGGACCTTGGTGCATCTAAGTGTTATACAAAAACAGAGCAGAGATGGTGGCTGCCCCACAGGGTTTACAGTCTGAGTAATTGCTTTCTGTACAATTACCCTCATTCAAATTAATTTGTAGCTTAAAGCGTTGTTCAGAGTGAACTAAAACATCAGTCTGAACTTCCATGTAGTGATGAACAGAGTTCTTAGTTTGGTGATTATATTATTACTAATACTGTTACTATTACTACTATTCTTTCACTAGATTAAAAAGGCTAAAGGAGATGGGAACTGGTGGGAAGGTCACTCTTCATCTAGATGTTCCCAGACCCAATTCAGCACAAGTAGGCTACTGCCGTAATTGCACCAGCAATGTTCAGGAACAGTACTGAGTGGGCAGAAGTACGCATTGGATGGCAGTTTCCAGATGGAAAACTTCAGCTGGGCATTTGTGGTTAGGTCAAATCTGCTTCATGCCAAGCAGTGGGTGTACGTTGCCTGTGACCTTACTGTGACCATGGCCTGCTCTTTCCATTGAAATGGGAACCTCTGCTCCTTGCATGATATAAAACTAACTTGAAGGGAGGTTCCAAGTTTTCACCTCATTAACCATTTTGGTGGAAAGCAGCTGTATAAAGAAATATATATGAAATCCAGGTGTGAAATGTTTCAATGTTATGTATCAGTTTCTAACTAAGCATTCATCATGCATAAAAATTGCAATTTTGAGATTGCTACCAAACCAAACAATACTGAACATCTTTGAGTGTGTATTTTAATAGCCCACACTTGTAGAAAACATTGGCAATGTTTTTGAGAGAACGGAAAATTTTCTTTAAGTCCCAGGTTTCTCTTCTTTCTCAGCTTCTTCTTCTATTGCTCTCTTTCTATTCAGCACCAATATGCTGATTTGATCCCCAAAGACATGTGTTTTCTCTTCTTATTTGAATCCAATTTTGGCTGGACCTCAAACCAAAGCCTGTGTGTTCTCTGCTCAGAGATTCATTATTAAGTACAGTCTAGTGGTTCTTGCATCCTGCCTTTTACTTTCCCAGGCCTAAATCCACAGAGGGACTAATAAGCCTGAAGTGGAACATGGGTGGAATTTAGGCACTTATGTAGAAAAGCGTAATTCCTAAAATGTTCTACATAAAGCCTAGCTGGAGTCTCCAGATATCTAAATTTGCATTTCTAAAGTCCGTAGGCATTTAACTTGCCTATCAAGAAGTGTTGCCCTCCCAGAACAGCACAGTAAGTTAGTGCCTCACCTGCTCATGGGCTCTACAATTTGTCAAACCACAGTCCAAATCACTGCAGGAGCCAGAGCCAGACACCCAAACCAAACTTAGCATACATAGATGCGAAGGAGTTGCACAAAAAGCATAGTAGTGAAAGCAGCTTTCATTCAGCTGGGTGGTGGCATCCATTTCATCTCTACTGGCTCTGCCCAGTATGTAGGAGGTCTGGGTTAAACAGTGTTTCAGCAAAGGGAGTTTAAAACCCTCTCTTCCATCTTGTAAGAGTACTGGTGGCTCTTCTGGGCTCTGGGTTTCACCACTCTTCAAATGGAAGTTGCAACATGAAAGAAAAACCACACTACACTCTTAAAACTGAAGTTTCAGAGGAAGAAAACTACAATATGCATGACTCAGATACCCTAGAGTAGGACTTTTAGTTTACACTCCCAAAATTTTTCAGACATTTTACATTAGATTATCTTTGGAGAAGATGGAGAAAAAATTGTATAGGACTTGCTTGAAGTGTGGAGCACTTCTCATCACCTAGGGGAACTAAGACACGCTCTTTCCAGTTTTGGTTGAGGGCTGGCATAGGTAGCTTTTGCTCAATGAACACCATTCTGAGGTACGCATCTTTGCCCATACGAAGCAGTTTAAAGCCTTTAATTCAGATTCACATCTTCCACAGACACTCAGGCCCTTGAAAGCTAGGTGCAGTGGTAACAAGCATCCAAGACTGATACCGTTTATAGAACTAAGCTTCAGGTGAGCAGTTGTCCTGGTTTTGGCTGGGATAGAGGTAATTCTCATCCCAGTAGCTGCTGTGTTTTTGATTTAGCATGAGAAGAATGTTGGTAATACACTGGTGTTTTTAGTTGTTGCTGAGAAATCAAGGACTTTGTTCAGTTTCCTGTGTTCAGCTAATACAGGTATACAAGAGCTGGGAGGGAGCATAGCCAGGCAGCTAGCCTAAGCTGGCTGATGAAAATTTTCCATACCATAGACGTCATGCTCAGTATACAAACGGGGGCTGGCCAGGGGCAGGAACGCTTTTTCCATGAGTTCAGTCTTTTCTGTGAATTTGAACTTTTTCTGTGAGTTCAGTCTTTTTCCATGAGTTTGGTGATTTCTGTGAAATCCGCAATTGTTGCTTGGGGACTGGCTATGCAATCAGTTATTGAGCAGTGAGAAAAAAATGTATTATGTATAGCTTGTTTTGTATATTGTTTATCATCATTATTATTCCTCCCTTCGTTGTCTTATTAAACTGCCTTTATCTCAACATACGAGTTTTACTTTTTGTCCATTCTCGTCCCCATCCCACTGCGGGAGCGAGGGATGAGTGAGCGGCTGTGCGGTCCTAGTTGTTGGCTGCTGGCTTAATCCACGACAGCGGTCTTTTCAGTGTTTTTAATCTACAAATCAGAAAGCAAAATGTAAATGCTTTCTCTCTCTCTAGTTCACAGCATAAGATAGACAGGATTCTCACTTGAAACCCACAGGTGCTATGTGTCTATCACCGGTTAGGCAGGCGTGTATGGTTCCTGAGTACAGATGCTTTAGGGTGCAAGGACTGAACAGTAGCTCCAAAATGTTTTGAGCAGGTGCCTGCCTGATCTATACGTTCCGGTGACTGGGAAACTGAACTGTACTGCATGCATCCCAGCAGATAAGGACACATACAGCCAGGGTATTCATTAATGCTTCCCTTGAGAATATGACGTAAAATAGGAAATTAGTAAATTGTCCTCTGACACAGTGTTAAGTCCTAAGTGTTCAATCCACACATTTTAGGAGCTTGTTGATAAGATGGAGATGATCCAGAAACACTTTTGCAAAGATTTCAAGACCGTAGAACCCATCCTGCAATTGGAGACTCCAGAAACTGTTTATGTTATGCCAGAGAAGGTCAATGGGTGATTCATTCATGGTTCATAAGTAAGGAAGAATAATCCTTATTAGGAAAAAGGCATTAGTGAAAACACAGAAATTAGGTTTTTGTGTAGAGAAGAAAGAAGCTTTTGTGTTTTTGGTAATAAATAATAATAATAATGGAATGATACAATTGTATATCCACAGTTAGAATGAATTCCTCAGGACCTGAATCCTTTAAATACAGATTGTCTGTTCTCCAGGATGTGCTTTCGGACAACATGAGAGCAAAGTCTGGATCCAGAAATGAATGGGGACAAGCCTAGGGCTCTGTGGTGCTGGTAATCTCAAGGTCATCAGAATGGTTCAAGCTATTTTTAAGAACCCATGCACCTTTTAGAAGAAATCCTCAATTATTTGCACCACTATGCAGTATTTTTTCTGTCACCCTTTTACTTTGAATCTTTCAACGAAACATATGATTTTCCACCTCATTCTCCACGACTGTCTTTTTGCAGGGTTTGTCAGAGTTTTTTACCCTCTAAGGATGTCAGAAGGTTCTGTATTTTGTCAAACTTTGTGGTAAATAGCTCATACATTTACTTTCCTATATGTCTGGCTGCTTCACAGATAGAGTGCAGGACCTTTTCTCCAAGTCAGTATATCATGTTCTGGATCTGTAAGGCCGTACTAGGAACAATCTGAATGGTTTCTATGGCACTGAACAATAATTCTTACAATAATTATTCATCATTTCAATGAGTAAGACTGGTAAAGTCATTAGTGGCTGCACATAGGCAGTATGGTGGTCAAACAGTCCTGTGCTCAGGATTTCTATGCTACTGCCAGTCTCTAGTGCAGACAGTGTGTCACATCTCTCTGCTCAGCCAGCCATCGCCCCTGGCTACTTTTGTCACCATTCTGGTAGTGTGATACCTGCCACTTCTGTTATACTAATTACACATGTGTGGTTCAGTTATGTGATACAGATTGTATATACAAACAAACAAAAAACCACAGCTGTAGCAATTAATGGGATCAGCAGTGGTAATTTAAAAGAAGATAGAAATTTGTGTTTTAATGTATATCATTTGTGCCCAAAATTTCTGTTCCAGAGCCACAACTGCAAGTACCAATGGAACAGTACTTGAGCAAAAACCATTGCACTTTGAAATGATTCTGGAAAGCAGTAATGAAGAGAAAATTTAATTTATTTCAATTAAGGACATTTATGAGTTATTACTTACAAGGTTTGCTAGCAACCATAACAGTGACTGCCACTATATGGGTTTTTTGAACTCCAGCTGTGCCACAGAAGCAGAGGGTTATGAAAAGCTATCTGACTGATGTGTTGAGCTCCTGGATTTCTACCATGCTAGGACTGAGTGATCTTACAGCTTAGTAATGACAGGAATGATTACCTCTCAGGATGGATGTAATGCTACATTTCAGGGCTTAGGTGCATAACTGCTTTCCTCTTATTATATCTCTCTTTTGTACTCGATGTATTCTAGTCAATGGCACTGTAATTTCCCAAGCAACTCCTGCTTTCATAAGGGGCCCTCCTAATGACTCTGCCTTGCCTCATTTTCTCCTCAACAAAATGAATATCTCCCTTGCCCTAAGCAAAGCCTGTTTTTATTTTCCCTCCTTTATTTTTGTGCTTGCAGTGATGGACCTTAAAGACCTGGCCATTTTCAAAATTTAATGAATTCAGTGCTGAGAAAAAGCTGCAGGCCATCAGGCTGGGATGCTGCAATACCACAGCTATCCACTGGACCCTGGCACTGGGCTGCAGGCTCTACTGCCTGCACGCCATTGCCTCAGCAGTAACTGGATGTTACTAGCAAGAACCAGCGTGAGGGTGGCTAGCTTCTGGCCCCTCTGCCTAATTGCAGCATATTATGGGGATTTTAAGTAGAGCATCAGACACATGGAGTCCAGGGCAAGAGAGGGATGCAATCTGCAGACCCTGTAAACTGAAGTAGGCAAACTACAGAGCACAGTCACCAGCTCAAAATTAAAGACAAAGTTTATGCAAGAGCTGCAGTCATTTCAGACTTGGATCAGCCACTTGGCATGAAACACCCTCTACCTCAGCCATCCTCCAACGTCAGATATTTCAAATACACTGGTACTGCCTCCTCACTTTTTTTACTGTTTGTTATTTTAAATACTGCCTATGAGACTTCAGAGAGCTATTCTCATGCTGATTCTCCACAGATACTTATCGGCTACAAAACGCAGTATCAGATCTACAAGCGCTGAGAGGTTCCTCCGTACCAAGCTGGTTTGCCCTTGTTTGGTAAGGTATGCAACATTTATTCCTTGAGCCACTTGTTATACAAGGCAGGTATTGAAAGGCAGTCAGCATTCCTGGATATATTCATGATGATGAGGGAAATCCTCCAAGTCATAGAAGCCAGGTGGTAGAAATCAAGCATTTTACTCACTCTTGCATCTTCAAAAATCTCCTCTGCTATATTTTACAGCACTTCATTATTTTCTCTCTTTCTCTACCGTGAAAATCCACAGAATGCGATAGCTGCTATTTTCTATTCCTGTTCTCCTCCACTAATCATTATTTCCTTCCAGTAAGTAATATTTTCAAAATGCTAGTATTTGTTTTGTATTTACTGGCTTTTCTTTTTTTTAACATACAACCAAATAAAGAGGCTGACAGTATAACTAACACTTGGAATGTTATTTTTGCATTCACCTCATGCAGAACATATTCATACTCACGGCACACTTGCTAAAGCACAATATCCCTTTAAATCACTCTGAACATAATATCTTTAAAGCACTGATTAAGTAGTTGCCCCTATCAATGTAACTACTGCCTGCTAAGTGTGCTGTTAAATCAGCAGCTCATCAAATGGTCTGATGCTAGATGTAACAAGTTTCTGATGGAGTTGTGCTCCTTCAAAGAACAAGCATTTTTTTCATCACCCTCTTAGTCACCTAATTTGACTGAGATCTAAGATCCTAACACATCAATCTTGTTAATTCTCTTGCCAGTACATAAGAAATTGAAGCAATAAACCACAACCTGTTTGTAGTGGTGTTAACATTATTATGTAGTACACCAGCTGACAGGAGCACCACTTTTCCGTTAAACTTCAGCCAATACAACAAGCCTGTAGCTCTTGGGAGTGTCTATCTTGTCATGTCTTTTTTCTTTTCTTCTGCTTTCTAAACCACTGATGACTCATCCAAAGTGCTGACCCTACATTCACTCTACTCAGAGTTGGGGTTTGCATCGTAAAACACTGACATGGTCTCTCATTTCTGTTGTATTTTCTCTTTGAGTGATGCTATCCATTTATGTACCACTAATGTTGAGACTCCAATTCAAACCAGCAGGTGTTAAATATCCAGAAGAACTGTCAAAAAAATTTCTAATGGGGTTAAAAATATTTTTCCTCCAATCTGACTCCTCCAAATGGTTGAATCTTTTTGTTTAAACATAAAAAAAGAGAAATAACTCAGGAAAATAGCATCTGTTTCAAAATGTCAGTCACAAAGCTGAAGTTTGGCAAAGTTGTATATACAACTATAAATATAACACAGCATATGATAACATGCAGTGTTGGGGAACAGTGAGCATCACTGATAACAGCTCACCCTTGACAAACTGGCTTCATCATAGAGAAAGAAGTTCGATCTCAAAATTGGATACAAAAGCTAACATAAGCAAAGTGCCCTGTAAAAGCCTCAATGAAAAGTACACAGAATGAAAACCATTAAGACAGGATTTTAATGGCAGCTTTGTCTGAATAAAGGATACAGAATTCCAGCCCCTGGGAGTCAGGATGGTGCTGATGCATGGGAAACAGGAGAGAGGCAGTTCTTCTGAGAGTTTTTTTTTCACCTCTTACATTTGGGGCAAATACCGAGTCGTGTCTTCCTTTCTTCAACATGGTTTTCCCATCCTTAATTATAGTGCATTGCTTCCTCCCAGAAAAAAACTACACCCTTCTTCATTTGCTGTAACATGTGTATTCCCCGTTGGTGGTTGTTAGAGATACCCTACTAGTATATAACTTTCCATGTGAGGGCTGCCATGGTAACACAATTTACTGTATACCAGGGTTAATATGTGCATAGACACAGAATAATGTGCAGACACACAAATTACTGCTTCCCTATGGACTGCTTCTTCTGGCACTTATTTTGTTGCTGTTGTTGGACACATGCTTTATACATTAAAGACAGAAAAAACCTCTTTGCATTTGATCTTGTATACTGACTGTTTGGATATATAACAAAAATGTGTTCCTTACCCTTGGAGGGGAAAGGGTTTGCAAAATCACAAATGCATTTATGCTCCTGAAAATGCTACATGAAAGCCAAGTAAATTCTAAATGGGTTTCCAGGCATTTTTACATATGGCAAACAAATGGGCAACTGTTAAAGGTCCAGTCCACATGCAATGGCAAAAAGTTCTTTAAATGAGGAAAGTATCATTTTGAAAAATAAATGAATGAGGCAAAATAAAAGCTTTGCAAAATAGCAATGGGATTTCCCACTCTGCAGCTGTGTGCTATTACCAGCTATAGTATATCACTCAAATGCTGCTTTTAAAGGGGTAACTGTCAGCCTACAGGGATTAAGACTGAGAATTTGGAATTCATCATCTTTATTTGGAAGTCTGGTAGCTTCCCTGCCCAAATTAAATACTTTCTCTATCACAAGTATACTTTTCAATTAGTTAGAAACATGGACTGCATTTGATTTCAATAAATAAACAAATTATAAACTCTTGAATCTTTATTAATTTAAATCAACAGTTTAAAATTCAGTCTTGCAAAGTACATGACACTCCGAAATATCTTAATATAATTACGAAAACCTACTTTCCTGATTGTCACACTCGAACATTAACTCAATAGCTTCAAATACAGTGCACTTCATGCAGGCTGTTGGCGTCAAGCTCCTTTAGGATTTTACCACAGAAATTTTGCTAAGGGGGACACTGAAAGCAGAATCAGGCCCACAAGTTTGCACCCTCTTTCGTTTTTGCCTCCTGAGTGCAGATTTGTAGTTAGGAATAACATTATTTTTTTTCTGTTTCAAAGACTCCCAGTAATTTGCAGAAGTGGATTTGCAGCTAGAGTAGACTGGAACTCTCACTGCTGGTTTCAGCACTGTTTATAGCAAGACAAGGCAGGGGGCAAACAAAAAAACCCCACCACTTGAATTAAGAAACTACCACTATTATCACAGGTTAGCTGACTTATGCACAGGCAGGGAAATAAAAATACACTGGAGACTGAAAAAGTGGAGCCTGTTGCTTAGATTACAGCCATTGATGCAATCACTGAAATTCTGGCTCGGTTGTCTGCACGGAAAGACCATCTCAGGCATTTAACACACATTTAGCTCACTTTTATATGTGAATATAGGTGCACACACAGGTGCTCATTTACATAGGCACAGAGATGTGTTTATGCATCTGTATAGGTTTGCAGGTCCTGGACTCTGCACACGAGGTTCAGTTGCAGAAGGCATCACACATACAAGTAGAGACCATGCTTCCTGAAAAGGCTGGAGGAGGTACAGAAAGTAGCAGTGTCCCTGATTTAATTCAGCACTGTGTTTCTATGATGGTTATTGACGTTATTGGGTTAGTAGTGTGGTTAATAACAAAAATTAATACAGTACAAACCTCTTCTCATCTGACTGCATGTTTTCTGGAGTATGAGATGGAGGCTTTGGCACTCCTAGGAACCTTTGGAAATTTGGGGTTGCAAAGTTTCCATGGACTTTACACAAGATTTTCAGATTCCCACATCATCGCTGTCTCTTGCAGACAAGCCACTCATGGGTGCTTAGAAGCTGTATAGCTGTGGCTGTTCAGTGTCAGCCCAATGCATACTAATTCAGTTTAATGTCATGATGGCAATAGCTACATGGTTTTTATGGCAGATGGAGTCTTAAAAGTATAAATACCTTTTGCTTTTAGTAGGATTTAACGTTTATGGAAACCCCACCCCTAATTTCTACTTCATGGTTGCATAGACCTGCTTCCAACCCTGTGGCTAGACAACAGCTCCTGCAAATTCCTGCATGAAGCTCTTTGCTACCTCTGAATTCTCCCAGCCCCAGGCTCCTATAGACATCACGGATGCCTTTGTTTTCAGTACTGGATTCTCCATTAAAGCCATGAACGCTAACGGCTTGAACTCCAGTTAACGAAACATGACCACACAACTGGAGGTATTCAGCTATCAGCACAAAGGAGAGAAGAAATAAACCCAGATAAAATGAATAAGTGCTATATTGCAGCGATTAAATGACTAAACCAGCAAGGACTAACTGCACGTCAGACTGTTCTTCCTTCAGCGATAGGAAGTGTGCTGAGAGGAAGTCTCCTTCGGTAACCATAAACACAGAGTAAAAGCACACATAGGATGCCACGTATTATTCGCCAGCTGTAATTGCTTCCAGTCAAAAATGGACAAACAGGCAAAAGTCATTAATCTGACTTCTCCCTAGGTTTTACCGAGGAGATAGACACTTAACATCAGAGATCAAGCACAAAGCACTCCAGCCTACCCAAGGAAAGAGGCAAAACGAGCTCCAGCTCCTGAGAAGGCAGGGTGCCCCAGCCTGGCACTCAGCCTACTGGGGCACCCACTGCCCAGCACCATGAGCCGGCCTGCCTTGCGCCACCAGGACATGGTCTTCTGCAAACCGCACCCCAGGTGACACTGTAGTGGTCTTTCAGGGACTATTTGGGCCCGGCCCCACAAGTGCCCCCAGCTCACAGCCCCTCGGTGCAGTCCAGCCTCCGGGGCAGGTTTTTCTGTGCAGCGCTGGGATTGGAGGTAGAAGCCAGCAGCCAGTTTTAGCATATTGACTTGTAGCAGCTTGGGAATACTGTTAATCTAAATCACATACAAACAGTTTTGTCCTTTGCAGGTCTCCAAATATTAGATAGAATTTAGCCTTAATAAAAGACCATCACTTGTTTAACTATGCCTTTGTAACTTCTAATACAAATGCACAATTTGTTCCCTTTTTGCTTATGTGTAACATGACAGGATACTCATCTGCAAATAAAGAATAGCAACTTCATATATGGTTTTACAAAATGACACTTTTCCTCTGTCTGCCACCAGCCCCCAAAACCAAACCAGAATCCAAACCAAAAAGCTGACACATCAGTCCAAACTAAGTCATATTTTTGTGTGCAACAATTGGTTGCTGATCATTAATCTAGTTGAAAGTTTATAAATACCACAGAGAAAGCAGGTTCATTATTCTTTTTTAGTGCTATAGAAAAATAATATGGTGGCTTGATGCTATTAATTACAACAAAAAAATTGAAAAGCGTGTGCTTTCTGTATTTTATTACACAGGAGGAATATACTCAATTGCATCAAGAAGCCCCACGTATGATGGGTAGTTCTGGAATTAAATTCTTTATTGGCATGATCTGACATTCACTAGGCATTTCAAGAAAAATTCCCTGCTGGTCTTACTTGGCAGTGGCTGAGGCCATGCTTTGTCCAAGTTGTGCCAGCTTCTCCCAAGGCGTCCTGAAGGAATGGCCGTGGCCGTGCTTGGGGGTTCTGGTGCCGATCCTTCTAAAGGCCATAGTCAAAGCTGACAGAAATTGGCCAATTTGTATTTTTAACTTGATCTGTGTTTTTTAATTAATTCATAATTTTTTTTCCTCCTGGTAAGTTTTTGAAAACTCTTTCTGGTAGTTTCTCTGGGATTTACAAAATACTGCACTAGGAACGAAAGGAGGTTTTCCAGGATGTCTCTGCTGTATATGGTAGTGCATGTCTCTACCTGCAGACACATTTCTGCGTGGTTCATTTAAAACTGAAAGAAATGCATCAAACGCACTTCAGATTAAACATGATTATTCATTTTCCCCTTTTTCCATTCATAGAGTTCTTTCTAAAAAGAATACCGCATCATCTTTCATGAGTAAAAGAAGAGCTTTCCCCTGCAAATCCATGACCTAAGAAACCATTAAACTTCAGGACGACTTTGGTGCCATTCAGTTCAAGGTCAGGAAATGATATGTGCAGTACTCAAGAGAGATGACTGAAAGTAACTATTTCTGCAGTTGCAAAGCCTAATAATAGATAAAGGCTTTCACAAAACAGGCAAGTGACTTCAAAATAAAAATAAAATTCAAACCATATTAAACCCAGGACCAGTTCTGAGGGAAAAAAAAAGGAAAAAAAGCACACTGTCTCTACTGTGGGGATATTGTACATGTTCACCCAATTTTTGAGTGCTATAAAATTGGTTTAAATATAACATGCGTGTTACCTTTCCAAGCTGTGTTTCAGGAAAGGCCTTTTCAATATGTCCTCATGGGAAAATCACGCCAGAGTTTAAGTGGTGACATTTCAGAGAGTAGAAATGTTGCACAGTATGAAATTGTCTGACTGTGGAAGAGATGAATATGCTATTTACTATGATAAGTACTAGTTATGTCCAGTCACTCAGAATTTACTCTTTAATGTGCGCAGGGGGAATGCAAGCTACTTATGTTGCAATTAAATGCACCTTAGGCTATTGAAGTGTTGAAGAAATAGTACAATAAACATGAAAGAAATCTTACAAGTGAGCTATGAGAGGGGCAAAAAAGCAGCTCTGAATTTTTTATGACAGACATAACAAGGCTGATCAGAAAGCACAGACACATTGCAGACTTCAGATTCTGGAAGAATAAGTCAATGAGTTAAACACCAGCAAAAAGACTGGTCAATATTATTTCCAAAAGTATAAACTACACTCTCACAATTTCTTCTAGAACTACTGAGAAGAGGCCAAAGCCCAGTTTTAGGCTGATAGCATAACAACTCTTCTCATGCAAAATTTGACTCACTTTCTCAGGAAAATGAAATGTTTCATACCAAAAGTCTATTTAGAGGAGGACTCCATCTGGATACCACTCAGGTCTGTACTCCTTCATATAAGTCTCAAAGACTGGCAGGAAAAGTTGCAAGAGTCCACAGAAAACAAAAGCTGCACAGCGCATGCCAATGGAAAGCAGAACCACCCGAGCAGCACTACCTGACTCTTCCAGTTATCTACCCATTCACCATCACATTTAATGGCTTCATCGAAACAAAGATTACAACTCCACTTATAAGTGTGTAGATCTTTCCAAAATTCATATTGGAAAAAAAGAAAGTTTCAGGTTGAGTTTAAATATGCACATTTGAAAACTTGCCCACACTCGCAGCCAGTGATTCTCCAGATTCTCACTCTTTCACAGAAAGGTGCAATACATGCTAAGTCAAGAAAAATAAGTTTGCTTGTGATTCTCCACTCTGCTGCATGGGTACAAAATCCTCAGAACCTGAATAAATAGCATCACTTCAGAGTCATGCTATGGCAAGATCAGTCTGAGTCCAGGTAGCCGTGGGTATTGAAGCAAATCTGGTTTGCAGTCATTATTTTTAATGACTATACTTGAATTAATTTCAAAAAAACGTTATATATTGATTTCAGAGAATGCTAAAAGCAGGTGATGGAACTGCGTAAGTTTCTATGCCATTTGTGTCCTCTTGCCTGCTCAAATCTTCTGCGGACATGGGGACAGGGAAGAAGTGACAACATGTGTACCTAAACTTCAGTGCTTCTCAAGTTGTACATCATTCATAAAATCTTCCTACTCTGTGCCATCCCACTGACTATTAGACTGGTGATCTGAGTATAGTATTTGTGATTATCACAGAATCACAGAATGGAATTATTGTATTTGGCCTTAGAAGTGAGAGCAACATCCATTAAATCTGTATATGTAAACTCCTGTACAAATATCAGATTCCTAATTCGGTGTGCTGAACTTAAATGGTGTTAAATATTTTCTTTCGATATAAAAACATGGTACTGAACTTTGAGAAACTCACTTTCCAAGCCATGCTTCTCAGTAATAGCTGGAAGTTATGCATCTCAGCTCCACAATTCTTAAGAATAAAAACTGAGAAAAAAGCCCCTGCGTAAAACAGAGGACATAGCCAGATCACAGATTAAAGTGATTAAATCACCAACAGAATGTAAAGGTTTTTCCTTATTCATTACTTCATTATGCAAACTGTAAGCATCCAAGTACTGCATGGTCACCAATAATAAATAATGATATTAGGTGCAGTTTTAAAGTTGTATATAACACTAAAAATTTGACTAATAATTTTGCACCTGTGTACTATAATTACACATTTCCTTTTAAATTTTAATACAATTAATTAATATATGATTAGCATATGTTTATTTAAGGAATGGAAGAAAGGTTACGCTTCTCTTCTTTTGGATTTGGAGAGACATTTTACAACACTCATGGAAAAATACTGTTTATATCACAACTGGTTCAAAAAGAAAGTGATGTTTTTAACAGGTGTCACTCCAGTAAGAACTAGTATCAAGACTTCCATTACTTTTGTCTAATCAGGGAATGTATAGTTACAAATTATTCATATACCCGCAACTATATTCATAAATCTTCAGCAGGCACTGACTGTTTTCTAACAACAGTTTAGATTGCTTAGAATAAATTATAAATGTAACATTCATTAGTTGACACGGATTTCCAGTAACATTACCACCAACAATGTTAAAAGAAACTTCATGAAGTTTCATCATGAGACACAGCATAGTAGCATAAAGAAAACAGAGATAAGTATTTCATTACCAGCTGAAAAACTGTTGAAATATAACTGATAAATTTGTCAAGGTTTGCATGCTAGAAATAGTCTTCTCATTTATTTATTTTGTTTAGCTATATTTAATGGTTACAGTAAAGAGAAGTTGAGTGGCATTTCAAAGAGGAGGAGGGACCATTAGAAATAATAAGTTGCACTTCAGATAGCGGTGAAAGCTAGCATTCAAGCTTCATTTGTAAAAGCATTTAAGAGACTGGATGGTGCTTAGAAACAAAGGCAAAAATACATCAGTGTCCAGAAGCTGAATGCATTGCAGCAATTTTAAAAGCCCAACTCTTCCTCCTAGCTGAGCTGATACGAGAAAGAAATACGGCAGTATCATAGACTCATAAAACTCTGGTTGTAGATCCGTAAACCCAAATGCTTACCTTCCAAAGCTCATGAAGAAGAGACAGAGGATTGTACCTGAAAGGCTGATGTTGATCAGGTTCAGTAGCACCTCCCACAAACTATTCTGCTCTTTGCTATGTACTTTATGTGTTCTGCTTCAGTCCGAGAATTGATAAACAGATGGTAAAATCAGTTGTTCTGCTACAGGTTTCTTCTGCAGTCTTCTCTTTCCCTATGTATTTTTACAAATTTTTTCTACTGTATGCTGCTCTCTTCCACTTCTTCTGTTCCATTTCTTTAATCTATAAAGGTGAGGGAAGGAATGAGGAGAGACAACACACGGCCAGCAGTGTTTTATTGAGAAAAATGTATCATAGAGAGGAATAATCACTAAGAATTTCTGTTATGGTTTTCAATATATTGAAATCCATGACCATGTTTTCCTCCCTCTAGCAAGTATTCCAAAGGCTTGGACAGTTCTCAGGAAAACTCCCTCATGTGCTCATGAATTTATGGCTCTTTTTGAAGATTTCAGTGCCCAGTGGAATACAGATACCATGGAAAATTATGACTATAGAGGAATAAACAGGCAGTCTTTCAGTCTACTCAGCGTTACTTACTTGTAAGACTAAACTAATTTGTCCTCTGTATCAACAAAGATGCAGTGAAAGGAGCACATGAAATTTGCTGGAATTCATTCAAGACATGCAGTTCCATTTCTAGGCCATATGCCCTGAAAATCACTTAGGTATTTTTCTCATATGTAAAAATCGTTGAATTAAACCTATCTTTCCCCCAAAGACGTTGTGAGGTTAAACACAGTATTATTTTCATTTTAAAAATACATCATACATTGAGAAAATACTATACTTTTCCTGCAAAACATTGCATTTCTAATGTGACTAGGAGTCCCAGAAAAAAGGAAGAGCGCAGCAGGAATAATCTTCTATTGATAGTTGTGCTTATCCCATAAAATTTCATGAGTAACACTTTTCTCCTTGATTAATATAGCCCCAAAGGCCTTTGTTTCAAATACTATTCCTAATTATTCATGGTTTGTAAATGCAATCACAAATAAAGATGACAGAAAAGCAGGCTTACTGTTTAATGAATTGGATGGAAACATTGAACTTCAAACATGTAAAGAAATGGATGTGAACACTCATATCTCCAGTCTAAAAATTAGATTTTGTCAGAGGTAGGATTTTCTTTTGCTAAGTAATAAACTTGTGTAAATAGCTTTACACACATTGAGCAGAATACAAGATAAAAAAGAAAAATGCGGTGACAAATAGAAGTGAAGGTGTTTAGTTTTTATTGACTTTTCTTATTAACTCTGTACAGGATGAGCGCTCACCAGCAACCCCACTGAGATCTCCAAGGATGAAATCCAGGCTAGGTCTTGGATTACAACTACTATTGGGTATTTGCACCATCAGCAGAGCAGGTCCATCTTCCCTCTATGTGAAGAATTAAAGGCTAAATTCCTGGCCTTCCTTGTGTATAGATTGAAATGTGCCATTTTGGACATCCTGTGCCCAAATTCCATGATATAAGGAAAAGACAAAGTCAGGACAGAGCAACCTACAGTTGTCAAGATGGAGAAACACCAGATATTAATCACCCAAAACCCAACTGTTGTAAAACACAAAGGGACGGATATCCAAAACTAGGTAGACTCTTAACTCTATTGTTACGGCATCATTTTGCAGATATCTGATCAGGCTTTATAGAGTGAGGTACTCACAAGCAAGATAGTAGAAATTCAATCAACATATGAAAGCATTCACATTCTCACAGCCTGGTGATGTTCTTTATTTTACAGAAAAAATCCTGACACCTGGTGTTAGAGCGCAACACTATATTTCAGGCACAGTCCTCTGGAAGGTTATTGCTAAACCAGAAACATGGTATTGCACTCTAACCCCTGTCTCATTGGAGGATGGAACAGCATGGAGGATTTTCCTTAAGTGCATCCACAAAGCATGACAAAAGGAAAAGTTTGCGTGGAACATTTGTCGAGTTTTGCTGTATTGGAAGATTTAAAAAAATTTAAACATAAAGAAAGAGTTGTCTTCCTAAAAAGTTTGCCTTGGCTGTCCTTAGACTGTCATAAGTGCAATTTTACCAGATCTAGTAACCTTTTCTTTTTGATTATTATTTAATTGATGCAGGAGTGTTACTTTGTTTATAATATGCCCATGTTTCACATGTTCTTTAATGTAGACCAATTTCTGAAAGTATCTGTAATCTAGAACTCCCTGTGCAACTACTGGCTTGTCTGGATTTAGCCACACACTAACATCATCACACTTTACTCAGCTTTCAGTGTGTTGCAAAGAGAAAAACAGATACACAAAGTGAAGGCTTAAGGAAACGCCAGGCAGCCATCGTCATAGATACCGAAGTGAGATATGCTACATTAGGGTCCTGCCAACTGAGCGCTAAAGCAACAGACACATAAATTTACAACATGAAATACATTTCAGTTCTAAAACAGAACTAAAGCCTGAGCTCTTCTGTTACTCCAACAAATTTTACACCAGAGTAACTGCATCTGTTTCTGAATTACCGGCATTTTGTCAGAACATAATCCGGCCCTGAAATGCAGACAGAGGTTAAACAATGCGTGGTGGTAAGGAACACCCAGACGGCCAACACCTCCACAACTGCCTTTGAATACTAAACAATGCACAGCAGAAACTAGAATATTCCGTGTTTGTCTTTAATCACTGAGCACCACACTTTTTAAAATTTAAATTTGTGCCTTTGAGTCAGTTTTTGTTGCCAAAAGCAACAGGTCTTAACAGATATAGTGTGAAACCTATTGTTTAGAACTGGCACTAACTGTTCTTCCTCCCTCTGTAGCGGTAGGGAGTTTTTCCAGGTGTGTGGGAGGCAAGCTGCTTGGAGCCATTATATTGCTTGTTCTCTGCATGATCTCCTTCATTAAATAATCTTTTAATGCAACATTAATAGTAATTGCAAGATTACAGTTCAAAATATTTGATAACATCACACTATGCAGTTGAAAAGCTACCGATCTCCTCTCTAAAGCTGGCTGTGGGGGGCAAGCCTACTGTGAAACATCACCAGTCCCTTGAACTGAAAGCATTGCAATTCCCTTTATTATTTCCATTCCAGGTCTGGATGTATCACAGGTGATAAGCAGTACAACCTAGCAACGGAGGGCAGAAGGAAGGGAAACAACTGGTTAATTTGTTTTTTACTTTGAATTTTTTAAAGGACATGAACGTAGAAGGGTTTTTTAAGTGATTCACAAAGTGGAGGACTGTTGATCACCTATTAGGAGATTATATTTGTGCACCAGTACTTGCATATGCAGTGTTTGAATATCCACAGGTATTTCACAAAAGTAGATTTATTCCATTTTTACTTACGTTGAGCCATCTGCTTCTTCTGCATATTATTCATGTACATTAAAAAATGAGCGTTATGGAGTTTGCAACCTTAGATTCTGTAAAGCATTAATAAAAATGTGCTTAAGCCTACTATCCTGTCCAAGTCTAGCCTTTCTACTGTGATTAGTATTGACTCCTTTTGACTGGCAACTCCTTCAGAAGAAAGGATAAATTGTGAACCATTGCTTACACCAAATATTTAAGTGTAGTTAAACTCTACTCCTCCATTCTCTCCCATCCAAGTATGCATCAGTGTCCTCAAAATTGGTCACCTAAAGGTTAAGAACTGGGGGG
>Ga0065711_1029968_pt1 | contig 34194 bp, 19 predicted proteins | sample Hoacrofraction12_FD_59098 | JGI IMG/M metagenome (GOLD analysis project Ga0065711, IMG submission 59098) | Hoatzin crop microbial communities from Cojedes, Venezuela - Epithelial fraction 12 v2 (version 2) | ecosystem: Host-associated > Birds > Digestive system > Esophagus > Crop | place...
ACCCTCAGAGGGAAGAAGTTCTTCCTCGTGTTCAGCTGGAACTTCCTGTGCTTCAGTTTGTGCCCATTGCCCCTTGTCCTGTCGCTGGGCACCACTGAAAAGAGTCTGGCCCCATCCTCCTGACACCCACACTTAAGATATTCCTAGGCATTTATAAGGTCCCCTCGCAGCCTTCTCTTTTTCAGGGTAAACAAGCTGAGCTCCCTCAGCCTAAATAATTAATACAGGAGATCTTTCTAAGATTGATACAGAGAAAGTTATATGCTTTTCCTTAGCTGATTAATGCTATTCAAGGCTTTAAAAAACATACAGCAAAGGACAGTAATTGTCAAGGTTTAGGTGTACGTCTAGTGAATTCATTGCTACCTTTAGGAGAAAATTTGCCATACCTCTGATGGAGTAAGGCACTCTTGTAAACAAAAGAAATTGTAATGAATATAACAGGAAAAGAATGAGGCTTTTGTCCCCACTGTCATATAAAATATCTCCCTCTCCCCCTCAGCTGTAGGAATACTTATCAATACTATGTTTGAATCCTATATATTAAATACCAGAAAATAGAATAATTTTGCAGAACTAAAACCTGTTTCTAAAAGACAGAGAGGTACAATCCGAGAATTCACTAATAGCATCATTAAAATTTAAGTCCCATTCCCAGCCTCCAGCCTGCAGTCCCACGGGGCAAGGACAATACTGCTCTCAGTCTCATCCCGAGCCGGTGAAGGCTTGTCCGCACCATGGCCAGGGGAATCTGTCCCCGGGAAGCTCTTCTCCATTTCTTTTATCTGAAAGCCTTTGCCAGGAATTTGAGATCTCTTCATTGTCACAACATACAGAGCAGACCTGCCCTTCATTTCAGGGTTTCAAACCAAGAAAACGCAACTGGTTCTCTAATTAGCAGCTCTGCCGACTTCTTCTGGACTGCGAAGGATTGAGGAGTCACAGCCAACCTTTGATTTAAAATCAGGAGGGTTACAGCTTGGCCTTCCTTTGAGAAACAGTGATTTCTGCACTCCAGTACTCATTAGGAAGGAAGCTTTTACCGCCATACATATGCTTTATTAAAAGGCTGAACTTTTTGATAGATGAGAAGTTACAGCCAGACGTTCAATTCCACCCTTTCTTTCTCCATGCCCACCGGAGATCCGTGGGGACAGGGCAGCAATGCCTCTGCTGCACCATTCATTGCGAGGAAGTTTCATGCACAGAAAAGCCGACGCTGAGATGAAGGTTACTTTGCTGGCTGCATAAGGACTTGGGTGGTTTTTTTTTTGACTCCTCTGTTACCAAGGCTTTTCAAAAATCCGCAATAGGTCCAATTTAGCCAGACCCTACACCGAGTGCCTTGCAGCGTCTGTGAGAGCAATTAAGAAGCGCTATTCCCAAAGCTGTCTTATTCTCAATTATGTCAGCAAACAAAGAGGCGTGACTGTGTAAGACCCTCTCTATTAAACAAACCAGGCCTACTTGTTTTAGCTTTGATCAGGGGAATGCAGTCAGCAGGGAACAGGGAAGGCAAAGCAGCATGTTCTCTCTTGGACGTCTGAAGTTTACAAATAAAACTAGAGAAAGAAAATAATGATGATTCTGCCCATGTGGCACTTGAAACCAAACCTGTCCTTTCTGCAGAGCACCAACTAGACTGAACACCGTGCAGGACAGTGGGGCTTCAGTTTCCTGGGACTGGAAACTGGGCAGCCACTGCAGTTAGCACAGCAAAAATTAAAGAGAAATTTCCAATGGGAATTTTTCTTTTGAAATCCCTCCTTTTTCAGAGGAGCTCATAACAGGATGATCTATTTTTTGTATCCCTTTCTGTTTCAGATGTGCCAAGAGATACCATTAATTGCTGTGCCCCTACCTCATCACTTGAGAAAGTAAATAAAAGCCAAGGAATTATGACACCTTGAATTGTGCTATGCTTTTTATTGGTATAAATGTAGATTTAGTCTGCTAAATATAAAATGATAATGTATTCCATAAACTGAGAGTATGTTCTTTTCTTTCTTTCAGATTTCAGTAATTGCCACTTTGTTTGGATTGGGGTTGTTTTGGTTGGGCTTGTCTGGGCTAAGCTTTTTGGCTGTGTTTTTGTACTCAGACAGAATAAATGTTGTCCCACTGCACAGACCCCCCATCACCTCTGTACTCTCTGCTGGAAAAGCCATTTTTGCATTTCTCAGCTAATGAAACATTCAGCAGTGTCTGGGCAGGGAGAGTTACTATCAAACTTTCCCTACTGGGAGGTAAAGTGTATCACAGCGTTTCCTAAATCAGAAACACAGCATCTGTATTAGCTATTTTGACATCAGTCTTAAAACATGCTTGGTCTTGCATGTAACAGCCCTGAAGATGAGCTGTACTAGTTCCACGGGGTCCCTAGGAAGCAATCTCAGGAGTTACAGTAGCTCCGACAACGCTGCATGACATAGAAAATCTGCACATATCAGTTGGCCAACTCCTCAGCAATGTCTCCAAGATGAATGAACAGGGGGCTTGTTCAGGGAATTTTTTTTTTTTAACATAGATTTAGCTTTTGCAAAAGCAGCGGATGCACACCAATGGAAACAGAAGCCGGTTCCTCATATGCAGAGGTACTGATGGCTGGGGAGACCATCAAGCTGAAATTCTAGCTCTTTATATAAAAACTTGCTCAATCATTACTTCTTTTTAATCTCCTATTTATTACTGGTTGCATCTGCTTATAAATTAGGACAGTAAGTTGTCTGGAGCTCTTAATGGCACATTTGACTGCTGCTTTGAAAGGTCATCTGTACAGTCAACAAAATAATATTAAGGGGTCATTACTTCAGTAAAGCAGACCATGGAATGATAACAGATGTAGCATGAACAGGATGGTGATAATGAACTCTTGCATCTTGTCTAGCACCTGATACCAAAACACTTTCCAAAGGAGACCAGTGCCTTTTACCCCACTTTACACCTGGGGAAAGTGAGAAGAGTAGCAGTGTCTGGATTGACAAATAGTAACACAAGCAAATGTTTGAAGCTCAGAAAGTGAAATTTATATTTGTCAAAGGCTATATTCTAGAGTTTTTAATTTAGCACCACCTTCTCTTTTTGAGTCTGAGCCTCTGCCAGCTCAGGGGGAGGCTTCTCTGATGGAGGGGGAAAGGCTGTGGTTGCCCATTGCCACCCTCATGTCACCCCCATTTGCAAGTTCATGCCAGTAGTCTTTCAGCTCTCTAGAAGTATCCTTCAACCCTAGAACAGCTCATTTCCTAAAGGCAAACTGTGTACGTTGATGATTATTTTAGGGCTTGCCTGGATGGAGATATGTGGGAAAATTAATCCAAAAATCCTCTGTGAACTTGCTCAGAATCAAAGCAGCCTCAAGCGATTTAAGCTAAGCTAATGAAGGCCCGACTGAGCCTATCTGCACAAAGCTTTCGGTGCCATTTGCATCACCCATTTCATTATATCCTTTATATTATATTTCACTATATCAGCAGCATTACAGACAAACCCTCTCAAAATAAAGGAGTAACACCAGAAGGACAACAGGATGCGGGTAACTGTCAATGAGCATTTTCATAGCAACTACTCTAGAAAAGCCAAATCTTACAGCCCTGACCAAAGAAGACAAGAGAAGTCTGCATTAGAGACTTGTCAGTAACAAAATCAGGATTTTGGCAATTCAGAAACACGCCACAAGCCACGCTGGGTCTTTACTTCTGAGGAGAAATAGAAGAGGGAGTGACTCAATGCAGACAGCATATTAACATAGGAAACCTGTACCTGGACAGAGTGCTGAGGGGAGAGGAGATGCAGATGCGGGGAGATGCACAGCAGTGAGAAAATTAGACTGTCAATGAAGCCATCTTCCAGATTTGTCATCACTCTCATGGTGCAAGTGCAAACTTTGTGACATCTGGTTGAGTTCCTAAAACTCCAGCATCACTGTGGTGCTAGGTGAAAACGTGTTACGTGTACTTTCGACCATCAAATCTGGGACTGCCATTAATCTGAGGAGGCTGCACTTACAAACACCTGTTTGAGAACGCCTTTTTTGAGCAATTCTTCGGGATTCTCAGCTTTCACTGAAAGACATGTCTGAATCTCGCGGCTGGAGAGAAGCACCTGAAAACACAGCTCCCTAGGGACCAAAATTAAAAGACAAGAATTCTCATATTTCACCCGTCTCTTTTGACCTTTTCTCAGTTTCTCATGAATTTCAGACCAGTCTCATCATGGCTACTCAGAACTCAATTCTCCCTTCCCGATGCTGGAGGATGGGTTCCGGTAGCACATTCCCAGGAGGGAGCCCACCATCCTGGGGACCTTTGTCTTCTAGAAGGAGAAGGCTGAGCCTGCAGAAGCCAGACTTCAAATACTTTAAAGCTAGGTTTTTCTGCTAATCTGCTCCATTTGAACAGAAGCAGCACAGTCAGTGCTGGAAGCGGACCAATGCCTTGGAGAAATATTTCTGTGTCTCCCAGCTTTGGAACCTGAACATCATTTTTGACCTGCCCTGTATGCTCTCACTAGATCCATGTACCATCACACCAGTTCCCTCTGCTGAAACAGGGTCACCCTTCTCCCCGCACAGCTAAATGTCTCACCCAGGCTCTCATCATCTTATACCACATATCAACTCTAATTTTCTTTTGTGTAACACAGAAAACTGCTATTTTGCCCTGTTTGTATCCTCTGAGAACGCCACTAGAAAGACGATTTTCTTAGCTATGCCCTTCCCTTCTACATAGCCCTCCTCTCACCGCTCTTCAGCGGCCACATCAAACCTAAGCTGCTTGGTCTTTATTTTCAAGACGCTTCACAACTTCTACCTGCCTTAACCATCATTTTTCACTGAATTTCAAGAGATCAGCTCTCACCTTCAATCAGCCCCAGTGCCAGATGGAAGCATCCCCAAATCCTTCCCCCACACTCCTCAATACAGCTAACTAACATGAAACAGCAATTCCTGCCTTCTGTGCCAGAGACTGTGGCAGATGGCACCACCCTGTTTATTAAAGGATAATCTTTTTTTAAAGGAAGATAAAGAAATACACAGAAAGTTTAATGAAGACTTTGAAATGGAGTTCCTGCATCTTTATCTGGACTGGAAGTCATCCCTGGGGTCACCAAGTGCAGCCCTGCTATCATCTGCGCTGCATTGTATTATGTCTCCATAAACTTACTGAGCTGTGGCTCAAAAGTAGTTGGTGTTTTGTTCATTGCCATTCCTCATCCAGTGTGAGTTTATTCATGTCTCTTTGTTCTTACAACAACACTATTCTTCAGTGCAAATAGTCCTTTTTGCTCCCTGATGTTTTTACAGACAGTAATCATAACCCTGCTAAGCCTTCATTTTGCTAAGGTCAACAAGCCATGCTCCTTTAGCCTTCTCTTGTAAATCAGGCTCTCCATTCTCCTGATCTCCATAATACCCCCATCTGCATGCGTCCCTGTTTTAATTCACAGAATCACGGAATCACAGAATGTTTGGAGTTGGAAGGGACCTCTGTGGGTCATCCAGCCCAACTGCCTACCAAAGCAGGGTCACCTACTGCAGGCTGCACAGGACCTTGTCCAGGCGGGTCTTGAGTATCTCCAGAGAAGGAGACTCCACAACCTCCCTGGGCAGCCACAAAGGGCTGTGTCAAGCCATGATGCTAACAGCTCCTGATGTATACAGCTAATATTTTTCCTGATGTAGCCTATATCCTTTTCACAACGCATTACAATGGTGGGCGTAAAAATTTTGTCCAAAAATTTTGATTCTCTAGAGCTGATGTCAGACTAAAAGGCCTGTACTCACTGGTCTCCCTATTTCTCTCCCTTTCCTAAATACAGATACTGTGCTTGCTGTTCTTCAGTCACACAGTGCCACCCTTGAGTTGATAGATTTATTAAAAACTCTTACTACCAGATTTGCAATTTCACACATCAATTCTTCCAGAACTTTTGGACCAAAAGTTTCTACTCCACACCCCCAACTCCTCCCAGTTTGTGGTACGGAAATCTTTAAGCTTTTATTCCGCTTATCATGAGGCAAACTCTGTTCCCACACTTCCTTCCACTGGCCACTGCACTCCGATCCCCATGCAAACTGGCTATCTTGAATTTCTGTGTACGCACATAGAGATACGGTCTGCAACACACAAAGTGATTATTCTATGCCTACAGTGAAAGTATGATATTGGATTTGTGCTGAAATGTGAAGAAACATACATTATCGAGCATTTCAGAAACTTAGCCGGGGTATTAAGATGAACAAGTGTGTTTTAAAAACCTCTGTGTAATGCTTGAGGTGGAATAAGCACCATATATCGACTGGGCCATTAAAACAAAATCTCTTCCAGGATTTGAGTGCGTTTCTGCAATAAAGAAGGGAGAACAACGCTTGTGGCAACCACGGCCTCAGTAATTGCCTGGGGACCTCATGAGAAACCAAAGCCCAAAAGAAGAAGGAAAGAGGGAATACCACAAAAAAAGGAGGCAAAACCAAATATTGCAAGACACCTGAACAGCTGTTTCACTGCTACAGAAAAAAATGCCGTGTGCTTTCTTTAGGAACAGCATCCTAACGCTCTTGCTTTCACTGAAATCAGTGGAGAGCTCTGGAAGAGCCCATTAGCATCACAGTCAGCTGCTGTGCTATGGATCTGCTCTCTGATATCCATGGGAGACCTCAAATTCTCCTCATACAGCCCCCATAAAGTCTGTCTGACACGGAAATAGGCCCCACAGCTGAAACACTTCAGACTCCCTGCAGATAAAGCTTAACTCAGAGCTCTGCAGCTGGTGAAATCGCTGGGCTGCGGGGCCCGAGAGGAGCGGGACGTCCACTGCGTGGCTGGGCGAGGGTCCCGACGGGCAGCTGGCGTTCAGGGGAGCACAAGCAGGCACAAGGAAGGGACAGTGAAGGACAAAATATTTAAAATGCAAGAGACGTGAGCATGTGAGGTACCAAGAGAATCGATTCAGCTTCTTCTTGCTATTTCACCCTGGGCAAATCACTCCGTAAGCTAACACCCAGCTGGCCTAGGTGCAAAACACAGGTTACATCTCTTCCCTTGCCTCTCCCTTGCAGCATAAATACACGCAGCTGGAGTCATGGGGGCCAAACAAGTCCAAGCGGCAGGCAGGAGCACGCCGGCCGGCCCTGGACCGGGGCTGGCATGCTGCTGCCAAGCAACGTGCAGGCACAGCCCACAGCCCTGCGTCGGAGCACCAATAGCGGCAGCATCTCGCTCCCCGTGCGTTAAATGTCAGTGTACAAATGGAAGCGACAGATCACAAACCCATCCCCTCTGCAGCGGTGTGGGCTCCTCTTGCTACCGCGCATCTCCCCGCGCCCGGCTCGTGCAAGCTGATTCTGCGTGCCCGGGAAGCACACCTCTGCTACATCACTCCCCGAGTCTCCACAGCACAGTTTTGGTTTATCGTCGCTGTCAAACCGAAACGTTTCATGTTAATTTCTTACAACCTACCTACTCCACTGTCTGCTTTGCTCCTATTTGATATTTATTGCCCTGTCAAACGTGCATTTATTTGTTGACATTTTTATTAAATTAGACTGCAATTAATCTGTCTGCATTTATGTTTATAGCCCTTCACGCTCAAGTATGCAAAGGACCCCAAAGTAAGTTGCACACATTAAATGCATGGCCAAATGCTCATAAGCATTTCACAGAGGGCAGATAAAGTGAAAATACTGGTAATCAAAAATTATAATGACCCAGCCTGGCCGGGCTGGAAGGGGACCACTAGAAGCAATGTTTTTGTTGAACTGGGCAATCTTCACGCTCCTGAGCAGAAGGGAAAATTCTGGGAACAGCCCCGCTTCCAGACTGTGAAAATTCTGATTTTTATGTTTCCTTGTAGATAGGAGGAAAATTTCTTGAGCCTCAGTGTCAGCAGATTTTTTTCAGAGTAAAAAATAGCTTTTAAATGGTTGCATGTTACAAAACATTGCCATATGATACAATACAAATTAAATTCCAGCATGCAGTTAGTGGTCAAATCCTACCCAGCTTTCAACAGAGGATTTAAAAATATCCTTAGCTCACCAGGCACTGGGTAAATACAATTGTGCAGGGGAAAAGTGAGGCATAGAGGGGTGTGATTTGCCTGATGTCACCCATCAGGTTGTCACTAGTCAGGAATAAAGATCAGACCAGCTAAATGCCGTCTGGAAAAACCTGAGGGACCGGATCAGCTGTCTCACATTTGTGTCATTTGAAGCTTCTCCCCAGAACTTCTATGTGAAAGAGTATTTTTGTGTAGTTATCTTTTTATCGTAGCTGCAATAGGGAGAAGAATAAGTTAAAAATTCACAACAGCAAGGTCACTGAAGGTTGAGGCTTTTCCTCAGCTCTCTCCTGCTGTCCCCTGTTGTATCGGTCATGCCTGATATTATGCAGCACACGTGCCCTGCAATTCATCGGCGGAACGGTGGCATGCTAAAGAGGGTCCTCACGCCTTCTTTCTCCCTCTACGCCATTCACACCGAACTTGATAAAAGGAATTCAGAGAAATTCAGAGCAGCTCCTCCAACTTCAGAGGGCTCTCAACTCAGGAAATTTTTGCTAAATTACAATGTCTTGAAATTGGCAACAGCACACTGATTATGTCTCATTGTGACTGTGATGTCCTTGGCGATGGAGCCGAGAGACCGCAAAGTGAATATAATGTTCCTATATGTGACTCTAATGACTGATGATGCTCTGCTGTGGGTAGCAATTTTGAAATAACTGAGAACGACGACAAAGAATATTGCCTTTGTCTTTCTGGTACAGAATAACTTTACGTGTAACTAATGGGTACAACACACAATTGCCAGCTACGTATGCTACTAATAGGGAAATCTGCAGCCCCATCAAGTAGTTTGCGCTAATCTGCCCTGCATATAGTCCTGCAGGGTAGGCTGAGTGCACAAAGCGGGGAAAGGTGGCTCCTCACTCCTGGGCAGGATGTTCTCTCTTGCAGCATGAAATCTCAGGACACAGGGACAGCCAACAACTGCTGCAGACCACACGATCAAATTAACAAATTAAATGTAGCATTTTTTAAAATTGGGTGCCAGATGCTTCCCTTACTCTGGTTGCTTTGTGTTGTTCTGATAGCTCAAAGCAACTATCACACTGACTAAAACAAGTGCTGATCCCACAGAGGGACGGGTGGAATGCTTTGGTGACATGTAGCAAATGCAGTTATGTTGTCTTCAAGACCTGACCTAGTATCACTGTTTGCCAGCCCTTTGTGCCACAGAGAAGTGCCAGTGTTCTCAGGAGTATCTTGTGTTTCATGACCCCACTCAGAGTCAGGATACACACAGGGGACACACAAAGTATGTCCCACATTAGACAGGGATGATGGAGTTCCACTGCTTCCTCAATTACCACCTGACAGAGCAAGAAGGACTCTGGTACAGATAAATGCAGCAGGCATGGTAGTGTTGAGTAGACGGTTGGACTTGGTGACCTTAGAGGTCTTTTCCAACCTTAGTGATTCTATGATTCTATGATTCTATGTTTCTATGAAAACACCGTGTGTCAGCAGTTATCATTTGGATGGGAGAGGTGAAGAATAACTAGCAGAGGAAAATGCAGAGCGAGGCTGAACACAGATGCCCTGGCCGACATCTTCTGCAGGAAGCTCCAGATCTCCTCCGAGCCTCACCCTCCTGTGGCCATCCCAGCCCACTGCAGGGAGACCTGCAGAGCTGAGCCCTCACTAGCAAGCGCAGTCTGCAGATCCAGCCTGGCTGGGACCACCGAGCGCACTGACCATTGTGCACAAGCTGTCTAGTTTGATTTTTACACACTGTCTGAACAAGCTAATTTAAACTTGTGCAGGTCAGTCTCCAGAGATTGAAGGCTGACATAAGAGGGGCACGGAAATCTATTTCTGATCTGCCAGAACAGCAGGTCCTGAGAATTCCAAGTGCTGTGCCGGCAGCACATTACTGTTTGCCTTTGAGGGATGGGAAAATTGGAAAAGCAGAAATTGCTTAACTTCAAGATAGGACAGCTGATTCAGAGAAGTGCCACCATGAAGCCTTTGCTTTGATGGTCATTCGGAGTCCCGAGGATACTGAACTGAGCAAATTTTGTTTTAATCCATCCTGAAGGATTTTAAAGTCAAGTTATTGTTCTGAAAATGAGCTCCTTGCTCAAACCCCCACAGAAACTCAATTACCATGGTGGCCTTTCTGCTCTGGCAGTCGCGATTTATCAGTCTTCTCCCCTCCCATTACTTCAGGAGCCAATGGCGAACAGAAATGTAACGACAGGCCTGAGTAGATTTAGGTGCGCTACAGGAAATGTGTGTCCTGTTCCACCCAACAACAACCCAGAGGATCTTTTAGAACCAGAAGAGACTGATCACACCCAAAAGCTGTTCCAATAAGCTATGAAGGTGGCAAACGACTGGTTTTCTGTGCACCAGAAGCCTGCCTTTTTGCACCTGCCTCACATTGTTCCTTCTAAATGGAAACCTCTCCGAAGCTCAGTTTGTACGCCCGTAACACATTTCGTATCATTGCAGCTTTCTGGGCCAAATTAATTCCTCACATGGGGTGAAGGCCATGCCCAAGACCTGTTTCCACCTCAGTCTAGAGGGCTGGGCTTTCCACGACTTTAAATGGTGATGACAGCTCCGGCGGTCAAGCTCTGAGGAACCTAGTGGAGGCAATTTAAAAAGTTAGTGCTCCCCGTGGTCCACCCTCCCAGAACAATTAGAGGCAAGCATGTTCCTGCATTCCAATGGCTTCCCTGTGGAGGCTGGCATATTAATGTGATCCCATTGTCATCCATAGCTTCAGCAGAAGCACCGAACTCTGCACCAAAGTAGCTGTGTGGCTCTGGCTCCTGGGCAAGAGCTGAAGGGACAGATCTCTGCTAGCCCCATGAGTCGAGCCCGTCTCTCTGTGCCCTCAGCCTCCGGCCACCCCCTTAGCACACACACAATTCACATTCATGGTGCGTGCTACTTCTGCAGGGTTTTTTGGCCAGGATATTCTGAGAGGGGTTTGATGGCGGTGCAAATATTGAGCCGGGCACTGCCGTAACTGCAGGGGCTCCAGGTGCCTCCAACCAGCAGCTGCAACCTCCCGCCTGCGGAGAAGGAGCTGGGACACGCCGCAGCACGTGTCCGGTGGGAGTCTGTGCGTGTGTCTGTGTGCAAACCATCACACGGGAAAGCCCAGCCACAGGGATGATTTTCTGCATGGAAATCTGCATCTAGCAAAGCGAACAGCTGTCCTAGCTGCTCCTTCATCGGGCCTGCTTTTTGTGTTTCAAATGAGTGTTTTTTGCCTTCTTTCCTGCAGCTGAACATTGCTTTTCCTCAGGAACACCAGGGAACAATTAGAGCAATGAGAAAATGGTAAAAATAACACAAACCCAGCATATTCCTCATGACACAGACAGCCAGAATGCTGTTTAGTATGGCAGAGAGCAGAACTATTAACACATTTAATAATCAAACAGGTGAGCATGATCTGTACTTTAAACCACTAGCAACCGCGCTCTCTTTGCTGGAAATATTTCAGAAAGCCAGAATACCTCCATGGCGCTGCGAACACACTTAACAGTGCTCAGTAATTTGGCACTTGGGATGACAATCACTGTACTTTTTATACTGTTTCATCTGTGGCAGCACTACGGTACAAAAACATTCAAACATTTCTAGGTTAAAATATGTGTTTTCCCAGTGGTAATTAGTACAAGAAAATCAGGCTGAACATATAAGTTTGAGTTGGGTTTTTCATTCTCTTCCTGTAGTTTTACACTTCACAGTCGCAATAATTGTAGCCCTTATGAACAATTATGTAAAATTATGTAAAATGCAATATGATCAAGGTATTAGACTATTATTATCCCAGCTGCAAATGCATGAATCATTACTACAGAGTGCCTAAAAACCCCAGAATTTCCTGTTAGGTTGAGTTGAAGGGACTTTTTTTGTCTTCTGGATGTTCATGACAATTAAATCATACCTTGATAAATAGAAAAGGAAAAAATCCAGCGTAGTTATTATGAGTCCTCATTAGGAAGCAAAAGAGTGGTTTTCACGTGTTGTGCTTGTTTTGCCACTTAGTTAATTGACTGGCTGCTTGCTTAGGTGGAGAGTCCTTCCTGGAGCAGGTATCCAGGCAGGGCTGGGGTGGATGTGTGGGGTGTCTCTGGGGACCAGCCTGGTGGGGAGAAAAGCTTTGGCAGTTGGGAAGAAGGCTTGGCTTGACAAGGCATGTTTATGGAGTCACCTGTTGAATACATGACTGTTGCAGATAGCTCACAGATGACAGAAGGATACCTTAGACATGAATGCAGGCAGGAATTTCCCTCTCTGCTTGAGCCTGTTTCTTTGCTTCCTGGGATGCAATGAAGAATGTTTTCTCTTTGGCATAAAAAATAGATGTTTTAAAAAAAATGTTTTCGTGTGTGTCTAAACCCACAATATTTTAAAAAATGAAAAGTTCAACAAATGTCATATTAATGCAAAGATCCTGCAACCTGACCTTCAAGTCAATGGGACTGTAGACAGGTGAGGAGTTCCAGCATCACCGGTCAGATCCCAGGACATGTATTAATCTCCCCCCATGTGGAAAGATAGCTATTCCCACTGATTTTCGAGGAGTTAAACTGGTATGCTGGGGGAAGGAGTACCATGACCTGTTTCTTTCCTTTCTATTTCCTGTGGATTTGCATGGTGATTTGCATGTAAGACAAAACTCTGGAGACTGCTCAGGAAATTTTCATATAATCCACTCTCTCCTAAATCTTACAAGAGCCATGAAGATCATATTGCAGTGTTACAGAAAATAATAGAGCCTTGAAATTAGGGGGAAAAATCATAGAGAAAAATGTCTGAGCCATGTGCTATGGAAATTACATACCATTGGCTTTTTTTCCTGAAAAGAGGGGAAACAGGAGAGAGATAAAGCACTAACAAAGATGTGAAGAAGAACCTAGCGTACTGAAAATTGAATAACCACTATTAATTTGTCAAAAGAATAAGATAATTATTTATATACAGGTCCAGAATAGAGAAATTCTTGCCTTGGATGGTAAAGCCAGTGGGCTGGATTTATCTCTCACCCAATTGCTCCTATAGCCCATCCCTCTTCTTCCTCTTGATCCTACCTGCAGTAAAATGTACTGATTTTCTGACACCACTCATTGCCATCCAACACCTGTGTCACAAAAACTGGACAATTACTTCATTTAAGAAGAAGAAAGCAGATCCAAGATAACAACCAGAGGAAAATGAGACAATGATTCATCAAGCAAAGGACACCACAAATGTTCCCCTTCTCTAGTTCAAAATACACAGTCACTCCCTAACAGGTTGTTATGGAGAGCTGGGATTTTTAAGGAAATTGCAGTGAAAAACTAATGCCTCTTCCTCCCTTTGACAGAATCAGACGCTGATGCCAAATCTTCCAATGACAAACATAGGCACTGACAGCAGGACCCAAATAATTCTTTAATTTAAAGGGAAAGCACTCAGTATCTGAGTTTGGAGCAAAAAGCCATCTCCTGTTTTAGGTTATCGCCTACGGGGAAGAGCGGTAGGGCTGCTTCGTAACCGTAACCTGGCTGCAGATGCCCAAGTTTGCAGTAATTATGTAACTGGCAAAGCCAAACCTGTTAAGCTTGAGATCAGTATTAATAAATGCAAGAGAAAGCTATCTACCTAATTGTCTGGGAAAAAACTATGCTCCCCATTTGCAAGAATGAGACAATATTTATTGTCGTTCAATAGCACGAGGTTGTTGTTCAAGAGCCTTGTTGTGCCTTATTTTTTCTGTGAAAAGCAGAAAAAAAAATAAGGAAATGCATGCAGGGGGGAGAAGCAAATATAACTAGAAGTGAAATGCTAATGTTATTTCATTAAATGATTTGTGGAGGATGAGATAAGAGATCGACATTCTCAAAGAATAATTTCTTTAAATACCTTGTGCTCAAGATTCCCCTCTAGGCAACTTTTCATCTTTCTTCATTAAAAAAATAGCATCAAATTTTATTAAAGAGTCCCAATCAAGCTGGTAGCTTGCTTCAAAGAGCATCCAGGCTTAGGGGGAAAAGTTTAACGTTAACAGCGATGGGAAGATTCACCTGTAAAGCTGATTTTAAAAACAGCATCTTTCTGACTGGTACAATTTGGCTTGCACACCCTTAAGGCATTCTCCCAAACCTAACTGATGCTTATTTTGGGAAGCAGCACATAAATGCTTGGATTTAAGGTCAACTAGATGGCAAAATTGGCTGCAACAAATGCAAACTTTTCTTAATAAATTTGGAAGACCATAAAGGACAATTTCATTTTTCTAAAATGAGCATTTTTCTTAGATTCCAAATTGATCTGATTCAAGGGTGGCATCAGACACACCTGAAGCAAACCCAGTGAATTTAACTTTAATCCCATCTACCCTGACAAGATGCATACCTTGCCTTCTTGTTTAAACGTAATTGGCAGTAAGCACATCAGCTCAAAAACATACACCCAGTCTTGAATAGAGACAGGTCGGAGGAAGAAAGGTGTCAGTCGCAACTGCCTTAATTCTTGTAGTCAAAACCAAGAGGAAAGTGGACACATCATCTTGTTTCAGAGTAATACTCAGAGTATGAAGTTAGGAAAAAAAAAAGATAGATGTTACCAATGGCCCTCGTCGCCCAGTGCAAGTGGCTGCGTGGGTGCAGGGTGCTCCCTGGGAGAGGTGAGCAGCTGTTGGGTGACAGAGTCAAAGCTGCAGGACATCCAGTGCTAACAGGGGCTGAGAGGCGCCTTCAGATCCTAAATGGCATGAACTGACCGCATGGCCTGGCCAAATGCCCTTTTGCTGATGCCTGCCTGTGGGTAAGGGCTGACCGACACTCCACTTACATCACTTTCCATTCTGGGGAGGGAGAGCAAGATATAAAGGCAAATATTGCAAAACCATTCAGAAGATACCATAAGCTCCAGTCTGAACTCTGTGGAAAACCTGACAGAAAAAATGGAAGGGGAAAAATTCAGAGAAAATCACTTATGAATCTTGTATGGTGACAACAGATAAATAGGACAGGGAGAAAAATACTGCAGCACTGCCAGGTCCCTGCTGATCGCAGGGGAAAAGGAGGATGGGAAGTGAAGGACTGGTCTTCCACTTGAGAAAACCACCTTAAATCCAGACTTCTCCTACCCTGTGGAAAACCACATTCTGTTGTTCCTGTGGCAGATCTTCTCTCTGAGCGATGCTGCACAAGGAGACTATTTATGCAGCCATACAAATGTCACATTCATATTTAGACATTGATATAGTCCTTTGCTTTACATTCACATCCTGCATTTCCTTCACTTCTAATCGAATGCTAATTTCACATTCATTCTTCATAGCCAGGTTTAGACAAGGAACCCAGCAGTGCGTACTTAGGGGGGATTATTATTATTATTTATTTTTTATCAGAGTATGTCATTCCCAGGTAAAGGATGTGCTGCCTGCAATGTAATTATGTATGCTGGATAACACTTACTTTGACTGGGAAGCGTATAAGTCAATTGCATATTGTATTGTGTATTATTTTATATTTATTATTTGCTGTCAAAGTGTTTTTGAAAACCAATGCTTATGAGCTGTGTGTATTTTACCAGAAGTATGGGGTCTCCTGGAGAAGGTACAGGGATCAGGATAAATTTAATTTGACAATTCTGTCAGAGGTAACCTCCACTTCTTTCCAATCTGCCACCTGCAACAAACAAGCCAAACTGGTGTTGAATGCAGAGGAAAAGAGCCGGAGGGACTCGAGTAAATATTACAGTGGGAAGATACAGGAAGGCTTGTTTCACGAGGTCAGTGAGGTGCACAGCCAGACTACATTTTCCTAAGAAAATTATTAATAGCACCCCAGAGATAACGCCACCACTTTTTCAGCTCTTTTTTTTCTGTTTAATTCCTCTTACAGGAGTCAGATTTAAAATGATACCTTTCTCCCTCTTTCAATCAGACAGCATATCTCACAAGAGAAAAATCATTTCTAAGTGGGAATTGTGTACATTGCAACATTTATATGCAATAATTCTCCCCTCTTCTCCACTGCACACAACTCCATCATGATAAATAATGGAGCCAATTTGCAGTGGATGCAATCTGACAGCAGCTCTGCTTATTCTGCCCCAAGGCTGGCTGAACAGTTTTACCTCATTGCAGGCAACTTAAGGCTACTGGAAAGTTGTTATCAGTCCAGTCCCCTTCCACAGGGGGCTTAGAAGTGGAAGGACAGCAGAACAAGGTTCCCTAGAAGTGGTCTAAAATGTTTTACTACTGCGATTATGATTGATGCCATGCTTTTTCACACTATGTTACTGCTTTTCCCCATGGTGCGCCTTCTCCCTCCCCTCACTGATTGCTGGCGCTGCCGTCCGAGTGACTCTCGGCTGTGTCGGAGCCTCTGTGCTGAGCCTGATGGATCTGAGCTGATCGGTAACCACTGAGGACTGGCTTCTTCAGCGTCACTTCCTCGCCCTTCCATGCCCACACGTGTACATTTTTTGCATGGAAAAAGATCGGAACTGATATTTAAAAGTCAGGTGCCACGAGCACACTTGTTCTGGATTCTGAAGCAGGGAGATCTGATTTGATTGGGACCAAAAAGTCTGGGAAGACAATTTCATCTTCTCCTCCTTCTGCAAAATTGTTCGTGCTATAGCTCAGCTATTCTGGTACGGTGCACAGAGACCGACAGGGACCAGGACATACCCTGTGTGATGGCATAGCTTCTGGCAGGGGGCAGCTGGAGGAAAAAGCAATTATATTTTATGTTCTATCTTCCCCTCCGTATTCATTTCATTACCCTATAAACCTTCACAGGGAATAATCAAAAGAGGTTCACTGTCTGCACAGCAAGTATGCTGAGGTCAAACCTACTTGAACTTGCAACTTTACCATAACTACCATATCAAGACAGCACAATGACCTGCTCTCCAAGTTGATTAGATAAATCTTGAACACAACTCTTAATCACTCTCCTTATTCTAGCTTATCTTTCATCAAAGATAGAGCACCATTCCTTGGCTGTTTATCATAGCGTTGGCATGGTATTATCTGCCTTGAAACTTCAAACTCCCCCTGCCCAGAGGTGTGACAATTAATAGGCATCAGAACCACATTTTTATAGACAAAGTAAGATTTTTCTTAACAGAAGAACATTTCTAAGTGGGGAAAAAAAGGGAATTATTATGCTTATTTTGCACAGACCTCTTGCCAGCACTTGTTTGCTATATCCCCTGTTTTAGGTTAATATTTTTAGCAAATGATCAGGACTCAATTCCTAAAGCCAGGAACAATTACAAATTATCTCCATTTCTTATTTCTAGAGACCTCCCTGCATTAAACCCAAGTTGACTCCCAGAAATTCTTCCAGGCTTTTCTCTGTAAAAGGGAGGAAGAGGGAATTTAAGAATGAAAACCCAGCCACTGTTCCAAGCCACAATAATAGAAATCATTTTAATGCTCCCAGGAGATTTAACAACAAAAAAAAAATCACTTTTGTGAAGGACATGGTGACAGAAGGAACTGAAAATTATGTGGACCTTCAGTGCCTAGGGAATGAAACATAATATTAAAGAAGTAGGCATCTACCTCACATGGTGGAATGTGCTTTATATTTATCAGTCTCTGGTTTTTGTTGGCCTTGAAGAATGAACCCATCATTAACTTCAGGCACTATCTTTTAATTCACCTGAGGTCCAGACGTGGCTGCTGGATGCTTTCATGACGGTCCTTAGCAAGACCTGTTCCAGAAAGCAAAGCCATGATAAGATGCGATATTTCTGCCTGAAGGCCACTTGGGAGCTGGACGGGAAAGCAACGCAGGTGGCAGAGTGTCAGTAACGCTCCAAAGCCTGAAGAAAGCCTTGCAGCAGAAACCTCACATTTCATGCTAGTCTCCTCCCCTCACAGCACCTCCAGTTTTCTAATGTGCATTTCCCTTACTGTAATTTTATTTTACTATCTGCATGGTGAGGAAAACACAGGTCCGGATTTGCATTTTCTTGGTTTTTTTAAAGTGATATCTATAATTGACTTCTGGAGCACAACAGCATTCACTGAGTGAATTGATTTAAAATTGCTGTAATAATACTGCAAAATTCCTCTATCAGTGCTGAAGCACATCAAGAAGAATCAGTTAGGTTGCCATCCAGGATAATGGATACGTATAGACAAGTGCAAGCAGCCCACAAAAAGCAGCAATTTTACAACTGCTTTCTCTTTCATTCTGTTTCTCCAACAGCCACTGTCCCATCACCACCGTAAATTAGATGCTACCTATAGGAGCCATCTGAAGGGATCTATTTTTTGTATCTATTGTGAATATGTGACAACACGAGGGAGAGAAGAGAGGAGAGGAAAGAGTAACTACACCACCAGTAAAGTGAACTGAGTTGATAATTCCCCATTACGTGCTAATGTTGGAGAGGAAGGCCTAATTTTCCTCCTCTTTATATCAGTGTTAAATTCAGAATCACTCCAGTGACTCAGGGAGCAAGTTTGGATTCAGAGCTGAATGGTCCAGCCTTAAATCCTGTTCACAGGACACAACCCAAGAGATCCTCCCAAAAGATCCTGGGCCATCTTTGTGCTGACTTCAACTGGGTTTGGACCAGACCTATTTTCTCAGAAAGCAGGAAAAAAAGGATTAGACATCTCACGCAGTGGGTATGCAGGCAGTCTGCCTGGCTGAGCTGCTGAGATCAGCCCACGGACTACTGAAAAACAAAACATTCATTCCCTGAAGACTGCATGCCACGATTGCTATATGAACCAATAAACAAAGCTGACACCAGGAAAAAGTTAATATTATAGCCTTTCTTATGCTTTAATTTCTGTCTTGTAGATGAAATATTTCAAGGATATTTTGCTGAATCTTTTCCATGGGAACTAACGCTGGGTTTAGCTGAGTTATTACGACTGCCCTGGTTGGTCCAGCCTGTTCACAGAGCTATCACAGAGCCTGTCCAATCCACTGTGTTTCTCTGAGCTTCCAAATTAAAATACAACATATCATACCCACCTAAATTACATATCCCATGCTCATATCATACACAACAACAAAAAAATCACTCATTAGTATAATTCATGCAATTACAGTCAGCAAATTTCAGATTCACTGGTGACAAACCTCAAACAAAGAAGGATTTTCAGAAATAAAGAAATCCCATGGGATCCATTTGCTCCTAGAACTCAGGGTTTATCGATACCTGTCATATCCCTGGTAAGTAAACCGTGTCAGGTACCTCATTGCAGCGATAATTGGTGGGACTACGCTGGTCTCTCTCAGGGGTGCTACCCTACCTCATTCACTAGAGGAGGTTTATTGCTATAGCAACAACTGCATCCTATGATTTGCTTGCTACAAACACCCGCAGAAAATATTCTGAAACAATCCATGCCAAAAACAACTGTTACCTTGACCTGGTGTGATTAATGTGTTCAAATCTGAATTATTTCTGCCACAGGTTAAGGATTCTGAATTCATATGACTCATATGTGAAAGCAGTGAGTCCCACTGTGCTTTGGATTAAGGAGGGGAACCCTTATTTTGAGCTCTGACTATCCTCTGCCATGCCTGAACTGCTCTAGAGCAAGAAATAGGAACCAAAATGACAGCGTGGTCTGGCTGGTGGCAGAGACTACTCAGACAGTGAAAGGAGCAGGGCTTTCCCACTCAGGGCTTGATCATGGAGCACAGCCATCCCTTCCCAACATTACTTCTGCCTTAACATTTCCTTGCCCAGGGCTTAGAATTCACAGTGACAAGATGTGACTCTTCTGCTTGGAAGGGATTTGCTGCTGTCCCACTCAAAATTTTTTGAAAAATTGTGTTGACAATCTCCAAATTATCAGTAGCCTGGTCCCAGCATGTAAGAGGACCTTGAGCAGGATTGCTCAGCGTAGCTTAACTTCAAAAAAATTTTTAGTGTTTCTGTGTTATGATGCAGAAGGCATCCAAACAGAAAAGCAGCCTGAAGCCAGGTATTAAGGTGTACCATAAAAGTGTTTTTCAGAGGATCTTAAGGAGAAAAATTGAAAGATATAAGCCCTCCTTCTGCCTCTTCACTCTCTCCCATGTGGTTTCCCAGTGCAAGAAAAAGAAAGTAAAGCTTGGAAGCAGAGATTGGGCAGGACTGGCCATTCCAGTTTGGGATGATATATTCCCTTTCTCCTCTCCCTTACAATGCAGAGGAAGAAAATTCCACTTCATTGTTAAGCTTACCTATAAGTTAAGAAACAGAGGAAAGTAGGGGAAGCTTGTTGGGAAGCAAAGCTGAGAAGGAAGATCGGTGCTACGAAAGACATTTCATCGTTTTATCATTTTCTCTTGATCTTACAGATCTCTCTTTTTAAGTACTTTCTGCTCACATGTCATCATATCTACTGACAACTGAGTTGAACGAACCAACAACCATTTATTGTACTCCTAAAGGAGTGATGATAATAAAATACAAGGTGCAAAAAAGCGAACGACAATTGCCAGCGTTGCCAGTTCTGGCCTAAGTAGAAGCAAGATCATCCAGTGACCAGGAATGTTCTGTCGAAAGCAGCATGTAATGGGGAACATGGCAGTATCCTAATGGTCCCATGGAATTGTCCCATACATTACCTCTTAATCTACCTTTCTAGCATCAGAGCACTTAAGTAATAATGTTCCTGTCTCAGCTGAGAAATTCAGTAAGTGTTTCCCAATTGCAGTTCACGTATTTCTGAGAATTTACATTTGAGGCAACTACCAAGAGTGAGGATAAAAGCAATGGTAGTGTCTCTGTGGGGGGATTCACAATCAAACCGTACAAACTGTTTCTGAATAAAGAACTGTCTTCACCCTCCCACTAAAAGGCTTTTTACTAACTGAGCATCTTTCAAACTACGTTTAAAAACAGAATTGTAATTTCAACACAGAAACTAAAAATGTCTTACAGACTTGCTTCCCTTCCACACAAATAAACATTTAGCAAGAGAAGCAACTTCACATACTAACGTCTGAAAGTTGTCAACTGCTGCAAGAAATTCCTCCTTGCACCACTACTATTTAAAACAGCATGGCACCAATTTGTGATATGAATGATCTATTGCGGGGACTCTGATTCAGTGCCTCATAAAGGCAAATACATCACTCTGACCCATCTGTTCTATGGACATAATCTTAATTGCAAACATAGGGTCACATCCCAATAAATCAGCAATGCTGCAGTGAAGGTGCCTACACTTACGCCAGCTGAACATTCACCCAGTACTAACTACAGTCATTGCTCAACAGAATTTAGGGACAAAAAAAATGAGAAGATGGCTATCAACCCGTTCTTCCTTATAGTGACTCATTATACTTATTGAACCTAAAGCTCTGCATGGGAAAAATCCAGGTCCTATTTCTATAAAACCCAGAATTTGCATGGGCCACAACTTCACCCTATACATATGGCGTAAAACAACAGAGAGGTCTGCGGTGAATGGCAAGCCGCATAAACGCAAAGGAGAAATACATACCACGTCAAGAAGAAATGCTTGCAAAGCCAAGTGTGCAGAACCTGAGCATCTTTAGTCTCAAAATAAAGTTAAATTATTAGAAAGGATAGAAAGGAGAAAGCATATCCATGTTTCCCTCTTCCCCAAATGGCACAGGCACAGATGATCTCATTAGCTCATCTGTGTAATTTACACTTCTAATATGGCTGGGGAATAAAACAAATATTCAGAAATAAGCAACAGGATGGGGATAGAAGAGGGGGAAACCTCACAGCCCTCTCTCATCTAAGCTCCTTCTTTCCTTGCCAAATGTTATATTCCCTTCCTGGGAACCCCTCCAAGTTTGCGTCTCCAGATGCCACGTTGCAGCAGGCTGCCTGGAATCCCTCCTACCCGCCTCCACATCACTCACGCTGAACAGGCAGGGCAAACACAGGGTGGAGAGAGCGTTTTATCCTTATTTATTTCCACATGGAAAATTGAGCCATGGAAATAGCCAACAAAGAAAAACAAAAAAAAAAAAAAGAAAGAAAAAAGCCCTTAACCATCTTGAAAATAGACACTTCTTTAGGAAAAAAGGGAAATACAAATCACAGGTTGAAATTTGGAAGTATTGACACCTGAGCTTGTTTTCTGCTGTTAACCTAGGGTTCTGGTAGATGACTTACAACCAAAAGAGAAGATCAGTATGGGCATAAGGGAAACCCTCATTACAAGCAAATGTAGACAAAATGATCAAAAGCTTTTACAACTGAAGCCCAACGGGATTCACTCTTCACTGACTATTTGGGCATAGGTTCATCCTAGCTAACTGTGAGCATTCATTCGAGCCAGGACCATGTAACTGTAGGCTCCTATCAGGGCACCTATCTTAAACACGTAACTTCAGGCAAAGGAAATTCCTACTGGAAGTACCTGTTACTCCATGGAGGAAGCTTAGGCAGAGGTCTAAAAGCTGGTGCATAACGTATGAGTGGGTGAAGTTAAACTGGGTAAACCCCTCTCCTCCCCAGGGGCAAGAGCTGAACCATCAGTATGTCACTTTCCACCGCTCTCTTTTCCTAATCTGTGGAGGAAACTTAGAGTGACTCTTGCTCAGTTTAGGGCCTGAACTTAGGTAGGCGGGAGCTGAGCCTACGAGCTGGTGGCTTGCTGGAAGCAAAGTAACGGGATCCACAGTTACCAAGGAAACATGTTGATCTTTAGTGTTTCTGACACTTAAAAAATACACCTGATTTAAATACAGATAAATCTGGTTGAAGAAGTAAATGCAACCAGACCTAATTAGAGAAGTGAACTGGTGTAACATGAGGCTTTCTCAATTCACAGCCTCCTTTCATCCTTTTCCTACATATCTCCAAAGACCACTGCTATCCCATCTATGTCTTCATACCTAATTTTCATTTTAAAATGTGCTTTAATGACTGCATGTAGGTCTGTAGTCCAGAAATAGAAGTCTCAAAGCGCAGAGGGAATTATGTTCCCATCCACCTCACAAGGCAGGCTAGAGCAGAGTCCATACTCAAATTACCTGAGTATTAGAAAAGACCCCTATGCAGTATTTCATTCTGGTTCCCAGTTGGACCCTATTTACAACATCCAGGTGGCCCTAGTAAGAACCACTCTTATACTTGATTCTCTCCATCCCTCTCTATTTTTTTCTCCCCTCTCTGTCCCTTGCACAAAAACGGCTGGTAAAAATTTATTTGTGGGTGGGATTTTGAGGCACGCATCCCATTAAATTTAATGGGAACCGAGCATCTAAATCCCTTAGGCAGCTTGAAAATTTCAGCCTCTATTACTAATGCTCTTCTCATTATAACAAGATTTGTACATGACAGCTCGAGAGCCCTGACTCCACTATTAGTGATGTGGTGCTGTACCGTACCACTCACGGCACGCGGTGTAGGCTGCCTTGCTCACAGCTCATCTTGTCACAAGCTCTGCAGCTAACACGAGACCAGAAAGCAGCCTGTAATTTCATTATAATTGGTGAACTTTCTTGTAGGGGGTTTTCCACAAGAGAAATATAACGCCGAGTAAATCTGCCTTTGTTGTGATTATTTGAGAACCATTTAATTTTAATCGTAATCATCAACTTCTGATGCGCAGCATACAGCAGGATGGACATGGCCATGTTGCACAGCTGCATCATGATATCAACAGGAAGAGCTTTTCTAAGATTACTGTAGTCTTTGCCAGGCTGTCAAGAATTGCCGGATTCCACCACATTACATTTTTCATCAGCATTCTGCTAAATTTATTGAAATTATAATTTCCTAAGAGGGCATGACTGGAAAGAGAACAGCTTTTTTTATAATTTCATGCACATCCTGCAGGTCTTCATTGGTAAGGTGTTTAACTGTGTTGGTGTTAATCACACCTGACAGAGTAACTATTCTCATTCACATCAGAGATTTCCCCGTCCCTTTTCATGTCACTCCAGCTCAACTGTGCCATGGGATAAAAGGGACTAGAAAACCTCTAGCAAACCTGGGGAAAAGCAAACAATGGCTGGACTGTCACGATAAAACCTTACCTTCTTGTACTTGCAGTGGGGAGGATGGGACTCTTGGAAAGGTAGAATTTCTCCATAATAAACTAGAGTTGTTCAGCATCTTGTTTTTTGCTACCATTGCTCTTCTCTGGTATCATATGTACCTATCTCCTTCTCACAGGGTGCTGTCTGTGACTGAGCTCTGGAGTCCAGCCATCAGATCTGTAAAGATATGCTGGTGTCTTCTCTTACCTGAAGGTTTAAATTCTCAGAGAAGTCAGCGGATGTTAAGACACTTAAGAACCCTGGGATATCTGAGCCTGTATTCACAGTGCGACAAACAGATTTTATAATTGACTTTTTTTTTTCTTTCTTTACCCATTACTACTACAGCTGATATTGGAGCCAAGGACTTCAGGAGTCTCTTTTTGCTATTATGAAATTATTGGAATAAATTAGATCAGGACCTTTGGTAATGTTCCTGTCTAGTGGCAGTGGTCACAACAAAGGGCTGGTGTGCTCTTTGCTGGATTTTATGCAGTGCTTTGTTACCAGCTTACCTCCTCTCACCCAGATACTCAATGCACAACCCTTCATTGCTTTCCTTAAGGCTTGAGTGGTTTTAATAGTTCTTCCCACAATTCAGGAATTAGGAAATGCCACCCTTGCACCAGCTATGATGTACAGGCAAAAATAGTGCCTATACATTAAGACACTTCTGCCTTTGCCTCCTGAAGTTACCAAGCTTCTGGGGAAAAAAAAAATAGAAGGAAATTTATGTCTCTGTCTCCTCCATGCTAGACTACACATTTAGGCAGTAGGCTTACTGGGCTTTCTGCACACAAGGCCAGAATACACATACTTCTGTACTTCTCGGGTAAAGCTCTATCTTCTTCCCTTGAACTAGAGCATACCTTTCTTTGAATTTATTTTTCAGTTTTCAAGGAAAGCTTCTGGGGAAAAAGGAGTAAACCAAAGCCAACTCCAGCTGGTACCTCCACACACACAATACGAAGTTGGGTAGACAAGCTAGCTGAGGATCCCTATGCAAGAGAGCTGTGCTGCTACAGCTCCTTGACAAGCTAACGAACCGGCACCTCGTCAGTGCTGCCTGGCTGTCCCACAGCAGTGTGGTCTCCTGCGGTTTTCTCCATGAGCATATTTCAAGCAAGATCTAAGCAAATCGTGCTGAGATTAACAGGTGAACAGGCACCACGCTCCGGAGCCAAATGCAACCATCCTGCATGAGAACTGAGAACATTTTGGCACTTTTCATGGCACCTCATCCTTGTCCCTGGTTATTGGCCAAATTCGCCCTTCTGTTGATGGTAGAGGGACACCCCACAGCTGTAGCAATCTCTGCAGGTCTCAGCTGCATTGGTCAGGAGCTGTGGTTCTCACTGTGTGGGCCAGAGCTGTGCTGACCTCTCTGCTGCCATTCACTGGGCTGTCTACACAGAGGTACTGGACAAAGGTAATAAAGAGAATCTAGATGTTGCTGCCATGCAGGAAAACTTATAATTTTAAACAGACCTGGATTAGGTTGTTCAACAGGAGTTAAGCTTTGCTTTTTTAGCCACAGTGAGCTCAAAAAACTACAAAACCCCTGTTTACATCTTTAACTAGACAGATGATTATTTTTATCTTCAGCTACCTTAAAATATTTACGTAGGCAAAACCATCCATGGACTTCAGATGGGAGTTTTGTCTCCAATAAACAACAAAATGGCTCTCCAGCTACATTAATATTAGACTGTCACTAGTTAGATAAGGCTGATAAATTGGCACTTCTCTGCCAGCAAGCGACAATCTCTGGCTGGCACCGCTTGGTTTAAAAAGCAGAGACTAGTCTTCATCAGGAAATATATGAGCAGCGGGTTGGGGGAAAGGAGCCCAGAGAAAGTGATAAGGCTAAAGGTAAAGAAGGCAAGTGAAGATGCTGAAATTCATTCAGGTGCATGTTCAGGCAGAACAAAATGTTCTGAGCGTGCAAAAGTCTGGGACCCTCTGCTAGCATACTGCAGAGAGCTACGAGGCATTTTAGGGGAGTTAAGCAAGGTCAAATGGATTTACAGCTAGGTGTTTCCACTAGTCCTGAGATCCATACAGCATCTTAGGACAGCCCAAATTCTTTGTGTGCAAAACTCTCCCTTGAGGTTGTGCCTGGGAACACAACAGCAGGCCATCTGAAACAGCTTTCTGTGCAAAACTCCTTTTTGTTTTAGCAGCTCAAGGGAAAGTCAAAATCTTCTCCATGATGTGTATGTACATGGCTTCCCAGATCGCATGACAAAATTCCAAGTAATTAAAGAGCTGATAAAAATGGTGTTAAAAGAGCCACTATCTCTTCAGGACACTTCAGATAAGCCGATCATTGCAACTTCAGAACAATAGTGTCTGCTTTGAAGACAGAGATGAAAAACAAGATGAGTTGCTGTTATATCTGATACGATATGAACAGAAATCCGTACGATGTTATTAGAGATATGAATGATACCGGAGTTGTGGTTACAGGAATTGTAGTAGCAAGGCTTTAATGTCACAGATGGAAACTGGAAAACAAATGCTACTTATTACAGCGGGCCTCAGATACATGACTGTTGTTACCAACACGTTTCTTTGCTGCATGGACTCTGGGTAAACAAGATGCTTAATACTTGGCTTTAGGGGAGCTATAAATTCAGATAGGAATCCTATTTAAATAATTACATTATAAATGAAACAACATGAGTTTATTTTCTCAAGTTAAAAGCAAATTTAAAGAAAAAGTCATGTTTTTCCAAAGGGGAAAACTGAAAATTTAAGCGTACTATTGAGTCAAATTATGTAACATGAACACCTCAGTGACCAAAGTGCAGAAGTACTGAATGTCTTTAAGTTACAGATTCAGCCATCACCTGGAAACAATACGTGAAGTAATTCTTCTCTTCTTCCAGGTGCTTAGGGCAACACTTACAGATTTAGCATGAGCGTATGATGAAAGTTTACAAACCAATGAGAAAAAGTCCAACAGAGAACCACAAGAATAACCACAGTTCTCTAAAAGCATGAAAAACCATGAGAATAAGTCTCCAGGGGCTTAAATAAAAGCAAAGAAGATTTTAGCTAGAGATTAAGGAAAACTCTCTAGCATGAAACTAGTGAAATGCTGGGCTAAACTCTTAGGTGATGGAAATCCCCATGAAGTAAGTTTTGAAGAACAGATCAGATAGACAACCCCTAGGAACAGTTAATTACATGTTCACGTCCTTTGAGGCAGAGAGATGGATTAGGTGATCTCCCAAGGTCTCTTCCACTCTTAAAATTCCTATTTCATCTGTGTAGCATCTCCCGCTCTTTCACATCTTTAATGAAGCAGAGGAAGGAGATGGTGCAAGGCAGTATTTCAGATGCTTAGCCAGCAAGAGGAAGGACACAGCAAGCAAAGCGAACTGAAGACTGAAGTCCAGAGGAAAACTAACTTATGACTGAGATTTTTGGCAGAAGAGAGAATATACATTGCATCCTGTCCTGACTGTCCTTAACGTTTCCCTTGAGCTGGATCACTCTTGGCCCATCTTTGAGGAAAGGAGTCCATAGACTACAGGCAACTTGGAGCTGGTTTCAACCACAATACAAATAAAACACCCCTGTGTTTAAGTTTTTCCTATCCTTCTGCTCTTTACATTTTTCCCCTGATTCTTAAAGCCTGATATTTTCTCTGCTGTATCCCATACAAGCATCACTCTTCACGAAAACAGAAAGAAAAAAATATAGGGCAGTTGGTATAATCTACTTTCTTAAAATTAGTAATTACTGTGGCAAGTATAGTGAATTTCCAATGCAGTCTGTGGTGTTACTAGACTAATTCACTCACGTCATGCTATTATTGGACCTTAAATCTCTGTTTCTCAGGCTGTTTGTTAAAAATAAAGTGCTGAAGCATAAAGGGAGTGAAACAACTGAGATGATTCAGCCCACTCGGGGTGCTATATATTTCTTCTCTGCTCCATCATTACCTCTGAATTGTAGTTCCCAAAGCAACCAAGCTTCAGTCTTCAACCCCAATCTTATATCTGCCAGGGAAAGGGATAAGAAGAGTTTTATGCTGATTTGAGTCCTCTGTACTCCTTATTCCACAGCTGCTTGTTTCCACAAGAGGGCAGAGGATGGAGTTTGCGGTGTGTTGACTCCTACAGTGTTATATAGGAGTGCACAGCAACTGGTTGCCATAAAGTGGCTTCAGCCATGTATTATTCCCCTATGTCACCACAGTATTCTTCACCTACAGTGTTATGATGATATACAGCATGTTGGATCACTTCTCTGGCTGACGTGCTGTACACTGCAGCCTCCAGCCTAGCGCTTGAAACACTGGTCTGTGCTATTTGACTCTCTGCAGCCTGAAATAAGGTCCAGACTGTCCAGAATGGAAGCACCAGGCAGTGACACACTTGCTAGGGTCTTGTGCAGTCATCAGTTCCCCTCTCCTTGCCCCACGGCTACTAGTACGTGCAGCAAGATATGATCTAGCGGCTGGATTTTGTTGTGAAATGCTTTCTTACTTGGTCCCCTAAAATAAATAAAAATAAAATGTAAGCAATCTTCTTTTCAGCAAGAGAAAAAGCTGCTGTCATGCTGGTATGGTGTATAATGGAATACAGTTGTACTGTATTTCATTATGATTCAGTGTGTTTTCATGTTAGTTGCCAAGGATTCAATGGCTTAATGTGAATTCTAAAATAAGATTAGTATTCAAAAAAAAAAACTTTTGAAACACGTGTATTTCCCATTTCATTCTAATGAGCTTCAGTAAATGCACAGTACCGCTTGTGGGTATAATTTCAATTCAGGAGGGACACAGCTAAATTCAGCCATTTGGGACCAGTGTCATATCTGGGCACATAAAAACAGGAGGGAGAGATGTTCTGGTCAGTGAGGCTGCTTTGCAATGTGCTCTGCAGCCATCAGAGCCACAGCACAGGAGGCCTGGCCAGACAGGCACCACAACTGTGCATTTAACAGCAGCCTTCAGCTTTTACGGGACTTCCCAGGACAAGAGTTTGAACGTGATGCTCCATCTGACAGGAGGAGTGGTGTAAAATGGGATGGAGCTCCCCCACAACCTGCTCAGGTAACGTGGACTATGAAGGAATCACGCATCCAGATTTCACTGTAGCCACTCAATCTAATAGGTTTTTAATGGTGTTTAAAAAAATCAACAGATTCTTCTTCCACATTCTGGAGCAGTGACCACTCCATAATCCAAACATCACCAGCAGCTCCAACACTGCTCTTACTTCATTCATCTGAATTACGGCAGCAACTAATCAGGCCCACATAATTTGCCTTTTTCTACCTTGAGATTTATCTTATCAGTCAATCATCTTCTTGGGCCAGTGAGGCTAGAAACAGCCAAGAAACTGTGCTTAGACACAACTGAAAAATCAGCATCCAACAAAGCCAGTCCCTCTGGTCCTTCACAGAATTTTAAAACACATTGTATTTTGGCACCGCAAATGAGAAAATGACATAGCACAAACCCACTGATAAGAAAATCACTACAAAAAAAGAGGAATAAATCGTATTACAAGATCTTTTCTAGCCCAGGCTTAAGGCTACGTCTACCTCCAGCCTGTGATTGGGCAAGGAGAGACCTGAACCTGCGTCATTCGCAGCCAGGCTGCAGCAGCACAGCCCGGGAGGGAGCCTCGTTTATCCCACTGGGAAGTCTCCACTTTGCTCCTCAGCAGGAGAAACTGCTCCCCACGGAGCTGCCCACTGCTGCACCCAGCGCTACCCCGCCAGCCTCCCTGCGTACAACCAGCAGCTTCCAAAATCCTCACGCTTTCCCCCAAGCACCTCTTCGCACCTGGGTTAAACCCGTGATGGTTCAGTGCCGTGACACCGCAGGGTCTGGGAGCAGCAGGGTCTGCAGTGCACTGAGCACACGCGCTCACTAAACACAGGTACCCGCTAAGGGCTGAGCCCTGTCCCCTCCATGGGAGAGAAGGAAAGAGTTGGTCCGGGTGGGAATCACCCCCTGCGTTGCATAGCCACACACAGAGGCCAATCCTCAACCCTGTTCTCTGGTCATCTCTTGCAGCTTTGCCGGTGTCCTTCATTTTGAGACTATGCTGGAGCTGAAGCATGGCAAAGAGAGCAGCCTTTCGTAGCAGCCACACAAAGGATCGAAACTGTTATTTTCCCCTGCTCCAAGCCCGACTACAACTCTGCTCTCTTGGCACCAAACCAAGCACAAGAACAAGCAGGTTCTAAAGTTTGTGAGAAAGAGCCACCCTTCGCACGGCATGGCAGTGCTCGCACCTGCAGGTCTCGCCTCTCTGCCAGCGCTCTGCAATGTCACTTCTTTGCTGAACAGTAAGAAAAGATTTTCAAAATTCAGCCCATAGTGGGACCACCCATGGTAAGAAAAATGACTAATGTCCAGAGATATGAAGTAGCCACGACTTTCTGACAACCTTGCTCCCAGGAGACCCTTTTTGTATTCCTCTGCTGTTTTCTTTTTCTCTCCTCATTTATTAAGACTGTATAAAATGTTTACTGAGTGGACTTCAGGTCCAAAGCTGAAGGATGATGTATTTCTAGCTAACGGCCTTTTAAAAGAACTAGCTAGAAAAGAGGTGGTTGCATTATGCAGCAAGATAGCTCTGTAATTAGTGGGAGTCATGTGGGAACAGCAGGCTGATGTACTGGGGCCAGGAAAGTGCTGGAAAGAGAGCAAGTGGGGAAGGCAATATGGAAAGGAAAAGGAGAAGTAGCATGGAGGCTGGTGGGCAAAAAAAAAAGGGATCTGGAGATCCCTCAGTGGTGTGCAATATGCAGGACCCAGAGTGAAGGACGGTGGTGCATGCCGTCTGTGATGGCGTGGCTGTGTCCGGTGAGGGAGAAAAGCAAGGGCCAGACCAGCCATGACTCCTGGAAACGGGACACATCCCATAATTCAGTTAGTCACTCGATCCCTTACATGAGGGGACAATAAACTGAAGTGCCTTATCACCGAGCTTATGATGGAGCAGAAAATCTTGCGACGTCAGCTCCATTAGCTCCTTTCACCATTGGAATGAGAAATCCAGGCAATGCTCTGGTCCTGGTGTGTGGTTCCTGAACTATGGTAAGCTTAGGAGTTAACTCGAGGAGGGTTCAGTGGGGGTGACTGTTGCGTAGATAAGAAAATGTAAATTCACAAGTTGGAGTCCTGGTATAAATAAGAGCAGGATTTTGACCCATATCTTTTAGACAGAGGAAACAGTGCCCACACCACCTCCACGGCTCTCCATGCTCACTGACAGTCCTCTGGCCAGGCAGCACACAAGTCTTTTCCTAAGCTTCACAAAATAATGTCTGCCCCAAATATTACTGCACATTCGCAACCGTATTGGACCTCTACAGGGTAAGAAAAGCAGCCTGGCCACAATCAGTAATTATGGCAGGCAATGTGATGGACAACGTTTAATTAGAATTAAATTGACTCATCCTATAGTACTCAAAAACAAATTAGAAACTTGTCTAGATTACTGTAGGTATGCACCCAGACATGAGATGATTAGGCTGCTGTCAGGCACCCTGCTGCACGTTTCAGACTGTTCTGCCACTCGTCCCTCGTCACCCAAGGACCCGCAGACATAAATGCCGAGATTCGCATCCCCTTTGAGACGGCCTTATGCAAGGTGTTGTACACACAGTATGCACAGAAGCAGCTGCACGCACATTCTTGGTATGAGAAGTTGTTAAAATAAATGCTGAGAGAGAAAATAAATGTGTTTTATAAGAAGAAATCATATTTTAACACAGCAATTTATTAACCGAGCCGACAGAACAGATCCAATTGATCCAGTGACAGGGTGTCAATAATCTGTTCTTTTGTCCGGTAATAATCATGTTTCCCTCAGCTTTAGTCTACCTTGCACTTAATGCAAGCTTACAGATTCTGGGCAAAAGTGAGTTCGGATTACTCAGATTTCTACATTCTGGTCACTTAAAAATGTTTTTCTACAGTGAGTTTTCTTGTTGAAAAACACTGACTTGAACAGCTAAAAATATTTTCTCAAAATGGGTTTCTTTCAGAAACTGAAATGGTTTGTTGTTATAAATTGGTATCTAATGTCTTCAGGGTGTTTATAACTACAAAGCCTAGACCTAATCTGTCTTTTTACAGATTTTTTTCAAGTTAAGGATTAAAAAGAATTAACTAGAAACTTGAGAATATTTACTGGTTTTCAGGTTTTTTTTCTGGGGAGCTGCCAGAAAAATAAAACATCTTCATTCATGTTATTTTACTCATTAATATTAAAAAAAAAAAATTTCTGAAATAAACTATGAAAGTTTTATTGTCTCTTAAATTTTGGTGGAAACCAGAACTTTCAACCACCTCTGGGGAAGCAAACTGCCTTGTTCAATGTAAAGTATGGACAAGAGGAGGAAGGCAAGCAGGAGAGCTTTTATGATATTGTGAGTTCTACTTGTCCATTCTTTAGCCTCCCACACTACCCACAGACTTCTTAAATTTATTAACTAAAACCATAATTTATTCTTGGCATAAATTTACTGGCGCTATATCAAGGATTGTATTCAGCCCAGCTGTGCAATACCAAGATGCACACTAAATCCCTGAGATTTAGTATGAGAAAGCTATGCTCTTATTACACTGATAGATACACCTTATTATACTGACATCTACCCAAAATTCTTCCAAGAATAACTATAATATGACCACTCGTTCCCTCATCTTACTGGGAACTTGGAGAGGTATGCTCCCAAAGTATTTCATTTCTATGGTCATTAAAATTAAAGGGTATTTTCTCACCTAGCAGAAGGTAAGGCTGAAATTCCAACCTGTCTGTGGCCAGGATGCCATTGTCTCTTCTCTGTCTAACCACGGTTCCTTCACAGTTTTAAGGCCAATGTGGTGTTCTCCCTGTCTTCTGCTAGATTTTATAATGACGTACTACAGCACCGAAGGACAGGAATACTGCACAGCAAAACTGGCCACTGGAAACAACCTTTTAAATGTTTTGAGATAGAACGTATTATTAAAGCAAAAGGTACTTCAGTATTTTACTTCGTATAGAAACATCTTATTTTAGCCAGAATAAGCAAAACTCTCTAGCTTCCATTGTCACGTAAGCTATTACTGAGTCTTAGCTTTGGAGCATAATTACAAGTGTATGGGCTTTGGTACCGGTTATTTTGCAGATGTAGACCAGCTCCTCCCAGATTTTACGAGCTGTTATTCTGAACCAAAACCCAGGGACGCATGAAGACTGAAAACCTCCAAGTCCATCTTAAGTTTGAAAAGGAATCTGAATATTCAACATCTGAACATTCGTTCACCTGCTAGTATAGCACCAAGTTTGCAGAGCTCTGTGGAAAATTTAACCAAAACCTTTTTGATCTAGCTATTTTATACTTGTGGTTCTGGTCACAGCTTATACCAGAGCAGGGATCGTATTTGCTGGACAATGCAGAACCGTGGCTGAAAGTGCTGAGTCCCAGCCTGACCCGAAGACGTGACGAGTGCTTCTGCAGCCAGAACAGTTCCTCTCCCAAAGCTGCTCTGGCCATTGCACTCTAACTGCAACCTGGAGAAATAGCGCAAAAAGCATCCGTGCTGCCCAGCCTCGGGCTGTGGTTAGGGGTGGGGAGGAGATCAGTGATTCCTGGAGCTGGAGGGGATTCAGTGCTTTGCTCCTTTACACCCATTTCCAAAAGAGTTACAGTGAGTGTCCAAGCCTGTCTGGTTTTCTTACTCAGCTGTGGTCCGGAGAAGTGCTTTTAAAACAATGCTGCTTCCACCTTCTCCTTAGACCTTGCTAGCACAAGGCTTTTGAAGACAGAGTCTGTGCTGCCTTTTCCTCTTACCTTTTGTAGTGCCACGAAGATGATCAGAGGGCTGGAGTACCTCTCCTATGAGGACAGGGTAAGAGAGATGGGGCAGTTCAGCCTGGAGAAGAGAAGGCTCCAGGGTGACCTCAGAGCAGCCTGCCAGTACCTGAAGGGGCCGACAGGAAGGATGGAGAGGGGCTTTCCACAAGGGTGTGTAGTGCTAGGAAAAGGGGGAATGGCTCTAAACTAAAAGAGGGCAGATTTAGACTAGATACGAGGAAGAAATTCTTCACCATGAGGGTGGTGAAACACTGGCACAGGTTGCCCAGAGAAGCTGTGGCTGCCCCCTCCCTGGCAGTGTTCAAGGCCAGGTTGGATGGAGCTCTGAGCAGCCTGG